>Ga0209080_1000250_pt1 | contig 40231 bp, 37 predicted proteins | sample JNZ110809AmetaG_FD_184123 | JGI IMG/M metagenome (GOLD analysis project Ga0209080, IMG submission 184123) | Hot spring microbial communities from Jinze hot spring, China to study Microbial Dark Matter (Phase II) - JNZ 110809A (SPAdes) (version 3) ...
TTACGTATACTAGTATAGTTTGCCTTAGGTTGAAGAGCCAGTTATATATTCTTGCTTGGTCCACGTGCTGAGGCTTAGGTAGGTCATAATCGCTTCTGGCAGTCTTTATCTCTACCCCGATCAGCTCATCACCTATCTTGACGATAATGTCAGCTCTGCCCTCAACTACTACTTTCTTCCCGTCAGGTAAAATCACTTCACGACTTCCTTCAACTTCTGTGAGTACTCCCTCACCGATGATGTTCTTAAGCAGTTCTTGCAGACCTCTATGAACGAGTGTCCCGAGTATGAATACTGGCGTGAAAACTTCTTTCTCAACTAATTCAGGGTACTTGAGCTCATACTCTCTTTTAAGCACGCACCTCACGAGGTCTGTAACCCAGTAAGTGTCTGGCTTCCTAGGATGTTTCTCCTTCTCTTCCTTACTGACTGTATAGAGCAGGCTGATTAGGTCTAGCCGAGACTCCTCCCCCACCTCCAACACCAACTCAACTTAAAGATTTAACTTAATAAGAAGCTTATATTATAGCTAGTGCGTTTGTCAATGGCAGGTGGTGAGGAATGAATAAGAAGCTGCTCTTGACGTTCGTCTTCTTAGGTCTCGTCTCACTATTTGCTGACATGACTTACGAGGGTGCTAGAGGAGTCTCAGGCGCTTACTTAAATATTCTTAAAGGGACTGCGTTAGTAGCTGGCGCCGTGACTATCGGGGAATTCTTAGGGTACTTAATGAGGTTTTTTAGTGGGTACTTAGCAGACAAACTAAGGAGTAGTAAGGTTTTATGGGGCTTAACCATGTTAGGTTACGTGATTAACTTAGTGGCTGTCCCGGCTCTAGCGTTAGCGGGTAGGTGGGAAGTTGCTTTGTCATTATTTATCGTAGAGAGGTTAGGGAAGGGTCTGAGAACACCTGCAAGAGACGTGATATTATCAGAAGTTATTGAGGGGGTGGGTAGGGGCAAGGGATTCGGACTTCATGAAGTCATGGACCAGTTAGGAGCTTTCTCAGGTCCTCTAGTAGTAGCGTTTGTTCTAGGCACGTCAGGCGAGGACTACAGACTAGCTTTCTTCGTTCTAGCTATACCTGCCGCAATATCACTCGCGTTCTTGCTTACTGCCTACACCACATACCCTAAGGTAAGGAGCGTCAGTTCTAAGAAGACTGAAGTAGGTTGGAACTTAGGCAGAAAATTCAATCTCTTCTCAGTTTCACTAGCTCTCATGACTGCAGGCTACCTAGCTTGGTCTTTAGTATCTTACCACATGAAGGAATACGGGTTAGTTAACGACCCTGAGATTTCTCTGATGTACGCTCTGGCGATGGGGGTTGACGCGTTAGTAGCTTTCCCTATTGGCTACCTCTACGATAAGGCAGGACTGAAATCACTGATAATGACTCCTATATTAGCCGCCGCTATCCCGGTACTCTTATTAACTAATACTAGGGTTGCAGTATACTTAGCTGCTGCTGTTTGGGGGGCTACTATGTCAATATATGAGACGAACATGCGAGCTGCTATACCAGACCTCGTAGAACCTAGTAGGAGAGCTCTCGCTTACGGAACGTACGGACTCATTTACGGCGCTGCCTGGATGTTAGGGGGTGTGCTAGCTGGAGCTATATACACGCTTAATCCAACCTACTTAATACCCTACGTACTAATTACTGAGCTGAGTTCACTCATAGCAATGATTTACTTACTGAAAAGCAAGTAACACTTAAAACTACTCAACCACATTGTTTTAGTGATGCTGGATGCTGGAAAAGGCTGCAGAACTCCTGAGAATCGGAAGACCTGTCTTCATATACGACTCAGAAAGTAGGGAGAGTGAGGCAGACATAGTATTCTTTGCTGGAGCAGTAAACACGTACTCAATAACTATTTCTAGGAAGTTTGCTGGCGGCTTGACTTGTTACGTGACTAGTAAGGAGGTAGGGTCTCTCTTAGGTCTCCGATACTTAGAAGAAGTCTTCCAATTACTTGGTTATAGAGAGTTAACTCGTAAGAGGCTGGGCTACGGGGACCCACCCAACTTCAGCTTATGGGTAAATCACGTGAGTGTTAAGACTGGAATTAGAGACTCTGATAAGGCCAAAACAGTCAGAGAGTTAGACGAGATAGTCAGGCTGATTATTGAGGAAGAGAAAACCACGCTGGCTGTGAGGAAGTTTTATTCCGAGTTCGTGACACCAGGTCACCTCCCAATACTCTTGGGTAGAGGTCTCGACGTCAGGAAAGGACATACAGAGCTTAGTCTAGCATTAGCTGAGTTAAGCGGGTTAAGACCCTCTCTAATAATCACTGAAGTTCTGAGTGATGGTGACGCAGCTACATATAACGAGGTTAAGAAACTAGCTGAGAAGTTCTCGACTGTAGTTGTTAGAGGAGACGAGATAATCTCAGCTCTAGAGAAAGCTAGGAGAATGTAGTAGTTAGTCTTCGTAGCTGAAGCTCTAAAGAGAGCTTTGATGAGTGAGAGACAGTTAGGGGTTTAGCTCTTATGTTGGTTTTATTGCCTCGTTTTTGTCCTCCTGCGTTGGTTTTTGGTTTGGTTACTCTTGGGGCGTTCGGGGGCACTCCTAGACTCCCACACATGAAGCACTAGAAACACTACAAGTGTCCTCACTCACATCAACTAACATGAACAGATACGAAACCCGAAACAGGCGCACTAGACGTTTGATGAATAGTTATCTGCTTAGTTATTAACTTTTTTGACGTATCTTTAGTAGGGTGATGCGTTGGTCCAGGTAGTTCTTGAGTTGCCTGAAGAGCTTGTCAATTCTCTCAAGAAGATTTATCCAGGACTTGCTACAGAGATTCTCATCAAGAAAGTTCTTGAAGACTATTTAAGCAGGGTTTCTCAAAAGCAGGTAGTGCAGGAGGAGGCGCTCGGCAGTATTCAGAGGTTGCTTAGGTCTGCGACAGACACGATAAACACTTACTCCTCACTACTTACAGACCTTAGAAATAGGTTAGTTGAGATGCGTGAAGTTCTTGAAAATTTGAATTCAAAAATTGATGAACTCCCTTCCAAGATCACCGTGCAGCAAGTTCCTGTCGAGGCTGTTCAGGAGAAGGCTAGAGAGAAGATTACTGCTATAGAGATACTCAAGAAGCAGAAGATAATATATGAGGCAGACATAGCTAAGAAGATTAGGAATAGAGACGCCTTCTTCGACAGACTAGAGAGGGAAGGTGCTGTGGTCTTGAGTCTTAAAGATCAGCGGGTAGCGATAGACGATGAGTTCTGGTCTGAATTTGTTAGTAAGGTAGAGTCTCTAACTACGGATAAAGACTCAGAGATAGCTAAGATTCTAGATAAGCAGGAAGTAGCTTTACTCAAGAAGCTGAGTGAGTCAGCGATAGCTTACTACGAGAGAAGTAAGAAGAAGTGGGTCATTAAAGCTTGACTACGTAAACAACTCATGGGTTCTGCCTAAATTCGCTTAGATGTAGTGGCATGAACTTAGTGAAACAACCGTGCGAGCTTAGATTTCTAGCTAGACTCTCTATTTCTTGCGATGCTCCCGAAACAAACAATACGTTGACGCAAACACCCTCTAGGTGCTGGTGTGCGTACCCAACGATGATCTCTCTGAAGTTCTCGTAAAGCGACTCTAAACCTAAGCTTGGACTTCCCGTGACTACAACTATAATTCCCGTGCAGTGGTGCGGGCTCTCTTCATGAGCTGACTCCGTTACGTAGTTCCTTAAGACTTCCTCAATCATTTTAGACCTAGTCGTGCCTCTCTTGCTAGCCATCTCCTTAACCTTACTTGATAAGTCAGCAGGTATTGAGATACCGAATCTTTCTTTCCTACTCAAGGCTATACCTCCTCATAATAAACGTTACTAAATAAATTAGAGTCAAGAGCAGGCCGACGCTGCCTGAGGGCGAGATATTCAGGTACGTAGACAGCATAAGCCCGCTTAAAGCCGATATAGTGCTTAAACCAACACTATGTGCTAGAGTTTCGCAAGCTCTCTTACTGAGATTTATTGAGATGAGTGAAGGCAGTAATATCATCACGTGAGACATGACATAGCCGACTAACCTCAACAAAACTACTGAAGCAAGACCTAGCAAGAAGTATGGCACTAAGTCGTAGAGAGCTAGCTTAACACCACTTAGCTTGAGTAAGTCTATGTCTACTCCCGCACACACGTTTTCTCTGAACGTAGTAATAACTAAGGTTGTTGTCATTATTGATGTGAGAGACAACATAACTAACTCGTTATAAGATATGAGTAGAGGGTCTCCTAAAATTAAAGCATTTACTGAATAAGTCATTCTGTAATTCACTGATACGTAATATAGGATTAAAACGCTGGAGGCTGTTGTACCGGCAACAAACACGGAAGTAGCTACATCAGGGTCTAAACCCGACCTCACCATATAACTAACACCAAACATGAGTAAGACAGAGACAGCTACAGCTACTACGTAGTAGTTGTTAGACCATGAAGTACCAGTCACTATTAGGGAGAGAGCTATAGAGAAGAGGGTTGAGTGCGGCGCGGCCGCTGAAAGGTAGTAGAGTCTCCTAGCTGCTATAACAGGGCTTAAGAACCCGAAGATAAGACCTAATGAAGTGAACGTCAAGAGCCACCTCAGCTCCAGTCCAGAAAAGACTCCGGTTATGATGAGTGCGAGCACTAAAGAAGAATACGTTACCAACAACGCACGCACAACCATTTACTTCACCTCTAAGTGAGTGCTGGTCTTCTTAGTACGTGTTGAGTGTATGATTAACCAAGCTAGGAGTAGCAAGGTAGCAGAACCTAGCAAGATTAGCGGAAGCATATCGCTAAGGTATTTTCCGCGGTCTGCGTCATTCGTGAGTGTCTGGGTCTTTATCTTAGCAACTTGATCGGCTATGTTCTCTAGCTTGCTCACTACAGACCCACTAATAAACGGCAGGGGAACTTCCAATACTGGAACGCCATACTGCACGCCAAGACTTCTTAAGTAGCTAACGTAAGTGTTTTCTTCTTCAGTAACAATTATTAAGTCTACGTAACCTTTCTTGACTTGGTCTTCTATCTCGCGCACTACGCTGGTGGTTGGGCTAACACCTTCTTCAGGTATTAGAAAACTAGTCAAGTTTATGCCGAGCCACGAGACAGCGTACTGAACTACGGGACTCACACCAATTCCTCTCAAGTTCAGAGGCTCAACACTACTTAATAACTCGTTAATCTTACTCCTAACTAACTCGTACTTGTTTTCGTAAATTCCTGCGCAAGCTGGGTTGAGACGTTTGAGTGTGTTCGTTAAGTTTCTCATAAATTCTAGGTAGTTGTAGGGGTCGTATATAGGCATGTGTAGGTTTGGCAACCCAGTACTCGGATTTTGTAATAACTTAATTCCAGACACTTTAGGTATTTCTATAACTACTGCCTTAATAACGCCTTGATCTCTTAGCTCACTAATGCGTAACTCGAAATGCGTGTGTGCTGTGGAGATAATCAAGTCTGCTTGCTCTAATAACTTAACGTCTGCTGGTGTTAGGGAGTAGTCGTGTGGGTCTATTGAAGGGGGGAGTAAAGAATACACTCTGTCTGAGTCGCACATAATCAAGTTTACGTCATCAGCTAAGTTAGGGAATGTAACGACGATAGTTATTCCGGTCGAGTTGCTTGAGTAACTGATTAATGGATTCAGGAAACTAACTAGAATCAAAAGCAAGCCAACATATCTTGCCTTAACAGACATTGACTACAGCCTCCTATGCTGTATTAATGTGCACACCTACTTATAAACTTTAATGAAAATGTGCATAGGGGAGAGAATTGCTGAGGGTGCTTGACTTAACTATAGGGTATGCGAAGCCGATAGTTGATGGAATAAATGCAGTGTTTCGTGAAAAAACCTTAACTCAGATCATAGGAGCGAACGGTTCTGGCAAAACCACTTTAATTAAGACTCTCGTAGGTATTCTCAAGCCCCTGAAGGGTAGCATCTTCTTATACGAGGAAGACGTTACTGGGTCTCCTGAACGTATTGGTAGGTACGTCGGGTATGTGCCGCAGATCTTCACACCCTCTTACTTCCCTTATCCGGTTAGTGTTGAGGAGTTGATTGAGTCGTCTTACCTCCTCTACAGGAGGAAGTGGCCTAGAACACTATCTAGCAGTGATGTTAAGAAGAGAGTTGAGGAGGTCTTAGACCTGGTAGAGCTCGACAAGAGCGTCAAAAACAAAAGTTTCTGGGAACTTTCAGGAGGTCAGAGACAGAGAGTCTTAATAGCTAGAGCTCTGATCCACGAACCTAAGATACTCATCTTAGACGAGCCTTTCTCCTCAGTTGACCCTGCAGGCAGAGTCTCGCTGGCGTCAATGATGATCAAGCTACTTAAGAGTAGGTCAACTACCGTAATAATGAGTTCTCACGACCCTACACTATTATTGCAACACACAGACAACTTGCTACTACTTGGTAATGGCAAGTGGTTCTTCGGTAGTCCAGGAGAGATACTTAAAGAAAACATACTTAAAGAAGTGTATGGGGAAGCAATAACCACGCATGAGAAGCACGTGCACATACATGATTACCACGTCTAACAGCCTTAATTAAGGCTCTTCTAAGTCAGCATTCCTGTTGCAGGACCTCGTAATACTGTTCAGGAAGCTATAAGAGTCCCTAAACTAATTTACATAGGTTTAAAGTCTTGGTGATGTTGTCTTGAAAGCCGTGGTAGCAGTAGATATTGGCGCTACTAAGACTCGCGTAGCACTATTTAACTCTGCTAGCATGGAGTTAGTGAGTAAAGTAGTTCTCAACACACCGCAGGAAGGGGGAGAAGATGTTGTGGCTGGAACTATAATAGAGGTAGTCAACGACTTAGTCAAAGAATTCAGTGAGTGGGAAGTAAGTGCGGTAGGTGTGGGGACTATAGGTCCTCTAGACATTAGGGAAGGACGTGTCATTAACTCTCCTAACATTAAGTTGAGGAGTTTTGAGCTGAGAAGGCCTCTGCGCGAGTATTTCAGGGTTCCTACATATGTTGTTAACGACTGTGTAGCTGCTGTATACGCTGAGTACATGTCAGGTGCCGGACTAGGTAAGAAGAACGTTGTTTACGTAACTCTAAGTTCTGGTATAGGCGCTGGCGTAATCGTTGACGGCCACTTACTCCTAGGTAAAGACGGTAACGCACATGAGGTAGGTCATATAGTAGTCTCTTACGACTCAGACGTTAAGTGTGGTTGTGGCGGCACAGGTCATTGGGAGGGTTTAGCTTCAGGGAATAACTTGTGGAAGCTTGTTAAGAAGCTCAGATCTAGGTGGTCAGGAGTTTCAGAACTCCATAAAATTAGTGGGGTGGAGGAAGTGCCGGCCGTGAAGTTATTTGAGTATTGGGAGAGGGGTGATGAGTTCGCCTCCTACGTAATTAATGAGCTAGCTAGAATAAATGCTGCCGGAGTTGCTTCAATAATCAATGTATACGACCCGGAAGTAATTAGTTTCGGCGGGTCTATAATACTCAACAATCCCAAGCTACTCAACATGATTTACGACTTCGTTAAAGATTACGTGATTAATCGAGTGCCTGAATTCACTATAACCAGGTTTGGAGATGATGTAGTTGTTTACGGAGCCGCTTACATAGCTTCAAAACCCCCAAAAGAATTATTAGAGATACAAGCTTGAGTAAACTACTACATAGAATCACTGATTCGTGAGGAAAATTCTTATATTGTAGTCATTAAAATCTTAATGGTGTTGTTAGTGGGTGTGAGTACCGCCATCATACTGGCTGGCGGTTACGCTACTAGGTTAAGACCTCTTACACTAACGAGGCCTAAGGCGCTGCTCCCTATATTAGGTAGGCCTCTCCTAGACTGGATACTGGATAATCTGAAGAACGCTGGTGTCAAGAAAGTATATATTTCTGTGAGATACATGAGCAACATGATTAAAGAGAGGTATGGCGACGGATCGAGTTACGGGCTTAAAATAGATTACGTAGAAGAGATAAGTCCTTTAGGTGATGGTGGTCCTATACCGCTCATAGTAGAGAAATTCAATATTAATGAGCCCTTCCTCGTGGTTTACGGAGATGTATTTAGTGACGTACCTATAGAATCTTTTATAAGGTTTCACGAGAAGATGGGTGCAACTGCTTCAATAGTCTTAACACGCGTTGATGACCCGTCAAGATATGGCGTGGCTCAAGTAAGTGACGGTGGGAAAGTCGTTAAGTTCATTGAGAAGCCTGAGAAATCACCTCCTTCTAACCTAGTTAACGCAGGGTTCTACATATTCACTCCCGAGCTAATGAAGTTCTTTCCGTCTAAGAAGCCATCTAAGCTGGCTGTCGACGTGTTGCCTAAGTTAGTAGAGCAAGGTCTTTTGAACGCGTACATTCATGAGGGGCTCTGGCTCGACATAGGAGTTCCTAAAGACTACTTAAGAGCAAACCTGAGTGCTCTGAAGTACTTCATGCCCGAGGGCTTCGTATCCCCTACTTCGGAGGTGGGAGACAACGTCGAGATCATTAAGCCAGTCTTCATAGACGAGAACACTAAGATAGGAGATAACTCTGTTATAGGACCTTACGCGTTAATAGGTAGGGCGTCAATAATAGGGAATAACGTTCGAGTAGCTGACTCACTACTCCTAGACAACGTAGTTACAGAGTCTGCCTGCTACTTGAAAGGAGTTATAGTCGGCACGGGCTCACACATAGGTAGGTGGGTCCGCATATCTCCCGGAGTTATATTAGGCGATGAAGTAAGAATCTACGATGAAGTCTTCATAACGAAGAACGTAACAATACTGCCTCACAAAGAATTAAGTGACGACATAATAGAGGAAGGTAAAGTAATACTCTGAGCCTCACCGCTATTCAGCAAGTTAAAGACGCAGACGTAAGTGTGAAAATTTATTTCCTCATTATTTTAAGTTTCTCCTAAAGTAGTGATGGTGCTTAATTGATCTTTTAATGACTTTATTTGCTTTGATTACAGTATCTTACGGGGTTTAGTAGTGGCTAGGTATTCTTTGTTGCCCTACGATACTGATGTTGTGTATATCGAGATTAGGAAATCTAGCAGGAGTTTTTTCGGTAAGTTGAGTGAGCATGGTGAGACTAGGATAAATCTTGAGGTTATTAAGGTGAGTGACTCACCAATCTACTTAGTCTTCGGCTACTTACCCAGCAACGATTTAAGCAATAAGGACCTAAGGAATTACAAGTACCTACTTAAGAAATCTACTGGACACATAAAGAAGCTTAAGTGGTGGAGTGATGGTAAAATGACATATATACTAGCTTACAAAACTAGGTGTGATTTCATGCGTGTAGCAGAAGAGAGTAAAGTCAACATACTCTCTCCTTACGTCTTTGATAGAGGTATTAGGAAGTATGTAGCTGTGGGTAGGAAAGAGAACCTCAGCAAGTACATTGAGTACTTAATGAAGTTTTACGGTAGTGAGTACATCTACTACAAGTCTATTAACAGACCTGAGTATTTATGTTCAGTACTAGTTGGGAGAGCCATACCCTCCGTCATAACAGATAAATTAACTATGAGTGAGTTAAGTGTATTGAAGAGCGCCTATGACGCAGGATTCTTCGAATGTCCTAGGAGAACAAACCTCAATGACTTAAGCGCGTCGCTAGGCTTATCAAAAGTTACTGTAGATATACATATAAGAAAAGCTATGAAGAAAATAGTTGATGAGATATTCAAATTTTTGTCTTAAGTTTTCAATAAAACATTTTCTATTTAATACTAATTAAGAGTGTCTCTATATCTTCACTAGGGGATTTCGTGATTAGCTTGTGGAATTTTGGGGAAGGAATTATAACAGCAGCCCTCACCCCACTAACCTCGAGTGGTGAGGTCATGGAAGAATCTATAGCTGAATTTATTGATTTTCAAATTAGAAGTGGAATTAAGGGATTCTTTGTTCTAGGCACGTATGGTGAGGGTCTAGCAATACATCCGAGAAAACGCATGTATTTCTTGGAAAGATTCTTGAATTACGTTCGAGATAATACGTTAATCATTGTAAACGTGTCAAGCACGGCGCCCGAGCTCTCGCTAGAATTAGCTAAACACGCTACCGACCTCGGCGTGAGCGCTATCTCCTCACTCCCGCCAATATACTACGCTCAAGACTTGGGAGGTCTTGTGAAGTACTTCTCCTTATTCTCCAAGATTGACTCACCAGTACTCATTTATAACAACCCGCAAAGACAAAACTACGACATAACTCCCTCAATATTTGAGCACCTGGTCAACGAGGTACCTAATCTTAAGGGAATCAAAGACTCGAGCGGGTCTATCGAGAGGGTACATAAGTTATTAAACACTAGTTACGTCAGAAACTACTTTATCGCGATAGCTAACGACCTTATGGTTCTACACACTTTTCTCTTAGGAGGTAAGGCACACATATGTGGCTTATCTAACTTATTCCCTGAGATATCCCATAAAATATATACTTCAGTGATAAACAATGACCTAAAGCTAGCTATAGAATTACAAAACATACTAAACAGCGTTAGAGAAGCTGTAAAGGAAATACCGGTAGATAGCTCAGTTGTTGTAAGGGAATTAATGAAGCTACGCGGCATTGACTTAGGACATCCCTCACCAATAAACCGTGAATTAACTCAAAACGAGAAAACAAAAGTGGTGAGTAGGGTTAAGTCCATAATTCACAAATCCTCGGCAGTACTAGAGAAAGCCGGTATTAATATAGGTGATTTACTAAAATTAACTCCTTAGGTGATCAACACGCAACTAGATTTTGTATCAATAGGTGAAGTACTAATACAGTTAAATCCTCTGAGTCCGGGGCCACTCAGATACCCTAAATTATTTGAAACCCACGTAGCTGGTTCTGAAGCTAACATGCTTATAGGACTGCGTAAGTTAGGTTATACAGCCGGAATAATAAGTAGGGTAGGTAACGACGAATTCGGCCAAATGATAATAAGCTTCCTGAGAGGTGAGGGCATAGACACTTCCAAGATATTTGTAGACCCTGAAGCCCCCACAGGCGTATACTTCATTCAAAGACACTACCCAATACCTGGTCAATCCACGGTCTTCTACTACAGACACGGCTCTGCTGCAAGTAGGATGAGTCCTGACGACGTAGACGAAGACTACATCAAGAAATTCAGGGCGTTAATAATAACAGGGATTACTCCAGCATTAAGTGATTCATGCTACTACGCAGTTAAGAAGGCTTATGAAGTAGCTACTAGGGAGGGTCTAGACACTATCTTCGATACTAACGTGAGGGTCAAGTTATGGAAAGACTTAAACAAAGCTAGAGAGAAACTAGCGCTTTTCCTCAAGTCTAAGATAGTTCTTACTAATAGTGAGGACTTAGCTGTATTGTTTACTGGTGTATCTCTAGAAGAAGCCATGTATAGAGTAATTGACTTAGGTGTTGAGTTACTAGTGATTAAGTTGGGCGAGGAGGGATCACTGGCAATCACTAAAAACTACGAGATCTTCAAGGTGCAGGCTTTCAAGGTGCCGGTAGTTGAGGATGTAATAGGGGCTGGAGACGCTTTTAACGCGGCTTTCCTGGCGTCAGTGTATAAGGGAATAAGCATAGAGGACGCTTTACGCTACGGTAACGCAGCAGGAGCTCTAGTTATCACTACTAGGGGTGACGTAGAGTCACAGCCTACTTGGGACACCCTAGAACTACTTATTAAAAAAGCAAAAAAGGAGCAATCTCTTATCAGGTAAAGCTACTCTAGACTGCTTATTAACTCCTCTATAGGAACGTATTTCATCTTAAAACCTACGTCAGCGTAGAGGTGTTCAAACGCTTTTAAGGCTTTATTTGTGCGGAGCTTCTCATGCGCTTTAAATCCAATAACCCACACACTCATCCCTACCTCGATATCTGTGTTTGTTAAAGGCGTGCCATCTTTAGAGAGCCAGCATACCAGGTCAGGAGCCATAGCAAGAACTCTGCCATCCCTCTCAGCTATTATATTTTCATTCTTTAAATGAACTCTCAACTTACTCCCTCTCTCTTCAGCAACTTCTACTAAACCAATATCGAAGCCTCCGACTGTCTTCATGACCTTATTAATTACTTTACCAGACCCTAAGACGTAAGCATTCAGCTCTCTACGTAAAACTTCAACAGGCTCTATTCCCTTCTCTCTACACGTACGTAATATTTTGCCTATATTTGTAGAGAAGGTTAGGGTGCCTGGTATAATGACGTTCCTAGCCATCACGCCACTCATCAGGTAGAGTGCTATTCCAGCAACGCCCTCGAAAGCTACGGTTATGTTTCTGGATATCTTTTCCGCGGTTACGGCGTCTTTAGTGAAGAGTATTGCTCCATTACCTTCCCAGTCAGATATAGACATAGGTGATATGGGCACACCGTAAATGTCGAAGGTAGTTAACTCAAGTTCAGGTATTGCTCTACCAGCGCCGTCGCCGTCTATCAAGATGCGGTCCTTAAACGCGGCTGTATGCACCGGCACTGCTACATTCCCAGCGCCTATCTCAATCGGCACCACATAATTAATTTTTCTGCCTAGAAACTTCTCTAGCAAGTCGAAAGCGGGTAAGTGCTCGTTTCTCCACCCATATTTAGCGGCTAGAGGAGACCCCATACCAGCTGAAACAACTGCGAGTTCCTCGTCGCTCACTTCAGATAGGTCTGCTATAACGACTTTCCTACCGCTATCGATGATTTCCTTAATTATTTTCAGACCCTGCGTTATAGAGCCGCCGCCCCCTGCACCTAGTAATGCTGCACCGTAAATCATGTCATTCAAATCCTGATAACTTAAGACTCTTGGCGTGAAAGACCACCTGATAACGAAGTATTCCGTAGCTTTTAAGAAAAAAATAAAACATGTTTATTTAGCTTAAGAAGAGTCTTCACGGGTCTTCAGGGTATTCGTGGCCAGGCCCGGGAACCCAAGTCCCTTTCCAGAACTCGCTCACGAACACTTCATAACCGAAAGTCATTAACGCGCCTAGACAAAATATCGCAGCACCGAATCCTGTGTATAGGGTGAACTCGCTAGTCTTAGGTTCGGTAGTGAATGTTAGTAGTCCTCCTACTAAGAAGCCTATAATCATTAGGAAGATACCCGCCCTTCTTATTCTTTTCAACATCTGAGCTTTCTTACCCATATTACTCACCTCTTCTCTCTATAGACGAGCATTAGTAGTGAGTATAGCACTAACGCGGTCACCGCAGCCGCTAGTTCAGGGAATGGCAAACCTCCGCTACTCATGTAGTACGCGATTACCGTAGCTATTGCCCACGGAATAAACGGAATCACGTTAAACTTAATGTTCCTTCGTTTGAGGACATCCACGTCTACCCCCATCCTAGGCAAGACATAGTAGTGAGCTATTAACATGCCTGGTATAGCTGACCATATAACAGCTAGCATTGACGCGAAGTCTATGTACCTGTAGAGCACGCCAGCATAGATTATTACTAAACTACCTAGTAGTAAGAACACATCATAGATCCACATAGCTATCTTCGGGTATAGCTGTACTGCTGAGAGAGATAAGTACCAGAAGTCGTTGTCTGCTGTAGTCCAGATAAGTAATACTATACCAACACCCCCTACCAATAGACCTAGACACCTGGTAAGGATGACTGAAGGATCTGCGAACGTGTCTTGTGGTGTTAAAGCGTAAGCTGCGAAGGTCGCCATCAAGAATGACAAGAGTATCATACCCGTAAATATAGCAGTTGATGATGCTTTCACCACGTCTTTCGTTGATTTAGCATACCTTGACCAGTTAGGACATAAGAAAGAAGCCATTATATTCAATCCAACAACGAAAGTGACTCCACTCCAGTATGTCGGCCAGTACCCTCCCCACGGTTGATTCAATCCCCACGCATTCCAGTTTACCTTAAACCCAAAGTATATAGCCCAAGTCAGAATCAAGACGTAGAAGAACGGTATTGCTATCTCAGATAAGATCGCTATAGTCTTGTAACCAGCTATTGAACTAAGTAGTACGAGTATTATCGCTATCACGGGAGTTATGCTTGGGTCGATTCCCGTAAATGTCGTGATAGCAAGTGCTATTTGGTGGACTCCCAATGCAGCCCATGCTAGGATACCCACCAGTAGTAACGCGTTAAATACTTTAGCGCCGTAGGACCCGAAGATCTTCTCCGCTATATATGATGTTGGTACTCTCTCTTTAACTCCTATAGATCCTATTAAGACGTAGAACACCAACAATATTAGGTTGCCTATTATTAGCCAGGAAAGTATAGAGTACCAGGGCCAGTTACCTCCCGCGAATAACCCTCCCATCATTATTCCAAACCCAGACGCGAATAACCCCATCTCTATGTACGCTAGGTTCCACCAAGGTCTTGTCATGGTCTCAGGAACTCTTTCTGTTTCCCAGTCATATAGAAAGCCTTTCTTCTTAGAAGATTCGCTACTCAAGTATTTAGTCACCCTTCAATATAGGGTTTATAAAACCGTCTATAAACGTATTACATAAAACCTGTTCTATTATGAACTTAATGAGAAAAGCACAAAATACCTGGGGGATGTGTATTAAGGAACGCTACATATCTGAATGGGTCTTAAACATACCGCAGTCAGGCATTAGAGAGATATTCCACGAATCTCTTAAGCTAAAAGACGTAATACACTTAGAGATAGGTGACCCTGATTTCAACACCTCCGAGATCATCGTGGAAGCAATCTATAAGGCTATGTTAGAGGGATACACGCATTACACACATAATGCGGGACTAATCGAGTTACGTAAAAGCATCGCAGAATACTATACGAGGAAGTACAACACGACTCTCGACCCCGAAAACAATATAGTTGTAACTGCCGGAAGTAGTGAGGGCTTATCTCTAAGCTTATTAGCTACTCTGAATCCAGGAGATGAGGTACTGATACCGGACCCTGGCTACCCATCTTATGTGCCCATGATTATGTGTTCTCGAGGTAAGGTAGTTAGGTACAGTGTCCGCGAAGAAGAGAATTTTGAGATTAACCCAAGCGAAGTACTATCTAAAGTGACTTCAAAGACTAAAGCAATAATTATAAATAATCCTCAAAACCCAACAGGTAGCGTAACATCAATCAAGAAATTAGAAGAGATTGTAGAGTACGCGCATAGTAAAGGGATCGTAATCATATCAGATGAAGTCTATGAAAACATAGTTTACGACTACGCGCCTTTCACAAGCTTGTCTGTGTTAACGAGTTACGATAATGTTGTAGTAGTTAACAGTTTGTCGAAAACCTTTGCTATGACGGGCTTAAGAATAGGTTTCGTAGTAACTAGAAACGAGAAATTAGTTGAGGTAATGACGCGAATGCAGGAGGGATTAATTGCCTGCGCTCCAGCCCCTATCCAGGTGGGAGCAATTAAAGCTTTAAGCATGTTTTCTGAGTTGGTACAACCTATGGTTAGAGAGTATGAGAAGAGACGCAATGTTTTGGTCTCAGAACTCTCTCGTTTAAAGAAAGTATCATTCACTATTCCCAGGGGGACTTTCTACATGTTAGTTAACGTGAGTAAACATACCGGTGATTCCCGCACCTTTGCAAGAAAACTCCTTCTTCAGAATCGAGTAGCTGTCGCGCCAGGAATAGCTTTCGGGCCTGGTGGAGAGGGCTACATAAGAATATCTTTCGCTACTTCAACAGATAAGATCGTGGAGGGGGTTAAGAGGATAGGTGACTTCCTAACGTCTGGGGGTGAGTTAACATGAGTAATCTATCAGTTAATGAAGCTTTAACTCTAATGCCTTTGCCTCTGGTTATCGTGACTACTGAGAGTAGAGATGGTAAGAAAGCTGGGATGACTGCCGCGTGGGTTACTCAAGTTTCGTGGAAGCCGCCTTACGTAGCTGTAGCTATTTATAATAAGTGGACTACACTTAAGGTCATCTTAGATAGGAAGGAGTTCGCTATAAACTACGTTTCCTCGTCCTTAGCTAAAGTAGCTTTGGAAGTTTTTGGCTCATTAAGCAGTGCTAAAGTAGATAAGTTCGAGATAGCTACTAAGAAATACAACGTGCCCATCAACTACGGTAAGAGTGTGAAGGTTCCAGTAATACTTAATGCACCTGTCATCATAGAATGTAAGTTGCTTGAATACTTTGAGATAGGAGATCACTATTTAGTAGTCTGCGATCCTGTCTTAGCTTATAGAGGGAGCGATGAAGAGCCTCTCGCATTCTATAAGGGCAAGTTACACGCCTTAACCGAGCATAGCACTAAGTAGAACTTTAGGTTATTTTAGAAAGATATAGAGAGTACCAAGGATCTTTACTCAGCAAGCCTGTAAGGACCTTCGCACCATTTTTAATTATCAACGAAGTATAAGCTACCCTACGACCTAATGACTCAGCAGCCGATACAGTTGTGTTTGCGTCAAAGTCTTTCTCAGTAGCTAATCGCTCTATAGCGTCTGGGAGTGGCGACCTCTTAGTCCATCCTATAGCACCTATGTATGACTCAGGTGGGTCACCCGCCACCGGTATACAGCCCATTACTAGAGCGTGCGAGATTATCTGTATGGCGGTTAACTCACCCCCACCCCCTAAGTCCGTGCCTTGAGTTATTACGCCAATCACTTTAAGTAACTTCGGCGGTTTGTCTAGATATTTAGCGAATAATGTTTGCCCTAACCTATCTATAAAAGCTTTGAAATGAGCTGGTATTCCTAGGTGGAAGACCGGAATAGAGTATATTATAGCGTCTGCCTCAAGCCACTTATCGAATAAGTCATTGAAGTCGTCTTTAATAATGCATTTCCTGTGATCTACGCACGCCAGACAATGAATACATGGGTTAATTATTAAGCCGGCAGTAGAAACGAACTCCGTATCCACGAGCTCAGGAGCTACTTTCTTAGCTGCGTCAAGAGCTCTCATTAAAAGGTATTCACTATTACCATGTCTTATACTCCCGGAAATTCCAAGTATCTTAACTCTCAATAACATAATCTACTCACCTTCAAGAAGTTTCGTCACGTGCTCATAAAACCTAACCCACCACTTCTTAAGGCCCTCAATTAAATCAGTACTTACTTCTAAACACCACTCAGCAGAACCGAACTCGCACGCAGCACTCCTCAGTATGTTTAGAACTTTACTACTTTCCCAGAAAACGTTGTCTGAGCCCGCTTTAACTTGGTATTCTCGGATCATTTTGTAGTATTTTCTTGCATGACGCAACATATCGCCTTCGTAACCGAGAGAGATCTTATAAAGCTCGGGTAGCACTTTCTCAACCCACGACCTATGGAATCTACACCACCCAGCATTCTCAACTAGGTACTCCATTAAAGCTCTATTGACTGACACGCTAGCAAATTCTTCAGGTTCTGAGAAAGCTGGTGTGTAGTAAGTCCAGTATTTTCCGAGGATAGGGAGCGGCGCGAAGACTCCCGGCGACCAGTAGAAGTTAGGCGTCATGTAGCCTCCTGAGCCGAAAGGAATATAAACTGCTAAATCCTCGAATCTTACACCCTTCTCACGGACTCTCTCATTAAATATTTCGTTAAGTTTCTTGCACGCTTCCCTCAACCCCTCTTCTGCTACGAGTCTAAGTAGCTTGTTGTCAGAGAAGACTAGGCTCTCGACGAGCTTCATAGCTATCTCTTTATTTCTTCTCGTATGATCTTCGCGCCACTTGGCCGGGTCGATTACAGGCGTAGTATCTAGACCTACATCCTCAGGTCTTAAAAGCTCTTTTTCTAAGACCTCCATTAGCCAGCCGAGAATATTGCCTGCTTCAATAGCGTCTAATCCTAACTCATCAATTAAGTCCAGGACTTCTAGAGCTTCATTAAAGTCTAAGACACCGATTATAGGACCTACAGCATTTAAAGGTTCGTAATCTACGTGTTTGTTATCAATGGTTTTCTTACACCTAACTGGGCACGGCTCATCACAAGTACGCCATATCCCGGTACTAATTATTTTTTCGTTAAATGGTTTTAGGAATTTATCTACTATATTCTTGTAAATCAGTTCTCTAACTTCTTTACTAGATAGTAGAGAGTTCCAGTTATGTGATGGTATTTTCTCACGGTAAATCACTATGTTACTACCTAGCGTTCCGCCAGTTTTTGTTTCTAGGTCGTAACTATACTTAGATGTTCCCTCAATGACGTTCTTGACGAAAGGCTTCTTTAACTGGGCTGTTACTAGGGAGTTTATGAACTCAAACCTCCCTCTCACATCATTCGATTCTCTCTCTCCACCGAAAATCACGGCGAAAACGTTATGAGCTCTAGCTAAGACACTACCACCACCGCCTCTCGCAGCCCAGTCTTCCACTCTCACGTTCATAGTAGCGTAATCTATTGAGGGTGAGTATATGCCGCCCATACGCGTACTGAAAGACGCAGGTCCTACAAGAATCATTCTCCCGTTATATTTTGTCAAAAAACTTGCGTATTTGCTTATTAAGTACTTGGTTAGTCCTCTAGTACCTCGCTTACCTTCATACCCTCTATATATCGTCAGTAAGTCTTCTATGTTGAGGTGATCAAACTCTATTCTCAAACCTTCTTTAGCGCCCTCGACTAACACAGCAGCAGGTCTTGACGCCCTGCCCTCGAAAACGATCCCGTCAATACCTGTCTTGACAAACCTGTAAGCTCCTCCCCCGAGAGCAGATATGTGAAGACTCCTAGATAGAGGACTCCTAAAAACGAAGATGAGTCTATGACTACCGAAAATAGCTTCATTAGCGAAGAAACCCTTACCCATAACAACAATATTCTCTTCGCTAAAGATGTCATGTCTGTAACTCTCATAAACGTTGAGGTGTAGGTGAACTCCTAAATCAACAGGTCCTAAGAACCCCTCATACGTTTTTAACTCATATTTCTCATGCGTTAAGTCTACGTGAGCGTACTTGAATGTCAGCTTAACCAAGTAGCAACCCCCTAACAATGTCTACAAGAAGTAATTAACTTAAATGTGTGTAATAGAACACGTTTAATTTAATGTTAAAAACTTCTGGGAGGCACTCTATAAGGGTGTTTAGGAATTGAGCTCTATGGAAGTATCTGTTAATTCAGACTTATGTACGGGTTGTCACTTGTGTGAGTTGGTGTGTAGTACTTACCACTTTAATAAATCATCAATAAAACTCTCGAGAATCATAGTATATAAGGATAAAGCAAGCGCTAAATTCACGCCTATCCTATGTGTTTCCTGCCCTGGAATGCCCTGCGCTAAGGCGTGCCCCACGAACGCTATAGTTAAAAATAAACAGACAGGAATGCCTGAAGTCATAATAGAAAAGTGCTCCTCCTGCGGAGACTGTGTTAAGGCATGCCCCTACATGGCAATACGTTTTGAACCATCAGTATATGCTTACCCCCTAATTTGCGACTTATGTGGTGGCGACCCACAGTGTATCAATGTTTGCTGGCCTGGCGCGTTAACTAAAGCTATGAGTCTATCAGAGAAGTTCAGGGGAGCTGCTAAAGCCCGCTCTGTCATCGCGGAAATAATAAGTAAGTACACGAGGTGATTGACGTGGTTTACTCCGTTAATGGTAGGATACTCCACGTTGATCTGACTAACGATAAGGTCTGGGTAGAGAAGTACGGTAACGACTTGCTAGAGTTATTTATAGGCTCCAGAGGTATTCAAGCCCGACTCTATTGGGACCTCGTAAGTCCTGAAGCCAAAGCCTTCAGTAGCGGTAATGTGTTGTTCGTTGGTTCAGGCACGTTTACTGGAACTCCTCTCCCCAGCTCAGGTAGAACAACAGTCACCTTCAAGAGTCCAGCTACAAATATGTACTTTAAGGCTAGCGTGGGCGGAGATTTCGGACTCAAACTGAAGCTTAACGGGTATGACGTAGTAGCTATTCACGGCGTTTCTGAGAAGCCTGTATACGTCTATATCGAGAACGACCACGTAGACATAATACCAGCTGACAAATACTGGGGTCTTGATGTCAGAACTGCTCACATAGAATTAATAAGGAAGCACGGCTTAGACGCTGACACGCTGTTAATAGGGCCTGCTGGCGAAAACCTAGTTAAGTATGCGTCAGTAAATTGCTCTGTCTATAACGTGGCCGCTCGAGGAGGTGGCGGGGCTGTATTAGGTTACAAGAAACTTAAAGGAATAGTCGCTAGTAAAGGGGACAGGTCGGTAATACTCTACAACCCTAAGAAGTTCTACGAGAAATCATTGAAGGTCTCCCTAAATATAATGAATGATGCCGCGTTAGTAGCTACCGCGAAGTTCGGTACTGCTAGCGCTACTATGGGTCTAGATAGAACCAGCACGTTACCATGCTATAATTTCAGGAGGTCTTTCTGGGAAAACGCGTATAGGAACGCGGGTGAGTATTATGTCGAGGCAGGCTACCTAATCGGGAGAGCTGGCTGTGCTCAATGCATTGTGAGTTGCCACCGTCATACCGCAACAAGTAAATATGGTGGTGTAGACACAGTAGGTCCTGAGTATGAGACGTCAAACGCTCTGGGCGGTAACTTAGGAAACTCAGATACAGATGCTCTCATAAAAATGAACGACTTGGCTAATATCTACGGCTTAGATACTATATCCTTAGGCGGTGTTATTGGTTGGGTTATGGAGTCTTACGAGAGAGGATATCTGAAGGACTTGAAAGAAGAGTTAGGTGTCGAACCCCTGTGGGGGAATGTAGACGCAATCATTAAACTCATAGAAGATATAACGTTTAGGAGAGGAACAGGAGACCTTCTAGCTGAGGGTTTAGCGATAGCGTGTGAGAAAGTAGGCACAGAAACTTGTAAGTGGGCTATTCAGTCAAGAGGTCTAGAACATTCAAGAGTGGAGACTAGGATAGCTAGAGCTTACGCACTAGCTTTCGCGTTAAACCCAAGAGGTCCTGACCACTTACACACAGAAACTTTTGCTGAATTCGGATTCACGGAAGAAGCTAGAAGACTCATTAAGAGGCTTACTGGCAGTGAAGAAAACGCTGGTATAGGGAAAGACTCTGGCAGACCCGAGATAGTGGTATGGCACGAGGACATCTACGCCGTTACGGATAGCGTTGGATTATGTGCTTTCATAGATACTGCTGGGTTCGCAGTAGATGAGGTCATGTTAAGTGAGTTATTTGAGGACGCTACGGGTATCGCGAGCACGCCAGAGAAAATAATGAAGTCTGGCGAGAGGATAGTAACGCTTGAGAGAATGATTCAAGTTAGAGAAGGGCGCTCAAGAAAAGACGACACACTACCTTGGAGAATCTTAAATGAAGAGATCATAACTAGAGAAGGGAAGAGATACGTGTTTACAGAAGAAACCCTCAATTCTATGCTAGATAAGTATTTCAAGCTCCGTGGCTGGAACGTCGAGAAAGGCATACCTACCCCAGAAAAACTCAAGGAACTGAAGCTAGAGTTCGCTATAGAAGAGGCATTAAGACGTGTCTAATCATAGTCAGTAAGTGTTAAATCTATGTGAATACTAGATTGGATGAGGGTCGTCACTAATGCCGGTACTAAGAGTTCACGTCTTGTCAGATAGACTGGCAAAACTCCTCCAGTGTAATGAAGCTAGCATAAAGGTTGAGTCAGGCAGTTACTCCATAAACGAATTAATTGAACTCATATCTTCACATATACATAACATCAAGTCTGTTTTAGAGAAGATGAGAGACTCGATATTTGTGGCGATTAATGGTCAAGTTAGATATAACTACGACGAGAAAATCGATGTAGTTGATGACGTGAAGATAGTAATATTCGAGGTAGGAGCTGGGGGCTAGCGATCGCGAGCGCCACGTACTCTACTCAGGCTCGTATTGTATCTCTAGTCTCATTAATTTAGACAGCATCAAGAGTTCGTAGCTCCAGTCGCCGTAGGCGATAACCCGATGAAGAGGTTGGTTGTAATGCCATAACCACTTCACAGAGTTCTTTACTAAAGTCTTAATCTTAGTTCTGCATGCTAGGTCTATTAAGGGTGTGTCAATTATCTTGTTAATGTGTAGATAGAGCTTGCTGAAATCTGGTGATATTTGAGTTATAGTGACTACCTGTCCTAAACTCATCTTAGTTCTTACTACTACTGGTTTTCCACTCTCGTCGTGAGTGTCAAGAGCGTAGGGCTCTGGTTCTCCAGTAAAGCCCTTCATTTTGGTTGGTGCGGTACAGTGAGCGTATATAATGGAGTTATCTCTAAAGTCTATTACTGGGTCGGAGATCCATGCGGGCCTCCCAGCTAGATACTTAAACACTACCTGAATTAATAAGGAACTTAAGTCAGCCTCACATGCTGTAGGGATTCCCTCATCGTTTAGAAGCGAAACAGCAACACACGGCGTTACAGGCAATAGATTCAGGTCTTTAAGCATTATAGTAAAGCAATTCACACCTAATGCCTCAGCACCATATTTACTCAATAGTTTTTTAAGTGCGATGTAAATCTTGACAGCCTTAATTAAGTCTTCTAAACTAACGTTCTCCCTAACCCAATAACTTCTTCTTAAGAGGTTATCAGCCGTGGTCTTAGCCTCCTCGTCACTAACGCTGGAATAAGCGTCAATTAATTCTTCATAACTCACGAAAATCAAGTCAAGAAACTCTTTAAGCCTCGAATAATACGTGTTTGAGTATACTCTATCGCCTGAGTATATTTCGTGCCTATGGAGTGATTCTAGAGATGCTTCCTCAGGTACAGTAACCACTAGAGTCTTTATCTTCTGTTTTAACCTGATGTACGTGCATAAGACCCTGAGTCCCTTAATCATGTCTTCTCTATCACTAGATGACACGCTTATTAGTGGGTAGCCCTCTCTCATAAGCTCCGCTATCTCAGGCCATGCGAGAGAGTAGTACGGCTCGGTTAAGACTAAGGTAGGCTTACCTAACGCTTGGATTACTTCGTAAAATAAATTGTAGTTGATGCTTGTCGTGAGAATGTATATGACGACGCCGTCAATCTCGGGAGATTTAGATAAGACATCCTCGAAGTCTTTTCTCTCCTTAATCCATTTCTTAACGACAAACCTGCACCTCCCCTCACACCAGGCGTCGCTCTCGTTAATCAACTCATTAATTTTCTTTCCAACATCGTAATTATGTAACGGCCAAGCCATTAAAGGCGCTCCTTCCCTACCGAAGAATAATAGAGCTAAACTCGCTTTATCGCTCAACATACACCCCTCGTGTAGTGAGTTCCCACCAGTTTTAAGCACATAATATAAAAGGTTAGAAGAGTCCTGAGAAGGAACTCAGGAGTTCAGGTCTTTGTCAGGTATGTTCTGAAAACTCCAGAAACCCCAACATTTTAGGTGTTGGTCTCTAGCTGTGATTACTTGACCGCATTTCTTTAGGAGTTAGACTTCCTAGTTCTTCACAGAATTTAAGTCCGTAACTACTTAATCTGTAGTAAGTTGCTGTAGCTATACTTCCCCCGCTACCGGTTTTAATACTGCACACGGCTCTTAACGGACACTCAGCACACGGACAAGCAGTTCCTACCTCAACTCTCGTTAGGATTCCCTCACTAATTAACGCTGAGAGTAGTACCTCTACCTCCGTGGGTGATAGCTTAAATTTACTCATCATATCCTGTAGCGTTAGTACCTTGGAGGAGCATAACGCTCTCACGACCTTCCCGAATAACTCTCTACTCTCCAAAATCACCACTCTAAAATAATTTCCTCGTTGTTATGAGGTAAATGTACAGACAAGTCATTCATGGCTTCTCTTATTTTCTCTGTGAAGTACTTGCCTACTTTCTCGCTAGTGTGTACTACTATAACGTGCTTTACCTCTTTAAAGCTTTTGAGTAGTTCTAAGAGACCGTCAACTCCAGCATGACTTGAGAAGTCAAACCACTGAACTCTAGCTTTAACAGGCCCTATCTCCTCCGTGGGAACCCCGTCTTCTAAGAGGTGCCTGCCAGGAGTTCCGGGAGCTTGGTAAGAAACCATGAAGACAGCGTTGAGCGGGTCTCCAGCCAACTTCTTTAGGTAGTAGACTGCGGGACCTCCTTTAAGCATGCCTGCCGAAGCCACTATGACGTTACCGCGTCCATCAACAATTCTCCTCCTCTGAGAAGGCCTTATTACAGGCTTAAATTCTTCCTTAGATTTCAAGAGTTCCTCGTACTTATTTATGTATTCAGGGTAGCTTATGAAGACTTCGTAAATCTGTCTTATCATGCCATCATAGAAAACACTGCCGTCAAAACCCTCGTAAAGTATCGTCAGTATTTCCTGTGCTCTGCCCAGACTGAATGCCGGAATAAGTACGTTACCTCCCCTGTCAGTGACTTCCTTGACAGCGTCCAGAAATTCTTTCTCGACGAGCTTTCTAGGCGGGTGTCTTATCCAGCCGTAAGTTGCCTCAATAATCACTACGTCGGCTTTAACTCCCGAGACGCTAGCTCTAGAGACTAACCTAGTATCTATTGTGTTCACGTCACCCGTGTAAACAACGCTAGACTCGCCCGCCTCAACGTAAGCCATCGAACTACCCGGTATGTGTCCAGCGTTAAGAAGCTTAACTCTGTAATCACCTAGGTAGATTTCTTTATCGTATGAGTAGTCTGGGATGCTGTCAATCATGTTGTAGAGGTCTACCTCCTCGTAGGGCAGGTAATAGCCAGAAATCTTTATAAAGTCTTTAATCATTATCTCACACAGCCTCTTAGTCAAGGCAGTAGTTACTGTAGGAACTCTAGAAGTCACGTGAAGCATCGGCGCAGCCCCAACGTGATCTAAGTGTGCGTGTGTTAAAACAAGTCCTGCTATCTCAGAAGGCTTCACGTGTTCTGGGAATCTGGGCTTGTCTTCCTCATCAAAATTTACCCCGTAATCCAGCAATAGTGACTGCTTATTATTACCTACGTTAACGCACACAGCAGCCCTACCTACTTCGCGTCCGCCGCCAAGTACTTTCACCTTAAGCACTTCAGACCCTATATATAGGGATCGCTAAATAATTAATATTTGGGTAACATAGTAAATCAGGTACTGGTGATAGTCGTGCTCCCAACTAATCCGAGAGAATTAAAGAGGAGAATGAAGCAATTAGGTATTGATGTGGAGGAATTAAAAGATGTTAAGACAATAACTATCGAATTCCCCGACAAAGAATTAATCATTAGAGAACCTCAAATCGTTGTGATGAAGATTCAGGGTCAGAAAATATATTACGTGAGTGGAGGAACTGAGGAAGTTGCTAGTAAGGAGGTAGTGGTGGAGTCAGCGCCCTCAATAAGTGAAGATGACATAAAGTTCGTTATGGAGCAGACGGGGGCTTCTAGGGAGGAAGCACTGAACGCTTTGAAGAAAGCTGGTGGTGACATACCTCAAGCTATACTCATGCTGACTGAGAAGTAACTCGTCACAAGAGTTAAGTAGCTAAAGAGCTCTCCCCATCAGGAGACCATTTCCTGAGTGACTTTATTAAATCCTCTGGAGTAGACTTAAGAGATACTACGAGAGGCAATCCTTCTTTATCTGCTAGCCTGATTGCTAGAGGGTCTATCTTCTTAGTGCCGTGTAAAACGATTACGGCAGGCTTTACAGGACTAACCCTAACAGATATCATGGGAGACCTTCCAGTGCTGACCTTAGTGAATACCAGGGCTCTCCTAGTCGTAGCACCCATTATTTGCCAGAACTCGTTACCACTAAGCTTCTCTATGGCTTCTAAGCTATCAAGTACTGTGTAACCGTAAATAGCGACATCCCTGTGCATGTTTGAGTTTACTATGAAACCCTCTACGACAGTAACTAGCTCGTCGAGCTTCATAGGTATACTGAAATCTTTGAGATCTAGTATGGCACCTATGCTCAGGTTTAGGGAGCTAGCTATCTGCTTAATTACGGGGTAGCCTCTAGACTTATCAAGATTTATCAAAGCTTTAACAAATCTCTTCACAAACTTAACACCCGGCGATCTCCTCCCTTTTTCGTAATCACTTATTACGGATGCGCTAATACCCATGAGTACTCCTACGTCAGTCTGCGTCAATTTAAAAACTTCTCTCCACTTCCTTAAGGAAGCGCCGCAATTCTCGCTCATCACTATATCTCCAGCGATCTTCTGCGCTATCAGCTCCAGCACGAAGTCGTACTCCACGACACTCACTAAATACAGTATTGAATTATGAGGCTAAATACTTTATTTTTAACATGAATCGTACGTCATCACGTGAGCGGGTACCTAATATTCGGTTCAACACAAATTCCGGTCCTCTTAAAGAGTTCTGAAGACCTCAACTCAACTTCTCTCAAGACCTCGTCTTCATCTAGTGTTAATACGTTCCTGTTCTTCATGATAATCTTCCCATCAACTATGACGTCTTGAACGTGTGAACCGTTAGCCGCGAACACCACATGTGATATAGGGTCATTCATAGGCATGAGTTTAGGTTCCCAGTACTTGATTGTTATTAAGTCTGCTCGCTTACCAACTTCGATAGAACCCACCTTGTCTGAGAGTCCTAAAGCTTCAGCACCTCTTATAGTAGCCATCTCGAGCACATCCTCAGCTCTCAAAGCCTCAGGATCCATCTTGTACGCGTTTTGGAGTATGATAGCAACGTGCATCTCTTCTATCAAGTCATAGTTGTCGTTGCTGGGCCCGCCATCTGTACCTAGCGTCACGTTAACGCCTGCTCGAAGCATGTCTGAGACTCTAGCGATTCCGGAGCCTAACTTCCCGTTGCTAGAGGGGTTGTGACTCACGTTGGTTCTGGTCTTAGCTAGAGTATTTATCTCGTCGTCAGTGACCCAGACAACGTGTACGAGAACTACGTTAGGCCCTACGAGACCTAACCACTTAGCGAAGTCTACGGGCTTCATATTGAAGGTCTTCGTAGTGTACTCGACGTCTTCTCTCACCTCAGCTAAGTGCATAGTAATTCCAGTCTTCAATTCCTTAGCTCTCTCAACTATTTCTCTATATAGTTCTACACTCACAGCCCCGGGCGTTCTAGGACCAAACCACACGTACACTCTTCCTTCTCTCCCGTGATACTTACTATATAGTCTCAGAGTGTCTTTCATGCTGGTCTCCCCGTCCTCAACTAGACCTTCGTGCAGAGCCCCCTTCTCGAGAGCGTAGCCACTCATATCCATTACGTGTCTCGAGACAGCCGCTCTAAGCCCAGACTTAAGTATAGTCTCTATTATCTTGTCGGGACCGTACCTGCCGACAAGTCCTGTCTCGAGGAAGGACGTAGTCCCCGACTTTATCAACTCAAGGATAGTTAGAGTTGCTGAAGCAAGTGCTTCTTCCTGAGTCATGTTGCCTTGAAGAGGCCAAACACACTCCTTAAGCCACGAGATCAACTTCCTGTAATTAGCGCAAGCCTTAAGCATCCCCTGAACTAAATGCACGTGCGTGTTAATTAAACCCGGCAGCACTATATGTTTCTCAGCATTCACTTCTTCAGCAGCTCTCCCTCTAAAATCCTTATCGAGTTCCGAGCACTTACCTACAGCTACTATCTCCCCGTCCTCAACAGCTACGCAGCCGTCCCTCAAGACTTCTCTCTTTTTATTCATAGTTATTACAAACTTGCCCCTAACATATATATCTACCAAATAATCACCTATGTTAAAGCCAGCATGTTTATTAATATTTATTAATTAATTGAGCTAAATTAAAGATTAAGAGTGTTAATTATGTTGTCAGGTAAGCTGCTAGGGAGAGAGTATACCTTAAAAGAATTAAGAGGTATAGTTCTGGCAGCTAGAGGTGAGCTGAAGTCAGACATAATTATTAAGAATGCTAACTTAGTCGATGTTATACTGGGTGACATAAGAGAGAAGGTCAACGTAGCTGTGTGGCGTAACTACGTAGTCAGAGTAGGTTACTTTGATGCTGACAAGTATAGAGGGCCCAACACTTTAGTGATTGACGCTTCTTCTAGTGAGGTAGTTACGCCCGGCTTTATAGACCCGCACGTACATATCGAGTCCTCACTACTCAGAGTAACCGAGTTCGGTAAACTAGCACTCATGAACGGGACTACTACAGTCGCTGCAGACCCTCACGAAATAGCTAACGTGCTCGGCGTTGAGGGTGTTAAAGCATTTATTGAAGAATCTAAGCACACACCACTTAGGTTATTCTTTTACGTGCCGTCCTGTGTCCCACCCATCAAGTCAGGACTCACCAAGGGTTCTGAAATAACGCTTAACGACGTGCGAGAACTACTCAATTATAAGGAAGTTATCGGCTTAGGAGAAGTAATGGATTTCCTCTCAGTAATTAACGGGGACGAAGAAATACTTGAGAAAATATCTTCCACGCTAATTTCACGCAAGATAGTTGACGGCCACGCGCCTCAGCTACCTGAAGACATGCTAGTGCCGTACGTAGCTGTCGGGGTTAGAGGAGATCATGAGTCAGTCTTCATGGACGAGGCATTGAGTAAGTTGAGGAGTGGTATGAGGATACTGATAAGAGAGGGGAGTGCTTGGAGAGACTTAGAAGAACTTTCTAAGATGCTTACCTACATGAAGATAAACACTAGATACTTAAGCTTCTCAAGTGACGACCTAGAAGTGGTAGACTTGGTTGAGTCAGGACACATGAACAGAATTCTGAGGAAAGCAGTTTCACTAGGTATAGACCCCATAACAGCTGTCCAGATGGCTACTATAAACGCTTCAGAGTATCTAGGTATTAGTGAGTTAGGCTCTATCACGCCCGGGAAATTAGCAGACATCGTAATACTAAGGAACTTCAGGTTATTCCAGGTACAGGCGGTAATAGTTAACGGAGAATTAGTAGTCAGTGACGGCCGATACTTAGGTACTACGAGAAGTTACGAATACCCTAAACACTTCTACGAGACCGTGAAGACTGGCAAGACATTCGCGCCGGAGGACTTCAAAATTAAGGTTCCTAAGAAGCAGGGACGCGTCAAATACTTAACCATAAAAGCTATTTTAGGTAAGGCAATAACGAAGGCTGAAGCTGATGAGTTCCCGATAGTGGATGGCTACCTGACGTTGCCGCCTGGAACAGACCACTCATACGTCGCCGTAATAGACAGACACCACTCTACAGGCAAGTTAGGGTTAGGGGTAGTTAAGGGGTTAGGGATTCTTAGGGGGGCTGTAGCTCAAACAATAGCTCACGACGTTCATAACATAATAGTTATTGGCAAATCACCTGAAGAGATGAGTTTAGCAGTTAAAGAACTGACGAGAGTTGGCGGAGGCATAGTCTCAGTACTCAATGACAGAGTGTTAGGCGTGGTTGAGCTACCCATCGCTGGACTCATATCAGATAAGCCTTTCGAGGAAGTCTACATGAGCGTCAAAAACTTCATGAAAGCTTGTGAATACTTAGGAATAAACTTCCACGCAGCATTCATGACTATATCCCTGTTATCACTGCCAGTGATACCTGAAGTTAGAATAACTGAGCAAGGCATCTTCAACGTGATGAGCGGGACGATAATAGACCCAGTCTTGGAAGTCGTGGGTGAGTGACTTGATGCTGATTAAGAATGTCAAGCTAGTCGCTGGAAATAATGATTTAGTAGAAGCTTCTTTAGTAGTTGATGAAGGTAAGGTCGTGGAGGTTAAGAAGCTACCTAAGTCGAGAAGCTATGACAACGTACTAGATGGTGGGGGGCTCATCGCACTGCCTGGAGGGATAGACATACACGCGCACGTTTATGACCCCCAATATCTACATCACGAAGACTTCAGAAGCGGTAGTGAGGCTGCCTTATACGGCGGCGTAACCACTATTTTTGATATGCCTTTGAGGATGTACGTGGAAGACGAGAAGACGTTTAAGGTCAAGTATGAGGCTGGTCTGAAAGACTCTCTAGTAAATTTTGGCGTGATAGCAGGGATGATGAACGAGGATAACATCACTTCAGTAGAGACGCTTCAGTCTCTAGGCGTTAACTTATTTAAAGTCTTTACATGCAAGCCTTTCAGACCCAGGAGTGATGGAGGCTTCACTAAAGTCGTTAGGTCTGTGGTTGGCAGGAGAGGAGTTCTCATAGTTCACGCGGAAGACGATACTATAGCGGAATACTTAACTAACGAGTTCAGAGAGTCTGGAGTAAATGACCCGGTATTTTACCATGAGTCGCGTCCAGCACTAGCTGAGGTTATGGCCATAAGGAGAGTAGCTGACGTAGCTGAGTTTTTAGGGCTTAAGCGAGGTATACACATAGCACACTTATCTTCTGCTGAAGGCTTGAACGAAGTAATCAAATCACGTCATAAGGGAGTCTACCTAACAGTAGAGACAACGCCTCACCACCTCTACTTCACTAAAGAAGACGTCTCAAGACTAGGCAATTATCTTAAGTTAGCTCCTACTCTCAAGCGGCGTGATGACGTGAGAGCTCTGTGGAGAGGCCTCGCCTCAGGCTCTATTGACGCGGTTGCTTCAGATAATGCGCCCTCAACCAGGTCTGAAAAAGAAGTTGATGTGTGGGATGCTTGGGGAGGCATACCGAATCTTGAAGTCATGTTGCCCCTCCTCTTTACTTTAGGGATCAAGAAGTTAGGGGTCTTGACTCTAGAGAAGTACGTGGAGGTCACGTCAAAAAATCCTGCCAGGATAGCCGGCATCTACCCTCGTAAAGGGTCTCTGCAAGTAGGTTCCGACGCAGACATAACGTTGATTGACCCCAATTTCTGCTTTGGCGTGAGGGCCGACAAGCTCCATCACAAAGTTGATTGGACGCCCTTTGAGGGTCTTGAGTTGTGTGGTTGGCCACGACACGTCATAATCAACGGTCAGTTAGTCATGAGGGAAAGAGAAATAGTCTCTCAGGAATTTAGGGGCTCCTACGTGTTTTTGAGTCCTCGGGTTGAGGGCGGTGCTTGAAGAAGCTACATAAGTGTCTTAAAGGACATTCACGGCACAGCGGTTTCTTGGCTCTACAATATTTTTTCGATATCGATACTAGTGTTGCATGGAATAACTTGTAACTACTGAGGTTCTTCGGGATGTTTTCTTCGAGGATTTGCTGAGTCTCTGCGTAGTTGCTGGGTAACTTAATACCTATTCTGACTAGTACTCTCTTAGCCAGCCTCGACACAGGCAGTACTAGCTTGTTTCCAGCAAACAAGAGTATAACGTCCGCAGTCTCGTGACCTATTCCTCTAATCTTCAGCAGGTCTTTCCTCACATCAATTAAGTCTCTGTTTATGAAGGCCTCCCAACCCCCGCGTTCAACAACTAGTTGCGAGAACTCCTTTAATGTCTCTGCTTTACTTTCGTAGAATCCTATCCCTTTAATCAATTCTTTGATTTCTTCTTTCGGGGCTTTAGCTAAAGCACGTGGATTAAGTAATCTGTTTTCTCTTAACTTATTAACAGCTTTACTAACGCTTTCCCACCTACTCAACTGTACTAATATCGCTGAAACACTTATTTCGAAAGGATCTTTGAAGCCGCCCCACCACTCGTAAGAGTGTGGGTCTGACACGAACCACCCGAACTCTCTAAGGTTTTCCCGACCCCACACACTAAGGGCTGCAAGCATCTCACCAATCAAGTTAGTAGTGTTGGGGGTTCTGATAAACTCACTTGGGCTGCATCCTAACATCGGCACTCCTCACTAACAGACAGTTTGAGTACCGCGAATTCATGTCTCTTTAAGTCTATTATCAGGAGCTTATTAGTTAGTAATTCCCCTACACCAGTAATTAGCTTTATAGCTTCAACAGCTTCAATAGACCCTACAACACCTGGTGTAGGTCCTATTACTTGAAGAGGTTTCCTGAGTGAGCTACTTAATTTTTCCTCGCTTAAGTTTAAGATACATCTAAGGCACTTCGTAATTCCGGGAACTACTGTAGTGACTTGACCGTAGAATTCTGAAACACCCCCATGTATTAAGGGCTTCTTCAGTTCCCACGATACTTTATCGACTACTATTCTAGACTCCCAATTATCTAGGCAGTCGACTATTAGGTCCGCGTCACGTGCTTCCTCCCTAAATCTATCAGACCTGACGTCCTCTACATACCCTACCACCTCTACCTCACTATTGATCTTCTTGAGTTTCTTGACTGCCGCAACTACTTTATGAGAACCTAGGTCTTCTTCTGAGTAGATTATTTGCCTGTTGAGATTATTGAGTTCCAGGACCCCACTATCAAATAAGACTACACGCCCAACGCCTGCTGCGACTAAGTACATAGACACTACAGACCCAAGACCTCCAACACCAGCTATCACTACCCTAGCTTTCCTTAGCTTCTCCTGACCCTCAAGACCTAGAAGTTCTAGCTGTCTTAAGTACCTCTCTAAATCACTCAATTCAAATCACCTACTCAAGATAGGGAGATCTTTAAAAATAAAATTCATAAAGTTCTGAGAGACGACGCACGGAAACACGAGTTTAATCACCAACTACCTGAATAATTACTCTCCTCGTTCTAGGACCGTCTAGCTCCACTAACATCACCTCTTGCCACGTACCCCTCACCAAGACACCCCTCATTACTGGCAAAAATCTACTAGACCCTATCATGCTCGAAGCTATGTGAGCGTGTGCATTATCGTCAATTTCATCATGTTCCCACCCGCCGCCGGGCTTGAAGACTTCCATGATCCACTTAATATAATCACTAACTATTCTCGGTTCATACTCATTTATGATTAAAGCTGCCGTAGCGTGAGGGACGAAGATTAAGCAAAAACCTTCACTGACTCCACTCCTGCGAACTACATCCTCGACGCGACTCGTTATGTTGATGACCTGAAATCTCTTCTCTGACTTAATACTCAGTTCCTCGGAATATATCTTCAATCCAAACACCTACTTGAATCCAACAGTTTATTTCTGGTGATCTTATTAAAATCTACTCATCAAGGACTCCTCTAAAAAGACTGAACCTCAATACACCTCTCTATAATCTCAACGTATTTTAGACCGTGATCTGGAATCACTAATACTACATCTCCTTCATCTACTAAACCATCATTTAAGGCTTTTCGCGTTGCCTGAATGACAGCACCGCCACTTAATCCAATTAATATTCCGTCTCTCCTAGCTACGTCGATTAATCCTTCTAACGCTTCCTCGAGACTCACGTCGTATATCTTGTCTATCTTGATTAAGTGAATCCACTTCATCCCAGACTCTACTCTCCTAATACCTGGTATTACGCTACCTACCGCCGGCACTACCCCGACCACCTTCACTTGATCGCCATACCTGTTCTTCACGTAGTGTGAGATAGCTGATAAGTGACCTGACGTGCCGAGCCCGCCAACAACTGCTGCTAGCCTTAACCCACCACTACGTGCTTGTAAGTCTATCTCCTTAGCCGTATACCTTAGATGAACCTCAAAATTATAGTCATTCTCAAACTGATTTAGGTTGAGAGCACCGTCTCTAAGCGCGTCTCTCTTTACGTCCTCAATCATCTCAGTAGTTATAGTTGCTTTCCCCCTCACTACCTCAGCTCCCATCAGCCTTAGTATGTAGTCAATACATTGCTGTGCAGTGGAAGGCAGGTAAAGTCTAGATTTGATGCCATGTATGTTGGCTAGAGCCGCTAGAGCTAAGCCTGTGTTAGTAGATGTAGCCTCATATAGTACCTCAACCCCACCCAACTTCTCAAGAGCTTTTTTAAGCATATACCAAGCTATTCTGTCTTTAACGCTACAACTATATGGGTTATACCACTCGAGCTTACACCACACGTTAACGGTTTTGCTAGAAAGAGTCTTAAGTCTGACCATGGGTGTAGGCCAGTTACGGTATAGTAACTCTAGAGTGCTTGAGAAGACTCTCGCGGGTTCGGGCTTAATATCTTCATAGAAACCTAACTCTTCAAGTGTTACTAACTTGGTTAGGGTTTCTGAGCCCTCCTCAATTACTACCGGAGCGTAGACACATCCAAGCCTTTTAAGAACATCACATAAATCATTACCTCTAATCACCTTATTAGAGTGGTCCACGACAATCGCTTCCTTAACACCACCTAACCTCAGAATCTCTCCAGATAACTTCAGAAACGAGTTAAAGTCTGTCTCACTACATTCTAGCTTGCTTAAGTCAACTAACTTGAGCATCTCAGCTCCCGGAGAAAAGGTTTCCTAGGAGTATATAAAGGTACGCAATTGTTTTAGTGTGTTAGGTTCATAAAGGTTTTTGTGAGATTTTTCATGATGAGAGATACTTCAAGCTACCTAAAGATGGAACTAGATGTAAGTCTCGTGCTGTCAGGCTTGAAGGGTGTCCATGACCCCCGCGTAGAGTAGCTAGTAGCCACAGTGAATCGCGGGCAAGAGGCACAACCCGCCCTAGAAAAAACCTAGGACGGGAAACGGTAGGAGGACGTTGCTACAATAGCTGAGGCTGGCTCATAAACTAGATACTTAACGAGTCTTTAAGTTTACAGAAAAAATAATTTCAAAATAATTCGTTTTTTCTGTGCTCTTAACCTGGTAGTAAACCTTCTTCTTCTAGCCTGTAAGCCAACCACTTAAGGTCTAGTTCTTCTAGTTTAGCCTTGGCGGGGCGACCGTCTATCCACCCTCTCACACTGTAGTACTCGTCGAGCATTTCATTAAGTCTCGTTACGTGTCCCTTACTCGGTCCTTCAGGCATGGGTTCTTCTAAGAGTCTCTTAGGTAGTGTGTCGTATGTTCTGCCATCACCAAACGATAATATGTTGAAGACTCTCTCGGCATTGTATATTCTCTCACCTATCTTCTCAATATCCTTACTTGTGAATTCAGCTCCTGTCACGGCTGTCAGTAACTTGGCGTAGTCATCAGCCCATATAGCGAACGAGCTGAATTTACAGAGGACGAGTGAGTCTATTACGGCGAAGACGTCTTGGAAGTGCTTCACTAGAGTTGCCTTACCCTTAGTAGAGAATCTATCAACTAATTCTGGAACTCCTAGAATCTCAGGAGATATTAGGTAGGCTCTTAAGTGGCAACCACCTCTATTGCTGGTTGCGTAAGCTAGTCCGTGACCCTGAACACCTCTCGGGTCGTAAGCAGGTAGTTCCTGCCCTCTAACAACCATAGCTAATTCTGGCGCCCCATATTTAGTAGCTAGTCTTAAAGCTCCTTCAGCTAAGTCGTCGCCTATGCCTGACCTATATGCAGTGCGCCAAACTAGCTCTACTATAGCTTCTGGAGTTCCCCACTTAGAGTTGAGGCCCCTCAGCTTTTCTGGCGCTATCTTACCCTTCTCAACCAACTCCATGAAAGTGCCTATCGTGTGTCCCGTAGATATCGTGTCAAGACCTAACTCGTTGCATAAGTAGTTAGCCTTACTTATTGCTTCTATGTCATCGGTGCCTGTCTGAGCACCGAAAGCCCATACAGTCTCGTATTCGGGGCCGCCCCCCTCACCACTGAAGGGCGACTTAGTAACTCTCGTGTACCTAGCACAGCCTATCGGGCAACCCCAACATATCTCCTCCTTATACTTCTCCCAATCCATGTATTTCTCAGCTAGTACCTCTCCACTAGTCTTGCTTGCTGTGGGGAAATACCCTGTCTGGAAGTTCCTCGTAGGGTAGACGCCCGCATTATTGATTATATTTACTAGGACTGCAGTCCCGTACTTAGGTAATGCCTCCGAAGTGACTGGACTCTTCTTGTGTTTGTCCATGGCCTCAATAACTGCTTCTCTGAAGAGCTCTGGCTTAGCTACTTTAGGCTTCTCGTGACCTAAAGCTGCTATAGCTTTTATCTTCTTAGACCCCCATACAGCACCGTGCCCTCCCCTCCCAGCAGCTCTAGACTTGTCATTCAGTAACGCAGCTATCTTAACCAAGTTTTCTCCGGCCGGACCTATAGCTAAAACCTTAATGTTCTTAGCCTCGTCACCGACCTCAGCCTTGAGCTCTTCTTTAATAAGGTCTGTCGTAGCGTGCACGTCCTTACCCCATAAGTGCCTCGCACACCTGATATCTACCTTCCCGTCATGCACCCACAGGTAGACAGGGTCTTCCGCCGCGTCCTCCAAGATTATGCCGTCAAATCCTGCGAACTTTAGTTCGGGACCGAACTTACCGCCGCTCTGAGCGTCATGTATCGTGTTCGTTAACGGAGACTTAGTAACTGAACACCACCTGCCAGACGTGGGAACTCCTGAAACTCCAGTTAGGGGTCCCGTCATAACGTACGCTTTATTAGCGGGAGATAAGGGGTCTACCCTAGGATCGATCTCCTTGAGAGCTAAGTAAACGCCGAGCCCTCTACCACCTATCCACTTCTTAAGTACTTCGTCAGGAGGGAACTCATACCTAATACAACCTGACCTAAGATTGACTCTAGCTAGTCTGCCCATATAACCTCCTAGCATTAAGAACACCTGCATGAGATATACTGTTAAAAACATTAATAAATTTTTTCACGGTCAGAAACTCCCGAAGAGAATATTAGTTGCTGGTTCTAAGAGTTAGTTCAAAACTTAGAATACAATAATTAATATTGTATTAAATATAGAAGTCGGGAGTTGAACTCTGTATGGGGATATACACCCAGAAAGTTGGTGAGTGGATTCTTGAATACGTTGATAGTAGTCCGAAGGAAGTGATGGTTGAAGTAACTACTTCCTGTAATTACGACTGCATCCACTGCTTCAGAAAAAACATGCTGAACCAAGACCTTAATAAACTCATGAGTATCGACGTTTTTAAGGTCGTACTTAGGGAAGCCGAGGATGCGGGAGCAAATAAGATCTCTTTTTCTGGCTGGGGGGAACCACTCACCCACCCAGAAATACTGAGTTTTATTTCTGAGGCGAAGAAGAGGGGGTTTAAAGTGTTGCTTAACACGAACGGGTACCTGCTACCAGACTACGTTGATGAGTTATTCAGAGTAGGTGTTGACGAGCTGTACTTAAGCGTTGACGGAGTGAGTGAAGAAGTTTATAGTTTGATGAGGAGAGGTGGGGTTCTTTCAAGAGTCTCTGAAGGCCTTATGAGGCTGAAAGAGCTCAAACTATCAAGTAATTCTTCTAAACCCGAGGTCTACATCCAATTCACGTTAACTAAGCTCAATGTTAAAGACTTACTTGAGTTACCTGAGTACGTGAAGAGAGTTAGCGCACACCAAGCAGTAGTCTCAAACGTAATCCCATTAAGCAGAGAATTCGAGAAAAAACTCTCGTGTTATAGTGACACAGAGTGCATGACCGTAATTAACGAGCTCAGAGACAAGCTAGCAAAGCGGATCTTCGCTACTGGAGGGAAGATCTCACTACCTAACTTCAGCCATACCTCAGAAAGGAGTTGCCCGTTCATATCGAGGAACGCCTGCTACATAAGATTCGACGGTTCTGTAGCCCCGTGCATACAGTACTCACACTCTTGGGTCTCTAACTTCGCTTCAGTAACTAGAGTGATTAAGGAAGTAGTCTTCGGCAACGTAACTAGAGAACACCTACGAGATATATGGAGAAAACCAGACTACGTTAAGTTCAGGATGAACACGTACTTCTTCAGAATGCCTTCATGCTTTGAGTGCAACCTACGAGAATACTGCTACATAACCCTAAGCAACGAATCCGACTGCTGGGGCAACACGCCGACATGTGCTTCGTGCCCGTACGCGCATGACGTCGTTAGATGCCCTCTATAACCCACACACCTAAGAACAAGCACTTAAAACTCGCGAGACTACTACACAACATCCATACTTACCACTACGAAAATCAGAAACAAATAAATTAGGGAAAATCCCTAAACATCACTTCAGGCCTAATCATTAGAATTCAGTCAAGCTAAGGTCTTCAATAATAACCAGTTTAGATTCTTAGTCCTCGAGCAGCGCTCTTTAATACGGGGTCAGCTATGACGTACTCACTATTTATTTTTTCAACGAATCCGTAGTTGACTAGCTCTCTCAGGTAGTGTGTTAGTTGTTTGTCGCTAATTGTCTTTTTGAGTTTGGCTGAGAGTCCTGCCTTAACTTCAGACCACGTGAGCGGAGTAGTTAGTAGTTTTAGTATGGTTAAGTATCTTGTTCTGGCTTGAGGTCTTATTGAGAGGAAATTCTCTAGTTCTTCCTGAACTAGCTTAGAACCCTCCTCGAGAGTCTTAGTGATTGCTTCTTCATGACCTACTCTTAAGGCTTGATAACCGTAGTACGTGAGCCACCCAATCACGCCGTCAAACACGCTCACGGCATCTTCTAGGAACACTTCATTAATTGTTACCCCAGCCTGTCTAAAGCCTTCCCTCAAAAACTCTATCGCCTCCTCCCTAGAAAGTCTCTTCATAACTATTGTCGTATACGGTCTCCCAGATAGAGGGGCTTTAACCTTCTTAACACCTAATAATCTGTCAAGCAAGCCTACTTCAGAGCCCGCTAGAACTAGCTTTACGTAGCTTAAGTAATCATACACGTGCGCGAGAAGCGAGTCGAAACGCGGGAAGATAAGAAAGTCTTGAGCTTCATCAAAAGCCAAGACTATGGGCTCCCCACACTCTTCCCCCCACTTATTCAACGCTTCAAGAACTTCTGTGAAGGTCCAGCTACCCCTAAAACTAAACTCGAGAGTAAGGCCTGAAATTGAGACTCCCTTAACTGACTTCAGGTACTTACTAACTGATTTTCTAGTCTCTAGAAGTTTAGATAACGAGCTTGCTAACATATCGTAAAAAGTGTCAACACTGAAATACTCGAATTTCCTAGCGTCAAGTATCACGTGAGGTAAGCCAGACATACTTAACCCAACCCTAATAAGAGATGACTTACCGGTTCTCCTGACACCTTTAATAACGATCATCCGAGTTGATTGATTATTTAGTTCTTTAATCAGAGTATTTAATTCTTCGTTAAAATTAAAGAAGTCTTCTCTGCGTTCTTTAACTCCTGGGTCAAAATACAACTTACACCCCCAGTTATTAACTTACACCCCGAGTTATTAAAGCTTCTCACTACAACCGTGTCTGTGAGTTTCTTAGAGAAATTTTTCCAAGTAATGCTAGACCTTCTTTAAGAGACTACTCACCACATTCGTGACTAAACAAGAAACTTTTTAATATTCTGGTTATAAATGAATTTATTGAGGTTTGAGAGAGTGGTTATAGTTAATGAGTTTAGTATGGCTTTCTCTTTAGACGTCAAGGATGTTCTCCCGGTTTTGTCGGATCTTCAGCTCCACCTGAGTTTATGGCCTATTGTAGAGTCTCTGGTTGAGGTGTTGAGCGATAATGAAGTCGTAGCTAATCTGAAAATAGGTGATTCTCTAAGCAAAACTCACTTCAGAATAAGTGTCAGCAAAGAAGATGAAGTTAATATCGTGAAAATCGAAGGTCATGATGACTTAAGCCTAGAACTCAGGTTAAGTATTGTGGGTAGGGTGATGCTTGGTAGCCCCTTAACCCTAGTTAAGGGCAGAATCTCTGTGAAGTCAGCTAACGAGAAAAAACTGAAGCCGTATATCAAGGAATTTGTTGATGCCTACCAAAACAGGCTAATTGAAGTGCTACCAGCAGTAATTGAGGCCTGGAAGAAGAGACTAGCTGAGAAAGTAGAGGAGAAAGTAGAAGTAGCAACTCAATTGCCAGAGAAAACAGTGATTGAAGAACGAGTTACTCGAGAAGAACAACCTAAGCTCAAGTTAGAAGGCTTGAATATTACAGAGAATCCTGTAGCTCTCGAAGACGAAGTCTTACTAAGCAATATAATCCTCAAGTCTCAAATCCTAAAGACCGTCAGAGAAGAACTCAGCGGTCCTGAACTCCTGAGAAGACTGAGTGAAATATACTTAGAGACTAAACTGAGAACCCTCTACGTACTCGCAGTAGACTCGGAAAACAATAAAGTCAGGATATTAATTAGAGACGGTGTAATCACGGGCCTCAGGATCGAGCTGAGAGAAGGCGTAGTTGTGAATGGGGTAGAAGCACTCAAGAAACTTAAGGAGATGGATAAGAGAGTATTAAAGATCACTACTTACTCAATGCCTGAAGAATCAATGCTCTAAGTTCTCTTAAAGCAGTAGACCTCCTCAGACCTGCCTCTTATAATCGTTCCGGATTTCACATCTGTTCACGCTAGCTGATGTAGATGAAGATGCTTGTAAGTGTTTCTAGTGCTTTTATGTATGGGAGTCTAGGAGTGCCCTCTCGAACGCACTCAAGAGCAACCAAACCCGAAATCAACGCAGGAGAACAGAAGTGAGACAATGACATCAATGACAAACCAACACAAGAGCTAACCCCCTTGACACGTTATCCCCAATACTCCTCACTTTCCTCTACGGTCAAGTTAGGCTTCTCTACCTCGCTGAAGTAGCT
>Ga0209080_1000251_pt1 | contig 40203 bp, 39 predicted proteins | sample JNZ110809AmetaG_FD_184123 | JGI IMG/M metagenome (GOLD analysis project Ga0209080, IMG submission 184123) | Hot spring microbial communities from Jinze hot spring, China to study Microbial Dark Matter (Phase II) - JNZ 110809A (SPAdes) (version 3) ...
ACCGTAAACCCTCCTCACACTATAAGAATTCTCAGAAAATCAGTATAAATATTTAATCACACTAATTAACCAGGGTTTGGGTTTCATGTTGTTTGTTATTTATCCTTGGCTTCACAGACCTCGAAACGACCTCGACTCACAGCCCCTTACTGAGTTCATTGCTGTGGGGGACCCCACATCCTGGCATTGAATGTCCTGCCCGCCCAAGTCTTCACTACTTACTCACATTGTAGGCAGGCTCAACCCACAATAAAGTATCAACTCTTGCAAGCCTTCAAGAAACCCGAAACAGCTACACGAGGCTTCAAACAACCAAGTTTTTAGAGTACCTTAGCCAGCTTAAGAAGATGTGATGGAGGAAGTAAGATCAGGAAGCCTTGGAGTTTTGGCGTATTAAATACTTCATAAACCTTTCTGCAATCGCATACGCTATCATGACCAGATAAGAAATCCTTAAGAAACTCCTCGAACATGTTAGGCGATTTTATATACATGTAACTAGCTATTAAGAGGACTAGATACAAGTCCCAACCCATGTGCGGAGGTTCTGCCTCAGATAGTGCCTGTTCCGCGTCTATAACGTAAATTAAGTCGTTAGTGCCTACCAGAAAATTAGTTAGTTTGACGTCTCCTAAAGCCCACCCTTCTCTATGGATCTCTCCTAAAACTCTACCTAAGTTATTTGCATCAATGTCTATATCTAGCATCCTGCCCTCCACGTACTCACGCAATATTTTATGGTTCTCTTTATCAACTTCAACTATCTTAGGTGTCTTAAAGAATCTCCATTCCTTACTGAAGAAAGCAAGTTCTCTCTCCAGCCTCTCGGCAGGGTCGTACGTGAAGGGGTAAACAAAACTTAAGAAAGTGCTTAGAGGAAACCACTTGAATGACGACTTCTCTCCTGTGAAGCTTTTGAGCACGTACTTCACACCAGACCTCTCAATAATCTCAGACTGTGAAACCATCTTATCTAGCAAAGCAATCAGTCCTAACCTATTCACCTCACTCAACCTAACATAGTAATTTATTACCACGTAATTAAGTTTCCTTAGGGTGAGTGCAGTGGCATACTACCAAAGTAAGAAACAACTAGTTTTCTCGCTCGTATACTCTCAAGTACTTATCCTCAGTCTAGCCATAATAAACGTGTTCTACCCTCAATACTATCAGTACACCTTCATAGTGTTCTTCATAGTAGCGATACTCTTCACTAGCTGGAGTGTAAGAAAGTCGAGAATAGGTAGCGGTATATCACCGAGCGAGGTTAAGACTGGCAGACTACTCTTCAAAGCATCAAGAAATGACGTATTAGAACTTCAAGGCAAGGACACAGAACTAGTTTCTGAGCTGAAGCCTATGCTTAAAGTCTCGCTACTCAATCTAGCGATATTCCCAGTATTTATGATATGGTACTGGTGGTATTTCGACTTCATCAGAACACTAGCTATAGAAGCAACCGAACATAGGTTTTTAGCATATCTGATAGGCTATGAAGTGCCTTATGGCCTCGTTCAAATCATGAATCTAGCTGGGAGGAGAGCTGTCAAATCTTTCGTGCAAGTCGTCTCAGAATATGAGGTCTACGATAAGGGGATCGTGGGGGCCGGAATCACTTTGAAATTCCCTCTAAAAACTGACCAATATAGAGTAGAGTACAACACGAAAAGAATGTACGTAGACCTGATTCAGACTTCCAGTAGCAAAACATCTGTTAAGCTTAGATTCTACACGAAAAATCCTGAGAGACTTTACGAAGTATTAAGGAGGTACGCCTTAACTACTTAAGAAAACTAGCTGAGAACAGAACAACAATAAGATATGAGTTACAAGCCCATAAACGACTAGCAATTCTCAGCAAGTTCCCTTAAATATTATTTCATAGCATTACTACTACGTGCGTTATCTAGAGAAGATAGTAGGGCTAGACCCTTACTACTTAGTCTTACTCGCGTTTCTTTCTCTTTATTCTCCACTACAATTAGCCCTACTTGAGCCAATAGCGTTAGGTCATTCTCTAAGTCTTTAGAGTAGGGGCCGAAAGAATACTTCACGAAGTCGTAACCGAACCTAACTCCTCTCTCGCTCTGCAATTTATAGACTATCTTATGAAGCTCCAGCAAGCCACTCAAGTTCTCGTTTTCTTTAATTATCCTTAACAACCACAAAAGGGGTAACTTACTTTCTAACATTTTACTCACATAACAACTCTGTACTTCATAACCATATAAAAGACTTTAGCCACACTCACGACTCCTAAGTTTCTCAAAATTCTCGCGCGTCTCAAGCTTCAAGAGATTCTAAGCTATTATTGTATGCCTCTTCATTCACCCATCTCAGCAAAGCCATCAAAACAGATAGTCGAGTCAAGTGAGTCCTGTTTAATAATCCCTTAGAGAGTAAGTGGATAACTCCCTCACGTTCACCAATATCTTCGATGTTGTAAGTTTTAGCAACAGCTTCTTCTAATTCTCTAACCTCATTCCTCACAATTAACCTCATTAACTTATCTGGTATTTGAAATCCGGGTGAGAAGCCTATCGCTTGACGCCCTCTTAAGTCTCTGACTATAGTTACCTGCACGTCCACATAAGTATTAGGCATTACTTCTATTATTCCCGCCTCAACACCTACGTAGAAGTCACAGTCCTTGCGCGATAATGAAGTATGAACTCTCCTTAAAGCTCCTTCAAGAATCTCGTTAAGACCTACAGGTTGAGGTCTTAAGTCTCTAGACTCGACACTAACTAACTCTATGTCTCCAATATTGAATGCTTCTCTGAAGGCCTGTTTTATGCCTTCTAGCTTCGAAGGATTCTTAGTACCGGCGCAGACCCTCATGAAAGACTCACCTAAAATACTTTGAACTAAACTCTTATAACTGAGGACATACGTTAAGTAAGTTTAAGAGTCTTACATTATCTCTCTAGACTCTCTCCTCTCAGCGCCTTTACCCATAAGCTTACTCACTTGCGAGAGCGTTGCTTTAATTCTCGACTCAACTACCTCCGCGTGACTTAACAAGTCCTCAGTAGATACTCTGATTTTTAGGTAGTTCTTAAGCAAGTCTACGACGGACTTAACAGCCCTGAAGTCAACTTCATTAAACTCTACTATAGTTGACCAAGTCTCGCCTAACATGACAGCACTCCTAATGCCATAATAGGAAGCCCACCCAACTATTATGCCGTTAACTCCTGTTATGACTCCTTCCTCAAGAATATTACCGCCTAAACTACTTAACTCAGCTAACAAGCCCTCATCATTTCCTGCTATGAAAACCCTCCTTGAGTCGCTGTATTCAGGAACCACGTAAGCAGCAGTAGCGATGAGTGAGGCGGGCTTCCCCCTACTCATTATGTGGTTTAACAACTCAACACATATCTCATGCTGTCCGTCCGGGTTTTGAGGCTGTGTCTCTCCAGTAAACACTAGAAAATTATTGACTTCATATAAGCGACCCGTAAAAAGCGTTGAAATTCCCCTCCTATTAACGACTAGTTGCGAAGGAAACGTTGTTGAGTAGAGCTCAGCAACTAAGTCGCCCCCTATCTTCTCTAGTATGTAGTTTACTGAGGCATAACCGACTCTGCCCATTCCCGGCAAGCCAATGAGTAAGTGCTTATCCTTACTCTCATACTCTTTTAATACTTTCACCTTAGTTACCATCTTATTACCTCTATTTCAAGTTGTTTTGCTAAGTTATAAAGGATACTCTCGTAGCGACACGCACTCACCTCTCCTGCTCTCTACGTACACCCTCTGAGACGAAATTATCTCCCTAGTAGCACTCTCAGGATTCGTTGAGAGAGTTATTGCCCTCCCAACTACTTCCGCGTCAGCGCCAGAACAGATGCCCTCACCAGGTTTCGCACCCATCCTCAATATACCTGAAGCTAGAATCACGTGCCTCTTTCCAAAGCTAGACCTAATCTCCCTAATCATGAAGCCCTTACTAGCAGGTATTATTAGTCCTGAAGCGTCAGTCAAATTCACTACATTCTTAATTAAATGGTAAGACTGGTCAATAACTTCCCCAGCTCCCTCATGAGGTAGAGACACCTGAAGGAATAGTTCCATCCCCAACTCCTTAACTCGCGAAGAGAGAGGTTCTAGGGCCCCCTTATACCCAACAAAAGCGTGAGACACAACACCCTGAAAGCCCGCCACAGAAAGCTCATCTACAACTGGTAACATGACGTCGGCGATATCAGCTAGCTTCAGGTCCGCAATGAAGTAGTACTTATCTCTACGACTGCTAATCAAGTTACTTATGTTTTTGAGGCCGTACCTAAGCATATAAGGCAAGCCAATCTTAACGCCGGACACATAATCATAGATTCTGTCAAGTAACGCATCTAATCTAACTATGTCTGGAGGCGGGTAATTTACTGCGAGCACTATAGTTCTCTCACTATCTCTCAAAATCCTGTGTGCGGACAACACTATACACCAACATATTTTCTAACCACACTTAAAAACACTTCCTGACAACTGACCCCCTTCCAGTCCCGGGAGACAAGAGTCCCCAAAATAAGGGTTTGAGGCCACATCGTTTCTCAGCAGATGACTGCTCATAAGCTTTCACGTTTCTTCGTATCCAGCCTCCCAACCATCCGCCTCTCAACGATCCCCCAGAACTCCTCACTGCAGAATATAGCTGTTTCGGGTTTCTTGAAGGCTTGCAAGAGTTGATACTTTATTGTGGGTTAAGCCTGCCTACAATGTGAGTAAGTAGTGAAGACTTGGGCGGGCAGGACATTCAACGCCAGGATGTGGGGTCCCCCACAGCAATGAACTCAGTAAGGGGCTGTGAGTCGAGTCGTCTCGAGGTCTGTGAAGCCAAGGATAAATAACAAACAACATGAAACCCAAACCCCCTTTAACCAGGCATTCCATAGCTTATGAATTAGTTTAGACCACCACAAAAACATAAAAACAGCCTACTCCTTGATTATTTAGTCTCGCGCCAGATCTTGGGCGCGTTAATCCTATCCTGCGTAGTACTGGACTCGAGATATATCATCAATTACTGATAATACGTTGGGTGCTTCTGTTTAAGTCTCTCACCCCATACGTCAGGTATGTTGTTGATATATTCTCCTAGTTAATTGAATTCATCAACTATACTATCCTCCTGAGACTTGATGAGAGGTGTTTAAATATTACCTATGAACTTTAAACCAGTTTAGGTGTTAACAGAATCTTTTTTAATTCTAATTAAAGTATTATAGGGTGATGAGATTACCTACGTATGCCTCAACCACCACGAAATTAGTGAGTGCTTCTAATGCGCGATTTCGTGTCAGTATAGTAACGAGTAGGTGTAAGGAATGCGGTATATGTATAGGTGTTTGCCCTACTAAAGTCTTAGTGAGAGGTAGCAAATATAATGAGTATGGTTTCAGATATCCTCTCCCAGCAAATATCGAGAAATGTATTGGTTGCAGACTCTGCGAATATAGTTGTCCCGACTTCGCAGTTTTTGTGGAGGTTCTCAGGAAATGAAAAAATCCTTTATTTCAGGTAATATAGCTATAGCTGAAGGCGCTATAACTGCTGGCATGAGATTTTACGCTGGTTATCCAATAACACCTGCTTCCGAGATTATGGAGTACCTGGCTGAGAAGCTGTCTAGAATTGGGGGAGTAACTATGCAGTTTGAAGATGAGATCGCATCAATAAATGCCGCAATAGGCGCATCATGGGCCGGAGTTAAGTCTATGACAGCTACGTCAGGTCCTGGATTCTCACTCATGCTTGAGGCGCTGGGTCTCGCCGTAATAACTGAGACGCCTGTAGTCATTGCGGACATCATGAGAGCGGGACCCTCTACGGGGGTCCCTACAAAGACTTCTCAGAGTGACGTCATGCAAGTGAGATACGGCGCTCACGGAGATTACGTGATTCCGGTTCTCGCGCCATGGTCTGCACAGGAGGCTTATGACCTAACTATAAAAGCGTTCAACATAGCTGAGTCTCTGAGAACTCCAGTAATATTGCTCTCAGACGCTGTAATCGCGCATTTATGGGAGTCTGTACTCATTGCAGAGCCTGATGAAATAGAGATAATCAACAGGAAAAAGCCTAGTGTTCCGCCAGACACATACTTGCCTTACAAGCCAGACGATGACTTAGTACCGCCTATGGCGACTTTTGGCGAAGGTTACAGCGTATTAGTTGAGTCATTAGTACATGACGAGAGAGGTTTTTACAGGCAAGATAAAGCAACATATCGTAGTCTCATCAACAGGATTACCAACAAGATTTTAAATAAGGTTGACTCAATATTTGAGATAGAAGCTTATTATAGCGACGACTATAAATACCTCTTAGTTTCATTTGGGTCTACAGCCAGATCAGCATTAGCAGCTGTTAGGATCCTTAGGAAGTCAGGCATCAAGGCTGGCTTACTTAGACTCAAGACTTTATGGCCTCTTAAACTTGAAACTCTTAAGAAGTACTGTGACAAGGCTGAGAAAGTATTTGTTGTAGAGAATAATACGGGTAAGTTATTATATGACGTCGAGAGAGTAGCTGAAGATAATAAGGTCATTCCTCTATCGTTGTTAGATTTAGAAATACCTGAGCCAAAAGATATTGTAGAGGGTGTTAAGAAGTGGTTGTGAGTGACGTAGAGAACTCCCACCCACTGGACCGGTACTTAAGGACTACGAGACTACCGCATATATGGTGTCCCGGATGCGGGATTGGAATAGCTTTAGGAGGCGTGATGAGAGCAATAGATAAGAGAATTAAAGAGGGTACTCTTAAAAAAGAGAACGTAGTCTTCGTCACAGGCATCGGTTGCTCCGCAAGAACTTCCTTCTACGTCAATTTTGACGCTGCGCACACCCTACACGGTAGAGCCATAGCTTTTGCCACGGGCGCTAAGCTAGCAAAGCCCGAACTAGAAGTGATAGTTATCGGGGGCGACGGCGACATAGCCGGTATAGGAGGTAATCACTTACTCCATGCCGCTAAGAGAAACATGGACTTGATAGTCGTAATGATAACTAACTTTGTTTATGCAATGACTGGAGGTCAAGTAGCTCCTACAACACCGCTCGGTCTATACACTACCACGACCCCCCACGGGAACCCTGAACCACCTTTAAATGTAATCAGAGTAGTCTCCTCTCTTAACGCTAACTACGTAGCTAGGGCTTCAGTTACGCATCCCATACTAGTAGAGCAGTACGTGTATAAAGCTCTAGGTATGAGAGGCTTTAGGTTTATAGAAATACTTTCAACATGTCCTGAAGTGTTCGGTAGACACATAGGTATAAGAGACCCCCTCACTCTATATAACTCTCTAAAGAGTAAGATAGTTGTTAAGCAATCACCCAGCGTTGATGAGTCAGACCCTGATTGGGAGAAAGGCTTAGTTGTAGGAGAGTATTTAATTCGTGATAATCCAAGTTATTTAGACAGGGTTAAGGGGATATCGAAATGAAAGTAGAGATGCTCATCGTTGGTAGAGGAGGTCAGGGAATTCTATTACTTGGTCGCGTGATAGGAGTTGCAGCATCCAAATATGCTGGTCTATACGTAACTAGTGTGGAAGCATACGCTTCCGAAACTAGAGGAGGGGAGTCACGCGTAGACCTAGTAATATCTGACAACCCTGAAGAAATAGATTATGTGAGAGTATTAAATGCTGACATAGCACTCTTCATGTACCCCTACAACCTAACGAAATATTCAGAAATTTTGAAAGAGAATGCCTACGTATTCATTAACTCTTCATTCGGTGAGGAACACCCCTACAAAACTCAAAAAGTTTTCTTAAAACCATATAACGAGATAGCTGAGAAAAACGTAGGAACTTCTAGAGTGGCTAATATAGTGGCTCTAGGACATCTAATAGCTAAAACAGGAGTGCAGAAAGTTGAGCATGTAGAGAAAGCGTTAAAAGAAATTATTTCTGAGAACCTACACGAGATAAATATTAAAGCTTTGAAGACTGGCCTCACACTAGATTAGATTTTCGTAATTATCGGGAACTCCTCATAAAAATATATTTATGTAATGAACTTATTTACTCATTAAATCAAATACTATTTTGAAGAACTGAGGACTAGCAACAGGGTGACAACAGTGACGCTAAGCAGCACTAACGGAGCAAGATGCCCTACTTGCGGCAAACCTATGACCTACTACGGGGAGGTCGAATTGAGTAATGGGTATAAGGTAGCTAGGTACGTCATTAAGTGTAGAGCCTGTGGTTATAGAGAGGTACTACAAGAAGTCACACTTAAGAAGAGAGAAGACGGGATTGCTGTTGAGGTAGTTAAACTACCAAAGATTAAAGAAAACAGAAACACCTCCAAGCACGCGAGAGGGATTTAAGAATTAAAATATTTTGATTTTTGTAACTACACTACCAGTACTTGAGAGCACCAGCTTTCTTGAATTCGCCTAAGTTGAGGTTATTAAGGCAACTCTAATATCGTTATCTTCAGGTATTATCAAGAGCATCCCATTATTAAAACTCACGTTAATCTCCTCAATCCTCTGAGAATTAACGTAGTTAAGTAAATTCCTGGCGAGAACACTCATTATAAGCGATATCTTAGCTACTATTTCAGGATCCACAACTTTCGTAGGAGCGTTGACTATCACGTCGGCTACACGACCCTTACTATCCACCTTCATCACTAGACCGAACCTATCAACAACTTCCTCAGGAGTCTCTTTTTCTTCGTGTACGAACTCGCTAACTTCATTCTTACTTGACACACTATATGTCAAGTAACTCCCTAAAACATCTAGAGCACTTCATTACCTTATAAAGAGTCAGGCATTTTGCCAGCTTCATCACGACAAATGCGACATACATTGATTGCTGTTAAGGCACTCAGGAAACCTAGAGAAATATGTAATTACGCTAATCCCCTAAAGTAATTATTTCCTTAAGTATCTTCTTAAAACTCATCGGAGGTGAGGTTGGTTTATGGAACTCTATTATCACGTGCTTTACTTCTGGCAGTCCCTCACGGATTCTCTCGCTTAATTCTCTCCTTATGCTGTCTACCTCCTCCACGCTAGTAGTTTCTGAAACCTCAACCTGCAAGACAATAAGGTACTCGTCAGGACCTATAAATAAGGACTTCACGTCATTAACGTCAACTATTCTAGGATCTGACAAAACAATCTTGACTGCCCTACCAACCACGTTTCTGGGTGCTGACTTACCTACTAGAACCTCAAAATACCTGTAACTAAGGAGGGCAGAAGACGAGAGTAAGATAGCTGAAACTATTAGAGCTCCCACCCCGTCAATCCAGGGATTGCCGGTAGTTAGTGATATGAGGGCCGCGAGTTCACCAACCGAGTCAGAGAGGTTCTCGACTAGCGCGCCCCTGGATGCAGGGTCTTTCGGCATCTTCCTAAGCTCTATTAAACTCCAAGAAAGCACTGCCAGGTCCAGTATAAACGCGAGCGTAAGAGATGTGACGGAAAGCGTGGAAGAAGACACTTCCTCCATTAAGATAAGTTGCTGGACGCCGGAAGTAGACGTTATTGCGAAGAGAAACCCTCCTAGAATAGCTGACGTTATTAAACCGAAAACATATATAGCTCTACCAAAGCCAAAGGGATACCTTGCAGAAGGGCTTTTCTTACTTATAGAGAGCCCAAAAACTAAAAGTCCTGAGCCTATAGTATCGCCTAGAGAGTGAAGAAACTCTGCATTGACAGCTACTGAGGTAGCGTTAAGTGCACTAGCTAATTTCAGCATAAGTGATGCCAGATTAAGAGTGAAAGAGGCATGGACCGCTCTCATAAACTCAAACACCTATTCTCTGAATACAGTTTCGGCACCAACAAATATGAATGTAACCATTAATTAAGCTTATTCTAGATACCATAAATCCTCAACAGGGCCCTCAAAACCGTATTCTCTAGCTAGCTCAAAAGCCCTCTTGAGTTCCTCAGTACTAACACGCCTCCTTATCTCACCCCACTTATCAGGCTGTCTAACAACTAAGTACTCAGGCCTATACTGATCCATTATATTAGTTAAGGCCCTTCTAACACTTTCTGAGATCCACTTAAGCACATTCCTAGTGCAGCACTCCACATGGTTAGGTAGTACTAGGTGTCTTATTATGACATCACCCGAGTCATGAGCTATTTTTATGTTCCTGGACGCTACTTCAAAATAGTTCTTGACTATAGAGTATTTGAGAGCGCAAGAATCGTTACCATATTTGAGGTCTGGCAACCATATGTCTATTACGTCTCTCACGAGTTCCATAGCCACACTACTTAAGTACATATTACTATTCCATAATTGAGGAGTCCTAATATCTAGATACTTAAGTGACTTCAGTATAGCCGGTATGTTTGGAGTAGGATCTCCGCCCACATGGTTTATGTTTATAGCGCCGTTTAACGCAAGCCACTTTTGAATATCTGCTAATTCTTCAGGAGTTTTTTCTTCTGAGGGCAGTCCTTCTCGCTGACTTATACTCCAGTTCTGGCAGTACACACACCTGAAGTTGCAACCTACATAGAATATAGTGCCTGAAGGAACTAAGGGGGCCTCCTCCCCCATGTGATGAAAGAATGTGTCGACGTACGCGTTAAGTCCTGTAACTCTACAGTATCCCATCCTACCCTCACTCCTTAAAGCACTACACTTCCACTCACAGAGTCTGCACGGGCTTGCAAGCCTATCAGCTAATTCTATCTTCAAGTCCAGAAATGAAGGTCTCTCAACCACCTTATTCCTCACATACTTCCAAGAGTCTTTAGACTCCTTAACCTCATTCCATAACTCATCAAAAACTCTCTGCAGTCTTGAATGCTCCTTCAATAATTCATCAATACTCAACATGGTTAATTCATCTTTCTTGAAATCTATTGATATACTCTTAACTATCAAGTACTTAGGAGGCGATGCCCCCCGCATCACAGAATAATACCATGAGAGCCTTTCTCTAACTTTATCGCTTCTCCAAACTCTTACCGAGTCAGGTCTTACAAACTCGACGTACCTCAAATACTCCCTCATATGAGACCAACAAGAATATTTTTTCAAGACTTATAAGACACTACAAGCACCACACTAAAATTGCCGAGATAGTGCGTGAAAGCTTAAAAACTACCTATACAGGCGAGCCCTCGACTCACGAATTAGTAAGAATATTTGAGGACTGTTTCCTTTTTGATGCTCGTTTGGGTTGTTTGTGTGGTTTGTAAGGTTTTTAAGCTTCAAAAACTTGAGTGGCTAATAGTGCTCTCAGGGTTCTGAGAACCGTAGAGCTATGAACCGCGGGCAACTGTAGGGGGCCTCTGCGGTGAGGGGCTCTGAAGAGACCGTTGAGAAGTAGATGGCTAGGAGGCCAAACATAAAAAGCAAGAAAGCCTATGAATAGCCACCTACTGAGAAACAGTCACTCTAACCCCTTCATACTGTATGCTGGTTTTGAAGACGTGTGGAGTGACTAGTTTTAGTACGTTAGTCAATACGTTTATGTTGTCTGGGAGTGTCAAAGCTATTGAAGCTCCTCCACCACCACCGCCTGTCAGTTTAGATCCTAGAGCACCGGCTACTCTAGCAGTATATACTACTTCATTGAGCCTTCTTGAGGAGACTCCTAGAGCTTCTAAGAGACCGTGATTTATGTTCATCAAGGTACCTACTTCTTGCAGGTTGCCTTCAGCCAACGCTTTCTCCGCTTCTAGTGTTGTCTTGCCTATGTGCTCTAGTATACCATTAATCAGGTCGGGATGCTTCTCTCTCAAATTCCTTACCAACATAACCATATCTTTAGTGCTTTTTTCTCTTTCTACGTAGGCCACGACTAGAGGTAATTCGTTACTCACTTTTAGCGGGACCCTATATACAGTACTTCCCTCAAACCATATCTTGAGGACTCCCCCAAACGTAGCTATCGAGGTATCCATGGGTGACGCAATGCCTTGTACGCTCTTCTCGACTTCCCATCCAAGTTTCGCTATCTCATCCTTGCTTAACTCATAACCTAAGCAAGTACTGTAAGCAGCTATCGTAGCTACTGACACCGCAGCTGAAGTTCCTAGTCCAGCACCTACAGGCATCTCAGACCTTACTTCTAGGCTTACCCCCTTCCTAACACCTAAGTACTCAGAAGTTAACTCAATTGATCTGTTTAGGTATCCTATGGCTGAGAGAGTTTTCCCGTAATCAGTCGTTATTTGAATTTCGCCGTTACTTATAGATACTATCACACCTGAAGTCCTTAAGTCCTGAGCGTTTATTCTGATCTTGTCATCTTCACGTAACTCTGCACTGACATAGATCCGCTTATCTATAGAGGCTACTATGGCTGGATACCCGTAGACAACGGCGTGCTCGCCGAAGAGCGTGACCTTGCCTGGCGCAGAAGCTACCACCCTCTTCAACTAAACACCCATAAGCATCTCGAATAGGGGATTTAATTGTTTAACACTCTAGTTAGCGAGGAGCCCAACTTTTAATTCCCACACACTTCTATTATTCACGGTGTGACTTAATGCTACCTCCACACCTCAGTGTAGACTTCCACAAAGCCGAAGACGTCATCACTAACTTCATCAGAGCTAGGGTTAAGGAAGCAGGTGCTTCAGGAGTTGTTATAGGTCTTTCAGGAGGGGGAGATTCCTCAGTATGTGTCGCTCTTTCTGTCAAGGCCTTAGGAGCCTCATCAGTTAAGGCTATTCACATGCCTGAAGCAGAAAGCAATCCCATCTCAACTCTAATAGCTAATAAAGTAGCTGGTAATTTGGGGCTAGAACTAGAAGTCATAAATATAACTGATGTAGTCAGTGCTTTTCTCAAATCTTTGGGGATGAGCTACGAGTCTTCTAACAAGCTAGTTAGGGGTAATATAAAAGCTAGGAGTAGGATGGTCGTACTCTACGCTATAGCTAATAAAGAAAACATGTTGGTAGTTGGTACTAGCGACCGCTCAGAGTTCTTGATAGGTTTCTTTACTAAGTGGGGTGATGGAGCCGGTGACTTACACCCCATAATAGGACTATATAAAACTCAAGTGAGAGAATTTGCTAAGTATCTCAACTTACCTACTGAGGTAATCTCTAGACCCCCATCACCTGATTTATGGCCTGGACACACGGCTGAGGGAGAACTAGGCTTAACTTACGATGAAATAGATGAAGTGCTTTACAGGCTGTTTGATGAGGGGCGTGAACCTCATGAGATACCCAGGATTTCCGGAGTTCCTAAAGAATCTGTAGATAAAGTGATAAAACTCTATGAGAAGACTAAACATAAGAGAGTTTTTGTAGACGGACCTTTCTACTCATTCAAAGATCTCGCTCAAAGATAGCTAACTAAAATGTAGACAACTACTTCTTGAATTATTTTAGCGACAAACAAGCCCAAAATTCTTAATAATAATTCCGCCGCTAATTAATGTGGTTGATGAGAATTGAGGTATGATGTTGTTGTTCTTGGTGGTGGTCCTGCAGGGTATGTTGCAGCTATAACAGCTCTTCAGAGAGGACTTAAAGTAGCTCTAATAGAGAGAAAGTATTTAGGCGGTGAATGCAGTAACTGGGGTTGTATACCCTCTAAAGCCTTAATCGAGCTAGGAAACGCTGTAGGACTCGCCAAGTCTCTGAGTAAGTACGGCGTGTCCTTAAGTGTGGGGAGTGTTGACAGAAGTAAAGTACTGAAGCATGTTTCTAGAGCTGTAATTAAGGCTAGAGAGGGGGTCAAGTATCTTCTCAGCGGCGCTGAAATCATTCAAGGATATGGCAGGCTTAAAGACCCGCATACAGTCAAAGTAGAAGGCGAAACAAACACAGAGCTGGAAGCTACTAACATAATAGTTGCTACCGGAACAGAACCTAGGAGTGTACCTACCTTCAGTTTTGATGGTGAGAAAATAATTCATAACAGGCATTTCTTCGAACTAGATTCATTACCTAATTCTATACTCATAGTAGGTGCTGGCGCCATAGGATGCGAGATTTCCGAGGCACTAGCTCAGTTAGGTACAGAAGTCCACCTAGTAGAGATAATGGATAAGATACTGCCTGAAGTAGATCAAGACGTAAGTGACGTGATCCATAAGTACTTGCTGAAATCTGGTGTTAAGATATACACGTCTTCTCAGGCGCAGTTCGGGGGTTACGTTAATGACGAGGTGCTGGTTAGGATAGTAAGTAAAGGAGGGACTACAGAAGTTAAAGTAGAGAAGGTTCTTATAGCAGCTGGGAGAAGCTATAACACCTCAAACATGGGCTTAAACGAGGTCGGCGTAGAGTTAGATAATAAGGGCGCTATAATAGTTAATGACTTCATGAGAACCACGGTTCCCAGTGTCTACGCGGCAGGAGACGTGACGGGGCCTCCTCTCCTAGCGCATAAAGCTTTTAGGGAGGGCTTAATTGCGGCAGAAGCTATTGTGGGGGTAGAGGAGCCTCTCCCGAGAGGTCCTGTACCTATGGTGATATATACACATCCAGAGATAGGGTTTGTTGGTCTGAACGAGTCGCAAGCTTCTAAGGCCGGCATAGACTATAAAGTCTCTAAGTTTCCTTACGTGGCCTTAGGCAGGGACTCAGCTTCTGTCAGAGCTACCCCAGAAGGTTTCGCTAAACTAATCGTGGAGAAAAACACGGGCAAGATTTTAGGGGCTGCTGTAGTAGGCAATGGCGCTGCTGACGTAATACATTTATTCACTCTAGCAGTTAGCCATCGGTTAAGCGTTAATGAGTTAAGGAAGACTATAATCTCACACCCAACCTACTCAGAAGTCTTTAGCGAGATAGTATCAGAGGCTTCAGGAAAACCCTTGCACGCACCTAAACACTTATGATGAGAGGCAACCTATTCAAGACCTCGGCTTTACTCTTCCTTACAACAACAAGGTTTTCTAACCTGATGCCGAACCTATTGTGTATGTAGATACCCGGCTCAACAGTCACTACCATACCCTCAACTAGAGTATCTTCTATTCCTTGAGCTAGCCTAGGTCTTTCGTGTATTTCAAGCCCGACTCCATGACCTAGCGAGTGTATGAAGTAGTTTTCTAGCCCGTGCCTTCTGAGAACTTCTCTCGCGGCAGAGTCTGGCTCGCTCGACTTAACACTCTCTCTAATCGTGTCAGTAGCAACATTCAGCGCATCACCAACCGCTTCTAAAGCTTTCTTAGCTTCCTCATTAGCTCCCGGAACTAGAGTTCTGGTAGTATCTGAGCAGTAATTCATGAATCTAGCGCCGAAATCAAAAACCACAACATCATCTCTGCTTACTTTCTTGTTAGTTGGGTAGGCATGAGGGTACGCCGAGTTAGGTCCTGAAGCAACTATAGTTTCAAAGGCCACCCCGTCAGCACCGCTTAATCTCATATAACTGTCTAGTTTGGCAGCAACCTCCTTCTCACTTAATTCTCTTACTCCCTCATTAAGCAACTTATTAAAACTACTCTCGGAAATCCTTAAAGCCTGATTAATCAACTCTATTTCTTCAGGTTCTTTAATAGATCTCTGCATACTTATCTGCGAACTTATGTCTTCTACTAATGCGTGATTTCTCAACCTCTCACTAACTTCTCTAGCTAGTGGTGTTGAGTGGCTTAAGTCAAGCCCTACCCTGCCATACCTAGAGTCACTCAAATATTTAATTATCCAGTCAGAGAGCTTCCCCTTAACTAGCTTAGGAAATCCAGGTAATTCATACGTTGTGTACGGGATTACCTCAATACTCTCTCCCACCTCGTCAGTCAATCTCCAGAAGTCTAGTGCTGGAGTAAGAATCTTAGGAGTTCCTCCCTTCTCATACAGTATGAAGCTCCCACCAGGTCTCGGCACACTAACATAGTAAAACACATTCCACTCGTAAGTTATCAATACTGCATCTAGATTAAGTTCATCAACTATTTTAACAAGCTTACTCAGCCTCATGAGGAGACCCTACCTAAAATTATAGGAAACTTATTAAACTATTATAACTCAGTATGGAGTGCTTGACTTACTTACACGTAAAAAATATTGTTGCAGATTAGCAATTTTTTTAAGGTTCAGCACACTATATTCTTGGGTGCTTGTCTTGGTTAGAAGAACGAGAGTAGTTATAGTTGGTGCGGGAGGAAGAGACTTCCATAATTTTAACGTGGTATTCAGAGATAATCCTGATTACGAGGTAGTAGCCTTCACAGCAGCTCAGATACCTGGTGTAGAGAGGAGGAGATATCCTGCTGAACTAGCAGGGTCTCTATACCCTGACGGAATACCTATAGTCCCAGAAAGTAAGTTAGGTGAGATAATCAGAGAATTCCACGTAGATGAGGTCGTACTGTCCTACAGTGACTTAAGATACGAAGACGTTGGGAGGATAGCGTCTATAGCTTTATCTAACGGAGCTAGCTTCAAGCTACTCTCCCCCAGAGAAACCATGTTAGCATCTCATAAGCCCGTAATAGCAGTTACCGCAGTGAGAACTGGTGCTGGTAAGTCTACAGTTTCTAGAGCAGTGGTTAGGGAGTTAATGAGCAGAGGTATTAAACCTGTGCCCGTCAGGCATCCCATGGCTTACGGAGACTTAAGAGAAATGTCCGTACAAGTGTTCAGGAGTTATGACGACCTGGTGAAGTGGAAAGTAACTATAGAAGAGAGGGAAGAGTACGAACAATACATAAGGCTAGGACTTCCTGTGCTCGCCGGGGTAGATTACGGCAAAGTACTAACAGTCGCTGAAAGCATGGGTGACGTTATATTGTGGGACGGAGGAAACAACGACTTCCCCTTCTACAAGTTCAACTACATGATAACAGTGGCTGACGCTATGAGGCCAGGACAGGAGATTGGTTCTTACCCTGGCGAGGTAAATACCAGGATGGCCAACGCCGTAATAATCAATAAAGTCAGTCAAGCTCCCAAAGATTCTGTAAGTAAAGTAGTCAGTAACGTTAAGAACGTCAACCCACGCGCAAAGATATGCTTAGCTGACATGGAGGTGGTGCTTCCAGAACCTGACTTAGTGAGAGGCAAGAGAGTATTAGTAATAGAAGATTCACCAACAGTTACTCATGGCGGAGTACCTTATGGTGCAGGATACGTTGCTGCTAAGAAATACGGCGCCTCAGAAATAATTGACCCAAGACCCTACGCTGTAGGAATTCTTAAGAAGCTGTATGCGGAATACCCACACATGAAAGAAGTCCTGCCATCCACAGGCTATACACCCGAACAACTAAGAGATTTAGAAGAAACTATAAATAGAACACCTGCAGACGTAGTAGTGTTAGGAACACCTGCAGACATCACTATGTTACTAAAGATAAATAAGCCTATAGTGAAGGCTACTTGGGAACTTAAAATACTAGAAGGTCCTTCAATAAAGGAGTTAATAGATGAGTTTTTAGAGAATCTCTAAGAAATTAATGGTAGCGAGTTATAACTTATCTTTCACGTCAAGCTTAACTCAGTCTTTGTTCAATCAACTCAATCACTTTAAGTGCTCTTAGAGTGTCTTGAAGTGTTGGAGCATCTGGAGACTTATGACCCTCTACAGACCTTATAAAATCTCTTAATTCTGCTTTAAGAGGCTCCTCACCCTCAACTCTCTGCACGTAACTACCGCTAACTCCTTTAACGAGAAGGGTATAATCAGTGAAAGAGACTTCATAGTATGTATCTTCAGTGACTACCTCGACATTACGAACCTTAACTGGGAGAGTGCCGTCAGTTATTAAGTAAGCTACTACATCATCTAGCAATAGCTTGACGTGAACTTCTTGAGGTACTCCATCTTCTCTCTTAAATCCTAACACACTCACTAGCTCTGTCTTCTCGGGATTAACTAGATTAAGTGCTAAGTCTATATCGTGAATCATTAAGTCTAAAACTACTGAGAAGTTCCTCCTATGTGGCGGTCTAGCAGATAACCTCTTAAAAATCAAGTATTTTATTCTGCCTTTAAGGACTTTCTTGAGGGCCTTGACTCCCGGGTCATACCTAACTATGAAGCCTGGCTGAGCTACAAGCGAGAAAGACTCAGATATCTTAATTAGCTCAGTCACCTCTTCTGACTTTACTGAGACAGGTTTCTCTATAAATACGTGCAATCCTAAACTCAAGGCTTCTCTAGCTACATGAAATAACTCACTGATAGGGACTGATATCGCTACAGCCTCCGCACCTAACTCTGCAAGATCTCTAACATTCCTTACGTAAGCGCTGATATTGTACGTGCTAGCGACTTCAAGAGCTCTGCTCACGTCTAAGTCAGCTACGCCAACTATCTTAACTAAGTCCTCCTTCTCTAAATCTTTAAGTACCCTCACTATATTCCTTCCCCAAACACCAACGCCTACAACACCAACCTTAACACTACCCAATCTCCACACCACAGGCTACTTCAGCATCCTATTTAGTAGACTTAAGTAATTATTATAAACTGCCTCCAACACATCTTCAGAACTCAATTTCTTTATTGTCGCAATCTCATTTATTAAGGCTGGTATTAAGTCAGGCTCTAGTCTGAGCCCCCTGTACTCATAAGGTCCATCAGACTCTGTCAGCATGATGTCTAGGGGGGCCTGCTTGACTACTTCCCTCATCTTAGGTTGTCTTAGTAAGGATACGTTCACACCTATGAAGTACCCCAGCTCTCTAATATCTCTCAAGTATTCTAAAGGACCAGTATACCAGTGAAGTACTGCGGCCTTAACAGGAGTCTTAGACAATACTTCAAGTACTTCCTTCCAAGCTCCCGCGGCGTGAAGAAGCAACACCTTATTACCGCTCGACGCTCGAGAAACAAACTCCTTAAAAATTTTCAGCTGTAAGTCGAAAGTCTCGGGAGTGAATTTCTTATCTAGCCCTACCTCACCCACGAAACCAACACTATCTATTAACTCCATCACTTTAGCTAGCTCGTCAGCCGCTACTTTATCAGCATTCCACGGGTGAACTCCTACAGCAGCTCTCACGTTAGAACATTCCCTCTCAAGCGATAAGTTAATTAACGATGAATGCAGGTCTTCAGAGACAGCGACTAACTCCATATCGTCTTTCCCACATAAATCAAGGATCTTCTCTCTTGTGTAGTCGTTGAGATGTATATGTGAATCAACATACTTCCTTCTCATACACGTTGCCCTCACTCACCTTAATACACCTGTACTCTAAACCAAAATCACTTAATAGTTTTCGGGCCGTCGGGGTTAAAGATTGCGCTACTATGATTCCCCTAACATTGCTTACGCCCAGGCTTGTGTAGTATTCCACATACCTCCTCAGCTGAAAAACCGCTTCCACATCAGCTACGTCTCTTTTGATCTCGACTAGTATTAATGTGTTGTCTCTCCCTCGGAGAACTAGGTCTATACGTCCGTGAGGTGTTGGCACCTCTCTGGAAACAAGTTCGGCTTTCTCATCGATTATTTTTGGGTTATTTGCTAGGAACTCAATCACGTCTTTCTCAGTCCCTGACATGATGAACTTGCCCGTCCCTAACTTAGCTATGAGTGCCTCACACTCACCCCTCAACCTAATCACTAGCTCTTCACGCGGTCTCAACCTTAAGGCCCTAATGATTAGAGTGTCCTCCTTGAGTTCCGTCGTCACGTATGAGTTAGGTTGCCAGTTGATAGGTTCTCTACCTACTGATTCATGTATTAGTACCGTCCCGTCTTCCTTAATTATTATGAGTCTCCATGAGTTGCTAGCCCTAGAAGAAGCCCTCCCAGTATAATCTACCTCACACTCTCCAATTATTAGTATCGTTGCGTGCCTAAACCACTTCCTCACTAGCTGGTGGAGTTCATCAAATTTTATGCTTCCTCTGTAATATATCTTCTCTCCCACCCACAACACCAACAATTAAATCTGTGACTTCCTGAAGGCTTAACTCAGGTAATGTAGCTGAAGCCGCCTCCGCATGACCCCCGAACCTCCCCTTACCCAACTTAGCTATGTCTCTACATAATTTAAGCGCTTTATCATCTAAGGTTCTCACAGTAACTACTACCTTGTTCTCCTCACTCCTCACCAAAACTATATCAGATTTATACATTCTGGCTAGTTCTGTAGTCCCAACACCCAGCAAACCAGCGAAAATCCTGGACTCAGGCAACGAGAGCGTAGAGATCTTCACTACGTTCCTGTAGGATATCGAGTTCTCACTCATTATCTTAAGTAGCCGGCTTAAGACAAACTTAGCTGTCTTATACCTCCTACTAACTATGTCGTCAGACTCTACACTCCTATTTTTCATGAGCAGAGCAAGCAAGTAGTTCATGAAGTCGTAATCTCCCGGGTCTCTAGCAATAGATAATTTTATGATGTCAGCCAACTTAGTCACTTCAGCAGATGAGGCTTCACCACCTTCACACACGTCCGCCACATCAACCAATAACTTCTCGTAAGGGTTAGGAGAGATTTTAAGTGAGGTGATCATTAATCTAGGGCATGACTGTGCCTTCTCGCACACTACCTTCACGTTCTTAAGCAGGTTGTTGGCGGTGATTTGGTTAATGAACTCTAGAGAGCTTACATGATGATCTATAATCGTAATTTTCCTTAGGTTGCTCCCAACTCTGAGTATCTCTTTAACTAGTTCACTACTGAGTGCTAGGTCTAGAAGAACTACCTCATCAACTCCTTCACGATATCCCCTCAAAAAGTCTAAGTTAGCTCTCCAAGGCTGAGTAAAAATGACCGATATATTTGAGGGCCACATATCTTTCATGAAGTGCTTTATGTAGAGGTAGGCAGAGATTACCCCATCACAGTCCCCATGAGTTATTACTATACTACCAGCCAATCCACATCACTATTAAGAATTTAAAGGCACACTTTTTAAAGAAAATCCTCTGGAAATTACATTGTTGATTAAATTAGTTTTCCTAACTCGAAATATATGGTTTCAAAGACCATAATATTTATTTCGTGTCACAAAATATTAGCTGGGTGTAGTGTCTGGATAAAGAACTAGTCCAGATTAAGGACCCCATACATGGCTATTTGAGACTCGTAAAACACGAGATATGCTTAGTTTCGTCCTCGCCTATGCAGAGGCTGAGAAGGCTTAAGCAACTAGGTACGTCACACCTGGTTTATCCGGGGGCAGTTCATAATAGGTTTTCACACTCTCTGGGTTCTATGCACGTGGCCGGAGTATTCGCTGAGTACACGTACTCAAGACTTGGGTTGAATTCTCCTGAAGTTAACAGGCTAAAACAGATAGCGAGACTTATAGGCTTACTGCATGACTTAGGTCATGGACCATTCTCACACACATTCGAAGATCATGTTCTCGTAAACTACGAAGTAAATCATGAAGTCTTAGGAAGTAAAATAATTAAGGAACACCCAGAAATATCTAAGTGTTTTGATAACTACATAGAGAAAGAGATAGGCATTTCCGCGGAGATCATGGCTAAGCTTATAGAAGCTGTCTCGCTAGAGACGTGGCCGCTAACCTCAAGCATAGGTAGCGGAGTTAGTGAGAAGTCACTATACTACATAATTAAGGGGGCCTATAGCGCCGACATAGTAGATTATCTGCTCAGAGACTCGTACTTTACGGGAGCTAACTACGGCTTCGGGCTTGACTGGGAGCGACTAGCCTTCCACTCAAAGCCTGTTAAAGACAAGATAGTGCTGGAGTATAAAGCTAAAGACGTGTTAGACCATCTACTTATAGCCAGGATATTTATGTTTAAGACAGTGTATTACCATAAGACTGTACGAGCGTTTGATAAGATAGCTGGCGAGATGTTGCTTAAGGCAGACAAGATACTGAATTACGGTGAGAGATTCGACAACATCATCAAGTATGTTGAGTTAGACGACGAGTACGTATTATCACACCCGGAGATTAGACAACTAGAAGAGAGTAAGTACTTACTTGATAGGAGAGTACCTTACAAGAACGTCTACCAGACTGTCTTGCCAGTAGACCAAACATTAAAAGGATTCCTAGCGATAAGTAAGGAAGCTATTAAGAGGAGTCTTGAAGATAAGTTGAAGAACCTCCACCCAGAAGTTGCTGATAAAGACAACTTAGTTTTTGTAGATACGCCGAAACTCCCTACAAACCCCATGTTTGAGGAGGCCGTAATCTACATAGAGAATGAGGAAGGAGAAGTAGAAGCAAAACCTGTTAGAGAGACTATAGCCGGCTCCATGCCGGCTGAGTTAGCGTTCCTCAGGATATATGTGAGAGACAAGTACATGCAGTACTCAAGCGAGGTTAAGGAGATCGCCAGAAGCTTGTTGTCAGGGAAGGAAATACGTAGTTTCTACTAGTTAATAGTTTCTTAATGAAGACAAACTCTAATGAGTAAGCCACTTATTACAATCCCGAAAGCCTCGTTCTTTAGGGCGGGGATGATGTGGTAAGATTTATAAGCTCTGTATTCTTTAGAACTCTTAAATTACCTCATATATTATACATATTTTCTTCGGGAGCAACACATGGAGTCAGTTAAGGTGTTAGGTCTTAACGCGTCTCCGAGAAAGTATGGAAACACGTATAAGCTCCTGGAAGTAGCTCTTGAGACAGCCTCTATCTACGGGGCTGAGACGAAACTTATTCACATATACGACTACGACATAAAGCCTTGTGAGGGGTGCTTAAGTGATGAGCAACTCGCTTGTAGACCTCCCTGCATAAACAACGACGATAGTTGGGCTCTAATGAAAGAAGTGCTGGGTAGTGACGCACTAATAATAGCGACTCCCGTATTTTGGTACGGGCCCTCAGGACATCTAAAGAACTTAATAGATAAACTAACAATATTTGAGAACATGATCTTCGTTGACGGTAAGTCATGGGTTGAGGGCAAGGTAGCAGGATTCATAGCTGTCGGCGCTGAGGCAGGAGCTGTAATGACTATAGCATACCTAATGAGTGTCTTCAACTCGTTTGGTTACTTAATACCTCCTTGGGCTCTAGCCTACTATCAAGGAATGGACGACGCCTTAAAGAGTAGGGAAGCGGTAATGGACTCAGCAAACGTGGGCAAAATCGTGGTTGAGGTAGCTAAGCTCCTCAGAAATAATAACTCGTTATGGAAGTGGTATGAGCCAAACATACTCGAGATACTGAAAGGGAAGAACGTGCTGGAACGAATAGCTAATAAAGTCGAGAACCTTAGAAAAGAAACGAGTAGCAAGAGGGCAGAGACCGTGAAGAAGTTGCTACAGACTAAGCCAGACGACTACAAGCTGTAGAACGTCCTTAACTCTCGCTTAAACTTATTATTCTTTACCTAACATTTTAGGAATTGGTGCATGACGATGAAGCTCGTTTATTTAGTTTTAGATGGTGTGGCTGATAGGCTTTCAGACACTTCAACTTCATTGTCTATGGCTAAGAAGCCTTACTTAGACCTCCTAGCGAGAGCGGGTGCGTGCGGCGCCGTATATACTGTTGGGAAGGGAGTAGCTCCAGAATCTGATGCCGCAGTAATGAGTATTCTTGGTTACGACCCACACACAAGCTATACTGGCAGAGGCCCCCTCGAGGCTGTAGGAGCCGGAGTCTCTTTTGTTGAGGGCCGTGAAGTAGCTTTCAGAGCTAACTTCGCTACAGTCGATCCAAGCAGCAAGAAACTCGTAGATAGGAGAGTTGGTAGGTCGTTGAGTACCGAGGAAGCTCGTGAGTTAGCTGAAGCTCTAGATGGGTTAAAGCTAAGCACTCACGGCGGCTATGTTAAGGTTAAGGCAACAGTAGGGCATAGAGCTGTCGTAGTGATAGGCAGTGACATGATGCCGTTAAGTGATGAGGTAGACAACACTGACCCTGCCTATAAGAAAGTCGGTGCTATCTCAGTAGCTGAGAAGAGCTTTCAGCCATACATAAAGAAGTCAACTCCTTTGAGTCCTACGCTAAGCGCTCAGGTCACTGCAGATTTAGTTAATGAGTTTACTCTGAGGTCTATTGAGATCCTTGATAAGCACCCGATTAATAGAGCAAGAGAAGAAAGAGGATTACTTAAAGCAAACGTCATACTAGTTAGAGATGCTGGCTCGAAATTACCTAAACTAACTCCCATAAGTAAGCTATTCAACGCTTCTTTTGGTTCTATAACGGAAATGCCAGTAGAGAATGGCATAGCTAGACTCTTGGGGATGCGTGCTACAGAGATGCCGCCCCCTACAGAAGATAAAGCCTCAGACTACTCTATTAGGTTAAGTGCTACGCTGAAATTACTTAAGGAAGTAGACGTGGTGTATGTCCATCTAAAAGGACCTGACGAGCCAGGACATGATGGCGACTTACACGGCAAGATAAAGTCAATAGAAGACATAGATAAGTTCTACGTTAAGGAATTAATAGACAGTATTGATTTAAGAGAAGTTGCGATATTAGTGACAGCAGATCATGCGACACCTCCTTCAATAAGAGCGCATACAGACGACCCTGTACCCCTACTACTAGTAGGGGGTAGGATAAAACCTGACGAAGTCTTGAGACTAGAAGAAAAGACATGCTACGAACTCGGCTCCATAGGCGTTCTAAGCCATGGGTGGGAGATACTTCCGAAAATCCTAGACATGATTAGAACGTAAGCATGCAAGCCCTTTAATAAAAAGTACTCAAAACACGGCTTACGTGAGCTACACTAATTACTCTCTACGTATAGAGGTTAGTAAGTAGCTTCAAACCTCTTAGTAGGGACCTCATTTTAAGGCAGGAGGTACTAGTTCTTAAGACTTGTTGTTTATGAGACTATGTTACTTAGGTTTAGTTCGTGGCTCGCCTTCCAGGACTTTAATTCGTGGTAGAAGGCGTTCTCATAGGATTTTCTTATGTCTTCCTTGAGTAAGTGAACGTATATTTGTGTTGTTTTTATATCTTTGTGTCCTAAGATATTCTGCAAAGCTATTAAGTCCATGCCTCTCTTCAAAGCTTCAGTAGCGAACGTATGCCTTAGTACGTGTGGTCTTACCCTGCTAGGGTCTATTCCAGCTCTCGAAGCGAGGGTCTTTAGTCTCTTATATAAGCCACTGTAGGTTAAGTCGAAGAGTCTTCCCCCCTTCTTATTGTTTAGGTATATGTAAATCTTCAGAGTCTCATAGCTTAAGGGACCAAAGAAAACTACTCTCTCATCACCAAATTTAGCATTTCTAACTATTATTTCGCGTGACTCAAGATTAACATCCTCTACACTCAACGATAGCAGTTCTTGAGCTCTAAGACCAGTCTCAAAAAGTAACGCTACTATAGTTTTGTCGAGAATGTCTCTCGCGGTTTCAAACATTTTCTTCACGTCTTCTACTTTGAGAGTCGCTATGTTCTTTCTCCCCCTAGGTCTAGCGACCGCAGGTATCTTATCAGCTATACCTAACCATTTAATGAAGGACCTCACATAGAGTGAGTAGTAATGAAGAGTAGCTTGAGTTCTCCTCTTATCGTTAGAGCCTTCCGGGAAACCTCTCCTCAACCTCTCCAGCCTCCACCTATTGTAGTCATCAATACTCAGTTCTTTCACGTAGTGCTTGTTCGCGAATTTAAGGAAGTCCTTGATTCCGTACTTATAAGCACGAACGGTTTTTTGTGAAGCTCCTGCCGCCTCAAGCTCTGTCAGAAACGCTTCTAGAGCTTGCCAAACATCACCTTCGAGAACTTCTTTCGTGGCTTCGGCTACGTCAAATTTAACCAATTGCTCCCCACATAAAGACTCAAAACTATCTTTTCTTAAAAAGACTCCTCTACTATCTACACTATTATATGAAGACTTTACATATGTCTAGGGTAGCCCCAGCTTTCTCTATAGATATGTCAAAGAGCGCTTCAGAAACAGACTCTAGAGACCTGCCCGCCTCTACCAACCTATCGATAAATTCTCTAACTAGAACATAGCTCTTATCGAATAACTTGTTCGGCTCTTCTTGTTTAAGCGATCTGAAGAAAAGCTCATCGTATTTTCTTATCAGAGTGTAGTACTCGGTAACCATATTAATGACTTCATTAGCTACGTAGAGGTCTAGAGTTTTAAATACTTTATCTATCCTCTCAACAGTCATGAGAAGGTAGTCAAGACTCTCTCTAAGAATGTTTGATTCGTAATTAAATAAGGCTAGCTGACCCAGCTCATCCAATTCTTTAAGTACTTGTGCCGCCGAACTCAGCGCGTCAGCAACTTCCTCAAGTCCTTTAACTATCCCTCTGTACTCTGGTATCAGAGACGTCTTAATCCCCAAGTACTTGCTGAGAGACCTGTCGTTCTGTGCCTGGAGGAATTGCCTAATAGCTAGGGCGTGAAGCCTGTCAACTTCTCTCTCTATTTCCTCTATCTCGTGAAGTAGGTATGGCTTATTATCTATTACTGCTATCTGCAGATGTTGTATCATGAACTTAACACGGTTAAGTAGTCTGTTAAGTAGGTTGAGTGCCGAGTACTTACTCGCGTCTATCAAGATCTGTATTGAGACTTTACTCGGGGTGTGCTCAAGTATTTCAGCACCTAAAAGCTCTCTAACCACGTCTCTCACCGTTTTCAAGTGTGTTTCTGAGAGTACCCCGTCCATAGCTTCCACAATTATGACGTCAGCGCCGAGAAGATATCCGGCGACAACACTTCTAGCAAGCAAGACTTCAGAAGAATTCTTGCTCACTTTTATCTGTAATAACTTCTCTTCTCTTTTTTGAGACATATAGAGGGGTACTATTCTTAACGACCCGTCCTCCATCAAGTCTATCGAAACACTATCACCAGGCAGTAATTTCATTGATTTAACCCAGCTTGCCGGTAATGAAACCATTAGAGTTGACTTACCAAATCTTTGAATTCTTCTTACTTCCGGCATTGGCTCACCCTAAATTAATAGCTACTACAATACTTAAAAAGTTTAATAATGTTTTGACAAATACGTATTAATCCATACCTGCTTAAACTTCACAACAACTGTTAAAAACTTAATCTAGAGCATGGCGCCGGAATAACTAACTCTACGTCCTCTACACACCTTAAATCTAGTCTGGGAGCTTCTAGGTAATAATGTATTGGGGCCACGCGCTTAGGCCTGGATGACCTCACCACACGCTCAAAATCTGTGACTGCGGTATGACCTAAAACGTCTGTTATGTCCTGCATCTCTCGAGGAACCGAGAACTCATGAATTAGTAATTCCGCGTGTTTAGCTATACTTAAGAACTCAGGGTTATAGGAAGTATCACCACTGTAAGCTATCTTAACACCATCTATCTCTAACACTACAGAAACAGAAGGTATTACGTGCTTAGCTCTAACCCACTCGAGTCTAACTCCACTCTCTAACTCTTTGCGACCTTCAGACGGGATCTCAACAAAAATTAGTTGCTGGAGCTTGTTCTCCACATGCAGAGCCTCGAAAATCTTCCTTAAGTCTTCTAGCGTCTCTCTCAGTCCAACAACTCTTACTGAGCGTCTTAAATGTTGTGCTATAGTAGGTAGTCCCAACACATGATCCCCGTGTGAGTGAGTTAAGATAATGTAGTCAAGGTCGTTCACATCCATCTTGACACACTTATGTAGTTTCTCTAAAGTTCCTTCACCAACGTCTAGTAAGACAGTTCTGCTAGAGCCTGACACTAGAATGCCTGACTGACCGTATGAGGGATTCGATAACCAGCCACCCACCCCAAGAAACACTACCTCAACCAAGTAAACCCCTTAATACACTCATTGAATAGCATATTATTTATTACTTAAGAATTCATTAAAAGGGAATTAGATGAAGCTCAAGCCTGAGAGCCTAAAGAAACATGTGTTAGATAAATTTAAGACTCACGACCCTTCAATAGTTCTTCAAGCAGACATCGGGATAGACGCAGCAGCAGTTAAGGCTTGTGACGAAGTTCTTATAGGTGTGCATCCAGACCCGATCTCAGGAGCAGTCAAGCATCTCGGAACTCTCTCTATAGTTATACCAGCTAACGACGTCGCGATGATAGGTGCTTACCCAAAGTTCTTCACGTCAGTCATCTTACTTCCTGAAGGGTCAAGCGAAGACTTAGTGAACACAATAACAGATTCTATGAAGAGAACGCTAGACAGATACGGGGCCTTAATGGTGGGAGGTCACACAGAGTTTACTGATAGTGTTAAGAGACCTGTAGCTATAACTACGGCTTTCGGCATACTCAAACTAAGTAACTTAGTAGATGTCAGGAACATCAAAGAAGGAGACCTAATCATTGTGAGTAAGTATGCAGGTATCGAAGGAACTGCCGTGCTATCATCTGATTTTAGAGAGACGCTCGTAACTAGAGGAGTCAGTGAAGAGACCTTAAACAAAGGTGAGGAAATGATAAACTTAATTAGCGTCGTAGAAGAAGCAACCCTATTGAGCAGGGAAGGCTTAGTGAGCGGCATGCATGACCCAACAGAAGGAGGATTGTTAGGAGGTCTTGCTGAAATGGCTTACGCGTCAGGAAAGCTCATAAGAGTGTATGCTGATAAAATACCTATTCATGAAGTAACGATAGAAATTACTAAGGCTTTAGGTCTAGACCCACTGAAAATACTCTCATCAGGCGCTTTACTAGCTTCTGTACCGAGAGAGCGGGTCGAAGAGGCTGTAGACTTACTCAAGAAAAATAGTATAGAAGCATCGGTGATTGGTGAGGTGCTTCCCAGAAATCATGAAGGACCTCTCTTAGAAGTACTTAGAGGAAGTTCAAGAGAGTATGTCTACGACCCTTACGTGGAAGATGAGGTAATGAAGTTATGGTCTATGAAGTAAGTGAGTGTATAGTGAGGAATGCTTCCCTGAGAGATATGGAAAAAATAGTTAAGATAGAAAGAAGATCTTTTGAATACCCGTACCCCATTACAGTGTTTATTTCGGCACTGTTTCTCCATCCAGAACTGTTCTTAGTTATTGAGTGTGGCGGACTCGTTAAAGGTTACATAACCGGGTTCGTAACAACTAGTAATTGTTGCCACATAGCTTCTATAGCTGTAGACCCTGAATCACGCGGGGTAGGGTTAGGCAAAAAGTTGCTGACGTCTTTTGAGGAGAGATGTTCAGAACTTAAGATTAAGTGCCTAGAGCTTGAAGTCTCTGTAAAAAACGAGAGAGCTTTAAACCTCTACAGGAAGCTAGGCTACAAGATAATTGAGAGGCTACCCAACTACTACCCCGACTCAGACGCTTACTTAATGCGTAAAGAAGTTAGCTGAACTCTTAAACAACAAGAATTTAAGTGTTCTCTTTAAGCGATTTATCTAGTTTCACCTAGATAAGGTCTTTGATTACTTCCTCGAGCGCGGGTAGAGCATAGATTCTAACGATCTCCATATATCTAGGAAGACTCTTAATTATAGAATCTTCTAGCTCAGATATCTTGACAGACTTAGCGTTACTTAGTACTCTAACTTCCTTCTCACTAGAAATTATGGGAACAGACTCTGTGTAAGTCCTGAAGGTGTAGGCGTTGACTCCTCTAGCTAAGAGTGCCTTACTAATTCTGTTTAGCTTATCCATCTCTGAGGGGGTTATGCCTTGTTCTAGCTTAAAGCTTATATGGTTATAGAATGTCTTATAACCTCTCCTGTTAACGTAAGACTTAATAAGTTCTCTGAGTATCTCACTACCCAGCTTCTTGGCCAACACAACGTTCAGCACACCGCCTATTAAGAAGTCGTCCCACGCACAGATACTCCCTTCTCTCACCGACTTCCTAATACCTTCTAGAGACGTGAAGGGCTCTAAGAAACTCTTAACTTCTCTCTCAGCCAGGATCATCTCGTATATAGCGGCTAGCAGTAATTGATACCCTGTTATCGTTTTGTGATAATAGACAGACCTATACATATGAAGTCTTGAGACGTAAAAGGACTCTACTGCGTGAACTGCCTTAGGATGTACTGCTACGTAACCCTCATCATCTAGAGTTATTGTCTGGATTATTCTCTCAAGATCTATTAAGCCATACCTAACGCCTGTGTGTAGGGCGTCTCTAGGTAGGTAATCAAGCCTGTCAACATCTAAGTCGCCATTTAAGAGATTATTAAATGCTGGTTCTTCATGCGTACCCGTAACTATTTTAGCTACCTCATTAGATGAAAGACCGTAATTAGAGAGAACTTCCCTAATGTGCGGCTCTTCATTAATCATCATATAGCTCAACTCTTCATGGTTTATCCCGTAACTAGAGTAGAAGACATATTCGAGAGCATGTGAATAGGGTGTGTGACCTACGTCGTGGAGTAACGCTGCACACCTAAGTAAGTCCCTATCGTCCTTGCTGAGTATGCCGTCATTTATGAGTTTATCTGTGATTTTCTCGGCTAGCTTCATAACACCTAGCGAGTGAGAAAACCTGGTGTGAACAGCGCCTGGAAACACGTACCAAGCTTGAGATAATTGCTTGACTCTCCTCAACCTCTGAACGGGTGGGGTATCGACTAAGTCTCTCATTAGAGGGTCTAAGACTATGTAGCCGTGGATCTCGTCAAACACGTACTTCCTAGTATTCTCACTACTCAACTAAATCACCACACTAATCAATACAAGTTAAGACACATTAAAATAAAAACTCTTCCTTAATTTTGTTTCTTACCTTATTAAGAAGATTGACGTATTTGAGTTTATGATTACTGACAAGGCTATCGAACCCATAACTAAGTCTGGGTTGAGAGTCCGGCCACGCGCAGTCAATATAACCAGGTCATAGTGTTCTTCAAACAGTTCCTCTACCACGGCCGTAGCTACTGAAGTGTCTGGATAGTTAGGCTTCTTTACCTTGACTTCAATACTAATCCCTCTCTTGCTAGATATCTCAGTAACTCTCTTCTTAACCTCATTGACGTCAGGGATTGACGGGTCTTCAACTACCAACACTTTTATCTTAGAGCCGTACCTAGACGCGAAGTCAAGTCCTACTTCAAGAGCTTTATAACTCATTGCTGACCCGTCAACAGGTATTAGTATTCTTCTAAAGAGGTAACTCACTATATATGTTGGTTCAGGGTAATAACTCACTGCAACCACCTCTTGATACCTAAGCTCTCATCAGTTATCTTAATGGAATCTTCAGCTTTCTCCTTAAGCCTCATTACAGCACGTATAGCGTCTATATTCTCTGGAACTACTATGGCTTCTTGATGCACTGCGTACGTTAACATTACTTCATCGCCTCTCACGAGGACACTATCAGACCACACAACATTCTCAAAGATATCTCCCTGTGGTCTCCCTAAATCTCTAGCGAGCTCTCTTAACTCGGCAGTAGACTTAATTAGCCCCCCATCAACTAGCAGTATGCGGGGAGTGTTAGATAACGCGTCAAGAACCTCATCACTGGTAACAGACCTTTCAAGAACGAAGTGGAGTGTGTGTATATGTGCTAAAGTAGTGGGCACTACCACAGCGTACGTGACTATATCTAAGTCTTTAAGCACGGTATTCACGTCTAGTGCATGGTGTGAGGGCGGCTTAGGAGGGTCAAGAACTACACCCTCAACAGGACCCTTCTTAATTTCTTTCAAGTCAGCAGCTCTCCTGACTATAAAGCCTCTTACGCTCCTTATCTTACTTAGTTTTGAGACTGCATATATTACTCTCAGTAAGCCAGTAGTATTGCATGACACTACCCTCACATAATTCTTGCCTAGTGCTTCACCATAATTTACTAAGGCGTTGAAACTGACCTCAGCTACGTCGGGTTCTTCACCGCCTTGAAAGACTGCCTTACGTGCGAAGCTCTCATAGATTTTCTTGTAAGTCGCCCCCACATCACCTGGTGTAGCGTCAACTATCACGTCAACTGAGTTAAGCAGGTCTTCTAGAGTACCATGAACTTCTATCCCCCGCGCGTGAAACTCACGTATGTTCTCCTTCAACGTGTAGATCCTCAGACCTCTCTTGACAGCTGAGAGAGTCTCCCAATTAGGCTTCGTTTTCACGACACCTACTAACTCCATGTCTGGTTGTAATGATATCGCCCAAGCAACTCTCTTACCTATAGTTCCGTATCCGTTTACTCCTACTCTCACTTTCATGAAGAACCACCAGCAAAAAATTTTTTGTACGAGATTTCTAAGGCCTTCAGGGCTGGGAGCGTTTCTCCGGAAAGTGCTATGAGGAGAGCACCACCGCCCGTAGATACGTGAAGTCTTTTCTCTCTCCTTACACCTACCTCGCTAAGCATAGAGCCTAGGTGACCACCACCAATTATTACGTAAGCGTTGCTTTCGAGAGCAGCCTTTAGTATGTCTAGGGTACCAGACCTAAATCTAGGGTCTTCAACATATCCGGCTGGCCCCCTCAACACTACTATAGAAGCCTCCCTAATCATTTCTGAGAACATCAAGGAAGTGTAAGACCCTATGTCTACTGGTACTCCGTCGGCAGTGTTTATAGGTTCTTCAGCGATACTCCCGTCCTCTTTGATTACCTTAACGTCGTAGGGTGTGTCTACAGGGGCTCCAGAAAGAATTACTCTTCGAGCTAAAGGTATTAAGGTTGTGAGGCCCTTCTCTTCAAGGAACTTCAAGAGCGACTTGCCTGATCTGCCACCCTTAGCTACGTGGAAAGTTAAGCCCACGAGACCTGTAGTGAGTATTCTGTCGGCGACTCTCTTCCTCGTTAAGAATTCTATTACTTTTATTGTGTCTCTGACCTTAGCACCGCCTAAAACAAAGAGTCTCGGGGACTCGCTACTGAGTATCGATTTACTCAATGCTTCAAGCTCGCTCTTCATGACGTAACCAACTAGTGTGGGAAGAACCACTGGAAACCCTACTATAGAGGGTTGAGACCTGTGTGCTGTTGCGAAAGCGTCGAATACGAAGTAATCAAATAAAGGTGAAAGTTTTCTAACTAAGTATGTCTTAGCATGCTTCTCAGGTTCTGCTTCAATCAACTCTTCCGAAACTAACCTAACGTTATCGAGTAGCAGGACCTCACCCTCACTTAAGTTTCGTATGGCTTCAGTAGCCGCAGGACCTATAACATCACTAACAAACTTCACCTTAGCACCGAGAACTTCCTCAAGTTTCTGTGCGTGCGGCTCTAAAGTTATGAAGTCGTCATCGCCTGGTCTGCCCTGATGAGTAATTACTACCACAGCTGCTCCGCGATCGATTAAAGTCAAGAGAGTTTGTCGATGTGCCTTTATCCTGGAGTCATCTATTATCTTGCCATCTTTGTCAATGGGCGAGTTAAAATCAACTCGGACGAGAACTCTCTTCTTACTCAAGACAACATCATCTATTGTTGGGAACCTAACAAGTTCCAAAACTATGTATCCCTCATGTGATTTCTTAAGATAACTTTATAAACGTTATTGTTTTCTAGGCAGGTAGCTGCCTCACAAGCTTTCGCATCTGTTGGTATCTAGTGGTTGCCCGTGTCCGTTAGCTAGGTTTTTTGGTTGTTTTAGTTGTTTTGGTTTTTCTGAGTAGGGGTTCACCCCCACCTGGTTATCTCCTTTTCCCCCACTTACGGCTCTAGGAGGTTGCTGTGCTTCCCGGAGCCATCGGTGAAGAGCGGTTTACAGAGCCTCGTCCCTCGCCAACGACTCATCAGCTCATCGGCTCCCAGTCACTAAAACACTCAGTTATTTATATACCTTTATGTCAATTCCTGAAACCCGCGGAAATAACCCAAACAACCAGAAAAACCAAAACTAAACAACATACAGACAGTCCCCCAACTATTCGCTCTTTAACAGTCTCCTTAGGACCTCTCACCACGGCGGTTCTGATTCTTTTGTCAAGACTTCACAACTTTAAGGTCTTAAGGCCTTAAGGCCTTGAAAGTGCTAGCCATCATATCATTTAAGTTAAGTTCTTCTGATTTCCCAACCTTAAGTTATTTCCTTAATCATTAATTCATCGTCGCTTAAACTAAGCATTTCCTCTATCGTTAGAGTATAGAGTTTGACTGGGAACGCGTACTTCTTTAATCTAGTGTTGTCTAGGTATAAGTTCCTCCAAGACTTTATGATTTCACTCGACTTTAGCTTCTCAAAGAATAAACTCAAGTCGAAGATCAGCCTCGGCGGTATCAGGGCTTGTGTTATTAATATGTTGTCAGATAGACTAATGTAGGAGTCAAGGAAGTATACGTGTGTGCTCAAAATTTTAGAAACTCTCAGCAAGTCTATAGGGTTTCCAGCAACTATACTTAAGGTTTTTATAGGAGGGTCTAAGAGTAAACGCTCAAACCTCAGTCTAACACCCCTCATGACGCCTCTGTTCTTCACGTGATTGTTGTAGTGCCTCAAAACTAACACGTAATTAAGTGTTCTACCCATACTCGACTCATCACTAAGTTTTCTAGCTATATTCTTGATAGAAGTGAAAGGATTAAGTTCGAGTTCCCTTACTATGTGTAAGTCTATCTCGTCATACCTTATTTTCTCTCCTGGGCTCTCTCTTGGGAGAGACTCTCTAGGTGACGACTTAATACGTGCTAGTAGCTTATCCCAGCTTAACAGGAGCCTCCTAGTCGTTATGTCGTAATATTCTTTTAAGCTAGGTTTGCTGTATATCGTCGTAGGCAGTACGTAAACTTCTCTAGCCTCAACACCTAGCTTAACATACAAGGAAGTCAAGAAAGTCTCGACAGCGTTTCTCGGCACTACGTACCTGAGGTAAGAACCCCAAGGCAGTACTGGCGCGTACTCTCTAAGCAAGCATTTAGGTAGCTCAAAAATTTCAAGAAATTTATCAAATATTAAGACGACCTCAACCATGCCTAAACGACTTACGTCTATGAGACCCTGAAGTTCGAGTCCTCTCTGCTTTAAAGTTTTCATCATTTTCCACACGGTAGAAGTGTGTAGGTCCATTAAATCAGCTACTTCTGAAATTTCCGGGACATACTCAAAGCTTTGTAGGTGGTCAATAAAGTCAATAAGTGATGGGTTGAGGTGTCTGCTTGGCTGAAGAAGATGAACTTCTTGAGACCATAATGTCTCGTCATCGCTCTGCCTACTCAAACTACTTACCCCTGAAGTATTGTATTAACGAAGATTAAAATGCTGGACCAACTAATGTGCTCTGTCTTAAGTAGTGTGAAGTTATACTGACCTCTCTTCACTAAAGAATATTTTCCCTAGATGCTTGGGTGGCGCAAACCTCCGACGTAGTTGCGGGATTGCAGTAACTGCGAGAGGTATTAGTACTGCTGCTATGAAGGGTAAGGCAATAACTATGAAGTTAGATATGCTTATCCCATACCTCACTAAAGTGTCTTGAAGAACGTATGCGTACCTAATGAGAACAGCGAAGATCACTGAAGTGACTATTCCCACGATTGGGTGCCTGCCGGACGAGAGTGATATAGCGAAGGAAATCCAGCCGTAACCCATGCCTAGACCTTCTTGCCAGTTTTTCGTGTAGAGTAAGAGGAAAAGCGAGGAAGCAGTCCCTATCAAAACGTACCCTAAGAAAGTAGCTATGACTCTTACTTTAAGGACATTAATTCCTAGAGCTGAAGCTCCTGCAGGGTTCTCGCCCACAGCTCTTATCGCTGACCCTAACTTAGTCTTGAAAATAAGTAAATGTATTAGTACACCGATCAGTATAGATAGAGTTAAGAAAGCTAAAACGACCTCAGGTACTGCGGGGTACGTATTAAGGCTTATCCTCTCAGCCCTAACCTTCAGCGACACCGGGTATGCGAGAAACGACGCGAGACCGTAACCCACGAACTGTATTGAAAGTCCTATAGCACCGTGAGATATGGGGAGCTTCGTAGTCAAGAAAGCTACCAAAACTCCTAACAACCCAATCAAGAATGAAGTAATCAGTAGAGCTAGTGTGGGGTCGCCTACAAACACCAGCAACGTAAAGACTAGCGCTATACCTAGCGTGTACGCTCCGTCAATAGCTAGATTAAGTATACCAGACTTCTCGACAACAGAATTACCTAAACTAGCTAAGTATAAGTAAACAAATATAGGTGACATAGCAAGCACTATATTAGGTATCTCCGCTAATGACGCCATTATTGTAGTAAGTATGTCTTCCAGCAACATCATCTACCTCCTTATCCTTATTGAGTAATCTGTTAATACTCTTAAAACTACGTAGACTATCAATATAGAGCCTATAGGAATGTAAGTTAAAGCCGCGCCTGTTAAGGACAACTCAGGAAATAGTAGGTTAATCTCTGACTGGAGTATGCTACTCCCCTGAAACAATGAAGCTACTACGTAAGCGTATATGGGGATAAGACGAGTGTCAAGCATTGAAAGCCACGATACGAGTATAGCGGTGTAGCCTAAGTTCATGGTGGGTGGGCTAACCACGTTAGCTATCTTTTCTAACTTACCTACGCCTAGGTTAGCAAATATAGAGACTCCTGCAGCGCCTGCTAACATCCCGCTTAAGAACATTGCTAGCAGTATGTATCTCCTCTCATCTACTCCTACAGACCTAAGGAGTTGCGGGTTTGACCCAATTATTTTCAGTCTCAGACCTATCGTTGTGTACTTATACATTAAGATGACGCCAACAAAGAATATCGCGGCCATAACTACCTCCTGTATAGTGACTGACGTGCCGGGGATGAGGTTGAAGAAGAGTGCCGAGTTTATTCTGTCTGTCCTGAAAAACTGTTTTGCTTGAACGCTTAAACCTCTTAAATTATAGGAAACTAAGTGATTAAAGAGCTGGTACGCAACGTAATTTAAGATAAGAGTAGTTGCGACCTCATCTACGTCTAAGTACGCCTTAAGTACTGCAGGTATTAAAGCCCATAATCCCCCTGCTAGCATACCAAAAAGAATCATTAATAACTTTCCTAATGAGGGATCCATCAAAAGAACTGAGATGACAGGTGCGTAAGGACTCGCGTCAATAATTTCCACACCAGGCATGCTAGCGTAGTTAGGTAGCTCACTAGGACTCACATACATTGATTGGGCAGCAACAAAGAGTGCTATGTAGCCTCCCGCAAGCATCCCCCATATCATCTGCCCTTCAGCACCTACGTTCCAGATAGAAGCTCTGAAACTTAATGTTAACGCTACACCCAGCATAACAAGTAAGGCGAAATACCTCAAAGTCTGAGGACTTTGAAAGCCTGAGATAATCCCCCCAACGAATAAGTCGGGCGGCACACCTATAGAAGCAAATATGAGTATAGATATTGCAAGACCTACTAATATGGAGAGTATTGGTATTCCAATGTAGTACATGTTAGAAGTCTTTACTCGCTTGACTACTATCAAGCGCATCTTAACTCACCATAACTCTCTCAATCTCCTCTCTATTCGCTCCAGACTTGAAAATACCGACTATCGAGCCAGAATTCATAACTGCGATCACGTCGCTTATCTCAATGATCTCGTCGAGGTCTTCAGAAGCAATCACAGCACACATACCTTCATTTGCTGCCTTATTCACTATCAGTTTCCTAACGTAACGAGTCGAGACCTCATCTAGACCTCTAGTCGGGTTATAAGCGACTAAAGCTAGTTTAGAGACTGTTAATTCTCTGGCTACTAAAACCTTCATTAAATTACCTCCAGACAAAACTTTAGCTCTAGTACTCGTTGAGGGCGTCACTATATTGAATTCCTTAACTAGGTTAGAGGCTAAATTCTTGATGCCTCTCCAGTTTATCAAGAACTTCGAAAGTTTTGGATGTACTGCTATGTTCTCCTCGATAGTGTTGTCTAGGGAAACACCTTTTTTAACGGGTTCGTCTGGTATGTACCCTATTCCTAAGCGTCTGATTAGCATAGAGCCTTTGTTAGTGATGTTTATTTCGTTCCCATTATAACGTAAATATATGCTACCTTTCTCAACTCTTCTTAGCCCAGCTAAAGCCTGAATAAGTTCTAGCTGACCGTTACCAGCTACGCCAGCTATCCCGAAAATCTCGCCTCTACGAACGCTAAAAGACACTCCCCTTACTGCGTACACGCCATAATCACTTCTAACCCAAAGATCCTTCACGACCAGGACTTCTGAATCCTTCTTATACAATCTCTCATACTCACCAGAATTGAGTTGAGTAAGTCTCTCACCAAACATCATATACCTGACTTGATCTATGGTAGTCTCACCAGTTTTCACAGTACCTACCACCTCTCCTCTCCTCAGAATAGTTATCCTGTCTGAGACTTCCATGGCCTCGGGAATCTTGTGAGTTACGAGCAGGATCGTGCCTCCCTTACTCTTAAACAGTTTCATAAACTCATAAAGTCTTTCTTTCTCAGCATGCGGCAAAAGTGTAGTTGCTTCGTCGAAGGCTATCACTCTCGCGTTAAGTAGCAAAGCCCTCAAAATCTCGACTAACTGTTTTTGAGTATAGCTTAACTTCCAGGCCTCTATGTCTGGGTCTATTCTCACGCCATATTCTCTTCCCTTCTCTAAGAGAAACTTAGAGACTTTCTTCACACTACTCACGTAACTAAACTGCCTTAAAGACAAAGACAGGTTCTCAGCGATGGTCAGTGAATCTACGAGCTGAGGAACTTGAGAAACGAGTACTAAGCCGTTCTTAACCGCGTCTTGGGGGGACGTCAACACTACTTTCTTACCTTCAAAGAATAATTCTCCCTTATCTGGCACGTAAATACCGTATAGTATCTTTAGGAGTGTAGACTTACCGGCCCCATTCTCGCCTAGAATAGCGTGTATCTCTCCAGGAAATATATCGAGGCTCACGTTCTTTAAAGCCACTACACCCGGGAAGCTCTTCCATAAATTACGGACGGAAATAATAGGACTTAAAACTGAGAGTTCATCTCTTTTTGAAGGAAAAAAAGACTGAATACTCATTTAAGACACCTAAATTTTACCGATTATTCTTACGAAATCAGGGACCCAATCCATACTCCAGAGGTCAGCATGCCCTAATCTAGCGCCGGGAGCTACTGTGACTTTCTGTGATGGATTGTCTATCTTGTACCCGCTTAAAGGACCCATGAATGGGTCGAAGACCGGTGCTATCGGGTAAGTAGTAGGCGTGCCTCCTATAGTTATAGTAATAGACGTTACATTTTCGTAGATGTGGCTAGTAGCTATCTGCTGGAAAGACATTAGCATTGGCGCGTTCCTCATCTGCTCGTACCTAAGCCATATCAAGTCATAAACACTCATAGTCTTGCCAGATATCTTGTCAGTCACAGTAACCCCCTTAAGAGGCTCTACGAACTTCGGGTTAATGTACATGACACTACCGTTAGGGAATACGTGTGCGGCCATCTCAACAGCTCCTGTGTTGAGGAGGTACCAGTAATCAACGTTTTGCAGGTTAGTTGGCGTGTATATACCCGCCTTAATCTTGCCTAGTATGTCAGCATATATTATCTCCCACCTAACTAGCTGACCACTGACTACCACATCTTCACCGTAAACATACATGGGGCTATAGTGGCTGAAGACGTATATCTCTTTGCCTAGACTAAACTGCTCCTGCGCATACTCTACAATCGCTGTTGAGTCTTCAGTGAAAGCTATTACGTCAACACCATACTGGTTAACAAGAGTCTCGGCAGCTGACCTAGCTTTAGCAGGATCATACCACGCGCCGATCTCTATCACGTATAGAGTTAGGTTAAGTCCTCTCTGCTGAGCAACTTCTCTAGCACCTATCGCGAAAGCACTTAAGTGCCTTACTACTTCAGGAATCAAGAAAGCTGCTACATAACCTACCTTACCTGTCTTAGTTAAAGCACCGGCGGCTAAACCGTTAAGATAGTAGATTTGATAGAAATCAGCAAAGTAAGTACCCATATTCTTGTCTCGCAAATAACCGCTACAGTGCCAGAAAATTAAGTTGGGGTACTGCTGAGCTACTGCGTGGGTACCCTCCATGAAACCGAAGGAGGTAGTAAAGAAAACATTGTATCCCGCTCTTATTAAGTCTCTTAATCTATCAGCCACAGCACCTTCGGGAACACTTTCGTAATACGTAGTTTCAAGCCAATCTTTATAGAGTTCAGCAACAACTTTCCTACCAAGGTCGTGCATGAAGGTCCAGCCAAAATCTCCTATAGGACCTACGTATATGAAGCCTGCTCTAATCTTCTCGGGAGGTGTATAAACAGGCGTCACAGTTTCTGTCCTAGTAGTAGTGACAGTAAGTGTTTGTGCTGCTTGAGTGACTGTGGTTGTCTGTGTTGGGGCTGTCATACTTCCTATATAATAACCTAGGACTCCAACAACTATTATAGCTATGGCTAAACCAACTAGTAACATGTTTGATCTAGGTGCTGAACTCAAGTTACACACCACGTGTGAATATATTCTAGAAAGCTTTTAAAAAACTATTTGATGGGTATACGTGAAATGAGAG
>Ga0209080_1000256_pt1 | contig 39838 bp, 38 predicted proteins | sample JNZ110809AmetaG_FD_184123 | JGI IMG/M metagenome (GOLD analysis project Ga0209080, IMG submission 184123) | Hot spring microbial communities from Jinze hot spring, China to study Microbial Dark Matter (Phase II) - JNZ 110809A (SPAdes) (version 3) ...
TAATAACATAAAGCCCCCCCATAGCCATATTCAAACCCGTATTTGTTTGATGTGAAGGCTATTTTGTCGTTTGATGGAGCAATCTTCAAACTTGTGATACTGCCCTCAAATTCAAGGATCTGAGTTGTGTTTCTAGTTGTGAAGTCAAACTTTTTGACGCGACTAACGAGAACGCTTCGACGTTGTTCTTCAGAATAGTACGAGTATTCTTCTGTATAAACTAGGAACGTGCTGTCACGCGCAACGTCAACAGCTGTCGCGTAGAATTGACCTACGGTTATGGGAATTCTCGTTATAAGGGTTGGGTTCGAGCCATCTAGATTGACTGAAACAATATCTACATAGTTTCGGTCGAGGCTTCCGTTTCCAAAGAAAATTTTTGTTTCATCTGGCGATATGACGAAACTACTTTGCATGAGGCTGCAAATGGCACGCGGAGCTGAAAATTTGTGGATCACTTCCATGCTACTAGCATTAATGACCACAACTTTCGTTATAGGGGAAGGACCGTGGGGGTCCATTTCGCTAACTACTAGCAAAAGCAATCATCCAGAGGGCGACCACATAATATGGTATGTATCTGGGTTGGGAAAGAACCACCAGCTTAGCTTAGTCCAATCGACAAATTGGGGGTCCACCCAATAAACAATCCTTGGGTTGGCATTAGCGTTAGGTCCAGATGCATCGACAAGAGAATTTCCGCAGAGTCCAAGTATTGTTGAAGCTAGAATCACTGCTATTGCGGCAATAGATAAAATTTTATTTTTTAGCAATTTTTTAGCAATTTATCAACTCCATGTATTGTATATTACGAAATCATTTAAAGGTTTACGCAGAACAGCTTCATAAAAATAATTCTAAAAGTCCGTCAAGATTTCAGTTAAGCTTGATTTAGAATACTCATCTCTTTTGTTTATTGGTTATAAACGATTCTAGGTCTATTTCGAGGGCAGCTGTCGGATTTTCAATTTCAAAATTGTTTAAGATTTGTGGGTGGATTTCGCCTAACACGCCAATCTGTTTGTTGCCGACGTAGAGGGCGGCTGTTCTCCCCGTCAAGAAGCTTGAATGCTTGGCTTCCCTTACTTGCCAGTTGGTTAAGCCCATGTTGGCTAGGAGTGCCTCGCAGACGGCTCTTATTTCTGTGTAGTTGGCTGTGGAATGGCATGTGACGGCCGCCAGGTGCAAGCGTCTTTCGCACATGGTTTCTTGGCGGCGGTTTATTTTTGCAACGTCAGACACTTCAAAAAGCCTTTGCGGGTAGCTTTCATGCTTGTTTTCGGCCAGGTTCTTCAATAGTCCCGGCAGAAGCATCTCCCTCACTATGGTGTATTCAGCTGAAACTGGGTTGGCTATGCGCACAGGGTTTTTGGGCTTCAACCTCATGAACTCATAATGAATCCGCTCATTTGTTAGCGTGAAGTTCATAACTTCCAGGAATCCCAAGCCCACCATGATTTGACGGATGACTTCCGCCAGCTTGTTAACTGGATGCTTTTCGCCAACTGTTATGGTGGCTGGTATTGTTGGTTCAAGCCTGTAATAGCCGTAGCCTATGGCAACCTCCTCCACGAGGTCTATTTCGTGGAGTATGTCGATGCGGTAGGGTGGAATGGCAACTTCCAAGACATCCTTTCCAATAGCCCTTATGTCAAGCCGGCATTTCCGTAGGCAGTAGGCAGCATCATCTATGGAAAGCCTTAAGCCAAGCATTCTGTTGGCGTAGCCCAACCTGAGTCTCATTTTCTCCGGTTCAAGGTTCGGCGAAACCAATGTGCGGTCTGGATAATGCACAACCACCTTCTCTAGTCTGCCGCCCATGTCCGCCAGCGCCGTTGCCAAAACTTTTAGACTTTTCTCCACTGCCTCAAAGCTTGGACCCGTAACGTCCAAGAAGAGGTTTCTGGTGTTTTCGTCTACTCTTGTTAGCTCGCCGTTTATGATGGGCGGCATGGATAAAACTCGCCCATGCTTGTCTATGAGGAGTGGATATTTGGGCGCCCAGTCAATTAGGTGGCGGTACGCTATTCCCTTCTCGTGTTTCTCCAGAATCTCCTTAAGCGTCATTTCTTCTGTTTTGCCAAGAGGTACAAATTTCACGCTTGTGGGTTCCACAGCCGTGTAGGTGAAGGGCGGCTCAACAGCGTCCAAGTTGTGGATGCCTATAGAAGCCTTTTTGCGGTTTCTTCCAATACCCCAGTGAAGGTCCTCTTGCATCTCCATAAGCTCCACAACAGCATCCTCGTTTAACTCGACATTACGGACCACGGCGGCCAACATGTAGGGTCTAACGCTGGAAACCGCGCGGTCAACGTTCAATGTTATTTTCGGCGGTTCAGCATGATATTTGGGCATTCCGGTTTCTAGCTCTAGGAAGCCTTTCAAGGCGCGGGCTACGCCAGCGTGGCTGCAGAAGTCTATGCGATTCGGGTTGTATTCCGCCTTAACATAGTCTTCGCCAACTTCCTCCAAGTCGAAGCCGATCCAAGGCAGCCACTTGGCTAACTCTTCGCTGGTGATGGGTTTGCCCAGAAACTTTGACAATTTTTTCACGTGGAGGTTTATCACCGGCATAAGGGGGTCCTCCTAAGCCAGCCAACATTGTTCGCATATAACATGCGGATATCATCCAAGCCCAGTTCAATCATGGCTAAACGCTCTAAGCCTCCGCCCCAAGCCAGCACTGGATATTTAATGCCCATAGGCGCCAAAACCTCTGGGCGAAACATGCCCATGCCACACAATTCTATCCAACGCTTAAGTTTGGGGTGATAGGCTACAGCTTGGGCTGAGGGCTCCGTGTAGGGGAAGTAGCTTGGCCAAAACTCTATTTTCTCGATGCCAAACTTCGTGTAGAATGTCTTCAAGGTGCCCATCAAATCCCGTAATGTAACCCTCTTATCCATGATTATGCCTTCAATCTGGTGGAATTCGGCTAGGTGCTTGTATGTGACCTGCTCGTTTCTGTAAACCCTATCCACCGAAAACACCTTTATGGGCGGCTTCCTATGGGTTGCCAGATACTTTATTGTTTCAGCTGTTGTATGTGTCCTCAAAACAAGCTTTTTGGCTTCTTCGCCGCTCCACTTGTAGCCCCAGCCCTTAGAACCCGTGATCCATCCATCCTCATGGGTTTTCGCCACAGCATCCACAATCCCCTTGGACGGCAACCTTCCAGTCTGCGGATTAGCCAAATAAAACGTGTCCATCATCTCACGGGCTGGGTGATCTTGGGGCTGGAAAAGGGCGTCGAAGTTCCAGAAGGCTGTCTCCACGAGGGGACCGCGGATCTCCGTGAAACCCATCTCCAAAAAGATTTCACGAGCCCTTTGGATGATCTGTTGCAGAGGATGCATTTTACCCGGATAAACAGCCGGCCCCGGGGCTGTCACATCAAACTTTGTGAGTTTCACGTTTCTCCAGCGCCCGGAAACTATAAGCTCTGGGGTAAGCTGGGTCACTTCCTCAGTTATTTCTAAGCCTCTTCTAGCGGTTCGCCAGCCCTCTTCCGTTAATTCAAGTTCGCGGTGAACTTTTTCCTCAATCTCCACTAGGTTGCGTTTCCGAAGGATTTCTAAGACTTTTTTGAAATCTTCGTTTAGGTCTTCAACTCTTATGACGCGTTTCTCGAATATGGTGGTTAAGAGTTTCTCGTCAGCGCCGAGCGGGGGCTCCGTATTCACCGTCAACGTGCACTTCTTGCCTTTCACTATGCCCCAGTTTTTCTGCTTAATCCAGCCGAGGGCTATGGGAACCATTTTGGCGTCTAGGCCCGCCTCTTGGGCAGCTTTGTCCACAGATGCTTCGCCGCCAAGCCTTAGCAATGCACGGAGTAGGCGACGCTCCGGCAGCCCGTACTGGGCATAGTATTCGCCTTCCTCGCTTAAAGTGGCGACCTTCCATTTCCTTTCGTGAATTTTGACAAGGTTTCTTGTTGAAAGCGTTAGGGCTGCCCTCATGATAGCGGCATGGGCTAAGCCGCTTTTCTCGGCTACATCGTCCACGGAGGCTTTTCCATCAAGCATTCTCAGAGCCGTTAACGTCTTCTTTTCATGAAGTCTTAAACTAGCCATCCTAAACACCTAAACTATCAGCTAAATTATTAACCGTGCAGGGATGCTTACATAGAAAGCCTTCAAGGCTTTTTAAGCTATACCCGTCAAAAACCGAAAGGATGTAGTCCTTCACGGAAATTGGCAGGGCATCCCTTCACCCGGCAACAATGTAATGGAGACGTCAACCACATATTTATAGGTTATTCCAATTGGGTGTTTCACAAAACTTAATACCCATGGCTGAAATGTATTAGAAGCCAGATGCAGCAAAGAGGGCGCGGTTTTGGCTGGCGAAGAGAAAAATGAGATGGTTGTCACTCCATGGGAGGTTAGGGGCAAAGTAGATTATGAACGTTTAATCCGAGAGTTCGGCACCCAGCCCTTGACAGATGAACTTTTACAGAGAATAGCCAAACACACTGGCGAACTTCATCTCCAGCTTAGGCGGAGAATCTTCTTTTCCCACCGTGACCTTGACACAGTCTTGGACTTGTACGAGAGGGGCGTGCGTTTCGTCCTTTACACTGGTAGAGGTCCCTCGGGTCCCGTTCATATTGGGCATCTTGTTCCATGGATATTCACTAAGCATCTGCAGGAGAAGTTTGGCACTAGGCTGTATTTTCAGATGACGGATGACGAGAAATTTGTTGTGGACGATGAGCTTAGGCTTGAGGATACAAGGCGTTTTGCATACGAGAACGCCCTAGACCTTATCGCTTTGGGCTTTGAACCCAAAAACACCTACATAATCTTCGACGTGGAGGACATTGGCATGCTTTACGATATAGCCCTTGAAGTGGCCAAGCGCATAACCTACTCGACGGCGAAAGCCACCTTCGGCTTTCAGGAAAGCACAAACATAGGCTGGATTTTCTGGCCGGCCATACAGGCGGTTCCATGTTTTCTCCACGCCAAACTGACAGGCGAGAATGTTCCCGCCCTGATTCCGGCAGCCATAGATCAAGACCCATATTGGAGGATAACCCGCGACGTAGCCCCAAAACTCGGCTACTATAAGCCAGCGCAGATCCACTGCCGTTTCCTTCCGGGGCTGGGTGCTGGCGGAAAAATGAGCGCCTCTGAACCCGAAACCTCCATATTCACCGTGGATCCACCGGAGGTTGTTAAGCGCAAGGTCTGGAACGCCTTCACTGGCGGCAGACCCACAGTTGCCGAGCAGCGGAAGATGGGCGGAGACCCGAGCGTGTGCTCTGTTTTCCAGTACTTCCTATTCCTCTTCGAGGAGGATGACGAGAAGCTTGCCGATAGGGAACGGAAATGTAGGGCTGGCGAAATCCTCTGCGGCGAATGCAAAACAGAACTAACTGAAAGAGTTGTTAGGTTTTTAACGGAGCACCAGAAACGCCGAGAAAAGGCCAGAAACATAATAGACAAGTTTCACCTAAAACGTTAAGGGGAGCGGAAACAGTTGAAGGAGAAAAACGTTGTGAATGTTGGGTTGACAAACGCTTATAGGCTTGTTCATCCCATGCACACTGTGCTTGTTTCATGCGCTGGCAAGGATGGAAAACCAAACATTATAACGCTTGCATGGGCCATGCCGACCTCCATTAATCCGCCGCTTGTCGCCGTCAGCATCGCACCCCGCCGTTACTCCTACAGCCTCATCGAGGAGACAGGCGAGTTTGTGGTGAACATTCCAACAATGGAAATTTTGGACGCCACATTATACTGTGGAGCTGTCAGCGGGAGAAGCCGCGACAAGTTCAAGGAAGCTGGTTTAACGCCGCTGCCTGCAAGGCGTGTTAAGCCCCCCATAATTAAGGAGTGCGTCGCCCACTTGGAATGCAAGCTTTACGGCAAATATCCAACAGGAGACCACACCATCTTCGTGGGTGAAGTCGTGGAGGCCTACGCCGACAAAGAATGCTTCAGCGAGGCAGGCTACGATCTTGAAAAGGCGAAGATGATTTTCCATTTAGGCGGAAGCGAGTTCGCAACCCTTGAACCAAAAATCTACAGGCCGAAAATCTAGAAAGAAGGGGAAACCCTAGAACTCAAAGCTCTCGCCGGGACTTAAAACCACAACCTTAGTCTTAGCTGCTTTTCTCTTCACCTTTTCTACGAACTCGTCCGCCGACTGAGCTAGAACTGGGAAAGTTTTGTAGTGCATTGGGATAACCACCTTGGGCTTCAAGAGTTTGACGGCCTCCGCCGCCTCTAGGGCGCCCATAGTATAGTAGCCGCCTATGGGTAGAAGCGCCAGATCCGGCTTATACAATTGCCCAATAAGCTTCATGTCCATGAAAAGCCCGGTATCTCCTGCATGGTAGACGGTTTTGCCCTCCCCCTCAACGACGACGCCCGTGGGCGCGCCCCTTGAACTGGTATGGAAAGCCTGCACCATGTGAAGTTTTATGCCCTTCACTTCCACGCATCCGCCAATGTTGAGTCCAGCAACTTCTTTAACGCCGTTTTCGCTGGCATAATTGCCTAACTCGAAGGTGGAAACAAAAGTGGCGTGGGTCCGTTTACAGATGGCTATGGCGTCGCCTAAATGATCGCCGTGGTCATGTGTAACATAAACAATATCCGCCTTGCCAATTTCAGAAGCCTTTATGGGCGCAGAGGGATTTCCATCCAGCCATGGATCAATTAAAATGATTTTGCCGGCTAACTCAAGTTGGAAGGCTGCATGTCCAAGCCATATTGCCTTTGCCATCCCACCGCCTCCCACAATCAAACCTTTTAAGGCTCCAGCTGGGTTAATAAAGGTTAAAGTGAAGGCAAATTGAAGAACTTGGACGAGGAAGCATTTAAAAAGCTCCGCCAGTCAGGCAGAATTCTCCGTGAAACCCGCGAGGAGCTGAAGGGTTTTGTCCGCGAAAACATGCCAATAATAGAAGTCTGCGAAAAAGCCGAGGATCTCATAAGGCATAAGGGTGCAAAGCCGGCCTTTCCATGCAACATTTCAGTAAACGAGATAGCCGCCCACTACACCTCACCACCCGGCGACAAGAGGAGGATCCCAGAAGGCTCCCTTGTGAAGGTGGATATAGGTGCCCATGTTGATGGATATGTGACGGACACCGCCGTAACAATATGCTTCAATCATGAGCTTAGGGATATGGTGGAAACGGCTGAGCAGGCCCTCAAAAAGGCTATTGAAACAATCCAGCCGGACATGTCCACGTCGAAGCTTGGCGCAGTAATTGAGTGGACCATAAAAGCCAGAGGCTACAAGCCTATATCAAATTTGACAGGCCACCAGGTTGGTAGATATCTGGTGCACGCGGGCACATCGCTCCCAAACGTGGCGCATATTTCCCTTGCAAAGGTTAGGCTCGGCGAAGCCTACGCCATTGAACCCTTCGTCACGGTTCAAAACGCCGTGGGAAGGGTGGAGAACAGCAGCGAGGTCACCATCTTCCGTTTTGTGAAACAGAAGCCCCTGAAAAATCCCTATGCGAAAAAACTGCTTGAATACATCGAGGAAAACTTTAGGACACTGCCCTTTGCTGAAAGGTGGATTCAAGGGGTTATACCTCAAGAACACTATAAGGAAGCGTTCCGAGAGCTTCTCCTCTCAAAGGCAATTATGGGTTATCCAGTCTTCGTTGAGGCTAGCGGAAAACCCGTAGCCCAGGCGGAACACACGGTTCTGGTGGTTGAAGATGGCTGCCTAGTCCTAACCTAGAAGGGGAAGGAAGACTTCGGTTTTTCACGCACTTCACGGTATATGGCTGTGATCAACATTTTCTCGTTGCATTTTTGGCAGACATCCACTTCCTTGAAAATGTAGTCGCCCCGCTGGAACTCTCTTACGGTTTTGAAGCCGCATTTCCGACATTCAATCGTCGTTGTTATAGGCGGGAGCTCAATCCTTAAACGTATCAAGCGTTGCCTCATCTGGAAAAGCATGTAAGTGCCCGCTGCTACGCCTATAAAGCCGACCAACAGCAGAACGGTGGCGATTTCGTATTCACCCGCAAAATAAAACTGGACTGAGTTAGCGAGGGCCATGACGGCTATAACCAGCGTTATGAAAATCGCCATCAAGACGAATGGTGAAACCTTCACCGGAGGCTGCTGTTCAGAATATGTTTGGCTCAAGGCATAACCCCCTATTGTCCTATGCCTATTGTGTTGCCAACTCCGCAAATAATAACCTTGTCACCCTCCTTGGTCCGCTCTAGAATGAGTTGCTTAATTCTCTCGATGGCTTTATCCGCAGCTTCGAAGATTTCCCTCCGCATGGGCGAAACCGCATCACCAATATCCTCCTTAATTATCACGGCGTTTATTGGTATACGATACTTCAGAATAGTCTCTTCAATTTTGAACTGATCCACGCCGGGGCCGCCTATGGCTGCTCCAACGCCGTCAGCTACCTCACCAACCTCTTCGCCTTCAAGCTTCAAGGCAGCGTCAATCATTATTATGTTGGCGATTTTACCCTCGTTTTCCTCTATGATGGTTTTAATAGCGTCTCCCGGTTTGCCCACATTCCCTCCGGGGCCCTCAGCCTTTATAACGTAGGCTGTTCTCCCCTCTATGGGAACTGTAGCCACGACACAGTCCTTAGGCACTTTCCGGATGGGGTGGCCGTGCATAAGCTTGGCGGCCACGAGGGCGCCTATACCGTCGCCTATGGGCTGCCCATAGGCAAAAGCTTTAAGGGCGCTGGCGTAGGCTTCTGCCTCCCGCATTACAAGAGGCAATATCATCTGAATCTGCATTATGATGTAGAGGCTTAACGTTTTCTTGCCAAGCAGGAAGTAATGTCTTATCACCTTGTAAATGTAGTTTAGAGCCATGGCTGCCTCAAGCGTGTTTTCCAAGTTGTTTATTTGGGTCTCGTCGGCGGAGGGTGCTAAAAGCCTAACTTCATCCTTAAACCGGGTGTCCCGGACATCCAAAATATGCTCTAGCTTCCAAACAATGCCCACGGGATCCAGGCTTTGGGGTGAAATGGTGAAATACTCGAGGAAACGGTCAACTCTGGGCGTGGGGTCTGTTTGAGGTTTCCCCACCTCTTTGATGGCCTCTATGGCTATTCTTCGCCCTTCATCCCTTAAATATTTCAGCTTGTAAAGGGAGCCTTCAATCTCGTTAAGCCAAATACGAAGCTGAAGCCTCTGCCCATAAAACATGGAAATAAGCAACATGACTATGAATATGATTGAAACAATTTGCGAGAATAACTCTCCCGGCATCTGTAGTAGCCAGCTTTGCAGCATAACTAACGCAACTGGCAGCATAACCGCTATGTTCACGAAATCACCTTCCGTGAAACTAGCAAAATCTCAGTTATAAGTTTTAAGATATTCCAAGTAAATACTACAAATACAAATAGTTAGGCACTCTGCAAGTTTTTCAGCGTCATGTTCACACTTGCCACCAAGAGCATAGCCGCAAAAACAAAACTCAAGCTTCTACTTGAAAGCTTCCGGCTTGTATAAGCCCCGACTTGGGCACCGACAACGGAGCCTAAACCCAGATAAACCGCATACAACGCATGGACATTTCCTAGCCGCACATGGTTTATCACGCCGGATATTGAAGTGAAAATCATGATAAACATGGATGTGGGAATTGAAAAGTATATTGGGAAACCAAGCGCATAGTACATGACCGGTACAAGGATAACTCCTCCACCTATGCCAAGAAGCCCCGAAGAAACTCCTCCCAAAAAGCTTAGAAACAACCCCGGAAGCATTCGCCTCCAATCCTTTAAAAGTGCATTCTCGAAGGCCGGGTCAATGGTTACCGAGGCTCTAATGGGCTTTGTCCTTAAAGCCTTGTAAACCATTTGAAAAGCAACCAATATTAGGAAGACGCCGAAAATCAATCCAAGCCACATTTTCACTAAGGGAACAGCCGTTATTTCCGCTCCCAAATAGCCTCCGGGCGCGGAAGCGCAGGCTAAAATGAGTCCAGCCTTAACGTAAACGCGTTTCTGCCTAAAATAGTTCGCTGAAGAAGCCAAAGACGTAATAACGATGGTCGTCAAGCTTGTGCCAACAGCTGTCACTGGCTCAAAATTGTAGAGAAGCGTTAATAGGGGTACAATGAATATTCCGCCTCCAACACCAGTTAATGCCGCGGCAATACTTATCAAGAAGCCGAATAAGGGCAGCAGCCACTCCCACATACCAAAGCCTCTGATGATTTGAGCTATTGTGAATAGAAAACATGCTTAAGCCATCCACTATTTAAGGCGTATCCAACAGAGGGCTGAAAAATGGCAAATTAGGTGGGGCTGCCGGCTTTCCCGGGTTCGCGTGGCCGAAGACCACACTACTGCCGGGAACGGAGCGCGGTTTAACTTCCGAGTTCGGAATGGGATCGGGTGGGTCCCGCGCCCTATGGCCGGCAAACCCCAAAATACACGGTTAACTATTACACTTTAACTTTTCGCTTTTGGTAAGCTTATTTCTCACTTTTAAGGAGTTCCCAGATTCCAAAGCCGCCGACGGTTTCCGGCCTTTCTACGGGATTGTACCACTGCTTTTTTGTGCCTATTTTGGATCGTATTTTCCATCCGAGGGATTTGGGCTCCTTGTCTATGGCTTCCAGTATCTTGTCCACTTTTTGGATTATTTCCTCCCTCTTCTCCGTGCCGACTTGTTTTGGGTCTATGTTTGCCTCATGGCCAAACTGGTCCATCTTCGCCAGAAACGCCTTAATCCTCTTGAGGTTTGTTGTGGCCGTATACCAGAACCCCCAGTCCCGAGCTAATAGTCTAGCAATATAGGAGGAGTCTATGCTCTCCTTTTCAGGCTTTTGACTTACACCGTGAGCCTTCAAGAGGAGCAGGCAGTCTTTAAGATCCTTGACGCTGAAAGCCTCCCAGATCTGAATTTTTTCAAGGAGCATGTCCGTAACCGTCACCGTTGGATAATCCAACTCAAGCCGTTCCCTGAAGTCGATGGGGTGATTTGCCACCAGAAGCCTATCGAAGAAAACGTCCACGTAGAACCAGCCTTTTGGATGGAAGTAGATTTGCCTTTCAGAGGCCGCTGTGGAGAGGGTGGCTCTTCTCTTCACATAGCCCAGCCTATCAAATAACGCCTTTACCTTGTCCCTATAAATGCGGTATGAGACTAGGTCTATGTCGCTGTACTCCTGTCCTTCGGCGACGCCTGTTCCCACCCTGCCAAGTTTTCTGGCAAAATCCATGCAGTCTTGACAGTGTATCGCTATGCCCAGCCCGCCTAAAATCCTTAGAACTATGCCTTCCCGCTCTGCCTCCTTAACAATCCTCTGGGATTCTTGCAGAAAGATTTCGGTTGGAACTATGCCCCTCCATTCCTCAGGTAGCTCGCGTTTAATCTCCCTTTCAAGGAGCCAAGCCATGGCTGCTCCTAGCCCTCTATTCTCTGAAGCCTTGTGATTTTGTTGCCCTTAAACTCAATTAGAAAAGCCCTCAAAATTCCCTCAGCATATTCGCTTCCGGGGTTCACACAGTATGTTCTTCCAATCTTCATGGAGCCGGCTGACTCGTGAATGTGCCCATGAAGCCCCAGGAATGGCTGATATTTCTCGATCATTTTCCTAACCGCCTTTGAGCCCACTGGAACCATAACGACGCTTCCACTGCGGATCACCGGGTTGAAGTTCTCGTCTAGGAGGGGAGCTTCATCAAGTTTTGACTGGTATGGTGGAGCGTGGAAGTTGAATATGGCGTTTTCAACGTTCTTGACTTGGGAAATATACCTTTCAAGGCGTTCCTCCAGCTTATCCTCCTCTTCCTCACGGGACGTCTTCCAAGGACTCGGATTTACCCATCCGCAACTAATCATCTCATGGGCGTCGTCGATTTCTATAACCTTGCCCTCACCATTAATCACGTATTTGTGACTGTTAACCACCTCGTCGATGATTGGTCTATCATCGTTTCCTGGACAGACAACCACCCGTGTGTCGCCTGGAAGTTTCTGGGGGATTAGATCAAGCCAACTCTTTATTGTTGAAACCATGACTTCTTGAAAGACCTCTTCAACTTTTTTGGGGTTTCTAATCATCTCCTCATATTCAGCCTCGTCTGTCAGGTAAGGGTAATAGCCTATCCCCCTTATCTCCTTCATGGCCCTCTCTATTTCGCTCTCTTCAACCACATGGGTTCTTTTCAAGTGATAGAAGGAGTATTTGCCATCTTTGCGTTTAACGATGGGCACTAGCATCTTGCCAGTTAAGTCTCCACCGCAGATTGCCCAATCAACCTTGAGCATTGCAGAGGCGTTTAGGAATTTCCGCCAAACCCCTTCAGATCCATGCATGTCCGTGGCAAACAGAATTCTCGTTTCTTCCTCCTTCTTTCGCTTAAACAAAAACGACACTCTTAATCATCCTTCCCCGGTATTTTCCATAATTTCCCGTTATAAGAGGCGAGGTTGTGCTATTTAAACTCTAAGGTTGATGGAAAGTTTTAAATTCAGACGGGGCTAAAACTAAATCTCCGGTGTTATAAAGAATGGTTGCGAAAAAGCCTGAACTTTTTGCCAGAGAGGCAACTGGACTTGTGAGGGAGATAGGCTTCACCGTAGGTGTCATCATAATTCTAAGCCACGTCATCGGTTTAGGATGGCAGAAACGGGCATTCCAGTTTGCAGGTCCAGCGCCTATGTCAATATCAGACATGCCCTTGGGCTTACCCGCCATGTTCTGGGCGTTTCTGGTATGCGGCATAGTGGTGTTGATCACGGGGTATGCGGCGGGTTATGTAACAGCAGCCATGCCTAGATCAGGTGGAGGCTATGTCACGATTTCCCGCGTTATACACCCATTTGTGGGTTATATTGCAGCGTGGCTAATGTTCCTTGCTGAGGCCTTTTCCTATGGGCTTATAGGTGTGGCTGTTTTTGAAGCCATCACGATATTCTATAACATTGCGTTGGCTCCCACGGTTATAGAAATAGGCGCTGCGGAGCTATTCATCGGCGGGCTCGTGATAGTTTGGATTTTCGCGATAGTAGCCCTTCTTGGAACGAAGCTATATGGGCGGCTGATGGAAGTCCTATTCTATATACCGGCAGTTATAACCATCATCTTCTTTGTAATGTGGATTGCCGGGGCACTGAACCCAGACCTGGTCTCAAGAGGTGTCACCGAAGTTATGGGGGTGACGCCCGAGAGAATCGTACAGCTTGCAAAGAACACTGGCATGACTGCCTATAGAACTGGCTTTTTTGATGCTTTCTCGCTGGCTTTGGGTGGAGCCTTCTGGGCTTACATGGGATGGTACGCTACAACCTTCGTCGCCGGAGAAGTGAAGGAAGCCAACAAGAAGCTCCCAATGATTCTTCTGGTCGCTGGCTTGGCCGTTATGATCGTTTACCTGTTGGCGTCATCCCTCTCCGCCATCGCCTGCATGAATGTGGCTTCAGACGGCCAATGGAGCTTCTATCAAGCCTACGCTTGGCTTAGCTACCCACCTAAAGCTGCAGAGGACGCTGTTGCAGCTGCTGTGGCAACGATTCCAAACTTCCAGTCGGCATGGAGCACCGGAATTGCCTCGATGATCGCTAGGGGGATGGACTTAGGATGGCTTTCATGGCTCATTGCGCTTGGAGGCGTATTATGGGTAGCCAACGACATTCCGCCCTTCCTGCTGGTGGCTTCTAGAACCTTCTTCGCCATGTCCTTTGACAGAATGTTGCCCGAAAAATTCGCCTATGTCAGCGAGAAGTGGCATGCACCCGTATGGTCCATAATAATCACGGCGGTCTTCGCCATCCCAGCATGCATGGCTGAAGCAAACTTCCCAAAGGGCGCAGCAACATATTTGGCGTTTGCAGGTGTGGTTGGAACAGATATCTTCGACGCATTCTTCTTGACGCTGTTCTGCCTATCCTGTATGCTTCTACCCCTTGAAAGAAGAGACATTTACGAGCGGGCAGCCGTCAAACACTCGGTGGGAACGGTGTGCACGCTTGGCTTCTTTGCAACGCTAGGCGCTGCCTTCTGCCTCTACATATTCATCAAGGAATCATCTTGGATCTGGTCGCTCTTCACGTCGGGTGCAGACATAGGCGAGGTGGTTAGCGCTATAGGATTCTTCGGATGCATAATTGTTGGTATACTGCTCTACGTCTACTACATGTACAGAAACACAACAAGAGGCATAGACATGCGCACACTATACCTCAACATACCGCCAGAATAGCCTTAAATATCCCCCTTTCATTTTTTAAACCCGAAAATGGTGTTTTAAACGTGTATGAGCTGGATTTTGCCGTCGACATGGTGGAGGAACAACTAGTCAAGGGGAATCTACGCTGGCTAGCCAACTTCAGCGAAATCCACAAAGAATACAAAGTTGGCGACATAACATTCCCATTATACGCTTTTGGAAGCCTACAGGAGAAAGGCTTCTTCTTGTCGAAAATCTTCTCAGCACTGGTCACCCCCAGATACAAGGTTCATCTGCTCATCTACACAGAGCAAAGCTTTGACCCCAAACTTGTTAGGAAGCTGGTTTTAGCCTGCAAAAACAAGTTTGGCTCCGAGGACTGGATTTTCCTGGGTCTTGTCCAAAGAGAGACCTTCCAAAAGGCTGTGAGGGATGCTGTAGCCAATATTGCAGATAAGAACGTTGGCGTGGTTGCCTACAGTTTGGCTTCAAAGGAGATGGTGGTTTCTGGAAACATTTTGGGCAGGGGTTTAGCGAAACAGCTGAGGCTTACAGAAGCCAAATTTGAAGCCTTCGACCTTCCAAACTACCTCAAAAGCTTCACGATAACCTTCTTCTCAGTGGTGTTAATCCTTGTTTTCCTAATGCTTTCCGGCTTCCAGAACATTATTAACCCTCTATCCTTGCTAATAGCCATCATAATCTCGCTTGTTCTGGGCTATCACCTCTACAAAAACCGCTATCACGTCTCTCTCTCCTTGGACGGTAGAGGCTTTCAACTATGGGAGGGCAAAAACCTCAAAGAGGGAAAATGGACCGATTTTTCAGATGTAGCCATCTACGTTACACCCCAGCGTGAAACATGCTTAAGGCTCTATTCAAAGAATGGAAGTGTGGATCTACCGCTTTCAAGGGTTGGGCTGTCGAGGAAAGAGGCATACCGGGTGATCAAGCAACTTATAAAGGAAGGCGGGTAGCTCAATAATTTCGTTCTGGAAAGAATTGTTATCTATTAGGAGGCAGCTTTCAACGGTTGTAGAGGGTTGACTTTATGGAGAAAATCGCCGTTATAGGCGCCGGAGTAATAGGTGGGGCAATTGTTAAAAGCCTTCTGAAAAAGGGCTATCAAGGCAGGGTTATCGCCACCAGACGTGACGCTGAAAAGCTCAAGGAGCTTGAAAAGCTCGGGGCCTTGGTGACGACGGATAATAAGAAAGCTGCGAAAGAGGCTGACATAATATTTCTATGTATTAAGCCAAATGATGTGGCGAAGGTTCTAAAGGAGATAAGCGCTGAAATCGAAAACAAGATTGTAATTTCCACGGCTGCAACCATCCCCCTTCAATTTTACAAAAACCTAGCGCCAAGAGCAAAGTTTGTTAGAACCATGCCAAATATTGCGGCCTTAGTGCAGGAGTCTTTCACTGCCTACTGCTGCGACAACAGCCTAAGCAATGAGGAGAAAATGCGGGTTAAGCGGATTCTAGACGCCATGGGCGTTTCCGAGGAGGTTGAAGAAAATTACATGGACGCCATAACCGCCCTAAGTGGTAGTGGACCAGGATACATCTCCATAATTATAGAAGCCTTAATGTATGCAGGGTTAAAGGTTGGATTGCCAAGAGATCTAGCCCTATACAGCTCCGCCCAGGCAGTCCTCGGAACTGGAAAGTTGATTCTCGAAACACGAGAGCATCCTGCCAAGATAAAGGATATGGTGACCACACCGGGCGGCACGACGATCGAGGCAATTTTCGAGCTTGAGGGAAGCCAGATACGTCAAGCTTTAATGAAAGCCGTTGAGGAAGCCACCAAGAAATGCGAAAAAATTCGGGAAAAAATTATCGGTACCTGAAGGTCGGCACTCTCACTCTATGACTGGTGTTTCTACGGCGGTGTTCCACCATGGCTTATCCCACTTCTTATCGACAACGGGCAAAACTTTGAGAAGCTCCTGTATTCGCTGAGTGACTGTTGAAACTTGACTCTTCGACATCCACCTTCCTAAAACATCCGACCTTTCAACCAAGTTTTTGAGGTTCAATGTGACGGTTAAGGCGAGTTTCTTGTCTTTATCCAAAATTTTCCTCATTTTCTGTGCATCAATTCTCTCGGGTCCAACTCCGATTTCATGGTCTAGGAATATGGCGCAGACATCCTTGATGTCTTTCTCCTCCATCCCGATGATTATTCTGTCCTTTGCATAGTATGGATAAGATAGAATTCTGTAGTCGCATTCGCACTCTTCCAGTTCCCTTGTACACTCCTTTGGCATGTCAAAGATGAACTGAGCTTTCGAAATTATAAGGTTCTCCAAGCCAATGGTGTAGAGATTCTCCTTATACCTTGGAAAGGCATCACGGATATCCACCCGGTGCCTTAGGTCGATGACATCGCAGAACAAATCCAGAACAGTTATTTTCGGCAATCCCTCAGGCGTTATGTCATTTATTGTTGTCAGCCTATACCTTTCGCCATGCCTCCAAGCGTTAAATCGCCTATCATTCGCTGTTGCAAAAGACTTGTACTGCGTGCCGAAAGCTCTATCCATTTGTAGCAGAAGCCTATAGAAGTCGACGCCTTGCCTTTTTGGGACAATGAAGTCCGTGTCTTTAATGGGTCTTTCGAGGGATCCTCCAGCGTTAGCGCTTGGACAGTGAATTTTGACGGCTGCACCGCCAAACAGCAAGGCTGGAATCGGATTTTTACTTACCACTTTATTGAATGCCCTGGGATAAAGCTCATGAAGCTTCGGCGCGTTCACAGCCGCCCAAAGAGTGACCATGGCGCTTCTCATTGGGAAATAGTTCAAGTCTATGTATGAGGGCAACTCCAAAGCGTCTCTCAACTCTTCAACGTTGACGTGGGAGGTTAGTGGTAAATCAACCTCGTAGGTGGTTCCATCTAGATCTCTGTACAGAACGAACCTGCCCCTTGCAACCCCTTCTCCAGTTAAACCTCTGTCACATTTACTCCAATTTTGACCGAACATCAATAATAAACCAAATAAACCTTCACGAAACAGTAAATAAGTGTTATTCTTTTGGGCAGAAATGGAATAACGCATATATCCAAATTCTATAATTTTCTCTAAATGCCGCAACTGGAGGGGCCGTAGTCTAGGCAGGTATGACGACGGGCTCCAGAACACGCCAACACGGGTTTGCGGACCGCCATGCGGAATGAAGAGGTTCTGGAGCGGTCTGTAGGGAAACCCGTAGAAACAGCCGCTTGAAGGCTGTTTCGGGGAAAGGTCGTCGGTTCAAATCCGGCCGGCCCCACCACCGGTAATGGTTTGGGCTGCGTGGTTGGAGCTATGGCTAAGAAAGTGTTTATGATGAGGTTAAGTGATATACAGCCAAGTCAGCTTCATATTTGCTCTGAAAAGCTATCTGAAGTTATGAAGACTTTTAATCTTAACAAGCTGAGGGCTATGGAGCCTATACCGGTTAAAAGGCTTAAAGGTGACGTGATTCTTGTGAATGGCCACACAAGGGCTTTTGCAGCCTATCTTTGCGGTTTCGCAGAAGTGCCAGTTTATTGGGAAAAAGAAGAACTCGCTTGGGACGTGTACAAAGTTTGCGTAGAATGGTGTAAGAAGGAGGAGATACGCACCATTGCCGACCTTGAAAATAGGATAGTGCCTCAAGGAGAATACGAAAGACTATGGTATGCACGGTGCGAGAAACTGGAGCAAGAATTAAAACGCAAGAGAAAAAGTGCACTTAAGAAGACATTGCGGCATAAAATTAGGAGCTGAGATGTTTGAGGTTGTATGCTGTAAAGACAAGGGTTATCCATGTTGGCGACAATCTTGTTGATCTGGTTTTGAAGGCTTTAACTGAACAAAATCTTTTATTGGAGGATAATGACGTTTTGGTTTTTGCCTCCAAGATTGTGGCGTATGCGCAAGGACGAATTGTTAAATTGGATGATGTGAAGCCGTCCAAAAGGGCGGTGGAGCTTGCCGAACGATTTTCCATTAGAAGCGAGCTTGCCGAGTTGATACTGCGTGAAGCAAACGCGGTTTATGGTGGTGTTGAAAAAGCTGTTTTAACGCTCAAGAATCACGTGTTAACGGTTAATGCTGGGATAGACAATAAAAACGCACCTTTAGGCTGCGTTGTTTTGTGGCCTGAAAACGTCAAGGAGACAGCGAAACAATTGAGGGAGGAGATCCTTCACAAAACTGGAAAGAAGGTTGCAGTTCTAATAGTTGATAGTGGCTTGATGCCGCTGAGAAAGGGAACAATGGGTCTTGCTTTGGCTGTTGCAGGCTTTAAACCGGTTGAAGACTATCGGGGGCAGAGCGACCTCTATGGAAGGGAAATAGTGATCACGCAACACGCTATTGCGGAGGATTTGGCCTCTGCAGCCCATCTGCTTATGGGCGAATCATCTGAGAAGACTCCAATAGTGCTTGTTAAGGGGGCTCCGCTCAAGTTTGATGATGGTGTCTACGGCCCTGAAGACTTGGCTCTGCCCAGCAGTCAATGCGTTTTCATGAACGCTTTTTCAGCACAGCCATCAAACGCTTTGATGAGGCCAGCGTTTTCTAGGGCTTTGTGAACCGCGACCCCGATTAGTGTAGAGCCAAGCGCTATAAGTGTTCGTTCAATTGGATAAAGGAAGGTTGTTGCTTGCCATATACCCTTCCAGACGTTCAAGTCCTGTAGAAAAATGGGCCAATAGAGAACCTCAAAAGTTAGAGAGCCCACAATTTGGCCAGCCAATGTTGAGACTAGGGAGAAAATCAGAAACTTGATGGTTAGGTTTAAGTTGCCTCTATGTCGGGTTAGCCAGATTAAGATTAAAAAACCCGCTATTTGAAACCACATGGAAGGCGGGAAAAGCCAGATAGGCCCCACAGGCGGATAAAAGCCGAAAACAAGAAGCAAAATCATGTAAACGAAAATGCACAATTTCCTCTTTTCCTCTTTTAGAAAGCCAGCTAGTAACCCGGCGGTCACTCCTGAAACAAGGCTGGGCGGCGATATAACTCCTGCAAAAAATCCTATGAAACCGCCTATAAGAGTGGAAGCTGCACCAATCAAAGGTCCGAATAACATGCCGATTGTCGGGGCAAACATAGCCGCTAGTGTTATGAAGTTTTGTGAGCCAACTATTCGGAAGAGAGGAATAAAGCACGCAACCGCATACAGTCCTGAAAAACAGATGATTAAGGCTAGTTGCTTTGAGTTTATTGCGAATGAGCTTCTAGCAATGTTTGCTCTAGTGATGTCCATTTTGAACCTATTCCTTGCTGGCAAAATGGCTTCAAATAGCTATAATCAATTTTGCGGTTTACAGTTGAAAATAAGAATGTGCAAAATAAGCGGTTTAAACGGCTTATTCGCGTGGACTACTCTTCTGCTGGAGCCTCCACGACTTCGGCTTCGGCGAATCTTCGGCTTATTCTTGTTATCCTTATTTTGACGTGGTCGCCTGGCTTCGTGTTTGGTATGAAGGTTACTAGTCCCTGGATGCGGGCTATTCCCTCACCTCTTCGGCTTGTTTCTGTGACGTCTACTTCGTATTCTTTGCCTAGCTCAACTGGTTTCGGTGGGAAGCGTTTTGGTCCTCCTCTTCCGAAGTCTCTTCTTCCGCCGAATCTTCTTCTCTCTTCCATACGTTCTCACCTCTCATGTGTGGATAAAATGTTCCGCGAGCTATTTGACGGTGAGTTTTCCGTATTTTCCAACGTTTAGCTGGATTTCGCCTTTGAAGCTTGTTACGTAGCCGTTTTCCACCTTGACTGTATCGTTGATGTTCACTTGGTTTATTTGCTCGTTCCAAAGCGTCAGTTTCACTGTGCCTGTTTCGTCTGCTATGATGGCTGTTGCCACTTTGTGGGTGGTGTCCTTGAACCTTGAAATAACCTCCCGTGGGGCGGTTTTGTCCACAACTTTGGCTTCAATGTTTACGCGTCTCATGCCGTTTCGCAGTTCTTTAATCTTCAATTTTCATCCTCCTTTCGGTTTAGGGTATTCTTTCCGCGATGGCGAATTTTCCGCCGACGGATAAAATCCGCACTTTGACACGTTCGCCTATTCTGCTGTTTGGAACAAAAATCATGTAGCCTTGAATGCGGGCTATGCCATCGCCTCTGCTTCCAATGTCGTCTATGACAACTTCTAGTTCTTGATTCTCCTTTACTGGTGCTGTTTGGAAGAGTGGTTTGTCGGGGAGAAAGCGTCTACTGCTTCCAAACCTTCTCGGTTTTCTTTCAACGTATTTCGTTTTTTCTGGGAGCCTTCTTGGCATACTGTTTTTTCGTCCTTATCGCGGAACAGCCTTCAACCCAAAAACCAAGTGTCTCCTTTCCGGAAACACTGGTTTAAGGCTGAGGCTTGTCAGAACAAGAGACATCCACGCATATAAATCTTGCTAGAGTAAACGGTATATTACGGTTGCATGTTATTTGCCATAGTTAGTTAGGATATATGGCTAGGACGATGAGCGAAATTGCCGGAAACGTCACCGACAAAACCCCTGATTCAGCTTGTGGACGTTTACAAAGAATACAGAGTAGGAGCCATTTCCACAATGGCTCTTAAAAGGGTGAATTTTAATATCTACAGCGGGCAACTTATCGCCATAATGGGGCCTTCTGGGTCTGGAAAAACAACCCTCCTGAACATGATAGGACTTTTGGATAGACCATCAAAAGGCAAAATTTACTTTGACGGGGTTGATGTTTCAAGGCTTGACGATAAAGCCTTGGCGAATCTGCGCAATACCAAGCTTGGCTTTGTCTTTCAAACATTCAACCTTATCAACAGGCTGACGGTATTCGAAAATATTGAGCTACCTCTAATACCGAGGGGTATACCCCGCGGCGAAAGGGCGAAAATGGTTTTGGAAGCGCTAACCAAGGTTGGTGGAGAAGAGGGTTGGCTTCGCAAAAAGCCAAACCAGCTTTCAGGTGGGCAACAACAGCGGGTCGCCATAGCCAGAGCCATTGTTGGAAACCCTGTTGTCCTTTTGGCGGATGAGCCCACTGGAAACTTGGACAGAGCCTCAGCTAAACTGGTTGTGGAAACATTCCTAAACCTAAACAAGGCTGGACACACCGTGGTGGTTGTCACTCATGACCCAGAAGTGGCGAACTGCATGGATAAAATATATGTCATAAGAGATGGAGAAATTATAGGCGAATTTCCAGCTAAAAAGTCGGAATCCCTTATAAGCAAGGGATAAAATCAGCTGGAAGAGGTGAAACCTTGAGGGTCTTGAAGAAAGCCTTAAACATCTTGTTGGTTGTCGCCATCACATTGCAGTATGCTTCCACGTTGATTAGCGGAATAGTCCTTGGAAATTCCCAAGCAGATTTCGTCATAAGAAGTTATTATGCGAGGTCTTCGGCCGACACCTCCAACATTTATCCGGGTAGCAGGAGAGTTTACCTGAAAATCGAGGCGGAATATCAAAACAGCGCATTCAGCGCTACAATGGTTTTTGGATGGCTGAAAACACCGGAAGGTATAAGCTTCAGCTCCGGAAGCGACATCTCCTCTCCGGCCAAATTTAATGGAAGCGTGGTCAGAGAAGTCACTTTCGGCATGGTTATAACGTTTGAGTATCTGCTAGACTTTTCTAGAGGCTTATCTCCAGGCACCTACTACTTAACTTTGAACATAACTTATGTGAAGGGTTCCATCCCCTCCTACGACCTGCACCCGAACGAAGTAAAAATCGAAGTTTCATCATATCCAGACATTTCGCTGAGAGTCATCGACGCCTACTTCTCGCCATCCCCCTATCCGGGCTCCGTGGATACAAACCTCTATGTGGTTTTGGAGAATAACGGAAGTACTATAAACTCTGTATACTTTAACCTTACACGCCTTAACGGGTTTATTGTTAAAAACCCCCGGGCAAGTGTGGGGCTTGTCAATAGAGGCGACAGGTTCACAATAACCTTTACAGGCGTGTCAATACCGCCAGACGCTTCTGTTGGGACATATTTTGCGGAAATCTACTCCGACTGTAGTGCACGGACGGAGGACGGTGTAGCCTACACCAAAACCGCGAACTTGACTGCTCCAGTGAAAGTTGAGGCTCCTCCTCCGGAGCAGCCTGTCCAGGTGGCGGCTGTGAACACGCTTTATGGGGGGTCTCCTGCCCCGCTTTTGCCTTCATCTAGGGGCGTTGTTTTGCGGGTTTATCTCATCAACAGACTTCCAGACGCCATAAATGCAATGATTGTAAACGTCAAGCTTCCAGGGGGGATAGAGCTCAGAGCTATTTCGGGAACCTACATGAATGGTATGGCTTCTGGCGGTACATGTTTTGTCGACTTAACCGTGGACGTTGACTCAAACATAAACTTGGCTAGGTACAATGGCACATTGGATATAACCTACTTCAAGATTGCCGGCGGATCCTCCTTCCCCATGAATCAGACGGTTTCATTTTCAATAAGTGTTGAAAGTCCCCACAGCCATGTATCCGAGTTAATGCTCGTCGAGGCTTATTGGGGCTATCCAGATCCGATGCCAGTCTATTCAACGTCGCGCTACGTGCCCTTAACCCTGAAATTTGCCAATACTGGACGTTATCCCATTTGGGGTGTTGTGGTTAACGCTTCATCCCAGCATCTTAGACCAATCAAGGATTCGGAAGCCTGCGCTACAACCGTTGCAAGCGGCGGCTCCTGCACAGCAGTCCTTTACTTCGACATGAACACGACTGCGCCAACGATTCCCGTAAAGGTTTCAGCAAGTTACCTATTCACCGAGTTTGGGGCTCATATAAGCCTTGTTAGGGATTTCACGGCTTGTTTGCTTATTGAAAGTTATCCAGCCTCAGAAAGCATACTCTCCATTGTAAATGCTGGCTGGCAGAACAATCTGAATGTCTTCCCCAAAACCAGCAACGCCACATACCAAGTGACATTGGCGAACAGGGCGCCCTACTCTCTGGGCGGAATAAACCTCAAACTCAAATTGCCCAGTGGAATGACCTCCAAAGGGCAAAGCGAAGCCACCGCCTACATTGAAGGTCCCATTAGAAGCCTAGCTTCCTTCACAGCATCCTTCACGATAACTGTTGGCGACGTGCCGCCCGGAAGCTACAAGGCAAACTTAACCGTTGACTGCGTAATGAGTTCCGGAGGTCCAGGAGTTAGGCGTGTTGAAGAATTTAATGTGCAGGTAACGGTTAACGATGATGGCGCGGCTCTTGAGCTTCTTGAGACCAGATGGTATGAGGGAACTGTTGGCCCCTACACTTATGGCGCTCACCTCATAATTATGATCAGAAACGTCTACGTGGACGGTTTAAGGGGCGCCATGCTGGAGCTTGAACTACCAGGCGGCTTCCGCAACGCCGTGGACAACTCAACAAGGGTTAAAACCCCACCTCTGTCAGTGCAACTTCCCCAGCAACTGCAAGCCCTGAACTTGGCGGAAATCCTAAACGCCTTCTTTAGCGCCCAATACGCTGGGCCCACGCAAGTTTACGGTAGGGGTGACATCCTAACCTTTATGGTTAGCTTAAACATATTTAATGTTGAAATGGGCAGCCATGTGTTTAACGGAGTTCTTTCATACATTGACGCTTGGGGCGGAAATAGGCGAATCCCCTTAACAGTTCAAGTTGCAGTACTTGGCAAGGCTGGATACATTGAGGTAGCAGTGGACAAAAGCCTAAGCGTCAAAAGCCGCTATGTAAACACCACTCTCACGCTTGTGAATCATGGAAGCACACCCATGTATGACGTATACATTGTGGTTTCACCATATCAAACAAACCCGGTGTTGATAGCCTCCCCGGCGGTGAATCACATCCGAAAAATAAACCCGAGTGAAGCATGCACAATACCATTAACTTTGGCGTACAACCCGCTGGGCTTCTACACCCAAATGGGCTCAGCATCCTACATAACCTATGGACCCGTTCCATTAATGGTTTCAGTCTTCTACAGAGATGCATGTGGATATTACCGAACCTTCAACAACTCCGTAACGGTGGTCGTTGAACCCTTCATAGAGCTTGCCATAAAAAGCGTTAAGGCAACGGGAACAAACGTATCCTCAACCGTGACTGGAACAATCATCAATTATGGTTCTTCAACAGCATATCGTGTCGAGGTGGAACTGCGAGTGGGGGACACTGTGGCTTCTGAAACCATAGGCGACGTTGGCCCAGGCGAAGAGATTGCCTTTAGAGTGGATATCGGCAAGTACGGTGAGACCGCCGTTCTAGCCGTGCGCTATTACAACGTTTTCAATGAAAAAGAATCAAAGGAAATGAGCATTAATATAACAAGGCGGGAGGAAGCGGCGCCTCCGACAGCGAAGGAGGAAGGACTGCCGATTGAAAGATGGGTTATCGTGACTGGAGTGATAATCTTCTTAATTGTGTCAGCCCTATTGATATATAGGATGATGAAGAAGACCAAAATTGTGGAAAGCGTACCTCCCGAAATGTAATTTGCAACGGTGAACAGCGAATGTTCATGGACTTTATTCGACTGTCGCTTAAGGCTTTAAGCGAAAGAAGAGTGCGGGCGGCCCTAACCATAACGGGCATAGCTATTGGTCCTCTGGTTCTGGTTATGATGAGTTCGGTTGTTGGAAGCTACTCCAACTACATAGAGCAGAGGATAACCTCTCTCGGGCAAAATGCCATTGCCATCTTTCCAACAGAAAACTATCGGCTCGACGAGGAAGACCTAAACTATATTAGAACGATAGAGGCCGTTAGAAGGGCTGAACCCTTCTATAACACCCAAGGAGTTGTGAAAAGAGGAACAGAAGATGTTAAAATAGCCATGTTTGCCGTGGATTACCGCCTACTTTTTGAGGCTATAGGAAGCCTAGAGATAGATGAAGGCGCTGTTCCATCGGAGACTGAAGTTATAAGCTCGATTGTTGGCAGAAAAATAGCCTACAAAAACTATGAGAAACACTTCGACTTGGGCGATGTTGTCACGGTGACAGTTCCAAAAATTGAGGGGGGCAAGATCACAGGCAAGAAAACCGTGAACTTAGTTGTTGGAGCCATCCTCAAGGAGTATGGCGGCGCATTAATCGTTGACCCGGACTCAACCATTTTTATATGTCTGGAGGCTGGCAAAAGGCTTCTTGGAATGGAGCGGTGGTCTGGGATTCTTGTTTTGGCCGACAGTCCCGCCAACGTCAAGCCTATAGTCTCCGTCTTGCGGCAGCATTACGAGGATAAAGCCCAAATAATTGCCTTCAACTCCATAGCCGAAGCTGTCTCCAGCGTAACCGGAGCAATAAACTTCATAAACTTTTCAACTTCGCTTTCAGCCTTCGCCGTGGCCATTGCCGGCGTGGCTGCCACAATGATAACCTCAGTAATGGAGCGCACCAGAGAAATCGGCGTGATGAAGGCCATCGGCTACACTAATGGGCAGATTCTGCTGCTAATTCTCATGGAATCCATTGTAATGAGTCTCGTGGGCGGGGCCGCCGGAATTTCCTTAGGCGTTATTGGTGCCTACATTCTTTCGTCAAGGGGCTTTAGGATAGGCGGAATAGGTGAAAGCGGCATAGTTCTACAGTTAAGCCCGCTCATAACGCCGACCCTCATAACCCAAACATTAACCCTAACAATTCTGATAGGATTGGTTGGCGGTGTCCTCCCAGCCTACAGAGCCTCAAAAATACCACCTGTGGTCGCCCTAAGATATGAATAATAGGCGAGGGCTTAGATCTGCATTAGGAAGGTTTCAAGGAAAACTGCGACGAAGTATGCTGTGAAGGCTGTTAGGAGGCTTGTCGTCCATGGGAATTCCGTTGCCAAGCGGATGGCAATACCGCACAGCACTACGCTCCAAACAAGTATGACCATCTGCAAAACACTGTAAACCCTATTTACAAGCCAAGTTTCCTCCAAGATTTTGTTGTAGGCAATTTCTGCTTCGCCCTTAACGCCCCCAATGTATTCGAGAGGATACTTTAATGTTGGCAGTGCTGAGAAGGTTGCTGCGCTAGCCACAGCCTGTACGAACATGGTTATTAACGTGAAACCTGCCAGAACTAGGCTGACACGCCAGATCGTTTTAGCCTTAAACAGCCTAGTGAGAAGATAAATCATTCCGCCGAGCAAGAACCACCTCAAGGAAAATTGCATGAAGGAATTGACTGCATACAGGGCTATGTAGGTGGTGGCTTCTTCGGCGTAGGGCTTATAAACACCACCAAAGAATAGACCATCCAAGAGAACTCTAATATTTGCGGTTTGGTTCCACGCCATTTCCAGCCTTAAGCCCGTCACGTTTCCCCAGTCTATATCGCCAAGACGCTCCAAATCTGCAAGGGTAATCGTCAAATTATTCCAAACATTAGGGGCAGCGCTGGAAAACTTGCCAGTTATATCTAGATGAGAACTTGCAGCGCCAGAGTAAATGCATAGTGAGGCGTTTTGAGGCGCATAATTTGGGCTTGTCCACTTCACCCTCAAATAGATCCTTGTGTAGCCTCCTTGAGAGCAGTTCACGCTTCCAATGTTTTGGAGTTCCATAGCTATCTTGTCGCTTTGCTCAACGGAAAATTCTATGCTTCTGTTTCCATAGTAGTTGCCAGCAATGTAATCCGTAGAATTTTCAACGCACTGGGCGCCATTGAGGGGACGCCAAAAAGCCTTGTCCTCAGTCCACAAGTCCCTCTTATCGGGCTCTGTTGCCTCAACATAGGTTTTTGTAATCAGCACGTAAAAAGCGCCCACGTTCGCCCCGATGAAAAGAAGCATTATCAGTATAGGTCCAAAATACTTGGGGTTTTGGGCTATTTCCTTGAAGGCTTCACGGGGAGAGTATATAACCTTGAATATTCCATAGGCAAGCAATATCGTCTGCACCGTGCATATTTTATCCTAAGCGTTTATTAAAGAGTTTGCTACATGCCAAGCTTAAGCCGTCTATAAGTGTTGTAATCCACATACTCTAGGAAGGGATTCTCCGCCTGATATTTCACGGTCATTTTTTGGCGCTGCCTCTTCTCGACTATCTGGCTTGTCGTTATGAAGGAGTAGGCGTCGCTTCCAGCTCCAGACCCATAACTGACTATTAAGATACGTTCTTCTGGCTTTGCGATGTCGAGGACTGCCGCCAAACCCACAGGAGATGAGCCGGAATAGGTGTTGCCGAACTTTGCCACTTGCAGTGAGGGCAGATACTGCTCCTCCTTGAAGCCTAGCTCCTTGGCTATTCTGACGGGGAAGGCTATGTTAGGCTGATGAGCCACAAAATAATTTATGTCGCTTGGCTGAAGCCTCAGCCTTTCCATAAGCTTCTTTGCGGCCTTTCTAATGTGTTTAAAGTAGGCTGGATCGCCTGTGAAGCGGCCGCCGTGCATCGGGTATGGTTCCCCGTCTCTCCGCCAGAAGTCCGGTGTGTCGGAGGTGCATGAATACCAGCCTTCCAACTCAGCTATGACGTCGGTTTTGCCGAAGATGTAGGCGCATCCTCCATATCCGACGAAAAAATCTAATTCTCCACCGGGGCTGTCCCTTGGAGCCGCTTGCGAGTTGTCTGCGCCTATAACCATGGCGTATGGCACATCCATCCTTGGATAGCCTACAAGGGAGGCAGCGTCCTTAAACATGCTTGTAGCCGCTTTACATGCGAACTCCGTGTCTACAGCGTCTACTCCTTGAACATCCTCATCCTCTTCGCCAAGCTTCAAAACCTGGGCAACTTTTGAGGCTATGGGCTTGACAGCGTATGGATTTGACTCTGAACCCACGTAAACCTTGCCGATAAGCGTGCTGTCTACACCCGAATGGATAAGGGCGAGTTTTCCAGCCTCAACAGCCGCTGTTATGGCGTCCTCATCTATAAACGGAACAGCCCTCTCCATATTGCCCTCTCTTATCCTAAACTTTGAGGTGTAAACGCCATAGCCTACAATGCCAGGTACGTCATACTCCTTTTTGGGTTTTAGTGGCTGATATTCTTGATGCGGGTAATATTCGTCGGCGAATGTGAAAGCCAGCGAAATCGTTGGGATTATCTCGCTTCTCTCAACGGAATAACGCCTCCTAAACCTTGGAACAACCTCTCTGCCTTCAAGGCTTGCAAAGTCGATGATTTCCCCGTCCCTAATAATTCTGTCCGTCAGTCTCCCTGGGACTCTTATTTTGCCATTGTGGAATGAAACTATGCCATAAATGTAGTTGCCAAGTTTTGTGAACTTGTTCGTTGGCTCAGTTATGAGGGTACAAAGTTCAAGTTTTCCCTTCTCATAGAAGAAGTCTATGTTCTCCATCTTGCCGAAACTCTTTCTGCCGCAGTTTCCGCAGTAGTCCCTCAGTTCAAAGTATTCTTTGCCGCAAAGCTGGCAGCGTCTACCCCTAAGTCTGTCGCCAAGATATGAAACACGCCTTTCTATTGGCTCGCTGCTCATTTAGGCTTCCTCCACCCCTAAAATATGAACATGACCCTTAGTGCCGAACCCTTCCAGTTCAAGCACACACCCATATCTGAGGGGCTTGTCGTCCACAACTTGGCGTTCGCCAGCCTCCCCCCTCAATTGCTTAAAAACTTCATAAATTTGGGCGCCGCCCGTGGCTCCCAGTGGGTTTCCATCAGCTTTTAATCCACCATTCATGTTCACAAAAAGCTTCTTTCCGTCTATGCGGTAATATCCCCTATAGTCTTGGCAGCTTTCGAAAATCGTTTTCCAAGCTGTTCCACGGGGACAGAAGCCTAAATCCTCCAATGATATCATTTCCATAACTGTTGACTGATCATAGAGCTCTAAAACCTGTATGTCCCAGAGGCTTATACCCGCCATCTTCAAGGCTTTCTCTATGGCTAGGCGGCTTACAATAAAGCCTGTTAAATCCTCCCTTGCCGGGTATGTTAGATAATCTGTTGCTGACGCAGAGCCAAGCACGTAAACGGGTTTATCCGTCAACTTTTTGGCGGTTTCCTCGTTGGCCAGAATCACCGCCGTGGCACCGTCGGAGATGGGCGCGAAATCATAAAGTCCCAGAGGTCTTCTAGCGGCTTTTCTAGCTTCCAGCACTTGCTCCACGGTTATTTTCCTCTGATACTGGGCGTACTCGTTTTTCAAGGCGTTCAAATGATTTTTTACGGAGATCTGGGCTAAGGCTATGTTAAGCTTTTCAAGGTTCTCGCCAGTTATGCCATAACGTTTAATGTAGGCTCTGAGCATAAGCTCGTGGTTTGCCTCAGGTGTGCATCCTGCATAATAGCTCCAAGGATCCTCCAAGAGCATAAGGTCATCGCGAATCTTATCCCAGCGGTCCGTCATCTTCTCTATTCCGCCAACAAGCACTAGGCTATATCTTCCGGCTTGTATAGCATTGCAGGCGTTGGAAAAAGCTGAGCTGAAGGAGCGTGCCACATCCATGGGCACATGGAGCTCCGTAAACTCCGATAGGAAGCCTTCCTCAAGCCCAAGCTTGTTCGTTATCGGAAGAAAGTAGTCTGATAAGTAGCATGCCTCCAAATCTTTTCGTTCCAGCCCGATTTCCCCAGAGGCCTTTAGCCAAGCCTCTTCAATTAAGCGTTCGGGCTGCTTCTCGTAATGCTCTCCAAACTTTGTTCTTCCAGCAGCAACAATCACTGGACGGCTTCCCATAGCCGAACACACCTTTCCAGCAAATAATCACTAAAGGCTTTTAAGTGTTTGCCAATTCAGCGTTCACCATGACAAGTCTAACTTGAAGGAGACAAAGTGGCCGTACAGCGACTTCCACACTGGCGGACAATAGTATCCTTGACGAGAAAACGTTAAGATAAAACTGGTTTTATTCAAATCAAACGTCTCGCGAATTCTCGGAGATCCCTCACCCTACACTGGGATGAGACGCACCTGTACACGTCCTGCCTATCAAGGAGGTAAGCGCTAATACCTACGCTTCTCGGAGACTCAAAATCGTCATGTAGACGATCACCTACGTGAACGATCTCGAATGGCGCCACACCCATAACCTCGCATACCTTTCTGTAGGTTTCAGGATTCCTCTTCAGAAGCCCGAACTCCGAGGTTGTTGAAAACACCCGGTCAAAATAGTGGATTATGGGTTGCGCCAAGATATCAACAAAAAGCCTATTCGAATTCGTAATCATAATCAGCCGGTATTTACGGCTAAGCTCCCCAAGAGCCTCTACAGCATCCGGGTAAACGCGAACATAACCCCTGTAAGAGGCTACTAAACGCTGCGGGTCACCGGGCAAATCGAAGCGCCTAAACCAATAGGAAATATCATACCATTCAACGCGATCTTCGCCAATCCGCGCATACTCACCCAAAACAACCCTCTTAGCTTCATCAAAGCCTAAACCAGCCTTTAAAGCATAAAGCCTAGGCAAGCCCTCATTCCAAACCAAATCACTAAACGTCATATCCACAAGTGTACCCTCAAGATCAAAGGAAACAACACGAATCAAGCGCTTCCCTCAGCATCTAAAACCTTAACAAACTTAAAAACGCAAATAAATGCTCCGGGCGGGATTTGAACCCGCGTCTCCGGCTCGAAAGGCCGGAATACTTGACCGGGCTATACTACCGGAGCGCTGCTCTACTTTGGCATCATGCAAATATTTTCAGGTTCGGATAAATTTTATTCTTTTAAGGCTGTTTTTAAGCATTCTTCGAGGCTTGCCAGTTTTGCTTCCGCCTTGTTTAGGGTTGGCGCGTAGTGGGCTGTTTTTGCTGAATTTGTCATTATCGTTTTTATTCCCAGTTTATCTGTCCATGTGACTACAGCGCATGTGTCTGTTATGATTTTTGCGCCGCTTGCCTCTATCCTTTGCACGTGTTTTCTGGCTTTATCCTTTACGTGGCGGCTTGTGCAAATCCAGAGCTCCATGTCTCTCCTTACTTTTTTGTCGCCTATTTTTTCGGCTATTTCGCGGATTTCACGGAGCGAGCAGTGGGGGCAACCGATGAAGATTAGGTCTGGTTTTTGCGTTGATGTTGTGGTTAATTCCTCAATGGCTTCTTGGATGTTTCTGGCCTCTACCACCACTTTTTCAAGCGGCTCTTGCGTAGGAGTCTTCGGTGTTGCACTGTCGTAATGAAACATGTTGACCATTCCAGAGGACGCTAATGCAGCGCCCAACTGTTTGAGTTTTTCAAGAGTTGGATTTTTTAGGCCCGTTATAAGTGGAATCTTGTCCTCCAAAACTTTGCCTAAAAATATTCCAAGGGCGCCATAGTCCACTTCTCTTTCAAGAGTTGCCCTAACTTCAACCATGACTTTGGGTTCGCGGTTTTCAGCATTGTGGATGCCGCAGTCTGGCGTCTTGCCGATTATTGCCGCTGCCAAGGCGCTGGGGCCCCCTTCACGGTTTGTCCAAGCTCCTAAAATAGAATTGGCATAAACAACGGCGGAGGATTCCGCCCAAGCAAGATGGGCGCCTTTGGTTGGCTTCTTGACATAGTATGGTGTGCAAGTATAGGACGTTCTAAAACCCATCTTCTCGAATATTTGGCAAAGCTTCAACTGAGTTTTCACAAGATTTTCCGGCAGTCTTCGAATTAAATGTTTGGGGTCCAGGCTTTGAGGGTTTAATGTGGCTTCAACCGCTACTTTCTCGCAGCTTTCCGCCAAAGCCTCCAAAAAGTCTATTGGTGCGTCGCCCAAAGTTTTGTAGGAAACTCCTGAAACGTGAGCGGATTCCACTGGAATGAGCCTCGAAGCGCCGAAAAGCTCACCCAGCTTAACCAAAATTTTCATGCAAACTTGTTTTGCCCATCCATATTCGCCGTCATAGATGCGTTCTTCCTCCCGATTCAAATACACTCGCTAGCCCTCCGCTTTCGTGGATCTTGAAACTTTAACTATGCCACTGTAGGCATCTGCCTCGATTAAGTCGCCAGTTCTTATCTGGTTTAAGTCCACCTGATCTATCATGGGAATGCTGGCAATAACTGCGCCGACAACAACCACGGGATCTGCCCTACGGTTTATTATGGCCTTTGGCGCCAGCCCATTTTTCGCTAAAGAATACAGCACATAACTGCCAACCGTTGAGCCATGCCCGTGGGGAAAACACAGAACCTTGTCCTTTATGCACTCGCCATAAAGATCATGTCGCTTCTCAATTATCTTTCCTGTAGCAGGGTCCACGTCACCCAGGAAGCTTATGGGTTTTGTGGAAACCAAAGCTTCTCCAATGCATTTTCCCTCAACGATCCCGCGTCCGCGCAAAATTATTTGGTGTGTCATCCATTAAACCCTAGTAGGATATTTTGGCTGATGAGGGGATTTCGCCTAAAACTCTTGAGGCGGCATCCGCCACTCTTGCACGGTTTTTCTCGTCTGTGTAGACCCTTAGAATGTTTATGAAACCCTTTAGAACTTCGAATATTCCGGAGATTTCGCTTAGCCGCTTAACCTCCTTTCTGCCGTCTCTTGTTTTGCTGAACACTGGAATTTCCATGGGTTCCATGAACATGGACTGGTTATAGGGCACGCTTGGCACCGTTGGCACATCAATAACTATGGCTTCTGGCTCCACGTCGGCTTTTTTCGCAATTTTGTCCCTTATCTGGTTGCGGAACTCCTCGGCGCTGAAAATGTTTGAAACAGTTTTGTCCCTAACGTAGAAAGTTTGCTCATAAGCGCATTTCAGCATCCTGCGTCTCTCTAAATCCTTGATTATTTGGCTTGACCTCTTGCAGCTTTTAAGCATAGTCCAAACCGTGTAGTCGTCCATGGCTAAATATTCCTCAGGTGTTTTGAAGGCAGACAAGCCTAGCTCCTCGTCCGCCTTTTCAAGGGCTGTTGCCAACATTATTTGGGCAGCCCTGCCAACGCGATGGAAGTATATGCTTTTGAAGGATTCAATTCGGGCTATTATGAAGGACTCTAAAGTTGAAAGCGCGCCAATATCCACGGCTAAATTGCCATCTAAAACGTCGAAGGTGTGGATTAAACGGAAGATATCCACAAAACCGTACTCGGCGCCAGTGTGGTATGTATCTCTTACAACGAAGTCGAGCTTGTCCACGTCTATGTAGCTTCTAATTATCTGGTTTAGGAAAGCCTTTGAACCCGCTGGAAGGGAGCCCGCAGCCATTTCTGCAATGTATTCTGGGCTATGTCCAAGCTTGCTTAGGACATCTTTGAGTTCGCTGTTCTTAATGATCCACATGGTCATGTCCTCATGTGTTTTGTTAAGCTTCTTTGTCAGCAGATGCTCAAACACATGGGAGAATGGTCCATGTCCCACGTCGTGGAGTAATCCAGCAATCCGCACAGCCTCCACGTCTTCCTCGCTTACTATCTGGGAAATGTTTGGGTTTTCAACAACCCTACCCGCCAAGTACATGACGCCTACAGAATGCTCAAAGCGCGTGTGGTTTGCCCCGGGATAAACATATTCCGCGCCCGCCAGCTGCCTCAGCCTTCGAAGCCTCTGCACGGGATAGGAGTCTATGACCTCTTTTTCTCGCTCTGTTATGTAGACGTATCCGTAAACGGGATCTTTTATCTCGCCCCAATAGGTTCTAGGCATGGTACGTTCTCCATATGCTAATCAGCAATTATTAATTGGTGTTCCCTTTATAATGTGTAATGCTTGCGGAGGATAAACATTGAATAGGAGAGGGTTCTTCATCTGCATTGAGGGCTTGGATGGATGTGGGAAAACAACTCAGGCAAGGCTTCTGGTGAAAGCCCTCAGAAAAAGGGGTTATGATGCCATCTACACGGCTGAACCGAGCCGCGGAAAAATCGGCAAGTTCATTAAAAGGTACTGTTTGCATGGAGAAAGGAGGGTTTCAACAATTGTGGAGGCTTTGCTTTTCGCTGCCGACCGCTATGAGCATGTAGAAAACGAAATAATCCCGGCTCTAGAGCAGGGAAAAATAGTGGTTTCAGACCGATACGTCTATTCTTCTCTTGCTTATCAAGGAGCTGCTGGCTTAAGCCTCGACTGGATTAGAAGGATAAATCAGCACGCGGTTACGCCGGACCTGGCTATTTATTTGGACGTTGAGCCGGAAACGGTGATCAAGAGGCTTAAACCCGAGAGGTCGGTTATGGAAAACCTTGAAACTCAACGAAAAGTTCGGGAGGTTTACACGAAACTAGTCGAGGAAGGGGAACTAGTCAAAGTGAATGGAAACTTGACGAAAGAGGAAGTTGCAAAAGAAATCCTACGCTTGGTTTTGGAAAGTTTAAAGGAAGTTAAATAGCCCGCAATACTTTTCTCGGAAAAAGATCATTAACCCTGTTTACAATTAGGTTAATCAAGTCTTCCGGCGAGATATGTCTCGGCCCCCTTTCATGGAACACTTGCACTTCCAAGATATTGACGTTGAAGGCGAGTCGAAGCATGTAGTAGTCGAATTTTAATGGCTTGTTTTTGTCCCCTCTTTGTTTGTAGTACCGTACTGCACAGAAGAAATCCATCACCTCCAAGGGCGCTTCCCCGATTATTTCTAGGGCTTTTTGCACTTCCTCCTGGTTCAAGTAGTTGAAGGTTTCACTTTCCGCTATGCCAAACTCGAAAATAACCATGCACTCGGGAATTGATGGGTTCGCTATTGTCTCTAGGCTTAAGCCTTCATTGTTGAGCCTATGCAAGGCTTGTATTATGGCCTGCTGCAGCCTTTTTCTGGAGGCAGTGCTAGTTAACCGTTTGACCTCGTGCACGTGAACTGGAAAGTTTTTATAGAAACCAAACATTGAGGGCTCATCCAGAGCTTCTAAATTTTTCTCGTCCTTCTAACTTTTTCCAAATTTTCTAGAAGCCCAGAGAGAGCTGTGCTGAGTTTTTGAAGCTCTTCCGCGTTTGTCTCTTTCAGCATTCTCTCTTGAATTTCCTGAATTTTGGAAAGCAATGTTGCCTCTAGAGCTTCGAGGCTTAAGGCACCTGTTATTTTTGCCACTTCCGCATCCTCCTTGACAATTATGACTTTCTTTTCACATTTAGCACACCACAAGTCGCCATTTTTAAGTTTGAAGATAGGTGAGGCACACGCTGGACAAGCGAGCTCCGTTAGTGTTGAACCTTGACGGAGCAGGTCAGCCATGCGTTTAATGCACTCCTCATCGTTGGGTTTGATTTTCTGCGACATTGACGTGCCTCCAATTATGGATAGGTATAAAAGCCTATATAACTTGATTACTTGAATATCTCAATTTGGTGCGTGGCTGGCATGGTGAGAAAAAAGAAGATTGAGGAGTATGAGGAGCGAATTAAGCAGGCTTTAGCCGTTTTAGCTGAGGTTTCAGAGGATACAACCACCCCACGCAACATAAGAAGGGCGGCTAAGGATTCAATAGACGCCCTACAGACAACAGAATTCACACCAGCCGTGAGAGCTTCGAACGCCATATCCATCTTAGATGAGATCCTTCAAGACCCAAACATGCCGCCCTACACGAGGGTAAAACTCTGGAACGTCATGAGCATTCTCGAAGCCATAAAAGACTAATCATGGTTATGCACAAATGCCTAGAGAGAACAGTCCCACAAAGCCCTTGCGAGTAAAATGTAGGGCTTATTCTCAAGAGCTTACTTTAGGGTGAAAATCATAATGAAGATTTTCCATTATAGCGAGGTTAAAGCTGAGGAAGCCCGAGAGGAAGGAGCCTCAAAATTGAAGGTTAGATGGCTTATTACAAGGCAAACGGGTGCTCCAAACTTTGCCATGAGGCTTTTCGAGCTGGAGCCAGGTGGGCACAGTCCATTACATGCTCATCCATGGGAACATGAAGTGTTCATCCTCGAAGGCGAAGGCACAGTTGTGGGTTCAGAAGGTGAAAGAAGGTTTAAACCCGGCGACGTTATTTTTGTTCCTCCAAACGAGGTGCACCAATTTAGGAACGATGGACAGCAAACTGTAAAGTTTCTCTGTCTAGTGCCTTTTCACTAAACTAATTTTCTTCGATGTTTCTTGGATTCGCTAAAGATATATGCTGGTTATAACATCTTGTTTTGGGCTTCAAGAGGTACAGAGCCTTGAAATATGATGTAATAATCGTTGGAGCTGGTCCTGCTGGAATATTCTCAGCCCTTGAACTTGTCGGTAAGTCCGCCCTCCACATTCTAATGCTTGACAAGGGTCCAGACCTTGAGCAGAGGAAATGCCCGGCAAGTAGAGGCTTCGGCTGTGTGAAATGCGACCCTTGTGGGCTTCTATGCGGCTGGGGTGGGGCTGGAGCTTTCAGCGATGGCAAACTAACCATATCCACGGAAGTCGGAGGCTGGTTGAACCAATACATTTCAGAGAAAGAGTTGTCCGAGCTAATAAATTACGTGGACGATGTTTACATCCAATTCGGGGCGCCAAACCACGTATACGGCGGCGACTTAGAAAAAGTTGAGGAAATCGAGCGGAAAGCCTCCTTGGCCGGGTTAAAGCTTATACCACAAAAAATCAGGCACATGGGGACGGAGAGGTGCGCTCAAACACTTCGGAAAATGCGGCAGGAACTTGAAGGCAAAGTTGAAATAAAAATGAGAAAGGACGTCAAAGGGCTTCTCGTGAAAAACGGCGTTGTGGAAGGTGTTGAAACAGTTGACGGTGAAAAGTTTTTCGGAAAATACGTGATAGTGGCGCCTGGAAGAGGAGGCGCTGAATGGCTTCAAACAGAAGCTCAGGCTTTGGGTTTAAAAACTCTAAACAACCCGGTGGATGTGGGTGTTAGGGTTGAGGTTCTAGCCGCGGTTATGGAGGAATTGACGGATGTCCTTTACGAGCCGAAGTTCGTTTACTACTCAAAGTTCTTTGACGATCAGGTCCGGACTTTCTGTGTTGCCCCCTACGGCGAAGTAATAGCCGAATCATATGACGGCGTTTTAACAGTGAATGGGCAAAGCTACGCCGAAAGAAAAACAGAGAACACGAACTTCGCAATTCTCGTCAGCACATCCTTTACGGAGCCATTCAAGGATCCAATAGCCTATGGAAAGTATTTGGCGAGGCTCTCAAATCTTTTGAGCGGGGGCATCCTCGTGCAACGTCTAGGCGACCTGGAGGCTGGAAGGCGCTCCACACCAGATAGAATCGCCAGAAGCATTGTAACTCCAACGCTGAAAAATGCCACACCTGGAGACCTCAGCTTTGTCCTGCCATACCGCTACTTAGCCGACATAAGAGAGATGCTTGAAGCCCTAGACAAAATAGCTCCGGGCATCCATTCAAGAGACACGCTGCTCTACGGTGTTGAAGTTAAATTTTACTCTTCAAGGCTTGAGTTGAGCAACTCGCTGGAAACAAAAATACGAAACCTATTCACCATAGGGGATGGCGCCGGAGTCACCCGGGGGCTGATTCAAGCGTCCGCCTCCGGGGTTATCGTGGCAAGGGAGATTTTAAGGCGGGAGAAAGCGAAGGTACGGGGAAATGTCAATAGTTAAGGAGCTAAGCTGTTCCTATTGTGGAGCGCCGATCTCCTTCAAGCCCGGTGAAATAATCGCCACATGTAGGTATTGCGGTTACACGGTTGTCATTGAAACTGGCAAGGCTTTCACCTTCGAGCACTCCATGCTTTTAAACAGGTATAACCCGGCAAGCGTCGAGGAACCGGCAAAAGATTGGATGCGCTTCGGCTTTCTAAAACCTCCAGATTTGGCTAAGAAGGCAAAATTTGTAGAGAAGACATTAATGTATCTGCCCTTCTGGATAGTGTCCGTTGATGCGGAAAGCGTTTACAAAGGCGTTTTTGAGCGGTTAAACCCCCCAATAGTTAAGGAGGGCAGAATAACCAAGAAATATAACTGGCTTGTCCTTGCAAGAAAAGCTTCAGAATTTCCAACCAAAGAGTACGATGTCCCATTGGAAGGCAAAATCCCCTATGACTTCAGAAAAATTGAAGAGTTTGCAAAAGTTTTGAACAGCGAAATCGACAGGGAAGAAGCCATAGAAATCGCAAAACAGCAGATAATCGAGCATCACCGTTACCTAGCACAACAAGACGTTGACAGAATAATGGAAATGAGAAATGAAATAAAGGTGAACCAAACAGTCTATCTCCACGCTCCCATCTGGCTCATAAAATACGAATACAAAGACAGAGCTTACACGCTGTGGTTGGACGGCGCCACCGGCACGGTTATAAAAGGCGAAATCCCCCAAACAAAAATCGGATTATTCTAGAGACTTTACAAGATGGAATATGCTGGCTGGGCGTTAAATGAGTGAGAAAATAATTGGAAGGGGAACATGGTACGACAAAATGGCAGCAAAAATCATCGAGCGAGAACGAAAACTGGGCAGAAGCTTAGACATGATTCGAACTGAAATGGGCTTAGGTGCCTCCGGCTTCCCCCACATTGGAAGTTTAGGCGACGCTGCCCGCTCCTATGCCGTGACATTGGCTTTGAGGGAGCAGGGCTGCCGCTCAGAGCTTATTGCCTTCTGCGACGACAAAGATGGACTTCGCAAGGTGCCAGCTGGACTGCCAAAAACCCTAGAAAAATACCTCGGCTTCCCAGTCACGGATATTCCAGACCCCTTTAAGTGCCATGACAGCTACGGACGGCACATGAGTTCGCTGCTGCTTGAAGCCCTAGACAAGTGTGGCATAGAATACCGCTACATGTCCGCCAAGGACGCTTATGCACAAGGCTTGCTTAACAATGAAATTCACACGATACTCCTTAACGCAAAGAGGGTTGGCGAAATTGTAAAGGAAGAGGTTGGGCAAGAAAGGTACATGGAAGTTTTACCCTACTTCCCAGTATGCGAGAATTGTGGAAGAATATACACAACCAAAGCCTTGGAATATTTGCCCAAAGAGAGAAAGGTGCTCTATGTCTGCGAGGGCATGGAGATCAAGGGCAGATGGATTGAAGGCTGCGGACACAAAGGCGAAGTCGACGTCACAAAAGGCATGGGAAAACTCAGCTGGAAAGGCGAATTCGCGGCTAGATGGCGAGCCCTAGACATAAGGTTCGAAGCCTACGGCAAAGACATAGCCGACTCCGTCCGCGTCAACGACAGAATAAGCCGCGAAGTTTTAGGCTATGAACCTCCGGCCCACGCAAGATACGAAATGTTCCTAGACAAGAGTGGAAGAAAAATCTCAAAGTCAGCAGGCAACGTCTTCACACCCCAAGTGTGGTTCAGATATGGCTCACCCCAATCGCTTATGCTCCTAATGCTGAAAAGGTTTGTTGGAACCCGCACCATAGACGTGACAGACATACCATCCTACATGAACGAACTAGACTATCTGGAAGACGTATACTTTGGAAGGAAAACAATTCCAGACAAAAAGGAACTGGCGAAGCTAAAGGGCTTATACGAGTACTGCTGGCTCCTAAAACCACCAAAACAGCCAAGCATCCACGTCCCATACAACCTACTAATATACTTGGCAAAAATCGCCCCTAAAGATAAAGAATTGGAATTCATAACAGAAAAACTCCAAACCTACGGCTACCTACAAAAGGGCCAGCAGCCAGACGAAAACCTCAAAAAACGAATAGAATACGCCCTAAACTGGGCAAAAGACTTCGAGGAAATCCGCGAAACAACCGTAACCCTAAAACCAGAAGAAAAAACAGCAATAAAAGACCTCATAGACGCCATAAAAACCGAAATAGAACCGGAGAGAATCCAAAACGCCATATTCAACACAGCCAAAAAACACGGCATCCCACCACCAGAATTCTTCAAAACCCTATACACAATACTAATAGGTGCACCACAAGGCCCGAGGCTAGGCCCCTACATAGTCGCCATGGGCAAACAAAACGTAATAAACGCCCTACAACGAA
>Ga0209080_1000258_pt1 | contig 39527 bp, 38 predicted proteins | sample JNZ110809AmetaG_FD_184123 | JGI IMG/M metagenome (GOLD analysis project Ga0209080, IMG submission 184123) | Hot spring microbial communities from Jinze hot spring, China to study Microbial Dark Matter (Phase II) - JNZ 110809A (SPAdes) (version 3) ...
AATCTAGAATTTTTAGGAATTATATGCGGAGCTAAGTTTGGGGGAAGGGGCTTGCATCAGCGCCAAGTACATTAGTTTCATCACATACTAGAAAAGGGTTTACTGAGATAAAATGCTTAAAACTATGTTCCAATTTCGATGGGTGGTAATGTTTATGGAGGGGGAAACTCTAGTTTTTGAGCCTAAGATAAGGGAGAAGACTTGGGATCCATCTAAGGAAATTATTCTCTTTAAGAAGTGGCAGGAAGAGGGTATATACAGATTTGACGAAAAATCGCCGAAAGAGGTTTTCAGCATCGATACGCCTCCACCATACGTTAATACGCCAATTCATATAGGACAAGCATACACCTACGTCTGGATGGATATCTTCGCGCGGTATAAACGCATGATGGGATACAATGTGCTCTTCCCAATTGGTTTAGACAAGAATGGGTTGCCAGTAGAGGTTCAAGCTGAGAAAACGTTTGGCATAACTATGCACGAGACTCCGAGAGAAATATTCATAGAGAAGTGTAGGCAGCTGCTAAAGGAGAGCGGCGATATATCCCTAGAAATATTCAAGCGACTTGGCTTAAGCTGCAACTCATGGGAGCTCGAATACAAGGTTGGTGGGAGATATGAGACCGATGATCCAGAGTATAGGCGCCTAACGCAGGAGACGTTCATAGAGCTCTGGAGGAGGGGCTTAATATATGAGGATGAGAAGGTAACAAACTATTGTCCAGTTTGCCGCACAACAATATCTGACGCCGAAGTCGAATATGAGGAGGAAGAGACGCTCCTAAATTACATAAAGTTTAGGATCCAGGAGACGAGTGAGGAAATAGTTATAGCCACAACTAGACCAGAGCTTCTATGCGCATGCAGAATAATTCTATTTAATCCAAGGGATGAGCGCTACCAGCATCTTAATGGAAAGCATGCTATTGTCCCAATATATGGACACGCAGTCCCAATAATACCGCATCCATACGCCAAGCCAGAGTTCGGAACAGGTTTAGTTATGATCTGTAGCTTTGGAGATCACAGTGACATTAGGATATTAAGGGAGCTTGATATAGAGCCGATCTTCGTAATAGATGAGAAGGGTGAGATGAATGAAAGGGCTGGCAAGTACGCTGGTTTGAAGGTTGAGAAGGCTAGAATGCAGATAATAGAAGATTTAAAGGATCAAGGCCTCCTCGTTAAACAAGAGAAGATAATTCAGCGTAGACCGGTTTGCTGGAGGTCAAAGAATCCAATAGAGTTCATTCCTATGAAAGAGCTTTACTTAAAGCAGGTTGAGTTTAAGGAGGAGATGTTTAAGCTCGCTGATAAAATGCTGTTCTTCTCCCCAGAAAGCAAGCAGATACTAGTAGATTGGATTAACTCGCTTGATATCGACTGGGTTATATCGAGACGGAGATACTATGGAACAGAGATACCGCTCTGGTATTGTAAGTCATGTGGCTATATCTATGTGCCAGAGCCTGGAAGATATTATCAGCCATGGAGGGAGAAACCACCAATAGACAAGTGTCCAAAGTGCGGTGGAACGGAGTTTAGGGGTGAGGAGAGAACATTTGATACATGGTTTGATTCAGCCACATCAGAAATCTACATACTTGGTTACCTATGGAATAAAGAGTTCTTCCAGAAGAACTTCCCATGCTCCCTAAGACCGCAGGGAAAGGAAATAGTTAGAAACTGGTTATACTTCACAATCCTAAAGTCATTTCTGCTCTTTGGTAGGGAACCCTTCAAGAACGTTTGGATACATATGCACGTCGTCGACGAGCATGGCAGAAAGATGAGTAAAAGCGCTGGGAATGTTATTGACCCACAAGATGTTATAAAGCTCTTTGGCAGCGAGGCCTTTAGGATATGGTCCGCCTTAGAGGGTAATATAACTAGAGGCGACATCAGATGTTCTTTTGAGAGAATAAGGGGAACATCGAAGTTCCTAACAAAGCTGTGGAATATAGCCCGTTTTATATCATCGTTCCCCCAAGTAAGCAGTGACTTCGAGCTGGCGCCGCTAGACAAGATGATACTCGCAAAGCTGAATGATGTTATAATAGAATGCCGCAAAGGATATGAGGAATTCAACGCCAACCACGCAGCCACAGCAATAAGGCTCTTCACGTGGAATATTTTTGCAGACCATTATATTGAGGCTGTGAAGTCGAGAGCATATAATAAAGACAAAATATTTGATGTTAAGCTCCAGCGGGGTGCGTGGTATACGCTACATGAATGCCTTAAGACCATACTCAAGCTACTCGCGCCAATATGTCCATTCATAACAGAGACAATATGGCTCGAACTATATTCTAAGGAGAGCATACATCTTCAGCGTTTCCCAGAAGAGAGGGTGGAGTGGAGGGACCCCATAGTCAGCTTATTGCCAAAGTTTATGGAGTTTAATAATGCTATATGGCAATACAAGAAGGGACATAAGATTGCATTGAACCAGGAGCTTGACGCCGTGGTTTATGCGCCAAAGGAGCTAGAGCCTTTCGGAGAAGATTTAAGGGCAATGCATGGAATAAAGACGATCATCTTTGGCAAGCCTAAGAGAGAAGACGTTGAGAAAATCTCCGAAGACATTTACGTTAGCCGAAGAAGCTAGTTAAGTCCCTGCCCTTGCCAACCCTCCTGCCTACAATTATCTCCTTACTCAAAAGAACCCGCATTCCATCAAACGCAGCTTTAGTCGGCACACCAGTCTTCTTCTCTATTAACTCCGCCTCCCTCTCCGGCCCCTTATAAATCATCTGCATCCCGAAGTGCGTTATGATAGCCATTTCTGGCCGCACCTCCTCAATAATCTTTATGGCGTCATCAGTGGTCATATGGCCCTCCCACGGTTGGCCAGAAGGTCTTAAAACTGAGAGTATTATCAGCCTTAGCCCACTATAGAAATTTGATGCACCGCTGAAGTATTCTGAATCGGGCATGTATGCAAAGCTACCGAAGTCTTTAACGTTAAAGCGGAAGCCAACAGTATCTGGATCTGAGTGAACCGCTCTACAAACAGAGACCTCCAGTCCATCAACCTCGAACGATGAACCAACAGATGCCTCAATAACCTTCTCTGGCATGGCCTGATGATACTTTGATATAGAGCTCTCACATATATCATTACCTCTTAAAACGCTTTTGGAGGCAACTAGGATACCTCGCTTCCTCACCGTCCCCTCGCTCATGGCCTCTATTAGGGGCTCGGCGTCGTTAGCATGGTCTATATGAGAATGTGAGACAAATATGGCTCTAATCTTCTGCGGGTCTAAACCCATCTCAAGCGAATATATCAGGGCGCCTGGGCCGGGATCAATATGAATGTTAACTTTATCCTGCTCAGAAATCAGCCTTATTCCTCCAGTCCTCCTCTTCTGAGTTATCGTTGCAAAGCGCCCACCGCCAGTTCCAAGGAAAATTAGCTCTAGCATATCCTTCACAAGTCCTCAACAACACTATATTTAATAAAGAGCAAATTATGGAAATAAAGATTAATCTCCAGTAGACCTGAGAAACTTATAGGGAGAAGATCTTTTAAAAAGGGCGGTATGCTAAGTGAGACTCGTCATAAGGGTTGGAGGGTCGGTTATAGCCTCCCCGCCAAACCCAGACTTAATGCTTAGGTATGCGGAGTTAATTAAGGAGTTGAGGGGGAGGGGACATGAAGTCGCCGTTGTGGTTGGCGGAGGGGGGCTTGCTAGAGAATTCATTGAGCTGGCACGCTCCTTAGGGCTATCTGAGCAGGAGCAAGATGAATTGGCTATATCAATATCAAGGGTCTTTGCCCAAGCCCTTTCAATGAAGATCGGCGGATATCAATGGAGGAAGGTTCCGACGACCATTGAGGAGGCGGCTAAAATATTGAGGGATAGAGGGATTGTTATTATGGGAGGCATCAGACCCGGCATGACAACCGACACCGTAGCTGCATTAATGGCCTCAGAGATAGGAGCCGACTTAATTGTTAAGGCGACTGATCAAGAAGGGATTTATACAAAGGACCCAAGAAAATATTCAGATGCAAGAAAACTTGATGAAATCAGCTTCAATGACTTGGAGAAAATATTGGCTGAGGATAGACATAGGGCTGGAATACATCAGATAATTGACCCTGAGGCAACCCGCATATTGAGGGAGAAGCGTATTAAAACCATTGTAGTTAATGGCTTTAACCCGGAGAATATCCTCCTAGCGATAAGTGGAGTAAGAATTGGTACAATAATCCAATAAAATTTTATTTTTGAGGAAATTAGATCCTGAAGATTACTTGCTCTCAATTTAATTATCGTCTATCTACTAACGACCTCGGCTTCAGCAAACTTTCTTCCTATCCTAGTTATTCTAACCCTCACGCGGTCTCCAGGTTTCACGTTGGGTATAAATGTCACCAGACCCTGTATTCTGGCTACACCATCTCCCCTTTTACTGACCTCGCGAACTTCAACATCATACTCTTTCCCCAGCTCAACGGGCTTCGGTGGGAATCGTTTACCACGTCCCCTCTGGAATCTCCTTACCGCGCCTTCTCCACCTCTCCTTTCATTCTCCATAGCATTTCTCACCTCCATACACGTTATTATTTTCCACGATACAGGACTGTTAACTTACCAAACCTACCGACATTAAGCTGCTTCTCTCCCCTAAAGGATCTTACGAAGCCATTCTCAATCTTTATTGTATCATTAACGTTTACACGTTCAATTTGCTCATTCCATAAAGACAATTTTATGGTTCCAGTTTCATCGCCTATAATTGCATCAGCAACCCTATAAGCGCGCCCATCAAATCTTGAGACCACCTCACGTGGCTCAGAAATTTCTAAGACTCTTGCAACCAGATTTACACCACGCATTCCATCCTTCAGATCACCAATTTTCAATCACAAAACACCTCCCCTCAACACATTTCTCCGCGATCCAGGAATAGGAAACATTTAACGATAGAGAACCATAGAGCAGTAATGAAGAATAGTATTGTAGCTTAGGCATCTCCACTGGAGAAATCATTAGGGCCACGGGAACTAATATTTTCGAAGGATTTAACATCGTCAGCATTTACTTTTCGTCCTGTATCGCGGAGCTAACACCAAAGCAGAAAGCCGAGAAGATTTCTTCCCGACTTAGCTGCCTTGATGCTAGCGGTTAAAATAGAGTGATGATTCATAATATAAACTTTTCCATCATAAACTTTTGACGCTTCCCTTAAGCACTTTCAACGATTAAAGTCCTTCCTTAAACATTCTATACGTCGCGTAGTCTATATAGTGAATAAACTTGTTTTCAGCCTGATATTTAACCGTGAACTTCTGATAAGCTCTCTTATCCCTTATCTGACTTGTTGTGACAAAGAGGTAAGCATCGCTTCCAGCGCCGGAGCCATAGCTGACAACCATTATCCTCTTATGGGGCTCAGCTTGATCCAATATTGCAGCAAAGCCTATCAACGATGAAGCGGAGTAAGTGTTGCCAAACTTTGTTACATATATTCCTGGAAGATATTGCTCTGGCTTAAAGCCCAGCGTGGCAGCAGCCTTAGCTGGAAACATTGGATTAGGTTGGTGGCAAACAAAATAATCTATGTCACTCGGCTTCAAATTCATCCTTTCCATAAGTTTTCTGCCGGCCTTAATAATATGTTTAAAGTAAGCTGGCTCTCCAGTGAAGCGCCCTCCATGGCGCGGATATGGTTCCAGGTCTCTTCTCCAGAAGTCTGGCGTATCAGATGTGCAGGAGCACCATCCCTCAACTTCAGCAATGACATCCTTCTTACCAAATATGAAGGCTACTCCCCCATAACCAACAAAATAGTCAAGCTCCCCACCAGGCTCGCATCTAGGTGCTGCCTGAGCATTATCAGCGCCGATGACCATTACATATTCCATTGGGTCTCTTGGATAAAATGTTAGGGCCACGGCATCCTTAAACATGCTGGAGGCGGCTTTGCAGGCGAACTCCGTATCAACCGCGTCTACCATTTGCACTCCATCAGCGCCATCTTCACCAAGCTTTAGAACTTGTGCAACTTTAGAGGCTATTGGGTTAACGGCATAGGGATTAGACTCTGTGCCAACATAGACTTTGCCTATACGCCTGCTATCCACGCCTGAATGTATTAATGCAAGCTTACCAGCTTCAACAGCGGCTGTTATTGCATCCTCATCTATGAATGGGACCGAGCGCTCCATGCCCACCTCCTTAATCCTAAACCTCGAGACATATACGCCATAACCAACTATCCCCGGGACGTCATACTCCTTATTTGGCTGCGATATTTCATAGCGCTGATAAGGATAATATTCATCAGCGAATGTAAAGGCCAAGGATATTGTGGGAATTATATCGCTCCTGCCGACCGAACACCTACGCCTAAATCTTGGTACAACCTCCCTACCCTCAAACTCATCCAAGTTTACTTCTCCATCACCAATGATTACGTCAGTTATTCTTCCAGGAACCCTCACCTTCCCATTATGGAAGGACACTATTCCATGTATGAAGGGAGCTAGCTTCATGAACCTGTTTGTAGGCTCCCGAATGACGGTACATGTCTCAAGCACACCCTTCTCGTAAAATAGATCTATTTCCTCCATCCTTCCCAAACTTTTTCTGCCGCATTTTCCGCAGTACCTCTTTGGCTTGAAGTATTCGTTTCCACAGAGGGGGCATCTGCTACCTTTAAGCCTATCACCTATATATGCAACCCTTCTCTCCATCGGCTCGCTACTCACGTTTCTCCCTCCCTAATATATGGATGTAAACCTTAGTTCCAAAACCTTCCATCTCCTGAACACAGCCGTAGAGTAGGTCTCCGTCAGGCTTCACCTGCCTTCTACCAGCCTCACCCCTAAGCTGCTTAACAACCTCAAATATTTGGGCTCCACCGGTCGCGCCAAGAGGATTTCCATCAGCCTTCAACCCACCATCTGTGTTTACATAAACCTCTCTCCCATCAAGATCATAGTAACCCTTAAAGTCCTTAAAGTTCTCATAGAGCTTTGTCCACGCGGTTCCCTTCTCAATAAACCCAAGGTCCTCGAGGGAGGTCATCTCAAGTACGGTAGACTGGTCATAGACTTCCAGGAGCTTTATGTCATCTATACTTATTTTTGCCGCTTTCAAAGCCTTCTCCATAGCTATTCTGCTCGCAATGAAGCCAGCTCTGTAGGGTCTAGAGGAATAAGAAATGTAATCAGTAGCCATTTCTGAAGAGAGCACATATATTGGCTCACTAGTATACTCTTTAGCCTTTCTTGGATTCGCTAATATTACAGCTGTTGCTCCATCAGATATTGGGGCGAAATCATATGTTCCAAGGGTTTTACGCTCCTCCCTCCTTGCCGCCAAAACCCTCTCGACATCGATCTCCCTTCTAAAGTGGGCGTACTCGTTCCATAGGGCATTACGATGATTTTTCACGGAGATGTGCGCTAAAGTTAGCATTAGCTTCTCACGGTCAGCCCCATTAACCTTATACTTTCTAATATATTCCCTAAGGAGGAGCTCGTGATGGGATTCTGGTGTACCACCAGAATAGTAGCTCCAGCGGTCCACGAATAACATGAGGTCATCTCTTATCTTACTTAGCCTATCAGTCATTTTTTCAATGCCGCCAATTAAAACAATATCGTATTTACCAGCCTCTATGGCGTGGCAGGCGTTCATTAGCGCTGAGCTGAAGGATCTCATCCTCTCAATCGGTATATTCATCTCCAAGAGATGGGAGATAAAACCCTCCTCAAGACCCATTTTACTGGTGATCTGGAGTAAGTAGTCTGATATATAGCATGCCTCCAGATCCTTTCGCTCAATCCCGGCGGACTCTAAAGCCATTAACCCCGCCTCATCAATTAGATCCTCGGGATCCGCCTCAAAATGTTCACCAAACCTAGTCCTGCCAATACCAATTATGGCTGGTGGACTGTTCATAACAATTTCTCCAACACTCCCCTAATCGATTTTCAAAAGGGGGTTAAAAAAGCTTGCCTCTTTCCGGTCAGAAATTTTCTAATATATCGATTCAGGGCATATTATTTTTGGTGAACGTTTATGGAGCGCGTTGGGGTTCTGGTGGTCTCTTATGGCTCTAGGGAGGCTGCCATGGTCGACGCCTTCATAAGGAGCAACAAGTATAAAGTCGAATTATATATCGCTGATAGACAGAGAAACCCCTTTAATCTCCGCAGGGCTGAGGAGCACGTCGTCATACCCGACCTTAACATCAATACTATATATAGGTTTGCTGAAAAACACAGGGATAAAATAGATTTTGGCATAGTTGGCCCAGAGAAGCCAATAATTGAGGGGATAAGAGACTTAATCGAAAATAACCTTGGAATACCAATGATATGCCCAACAAAAGAATACGCTTTAGAAAGAAGCAAAGTTCTTCAAAGAATTTTATTCCAGGAGGTTGTTCCTGAAGTAAATCCAAGGTTTAAAGTGTTTTATCCAAAAGATTACAGCAGTATAGAGGATGTTAAAAGGGATCTATATAAGTGGCTCGATGAACTCAATAATGAAGTGGCTGTTAAGCCGGATGCGCCAGCTGCTGGCAAAGGGGTTGGCGTTTGGGGCGACCACTTCAACACCCGCGAAGAACTCCTAGAGCATTTTCTAGCGAACTTTAAGGTTGGGCCGGTGATAGTTGAGGAGAAGATTGAGGGTGAGGAATCGAGCTTCCAAGCCTTCTGCGACGGAAAACATATAGTTCCCCTTCCAGAAACAAGAGATTACAAGAGGGCTTTTGATGGAGACAGGGGACCGAATACTGGTGGAATGGGGACATATAAAAGTAGGGGGTATATACTGCCCTTTATGAGACCTGAAGACTGGGAGGAAGAGAAGAGAATTATTGAGAGAATCTTTGAGAAACTTAAGGGCGGAGGATCAAATCCAAACCTGCGGGGGATGCCCTTTTATGAGGCATTTATACATACCGGCAGGGGTCCAATGATATTAGAGAATAATAGTAGGCCCGGTGATCCAGAAATAATACCAATACTAGCTTTATTGAAGGATGATTTCGTGGATATATGTTTTAGGATGATTGAGGGATCGTTAACCCGCATTGATATTGAAGATAAGGCGGCAGTGGTGGTTTATAAGGTTCCACCGACATACGGTGATTACATAAAGTTTTTCCCAGAAATGGTTAAGAGGGATGAGGTGGGGACTCCGGTCATCTTGGAGGAGGCGGAGAACCTCTCGAAGAAGTATGGTGACAACATTAGGATTTATCCTGGCTCCATGGAGCTGCGTGAGGATGGTAGGTGCTATGCATTGTCTTCTAGGGCAGTTGCTGTTCTCGGGATATCTGAGGATATCCAAGGCGCCCGCGAAATAGCTATGGAGGGCATAAAGGCCATTAAAGGTGGAGCTCTGTGGCATAGGAATGATATAGCTTCCAGGGATCATATTGAGCGGAGCATAAAGCATATGGAGGACCTTAGGAGGGGGATAAGATGGCAATTTACATAACTGACTGCGAGGGACCCGTATCAAAAAATGATAATGCATTTGAGTTTACAAGCTGGCTCATACCAAATGGCGACAAGCTCTTCACTATAATAAGCAGATATGATGATGTTCTAGCAGATATTATTAAGAGACCAGGATACAAGGCTGGAGACACCCTTAAGCTAGTAATTCCATTCTTAAAGGCTTATGGGGCAACAAATAGCCTCATGAGACGCTTCTCCGCCGAGACACTGTTACTTATGCCTGGATCCGCCGAAGCATTAAGCTACATTAAGTCGATTATGCCAACCTTCATTGTGAGTACAAGCTATGAGCCCTACATAGATGCCCTCTGTAAAGCAATAGATTTCCCAAAAGAGAACGTTTACTGCACAAGAGTAAATATAGATTGGTTTGAGATGCCTGATGAGGAAAAGGAGATATTAAAGGAGATAAAGGAAGAGATAATTAACATGCCGATGATAGAGGTGCCCGCAAACGCCAGGGTGTTTGAGGATCTCCCACAGGAGACACAGAAGGTCATTAAGCGCCTCGATGAAATCTTTTGGAGCAGAATAATAAGTATGAAGATAGGTAGGGCGCTTAAAGAAGTGAATCCTGTTGGGGGATATGAGAAGGCTAGGGCTGTTGAGGAAATAGTCTCAAGATTATATGGAAAACTCCATTCAGTTATCTATATTGGGGATAGCATAACCGATGTAGAGTCATTTAGGCTTGTTAGAGGCGGGGGAGGCCTAACGATATCATTTAATGGGAACCAGTATGCTGTTAGGGAGGCTGAAATAGCAGTTCTGTCGCATGACGCAATTATTTTAGCGGTTTTAGCTGAGCAATTTAAGAGGTATGGTAAGGAGCATGTTCTCAGCCTAGCTGATGATTGGGATATATCTTCTCTAGAGGGTTATTCTAGTCCCTCCCTACTAGAGCGCCTCAAAAGGCTTTATCCAGATAGAGCCCCATGGGTTGAGAGAATAACGCCAGAGAATATGGATCGCCTAATACATGAGAGCACAGCCTTCAGAAAAACTGTTAGAGGAGAAGCTATAGGATCACTAGGCTAAATCTACACTTAGAGATAATCAAAATTTTTAGACAATAATGCTAAATAGTCTTATGCTTCCATAAAAAGGCTTTTAGGTGGTATATTTGTCAAAGTGCTGCGCCTCGAAGCGAAAGAAGAGTGAGGAGGAGAAAAAGAAGTAATCCCTCAATTTTTATGTGTTTTCTCCATCTTTTATTTTTTGGGGATTAGTTTGAGCGTATTCATTGAGGACACTTTTGCCGAAGCTTTTGAGGGTCTCTACTTTAGGATACTTGTCACCGCGGACGATATGTGGACTCTCAGGAAGGCTGCTGAAGATTCAACAGCTACACCTTCAACCGTCATAGGTAGAATAGAGGGTGGAATAGAGCGTTGGGTTGCCAAGAGCGAGACCCCTGATAGGAGACCGGGCGTAATACTACAGTTTTGGAGTGGAATAGATGAGAGAAAGCCCTTAAACGATGTTGTAAGGAGATTCTATAGAGAGTTTTCTTATAGGGTTAGGCAAGACATTCTTGTTAAACCCTTCACAGCGGTCTTTGATGCATGCCCAAATCCGGTAGGTAAGGTTGATGCTATGGAGTTCATAGGACACTGCGGCGATGGCTATGAGTGGACTGAGAAACTCTATGGCCGGGAAATGATAATCATCCCAATAATGGTTCCCGACTTCAAGATAGAGCGTTATCTAGGATATGGGCGGGGGGTCATGGGTGGAAACTTTTGGTACATGTGTCGGACGAAGGAGGCTGTGCTCAAGGCTGGCAAAAGAGCTTTAAAGGCTATAAGCCAAGTTAATGGAGTAATCACGCCGTTTGATATATGCTCAGCTGGCTCCAAGCCTGAAACAAAGTTCCCATATATAGGTCCAACAACAAACCACCCATATTGCCCATCGCTGAAGGGCAGGCTTGGCTCAGAGTCAAGGGTTCCTGATGGTGTGCGATATATCCCTGAAATAGTGATAAATGGTCTTACCTTAAACTCCGTCAAAGAGGCTATGAGAGCTGGGGTGAAAGCAGCTTCATCTGTTGAGGGCGTTGTAAGAATCTCTGCTGGAAACTATGGTGGGAGATTAGGCAAGTATAGAATTTATTTAAGGGAGCTGATGCCATGACTCTAGATGTTGTCTGCTTCGGCGCCCTGAACATGGATAAACTCTACAAGGTTGATAGGCTTGCCGGAGCTGATGAGGAAAGTGTAATCCTTGAATTTAAGGAGTCGCCAGGCGGCTCAGCCGCTAACACCGCTGTAGGTTTGGCGAGGCTTGGCGTTAAGGTTGGCTATATTGGCAAGGTTGCTGAGGATAGGGAGGGAAAGCTTCTACTTCAATCCTTTATAGACGAGGGCGTAGATATCGGTGGGATAGTTATCTCAAAAGTTGGTAGGAGCGGAACAGTCATAGGCTTTGTGGATCAGGAAGGCAATAGAGCGCTTTACCTAGACCCTGGGGTAAACAATGCGCTGGAGATCGATGAGATCAATGTGAATTACGTTAGGGGCGCTAAAATGTTGCATTTAACCTCATTCGCAGGCATATCTCCCTTTGAGGCGCAGAAAAAGCTCCTTGAAGCCCTCTCAGAAGATGTTAAGGTGACAGTTGATCCAGGAAGAATATATGCTAGGAGGGGGTTAGATGCGCTTAAACCAATAATCAAGAGGTGTTATGCATTTATGCCGAGTGAAGAGGAGCTGCGCCTCTTAACTGGCGAGGACAATTACGAAAGAGGGGCTGAAATTATATTGAGGGAGGGCGTAAAAATTGTTGCCGTTAAACTTGGGGAGAAGGGCTGCTACGTCACGAATGGCAATGAAAGCCACCTAGTTGAGCCATTTAAGGTTGAGGTTGTTGACACAACTGGGGCTGGGGATGCCTTCTGCGCTGGCTTCATATATGGGCTCCTTAGAGGAAAGAGCTTAAGGGATTGTGGAATTCTAGGAAATTTTGTGGCCTCGAGATGCTTAACTAGAATGGGGGCTAGGGAAGGACTCCCAAGGCTAACTGACCTACCAATTAACCTTCGTTAAGTCAAAAATTCAATACTCCCTCAAGCAACTTTTAAATCTACGTTTAAAGGAAATAAAATATTGTGTGAGTGTATCTAATGAGTGCTATGAACTTCAAGAGCAAGCTATTTTCGCTTCTGGCTAAGGAGTTTGAGTCCTTCATCCCACAATTTAAACCATACACCACAGATTATCAAATGGTTGCCTACGCTTTAAAGGACTTAGAAAACTGGCTAAAGGTTAAGATGGGAATTGATGACAATAAGTTGATTTACAGAAGAATTGAGGAAATCTATGAAAAGAGCCCAAGGGAATTTAAGGCTTCTCTAAACTTCTGGGCTGATATGTGGTTTAGGAAGTGGCGGGAGCGCGTTAGAATCCTTTCAACGAAGCTTGAGGAGCCGAAAGAGCACATTGAAAGGATTAAAAGGGCTAGGAAAATATTGCAGGAAGTAGATTGGAGAGAAGAGCTTAGAAGAATTGTCATCAAGAAGCTCATGGAGTGCGGTGAGATATGTATGACTGAATTTATAGCCGATAACTTAATATTAGAGGAGATTGCAAGGCGCCTACAAAAAACCAGGGAGGGCATCATGGCATTAGACCCGTTAAGCATATATAATGCAGTTAATGCAAGAATCACGAGATTGTCAAGGGAGAAGGGACCACTGGTATATTTAAATATAAAGCCAGGTCTATTCCAGCACTACAATTATTAGTTTTAAGAACCCTAAAAATATTGGGGAATAAAAGCACATGTATATTGAGCGATTGTCAACTGGTGTTCCAGAGTTAGATGCTATGCTTGAGGGTGGAATACCGAAGGGCTTCATGGTGGCGGTCACTGGTGAGCCTGGAACCGGGAAGACAATACTCTGCCTACACTTCATCGCTCAGGGCGTTATTGAGAGAGATAAATGCATTTATGTCACAACAGAGGAGAGTAGGGAATCAATTATTACGCAGGCAGCCCAGTTTGGTTTCGACTTCTCAAGCGGCATCTCTGAGAAGAAAATGATTATAATTGACGCCTTAATGGGGCGCCAAGACGAATGGTCACTCCAGAGCTTAGATGTTGAGGAGCTTATGAATAAAATTATTGAAGCTAAAAAGACTCTAGGTCATGGAAGGGCACGCCTAGTAATAGACTCTTTATCGGCATTCTGGCTTGATAAGCCGGCAATGGCGAGGAGATACTCATACTTCGTGAAGAAGGTTCTTGCAAAGTGGGACTTCACGATAATGGCAACATCACAATACGCTATAACAACTTCAGAGGCATTCGGCTGGGGCATTGAGCACATAGCTGATGGGATAATAAGGTTTCGGAGATTTGTTAGGAATGGCTTTCTGAGGCGCTATATCTTAATTGAGAAAATGCGGCAAACAAACCACAGCCTACAGCTACATGAGATAATAATTCTACCCGGCAAGGGACTGACAATAGTAGGCCCGGTGGAAATGAGGAAGGAGGATATAGCGCTACCTAAACACATAATGGAAAGAATTCAGAGGAGTATGGAGAGAAAGGAGACCGAGATACCATAGATGGAGAATAGGAGAAGCCCCAGATAAAGCTTTTAAAGAACCCCTAAATACTTAGGTTTAGAGCCCCTAAATCCCCCGGGGTTGACTTCATTGGAGCATTACCCTGTTGAATTTTACGTCGGCTCTCAAAGGATCCGCGGGAACCTACATCTACCATATACCGGAGCGCCATGCATAGTCATATTGCATGGTCTAGAGGGAAATAAGGATTCTAATAAATGGCTTTTTGTTACCTCAAGGCTCGTAAGTAGGGGCTATGCATGCCTGAGATTCAATTTTAGGGGGTGTGGGGAGGGGTCAGAGAAGAGCGATGGTTCATTTGATGATACATCCTTAACTAGTAGGATTGAAGATTATAGGGCTGCACTCAAATTCCTACGAGAATCTAGAAAAATTGATGCCGAGAAAATCGGCGTCATAGGCTCTAGTTTCGGTGGAATGACCGCAATAGCGGCTCAAGAGAGGGTGAGGGCACTCGTCACCCTCTCAACACCGTATATGATCAAGAACTTAGGTGAGATAAAGATCACTTATGGCGAGCATACATATTATATTCTTCCCTCGGGAAGAAGGTTAAAAGAGACTTTTTATGAGGATCTGAAGAAATATAATTTGCTTGAAGCTGTGAGGAATGCCCCTCCGATTTTAATTATACATGGCAGTGCAGACGATCTTGCCCCAGTGGATCATGCATTGAGACTCTTTGAATTGGCTCCTGAGCCGAAGGGGATCGAAATAATAGAAGGGGCAGATCATTTCCTAACAAAACCAGAGCACCTTGAGAGAGCAGTAAACCTAGCCATAGAATGGTTTAAAAAGCATCTTTAACCATCATTGCCGCTAAAATACACAGATATTAGAAAAATTTTCTTAAAAAGAATAGGATTCTTAGATAGGTGGCTGGTAGCGAATTCATGAATAAAGTTGATTCCATAAGCATTATGTGCAAACACTACTCACGTAGTGATGTCCAGAAAGAGATAATTGATTTCTGTAGGGGTAGGTGGATTGCAATACATTACTTAGGCCCCTCCGGAAACCTCGTTTTAAGGAGATATATTTCAGGAAAACCAATTAAGGTGGAAAGTACAGAAGACTTAAAAAAATTGTGTAGGCGCATGAGATCAATTTATGCTACAGCAAACGTTTACAGGAGAATTGAGGGTTTATTTGACCTTAATGATCAGAGAAACGTAATTTATTGTACCCCCACATGGGACATTGACGGAAACTTATCGTCGTGGACCACCACTATCCGTGTCGCAAGGAAAATTGTTGAATTCTTATTTGATTGGGGAGTCAAGGAATCACTCTATGTTAAGTGGTCTGGAAATGGATGCCACATACACTTACATGAGAGAGGCATCTCAGAGGGTCTCCTAGAAAAATACAGTCCACTAGATATAGGATACGCTATAGTTGAATATGTGAATACAAAAGTATCCCATGACCTCATTGAATTATCTATTGCAGGCGAGATAAAGGTGGAGAATAAAATGGATCCGGCAAGAATCTTCACATGTCCACTAAGCCTACATAGGGAGCTTGATGTAGTATGTATATGCATGAAACCAGAAGATTTAGAGAATTTTTCCCCTAGCTGGATTAACACCGAAGATTTTAGGCATGATCCAAGCTGGCGTGAATTTAAGGAGGGGGAGGTTGATAAGCTTGCAGAAGCAGCCTATAAAGCGGTAGGTGGATACCCACTTAAACCTAAGAGAGGAAGGCGGAAGGCAAAGCCGCTGGATAGGCAAATAATGGAGTGGTTACAGAGGGATTGAATCAGCTTTACTTTTTTAAGCATTTCAGAAGACCAAAGTTATTTATGTTTATGAGGAAGAGTGACAGTATGCTCAGATCAGGGAGGTGCATCATAAGCTCATAATAATTTATCCCCAATAGTAATGGGATCAGGTTAAGTTTTAACCTAATAAAGCATATTCTAGGAGAAGGTCCAAAAAGGTGACAGCTGTTGGGAGAATACCTTATGAGAATTATTAGGGATAGAAGAAGTATAAGGAAATATTTGTCAAAGAATGTTCCTCAAGAGATAATCGCTAGAATAATTGATGCTGCTAGATGGGCCCCTTCAGCGCATAATGCCCAGCCATGGCGCTTCCTAATAATATTTGATCCAGAGGTTAAGAGAAGGTTAGCTGAGGCAATGGCATCTGATTGGCTGAAGGATCTTGAGAGGGATAGTGTCCCCCAGGAGGAGGCTAAGAGGTTAACTGAGGAGTCTATTAAGCGTTTTTCAGAGGCACCAGTCTTAATAGTTGCTGCGATAACGATGAGGGAGATGTATAGGTATCCTGATAGGCGGAGGCAAAGGTTTGAGCATCTAATGGCAACACAGAGTTTGGCGGCTGCGATACAGAATCTCCTCCTAGCAGCTCATGCTGAGGGATTGGGTGCATGTTGGTTCTGTGCGCCACTTTTCTGTCAGGAGACTGTTAGGAGGGTTTTGGGGATGCCCCGTGATGTTGAGCCGCAAGCTCTGATAACCATTGGCTACCCAGCTGAGAGACCTGAACCTCCGCCTAGAAAGCCACTTAAGGAAATAACCTTCAAAAATTATTGGGGTGTCAGCTTGTGATAACGGCCTTGGCTGGCGGTGTGGGAGCCGCAAAGTTTCTCTCGGGTCTCGTCAAGGTGATTCCAGAGGAGGAACTTACGGTAATAGTTAATACTGGAGATGATATAGAGCTCTATGGACTACATATTTCTCCAGACATAGATATAATCACTTACACTTTAGCTGGTATAGTTGATGAAGAGAGGGGCTGGGGTATAAAGAATGACACATTCAATTGTCTTGAGATGCTACGAAGATACGGCTATGAGACGTGGTTTAATCTGGGTGATAGGGACCTTGCAACACACATTCATAGGACAATTTTGCTGAAGAGGGGGCTAAAGCTCTCCCAGGTGACAAAGGAGATATGTAGAAGCCTAGGTGTAAAAGCCAATATAATTCCGATGACCAACAATAAGTTTGAGACGTGGATTGAAACTGATGCTGGATTAATGCATTTCCAAGAATACTTAGTTAAGAGGGGAGCTAAGGATAGGGTTTTAGGAATAAAATATTTGGGCGCCGAGGAGGCTAAGCCAGCCGAGGGGGTTATCGAAGCAATACTTAACAGTAAACTAGTGATTATTTGTCCAAGCAACCCAATTGTAAGCATAGGTACCATACTATCAATTAGAGGTGTGAGAGAAGCCTTGAGGAGCAGTAAGGCTCCTAAAGTAGCTATAAGCCCTATAGTTGCGGGAGCTCCAATAAAGGGTCCCGCGGATAAGCTGATGAGTGGACTTGGGCTAGAGGTATCAGCATATTCGGTGGCATACTTATACAGGGATTTTCTAACAGCCTTCGTCTTAGACTACTTGGATAAGGAGGAAAAAGATAGAATAGAGAGCCTTGGGATAAAAGTTATCCTAGCTAACACTATAATGAGGACTACAGAGGACAAAAAGAGACTCGCTGAACTAATCCTTAAAGAAACCCTTAAAGAATGATTCTATGACGCCTTTCTTAATAACTTAATAATAAATAATATTTAAGAAAAGTTTATTAACCAACTATTATAATCAAAAATTAAAGGATGCATGATACTGCCGAAAGATTCTTCCTATCCGGGTTGTGTCAACATTGTCTGAGGTAAGAAAGTGTTCTCCTAAATGTAACAAGTTTAAATGTGGAAAAAATTTCTTGGTGTTTCGCGGAAAGAACCCTTGGTGCCGATTCACTGAGGAGCCCTGCAACCCCATAAACTGTAATTACGCTATGTGTATAAACAGACGCTTACTTTCACATGGTATCTGCGGAGAAACTGTGAAGAGAAGAACTGTTGAGAGGGGTCCTGAAGAAGAAGAGATCCCGGTAGTAAGAGTTAGGGGGAAGGTTCTTAGGAAGATTGGTGAAAAAGAGGTATTCTAGGTCCACCAGCATCTGAGGGCATATTTCAAACTAAGATTCTCTTGATGTCGTTAGGTCAGATATATCAATGCTATAATCATATATGCGGTTAAGTAGAGATAAGACCATTACTAGATCCTGAGACCTCTCAAAAGATATCGTAGACGACAATGTCTCAACCCTGCTGATTAATTCTCTAACACTAGGTTCTTTCTCTCTTACAGAGACCGCTATGGGAACGTTATGCGAAAGGAAAGATATGACTGCATCATCATAAGTGCCAAGAACAAGTTTGTGAAGCTCGCCTAAAGTCTCCGATATTTCATCAGCCAACTTTACATCTCTAAATCTAATAGCATATTTGGCTATTTGTGACGATTGATCCGCAACGAGTTCAATGAAGCTGGCCACCAGCCTATAATCTAGACAGTCTATTGGCCGAATATTGAGCTTCTCGCTAAGACTTGGATTCTGTATAATTGTTCTTAGAACCCTAACTAACAAGAAGTAGAGCCTATCAACCTCATTATCACGGGCAATGACGTTTCTGGCTAAATGGATATCTCTCTCCAGTAACGCTGCAATTGAATCCTTACACATGCTTAGAGTGATTAGATGCTCTCGGCGCAGAATCTTTTCGGGGGAGAGGGCTGAGGGCTCTAAAAGACATTGCATAACAATCTTACTCTGATTCTCCTCAATTATCTCTAAGCCCACAAGCTGGCTTGATGTCTGCTTAATTACATCCCTCTGCTCTGGCGTAATTCTATCCTTTGCCTCAATTTTAATGAGATCGTAGCCGAGGAGATAACTGCCAACAATATTACGACTAAGATAGGGCCCGGGCTTAAGGACAATTTCTCGTGATATAGGCTCAGCAGTATACTTCGGATCAATTATTATCTTGTCATCAGGAGTTATTAAGCTGACAACAATAGAGCCCCGGTGTATACGATTCCTAAGAGCCCACTCTTTAGGCAACGTTATAAAATACGTTCCGCTTTTGGTCATCTGGATTTTCCGAAACTCCAGCATTACCCATCGCTTCTAACAAACAAAATAATTCACTAATATTAATGAGAGAAGTCAGTATAATATAAACATGCCTAAAATCTTTTAATCTGTTATGATAACTTGTTCGCTGTTCATATTTAGAGAATATATCCATGCATAACTAGACCGCTTTTGTATATGGAGAATGAGAGTGTAATTGAAAGATTATGTCTGAGAATGAAGATAACCTTAGGAGAGCAGTATCTCTGATTATTGGAGCTGGTTATCAAATTGACAAGGAGGCCTTCGACTCCTTAAGAGTCTTAGCTAACAATGTTGATATCGACTCTCTTATTAGGGGCATATTTGAGGAGGTTGAAGCTCTTTCTGAGAAGCCGCTATATATAACTCGTAGAATTATAGAGGAGGCTGCCAGAAAAAGCTCAAAAAAAGAGACTAAAGCATCATACGAAGTTAGTGGGAAAACTTATTTTAAGCCCTACGCAAAAGATATTGAGTCTGACTTTAAAGTTATAAGTGATCCAACAGATAAAATAAGTGCTACTGGATCTCTCTCTGACTGCATAGAATATTTTAGGAGCCGATTTAAAAAGATAAGTAGAATATTAAGGAGCCGGGTGGATGTAAGAGATGCTGGCTCTATAGCTGATGCCTTAAAAGCTCCCGAAAACTCTGAAGTGAAATTTACCTGCATTATTATGGATAAGCGTGAAACAAGACGTGGAATTTTCTTTAGGGTAGAAGATTTGGAGAGTCAAGCAACGGCTTTCGTTCCAGCGGAGGGCCGTGAGGTTTATGCAAAAGCTCAGAGGATACTCTTAGACCAAGTCATTTGCATGGTTGCTATGAGGGGGAGGGAAGATCTATTTATAGTGAAAGATATAGTGTTTCCGGATGTGCCTATGAAGAAGCCAAATAAGTCCCCTACACCTATTTACGCGGCACTTTTATCAGATCTACATATTGGAAGCAAGATGTTTATGATGAAGGAGTTTAATTGCTTCATAAAATGGTTGAGGGGAGAAGTTGGCAATAGTCGCCTCAGAGAAATAGCCAGCTACATAAAATATTTAGTGATAGCTGGCGACATCGTTGATGGCGTAGGCATATATCCACAACAATATGACGAGCTTGAGATCAAGGACCTTTATAAACAATATGAAGTTGCAGCAGATCTTCTCAGCGGAGTTCCAGAATATATTGAAATAATTATTATACCTGGAAACCACGATGCAACTAGGAGAGCTCTACCCCAACCAGCCATTTCTAAGGACTATGCTGAACCCCTCTATGAGTTGGGGAGAGTTCATATGCTGGGCGATCCATCGGTTATAAGCCTGCATAATGTAGTTTTCCTCTTGACTCATGGAAGAAGTCTAGACGATATTATAGCAGCCGTCCCAAACATGAGCTTCCAATCGCCGGATGATGCTATGAAAGTTCTCTTACAATGCAGGCACTTGGCACCAACCTACGGTATGAGAACTATGATAGCTCCTGAGAGAGAGGATCATTTGGTTATAGAGCATGTTCCAGACATATTCCATGCAGGGCACGTACATCTAATGAAGTATAGCACATATAAAGGGATTCTTGTGGTTAATTCGGGGGCATTCCAGAAGCAGACGGAGTATCAAAGGGAGATGGGGCATATACCGAACCCCGGCATAATTCCAATAGTAGACCTACATACTTTAGAGGTCATTCCAATAGATTTCACTTCCATTTAAACAATGATTATTGAAGGGATGATAGGAACCTGGGTTTATAATTCAACATATCTTTAAGTATCTCATCTTCGGAGAGAACATCTATAATTATTTTTCGCGGGATCCCCAGGCTTATCTTTTTTGTCCGACCATATCTCCCAAGACTGACAACACGTGAGTTTAGAAGCCCCATAACGTCTAATTCATTTATCAGCTCACTCACCCTCCTCTGGGTTAATGGGCTCATGCCGAGCTGCTCACAGAGCTCTGAGTAAAGATTATAAATTTCACCAGTTATTGAGTGGTCTGAGTCAAATCTACTGAGTATAAGAGCGCTTAAGAGAACTATTTTTGAGTGTGTTGGCAGACTTTTTATACTCTCATAAACCCTATCATGCTCTATTCTCTTCTGGGCTTCCCGGACATGCTCCTCTAAAATTTTCGTATCACCCCTACGCTCAGCTACCTCGCCAGCAACCCTTAAGAGGTCGAGAGCCCTCCTAGCATCACCATGCTCCGCGGCAGCTAACGCAGCGCATAGTTTAAGGGCCTCCTCACTTAAGACACCCTCATGAAAGGCTATCTTAGCCCTCTCCATCAAGATATCCTGAAGCTCTTCAGCAGTGTATGGTTTAAAGACCATTTCCTCCTCACTCAATGTGCTTAAAACTCTTGGATCAAGAAATTCCTTAAATTTTAAGTCATTGGATATCCCAATAATCGAGACTTTGCTTCTATTGAGACTCTCATTAATCCTAGTAAGCTCATAGAGTAAGGTGTCACCACGCATCTTAACCAAGGCATCAATCTCATCTAATGCGGCGAGAAGAATTACCCCTTGGCTCTCAAGACTCTTTCTAAATCTATCAAAGAGCTCCCCAACAGCCAGCCCAGTGAAGGGAACCCTTTCATTAATGCTTGAGCAAAGGGCCGCTAGAATCCTATACTCCGTTCCAGCTAACCTACAGTTAACAAAACAAACTCTCACCTGAGAATTTATTTCCTTAGCCTTTTGGGTAATCCTGTTTAAGACAAATTTTGCAACAGCTGTCTTACCTGTACCAGTCTTGCCATAGATAAAGACGTTGGAGCATGGTGAACCCCTAAGCGTGGGAGCAGTAATTTCACCTAAGCGAAGAATCTCTTCTTCCCTATGTGGAAGATAATCTGGGACGTAATCATGCCTTAAAACTTCTCTATTCCTAAATACTCTAGAGCCTTTAAGAAAATGAGCGAAGACATTGTCTAAAATGTCAATTCGCCTCTCCATCTCCCTGCTAACCCCTGCCCAACAACATCAGAGAAGCTTTATTGAAGTTAAGGGCTCCCATACAAAAAAGTAGATTAAAAAATGAAAAGTCCTGAAGAAAAGAGACTCCCACCCCTCTATTTCTATTGGAAAACAGTCTAAAAATAATTAAAAACATTTTTCTTTGATGTAAAAACAGTCTCCCATTTAGTATAAGGCTAAACCCTATTTAACAGAATTTATACAAAAACTTGTATAATTTTTCAAAAAATTAATTTAGGAGTAAAGGGCATTAAGACTCTTCACTAAAACCCAATTTTTCCTCTTTCTAGTTAAATCAGATAATTGGAAACTTCAGAATCTCCTTCCACTGGAAATAATGGGGTCCCTCTGATTACGTTCCATCATATTAAACATGGCCTCTGAATGAACTCCAGTTAACTTAATGTGAAGTATCTGTTAAATTTTGAGTGTAAAGACAATGTATTTTTCACCTACATCCTATTTGAACAATTTTTCATGCTTATTCTTTGTTAAAAGCCCACCCCTTCGTTTCCACTGGAAAATGGAAAATAAATTTTCTTTTATCTGTTTTGGCGATTCTCAAATGCTGTTAACTTTGTTAAACTTAATCTTTGAAATTTTTTCTTATTTTTATATAAAACGGCATATTTTTTCTTATTTTTGGATAACATTTAACCGAATAGTTTATAACTTGTGAAGTAGTAAATTGTTAATTGTCTGTGGTGAAGGTTTAATTGCCCGTTAGGAAGATGAAAGTAGAAGTTTATGATGAGTCTGGAAACAAATACATGATAAGCTTTGAGGGTAGGGTTACTAGGGATAAGGTTCAGAAGATATTCGACATTGTTGAATTGCTTGGCGGGGTGCCGTTAGCAGAGCCTGTGGGTGATTATTCCCAGAGCTTCTCTAAGATGGATAAGGTTCTCTTCATTGTCAAGAAGAACTTTTCTGCATTATGGTTTTCGGCAAAAGATGTTCAAGAGGCATATGAGAGGGAAGTTAATGAGCCAATTAGCTTAAGCGCTGTATCAACATATCTCTCTAGGCTCGCTGAGAGGGGATTGTTAACTAAGACTAAAAATGGCGGTAAGGTTTACTTTAAGATGGTCTCACAAGAATTAAGAGGGGTTATAAAGTCTCCATAAGAGATTATTCACTCTTCCTATCTTTAATAATTTCTTCCATTTCCCTAGCTAAGCGGTACACATAAGGAACTTTATCGTCTTTCCTCTCAACATATCCCCTCTCATAGAGACTCTTCATTAACCGTGCAGTATGCTCCCTTGTTAAACCAATTCTATTCCTTATCTCAGAAACAGTCTTTTCTCCCTCCGTTGCTAAGATCTCTAAAACCCTCATTTCAGTAGCCGTTAGAGGAGCGAGAGCTCTATCCTCCTTCACAAACTTATGTATAGGTAACTTTACAGGACCACCCCCATAGAACTCTTGTCTCCTTTCACCCTCAATTAACCTAAAATCTCTCACTTTAGCTTCAACCTCACTACATTTGACAAATAATTTTTCAATCTCACTCCTCATTTTTTCAATCTCTGCGGAGATCCTTTCCTTAAAGCTCACCAAGTCTTCTAATCTGCTCTTTAAGTCATTAAGTAAAACTCTCATATCATCCCTCCCCTTATCTACATCAATTTTTCTCGAAATTTCTTGGATTTGCCCCTCTATTTTTTGCAGATCCTTATTGAAACTGAAGATTATGTCCTCGAGCGCTTTCTTTATTTTCATGTACTCTAAATTGATGTTCCTGAGCCGCCTAAAATATGCCAGTAGAAAGGTTGAGGTTATGGAGAAAAAGGTTGCATAAACTAACATCAATATGATGTCCATGACATCACCTCATCACATATCACAATTAAATCACACTGTAATCACAGTGATATTACGCGATTTAACCTTAAATTTCTTATGTTTTCAAGTCGAAAATCTATTGAAAAAGGGTCTTGTCTAGTTATGCGTAATGTGATGTCACGTGATGTGATATGTGATGTCACATTTTGCCCGAGAGTGCCCTTGCTCTCGATAAATTTGATAAGCTCTTTTCTATCTCGCTTTGGAGCACCTGTAGAAATTTTATTTGATCCTCCCCTATCTTTCCAGTTTCCCATATTTCTCTATATTTTTCAGTATAAGTTTTGATTTTACTGGCTATTTCGATGTAGGGCTCTAGGCGTGGATCATCAAATATTCCTAAATAGCCTAGCAGTATCACTGTGTAAATTGATTTGATTATGTTTTTTCTTGCTTGAGCCAGAGTTCTATTGAATGCTCCGCGGCTTACACCAGACTTTATCAATCTTAATTTCGCCTTCTCCTCATAAACCAGCTTTTTGTTGGCTATTTTCTCGGCCAATATGTCTATCAGGAATGTTTCTGCCTGTACTTTGGTTAAATTACTATTTTTAAGCAATATTTTGAAAATCGGGTCTTTATTTAGGCTCATTAACCATGCCTGCACTTCCTCTTTTAGTAAGGACTCTGTCAAGATGTGTCCCCCTTTATGGATACATTTTTGTATACAATAGGAAGAATATTAATTTTCCATAAAGTTTCCTAAATTCTTAAGTGTTTAAAGGGAAATATCATATTATATACTCTTTCAGTAGTGTGGTTAGGATGGGGAGAAGGCGGAGAAAAGTAGTACGGGTGCCGAAGAAGAAGTTGCCTAAGTTCTTTCTATGTCCTAAGTGTAGCCAACAGTCTATTAGGGTTGAGATTATTGATGAGAGTGGGGGGAGAAAGGCAGTAATTCGATGTGGGAATGTTAATTGTGGTTATATGAGAGAGATATTTGTGAAACCGTATTCTAGGGAAGTGGATGCATACTGTCAATTTATAGATGAATTTTATGGGGTTTAGTTTGGGAGAGGATTGAATGGTTGGTAGAGTAGAAAAGTATCTGTTAGATAGGATTAATTGTGAGGGAGCAATTCACATAACGCTTATTGATCCAGAGAAAGTTACTCCTGAGGTTGCAGCTCTAATATCAACTGATAGTGAGGCCCTAGGCTCCTCTGCCATAATGATCGGCGGCACAACAGTAGTTTCTCAGAGCATGCTTAATGATACTGTTAAACATGTTAAAGAGGCTGTGAGCATTCCTGTTATATTGTTCCCAAACAATATAACAGCCATTAGCGAGTATGCCGACGCCATATGGTTCATGTCGCTTCTTAACTCGGCAGACCCATATTTTATATCTGGAGCTCAGGTCCTAGCAGCACCCCTAATTAGGAAGATTGGTTTAGAGGCGATTCCCCTTGGATACGTGATTGTTGGCGAGGGAGGGTCGGTTGGGGTTGTCGGTAAGGCTTGTCCAATACCATATAATAAGCCTGAGCTGGCAGTTGCTCACGCACTGGCCGCCGAGTTTCTTGGGATGAGGTTTGTCTATCTTGAGGCTGGGTCGGGAGCTAGCCGCCCAGTCCCCCCACGAATGATTAAAATGGTTAAGGAGGCAATAAGCATAAAACTTATTGTTGGTGGCGGCATAAGGAATGGTCTTCAAGCTAAAGAGGCCGCTAAATCCGGTGCTGACATAATTGTTACTGGAACTATAGTTGAGGGGAGGAGTAGGGAGGATATTAGAAACAAACTTAACGAGGTGATTATAGGAATAAAAGAGGGGGTAAAGGCTAGGTCTGAGGAGGTGTAGAGCTCCTGACATCATTTGAACACTATTTTGAGGCTTTGAAGAAGGTTTTAGGCAAGGAAGATGTTTATGATATTTGGCCAGACTTTGAGCCTGAATATGATGAGCGTGAATATGCTTGGACAACACTCAGGGGACTGGGTGAATCTTTACTCCTAAACTGTGGCAAATGCGATGGCCCCTCCGACATGAGGCATAACAAGTGTAAGGCTTGTGTTGAAAAGAGGAAGGAGATGGCGAAGAAGACTTATGAGAGACTCATGGGCCACTCAATAGAGAAGTGGGATGCAATCATTCTCTGCAGGATTCATACCGAGTAAAATGTTGATCCAATATGATTACCCCAAATAAATTGACCAGCGAATACCAAGAGTATTTCCTTAAGCTCTTTAGAGCCTTAGATGAGCTCTATGAAATTGCTAGAAAGGCTAGGGCGAAGGGGATTGATCCGAAACCATATCCGGAGATAGAGGTTGTAGGCGACTTAGCTAGTCTCGTTGAGAGGTTTATTGGGCTACCCGGCTTAGCGGATAGGATAAGAGAGCTTGCCAAGGTTTTGTCGAAGGAAAGGGTTGCCTTTAAAATAGCTGAGGAGATAGTTCTCGGGAAGTTCGGTGAGCTGGATGCGGAGAGGGCTGCTGATTTAGCAATTAGGGCCGCCCTTGCAATATTAACTGAAGGTGTGACCGCAGCGGTATATACTGAAGGTATCGCTAAGGTTTCAATAAAGACGAATATGGATGGATCAAAATACCTGGCTATATATTTTGCCGGGCCCATACGTTCAGCTGGTGGAACAGAAGCCGCCCTCACACCAGTCATCGCGGATTTTATTCGTAAGTTGCTAAAACTGGATAAGTATAAGCCGACTGAAGAGGAGATAGAGCGCTTCATCGAGGAGCTCCGCCTTTACGAGCGTGAAGTTGGCAGCTTCCAGTATAATGTCTCAGACGAACAAATTAGATTTGCTTTGAGAAACATTCCAGTTGAGGTTACCGGCGTCCCCTCGGACCCAGTTGAGGTCTCCTCATATAGGAATTTGTCTCGAATAGAGACGAACCGGGTGAGAGGGGGAGCCCTTAGGGTAATAAATGATGGGATCGTCGGAAGGGCTGCTAAGGTTCTAGCGGTGATTAGAGATCTTGGGATCGAGGGTTGGGAATGGCTTGAGAATGTTAAAGTCAGCTCCGCGGATAAATCTTCGGCCGGCTTTATGGAGGAGGTTCCTGCCGGGAGACCCATATTGTGCTTTCCTTCAGCCAGAGGCGGCTTCAGGCTCCGCTACGGCAGGTCGAGGAACACTGGACTATCGGCGGTCGGCGTACACCCGTTAACAATGGTGGTTCTTCAGAACTTCCTTGCTGGTGGAACGCAGCTCAAAATAGAGACTCCTGGTAAAGCGGGCATTGTTATGCCAGTGGATTACATTGAGCCGCCCATCGTCAAATTGAGGGATGGCTCCGTTGTAAGGGTCTCCTATGAAAATATTGATGCTGTTAAGAGGGAGATTGAAGAAATTCTCTTTCTTGGAGATATTCTGATAAGTTTTGGGGACTTTCTCTATAATAATAAGGAGCTCCTACCAGCCAGCTATACTGAGGAGTTCTGGTCTGAAGAGCTTAGGGAGGCTATTCAAAGAGAATTTGGCGGAGATATAGAAAGGGCTGCTTCAGAAATTGGGTTCCCGCCAACCCTCCTAAAAGCCTTCGTAGAAGATCCATTTAACAATAAGCCAGATGTTCAAGAAGCCATAACATTAAGCAGGATCCTCAGAATCCCACTACACCCCTTATACACATTCTTCTGGTCTAACATTACTACCAATCAGCTTAAGAAGATTAGAGATTGGCTGCTGGCGTCAGATATAAGCCGTGAAGGTAGCGCTGTAACCAGAATAACCGGGGTTCTCAGCCCTGAAGTGAAGAAGACCCTTGAGGAGATATGCATCCCCCATAAAGTTTCTAATGGCAGAATAATTATTGAGGGAGCTGAAGCACACGCATTTGCGTTCTCCCTCGGTGTACATGACCCGAACCGAGAGGTCTCTGAGAATTTACCTGTCTTAGATAACCTAGCATTGTTGAGCGGGGTAGTCATTAGGGATAAGGCGCCGACATTTGTAGGCGCTAGGGTCGGCCGCCCCGAAAAGGCTAAGCAGCGTGAAATGAAGCCGCCAGTGCATGTTCTCTTTCCAGTCGGCTTGAGTGGGGGAGCACAAAGGGATCTTATAAAGGCTTGTAATAAGGGAACGATCAAGGTGGAACTTATTAGCAGGGTTTGCCCAAGATGCCAAAAGATAACTTTTAGGAGAATCTGTCAGGACTGTGGTTTAGAAACGGATCTTAGGCTCATTTGCCCGAGGTGTGGTAGGGATCTCTCTATAAATGTTTGTCCAATATGCAATGTTGAGGCTAAAAGTTTCTGTCAACAATTGATATCCATTAAAGATCTGGTTGACGCCGCCTGCCAGAAGGTTGGCTTTAAGCCTGAGCAGGTTAAGGGGGTTAGGGGATTAACAAATAGGCTCCGTATACCAGAGCCGATTGAGAAGGGTGTTCTTAGAGCTAAATATAACCTATATGTATATAAGGATGGCACGATAAGGTTCGATGCAACTAACGCACCCCTAACACACTTTAAGCCATCTGAAATAGGTGTTTCTCTAGAGAAGCTTCGGGAACTAGGATATACCCATGACTATCTAGGTAACCCATTAAGTGATCCAGAGCAGATATGTGAGCTTAAGGTTCAGGATATTATAGTCTCGTGGAGGTGCGCTGAGCATCTCGTAGTAGTCGCAAACTTCATAGATGAGATGCTCCAGAAGGTTTATGATCTCCCACCATACTATAAAGTTAGTAAGCCTCAGGATTTAGTTGGCAAGCTAATTATAGGGATAGCACCGCACACATGTGCTGGAGTATTGGGCAGGATAATAGGTTTCACTAAGCTAAATGTATGCTTCGCACATCCCTTCTGGCACTCGGCTAAACGTAGAGACTGTGATGGGGACGAAGATAGTGTTATATTGGCTTTAGACGCCCTCATCAACTTCTCAAGGGAGTATCTTCCAGACCAAATAGGCGGGATAATGGATTCCCCGCTCTTCATCATACGTGCAGTTGTTCCAGAAGAAGTTCAGAGACAGGCACATGAGTTTGATGTTGACGAGAGATACCCTCTTAAACTCTACATGGAAACTTTTAAGAGAACCCCGGCCAGAGAGATACTTAATATAGTTGACACCGTGAAGCATAGGCTTAACTCTGAAAGGCGTCTTCAGGGCTTACGTTTTACGGTGCCAACATCGAGTATCGAGAATTGTAATCGTGAAAGCGTATATAAGACTTTAAAGCGCATGGCTGATAAATTAAACGCTCAGCTGAGCTTAGCGGAGAAGATTAAGGCTGTTGATGCCAGGATTGTCGCCGAAACAGTCTTAAATACACATTTCCTCCGCGATATATCCGGAAACTTAAGGGCCTTTGCAACACAAAGCTTCAGGTGTAAGAGGTGTAATAGGCGTTTCAGGCGTGTGCCACTTAAAGGCGTCTGCACTGAGTGTGGTGGTGAGCTAACGTTAACCGTCCATAGGGGAACTATTGAGAAGTATTTGGAAGACGCCTGGCGCCTAGTTAAGAAGTATGGTATGTCAGAGTATTATGCTCAGCGCCTAACATTAATTGAGGAGGAGATAAATTCATTGTTTGAGAGTGGTAAGGGTGCTAAACAATATAGCCTTTCAGACTTCCTTAAGTGATTTTAGAGTGTAAGACTATAATTGCTCCATCTCCCCCTTTAAGGCCCTAACGAAGATTGGAGCGACGGAGACCTTTGCATATTTGTTTGTGACGCTATCGGTTCCAGCTATCTCCTCTACACCACTTTCTAAGAGAATTTTCTCCGCATTATTTATCATAAGGAGATGTGATGCTCCAATAAAGACTCTCCTGGCGCCCTGCTCCCTAAGTATCTTTGCGGCGTTTGCGGCGGTTTTACCCGTGCTCACTATATCATCTATTATAATGACATCTCTACCATGAACATTTAATTCCTTTGAGAGGGTGGTTATTTCACCCGTATAGCGGTCTCTCCTCTTCTCTAAAGCATCCCACTCTGCACTAAGCGCCTTAGCGGCGTGCTGAGCCCTCCTTCTAGCCATCTCCTCATCATCCGGAGCCAGGATTAAGGGGTCCTTTAACCCTCTCCCAGCAAAGTATCTTGCCAGCTCACCGGACGCAGTTAAATTGTAGGCTGGGATCTTATACATTCTTAGAACCCTCTCATTATGCACGTCGATTGTATATATAGCGTCCGCACCAAGCTGCTCAAGTATCTCTGCTATTACGGCTGAGCTCAGGCACTCTCCATCAAGGTATCGTCTGTCTTGTCGACTATAGGCTAGGTATGGGATGAACAACCTTATTGTCTCAGCGCCGAGGTCCCTTGCTGTGTGGAGCATGAGGAATAGCTCCATAGCTCTTATGTCTTGTGGCGGCTCCAGGCTCTGCACAATTATGAGGTGCTCCCCGAGAACATTATCCTCAAACTTGAAGTAGAACTCTCCATCTGGGAAGCGCTTTGTTTTAACATTGACTAGTGGGGCATTTAGGAGCTCACTTATTTTTCTAGCCAAGTTTAGGGAGCTTGGTCCACCAACAACCTTCAATATGATTTCCCCCCAAATTCAGGCATAGGACACAAGAAAGCTAAATAAGGCTACGCTTTAATTCTTTTCCATTGTAGTATATGAGGTATTATGATGATTGTTTACACTATAGGTTATTGGGGTAGAAGTATTTCTGAGTTTATTGCCCTTCTAAAGGAGAATGGTATCACCGCCGTTATTGATGTTAGGCGTTTCCCAAAAAGCAGTAATATAGAATTTAATAGGGAGAATTTGGAGAGAACTTTGAGGGAGCATGGAATAAAATATTTTTTCCTCGGCGGGAGTTTGGGGGGCTTTGTTAAAGGTGGTTATGAAAAATATATGGAGACACAGAAGTTTAAAGAGGGCTTTAATGCGCTTATCAAAATAGCTGGAAGCGAAGTAGCAGCGCTCATGTGTAAGGAGAGGAATATTAAGCATTGTCATAGGCGCTTCATAGTCCAATGTTTAGAGAGACTGGGAATAGAAGTAAAGAATCTCTAAAATTTTTAGCTTCTAAACAACTAGATACTGTTATAAACTTAAGAAAAATTAATAAATGTGGAAGCATCAAGGATATATGAACCAAAGGTGATAAATCATGGTTATGCGTGTTGCAATAAATGGTTTTGGTAGGATTGGCCGGTTGTTCTATAGGGCTGTTGTTGAACTTGGTGCAACGAAGGATATTGAGGTTGTTGCCGTAAACGATATAACTGATGCGAAGACTCTGGCGCATCTACTTAAGTATGACTCTGTACATGGAAAGTTCCCCGGCACCGTGGAGGTGAAGAGTGACAGTATAGTAGTTAATGGCCATGAAATAAAGGTTCTCTCCCAGAGAGATCCGGCATTACTCCCATGGAATGCTATGGATGTATATTTAGTTGTTGAGTCCACTGGGGTATTCACTGATAGGGCTAATGCCTCAAAACATCTCCAAGCTGGAGCTAAGAAGGTTCTAATTACTGCGCCAGCTGAGGGACCGGACATAACGATCGTTTATGGAGTTAACCATGATCAATACGATCATGATAAACATGTCATAATATCTAATGCCTCGTGCACAACAAACTGTGTTATACCAATGGTTAAGGTGCTCCATGAGAACTTTGGCATTAAAGCGGCTCTTATGACGACGGCCCATGCCTATACAAATGACCAGAGGGTTCTAGATCTGGTGCATAGGGATCTAAGGAGAGCCAGGGCTGCAGCCATGAATATTATACCAACGACGACTGGCGCCGCTAGAGCTTCAACGATGGTTTGGCCGGAGCTTAAGGGTAGGATTGATGGAATAGCTCTAAGGGTTCCAGTTCCAAATGTCTCAATATGCGATTTGACGGCCGTTTTAGAGAAGAATGTCACGAAAGAGCAGGTGAATGATGCCTTTAAGAAGGCTGCTGAAGGCCCGCTCAAGAACATATTAGCCTACACAGAAGAGCCTATAGTCTCAATTGACGTGAATCACACACAATACTCGTGCATAATCGATGGGCAGTGCACGATGGTTACGGGCGGGAACCTAGTTAAGGTCTTCGGATGGTACGATAATGAGTGGGGCTTCTCCTGCAGACTAGTGGATGTAGTAAGATTGATCGGCCAGAAGGCTGGTCTCATCTAAACTCAAAAAGGTAAAATCAACTATTATTTTTATAAACCATTTTCTAATTTATTTCAGGGGATAGGTATGCTGAAATTCCTAACTCTAGATGATTTTGATGTTAGGGATAAAGTTGTTCTTGTGAGGGTTGATTTTAATTCGCCAGTTGATCCGGAGACAAAAAGGATAATTGATGACACGAGGATTAGGGCTCATGGAGAAACTACAATAAGGGAGCTGTCGGAGAAGGGTGCTAAGGTTGTTATACTAGCTCATCAGGGAAGGCCAGGCGATCCAGACTTTATACCCCTTGAGCAGCATGCCCAAATATTAAGTAGGGTTCTGGGTAAGCCAGTTAAGTATGTGGACGATGTTTTTGGAGAGAATGCTAAGAGGGCTATAAAGGAGCTTAAGAGCGGCGAGATCCTCGTCCTAAACAATGTTAGAAACTTTCCAAAGGAGGCTAAGGATGCGCCCCCGGAGGAGCATGCTAAGTCTGACTTAGTGGCGAATCTTGCGCCGCTGGCAGACCTCTTTGTAAATGATGCCTTTGCGGCGGCTCATAGAAGCCACGCCTCTATAGTCGGCTTCACAGTCGTCCTTCCAAGCGCCGCTGGCAGAATTATGGAGAAGGAACTGAAAGCTCTAATTAGGGTTATGGAGAACCCGGAGAAGCCATGCATATATATACTTGGAGGAGCTAAGGCTGACGACTCACTTAGAATATCAAAATATGTTCTGGAGAACAATATTGCGGATTATGTTCTAACCGCTGGGATAACTGGCCACCTATTCCTTGTAGCCAAGGGCTATGATCTCGGCAAGCCAAACATGGAGCTACTCGAGAAGAATAAGTTGCTTGATCTTGTCCCGGGCATAAAGGAGCTGATGAGTAAGTATCCAGGTAAGGTTGAAACCCCGATAGATTTGGCTATTGAGGTTGAGGGTAAGAGGAAGGAGATAACTCTACAGGAGCTGCCTACAAATTATCCAATATATGATATTGGAACAAGGACCATTGAAAGATACACGGAGCTTATCATAAAAGCAAAGTCGATTGTCTTCAGCGGTCCACCGGGAGTATTCGAGAAAGAGGAGTTTAGAAGGGGGACTAGGGCCCTCTTTGAGGCAATGGCCTCCTCAAGAGCCTTTACTCTCGTGGGGGGAGGGCATAGTATAGCGGCTGTCCAAAGCCTAGGTTTAGCCGACAAAATGAGTTATATAAGCACCGCTGGGGGAGCATTAATAGAGTTCTTAATGGGCAAGAAGCTGCCTGGCGTAGTAGCCCTCGAAGAAGCCGCTAAAAGGTTCGCTAAAACCTAAAAATTTCCCCATTTTTAACCTCTTAGTTTTTCTTTATTTTTCCTTTAGGGTAGCTATGAATGGTAATGTTAGGAGAAAAGATATTGAAGACATAGCGAATGGTGGCAGATAATTTGGTTGGAAAGTTGTCCATAGAAAGCTCCCGGCGATAGGCCCCACTATTGATCCAACGCCGAAGGAGGCTGAGGTTAGTCCGAACCCCTTACTTAGTTTCTTTTCACCCATGAGGACTGTTATGTAGGCTGAGAAAGCTGGTGAGGCTAGGTTCCCAGAGAAGCATGAGAGGGCAGCTATCAATATAAAGTGCTCAAGAGTTCTGGAGAAGGGTAATAAGAGGACTAGGGGCGAGCTTATTAGTGTTGACACCACTATAACCCGCTTATATCCAAGTTTATCTGAAAGTTTCCCACCAGGGATCTGGGCAAACGCTGTCGCTAGTGCCCAACCGAGAGAATACGCTAACCCCATCTCAGCGGTAGTTGTTTTGAGGGCATAAATAAGGTATGCTGTTGTTATGGGGGAGAGAACCCCGCTCCCCAGCCCCGAGAAGAGTTGGGCGGAACAGAGGAGGAGCAACCTCCTGCTGGAGAGCTCTGTGAGATCCTTTGTCTCATAGGATGGATTCGGTCTGTGCTGTGCAGCTGTATTTCTTAAAGTTCCCCTAAATACTATGAATAAAATTAGCGTGAATAATGATAGTGCAAGCGATAAGATTAATGGAAAACGTAAAAAAATGGTCTTTGATAGTAAGCCACCTATTATTGGTGCGGGTATTTGGCTCACGATCCAAGAGAGGTTAAATATTCCAAATAGTGTTCCCCTACTCCCTCCTGGAATTGAGCTAGCGACCATCGCGTTTAATGGTGGCGCAAGAATCCCATAGAATATACCAAAAAGAATGTATGATCCTATGATCCAAATATGATCCCTCGCGAATAAAAGGAGCGCGAATGATGCTGGAAAAAAGAGAAGAGCGAGAAGAACCACTAAACTTCTATCAACTTTATCTCCAAGAAGAGCCCCGAGAATATTCGCCACTATCTTAGTTGAGTTGAAGATGGAGAGTGACAGACCGAGCACCGCGACTACAGCTGGCTCCTCAGAAAGGAACTCTCTGATAAGATATGGGACCGCTGGCCAGGAGAGGGAGTCTGAGAAAACTATTATAAACATTATTATCCATAGGAGAATAAATGTTGCTCCGAAATCCAAAAGATTTTCACGCAATCTGCTAAGTTTTTCCATTTAAGGATCATCCGCCATGTTATCATTAATATTTACCTTGAAGGAAATCTATTAATATTGTTGGGGATAGGGATGCCGTGCCACTTTATCCGTATAGGGCCGTTTGGTTTCGGCATAAGCGATCTTAAGTGGCTGCTGCCATGGTGGATGGATGTGGAGAGAACCGCTGACGAAATCATTCTAACATTGAGGATTCCGAGGTACTTGAAGAAGGAGGATATTAAAGTCGAATTTAGAGAGGGGCAGATTAGAATAAGATTTCCTAGAAGAGGCGGTGAATGGGAGCCAATCCCAATAGAATAGGATATAAAAATAGTAAAAGATCTAACTTAGTTAATAGATGAGCTTTATGGCTCTCACTTAGTCTCCTTAATTTTTTATCTTTAGGTTATTTGGCTGAGCGTTTTTCTAAGACTGCTTTTGCTCTTGCTCTTGGGCCTCCGCCTTCTTCAGCTCGCTCTCTATTTCCTTCTCAATCTCCTCTATTGGTTTTGGAGGAGGTGTTGTTGCGAGGGTATAGCCTATCCAGCCGATTATAGCAAATATTCCAACGACCGCCACAGCTCCAGTGATCTTAAGGAGGAATAAGTCTAAGCCGTATAACGGTGGGAAGAAGACAAGCCAAATATACACGACTATAATTATTGCTGAAACTGCTAGGAGGGCTGCGCCTACAGCCTGATCCTTATGCATACTAAGCGACCTCCACCAAAGCCCTATAAATTAAGGAATTTCTTCAAGCATTTAAGTCTTCGTTAAAAATATCTTTTTAGGAAAATGCATGAGGAATAAGTGAACCGCTATCTCTGTTAAATAATTAAAATTCCGCGCATAGTGCAGAAAACTTAAACTTTAATTAAGAACTTGTTCAAGTTGACTAAAAGATCATGGTATCTAACTTACAGCTCCTGACGGCGCCCACGATATAATTTGTCATAAAATTGCGCAAATCTTAACCATAGGCCTTCCCCCAAACTCCATATCCTTAATACCACTTTCTTTCCGCCTTTTATCAATGATAAATGTATATAATCAGAAACACTGGATTCTATAATAGGCATATGATCTTTGTGGCTGGCGGCGGCTTCCATGGAGCTAAAGCTGTGAGGATGCTTAAAGACAGGGATACTATTGTTGTGGCTGATATAAATGGCGAGTGCCGCGCCAAGAAATATGTCGAATATACTATAAGAAGCATTGATCATCTACCCTGCATCAAATATGGGTCTGTCCTCGTCATCGGGGATGCGCCAGAGCTCTTTATTAAAATGATCGCTCGAAACATTATACCAGAAATAGTGGTGCCGGCAATCCCTAGACATTTTGCTGGTGAAGTTTTTAAGCTCTTTCTCGAATCTAGGGGCTACGTGGTCAAGCCGTATAGTGGGGACATAAACGAGGCCTTATTTCTCTTTAAAATGTATGGGGTTCATGTTAAGGATGATGCAAATGAGGGTGTTGTTGTAGCGAGCTATATGCCCCTCACACTTAAGTGTAACCTAGGATGCCAGGAACCCTATCGATGCCCAGTTACAGGGAGAATTAAGCCTATGCCACTCCACCAGCTAATGTATGCAGCGTTTTCAAAGGTTGCAGATAATACTATTGTCTTTATCTCTAGGCTTATTGCGGAAGGCGTAGGTGGGTTCAGCGGGCATCTTCTTTATAACACGTTAAAGGAGCTTGCTGATTTTTATGGCGATAGCTTCAGTACTGCTATAGCGACTGCATGCTCATGTCATGGTGTAGCGAACTTATTCTCCATTGAAAGGCAACCTAGAGCTACATGTCCTCCGGACGTATAGGGGATCCATAAGGGTTAGAGCCTAAAGGATTTTTGATAAGATTGCCATGTTAATATTTTACCGCGTACCTTTGGGAAAACACTAATTTCCCTAGTTTATAGGAAATGTTGTTGGCGAGGTTTTATGGTCGGGCTAGACTACCTCATATATAGTGTTACGAGAGCCTATAGGTTCACTTATGCCTACAGCCAGCTTAGGTGATGGAAGACCTGGGAGGATGAACTTAAGCTCAGCGATGTAGAGATATTATATAAAAAAGCCAGTGACTTTGGCGAAAACACATCTTTAACTGGTGTCGGCGAGTCTGGGGGCTCATTTATTAGAGACGACATACATGAAATTTTTAAGGCTTGTTCATAATTATGGGCTGGGTACCATCTACCTAAAGACGGACGGTATTTCACTCAGGGGGCGAGGATCTCAGGGTCCTATCTAAATACAGCGTAAAAGTTATACTATCCATCAACCTTTAATAGAGTAGGAGCGTCCATTCTTTAAGTTTTCCTGTAAGCGGATCCACTTGTAATCCTAGGACTTCCAAGGCTGTTACTCCAATTAGCACCTTATCTATTAAATCTGAGATAAGCGCTGGCACAATTTCATTTCTACCCTCCAATTCTATCCATACCCTTGTACGCTCAAGCTCCATCTTTCCAGCGCCAGTCTCAACTATAGATTTTCCAGTCGGCTTAAGATCGAGGTCCAAGGCTATCCTTCGAGGTATAACAGTCAGCGTAGCCCCAGTATCAACTAAGGCATCAGCCTCAATAATCCTAATACAATTTTCATCGCCTATCCTAGCTTTAACCCAAATATGACCCAACGAGTATCCCCATAACTATCTATAGAATCACTCTAGTATAATGATTAACATCTAACTTATATGAAATATGCAGCTCCTCTCCTAAAAGCTCGTTGACTAAAAAAGGTATTGTTTCGCTTAACTAGGAGTTATGAGGAACCTCCTATAATGTGTAGGTTAGCGATCTACACGTTATCGCTAAAGTTAACTCAAAGAAGACGAAGATTCTCCCGAAGATAGATTTATCCAATAAAATATTATTATCCTTTCTATAATTCTAGCTGGGGCATTTGAGAATGGATAGGTTTGATGTCGCCCTAAAAATGATGGCCTCGATTATTGTGATCTACATGCTCATATCGATCCTTTACCTCTATATTGCGGTTGGAGAAAACTGGGGTCTCGTTTTAAGCGCGCTTTTAGAGAGTAGAGTTCACGGCGCAATATTCATCAGCATCTCATCAGCCATACTTGTCGGCATTTTAGCCGTAGCTGCAGCGATTCCCGTCGCCTACGTCCTAACATATGCGAATTTTCGTGGAAAGGATATCTTAGAAACATTTCTGGTGGAGCTTCCACAGACTTTTCCACCAGTTACTGAAGGCTTAGTTTACTTGCTCATGTTTGGGCGCCTCGGCTTAGCCTATACTTTCGCAGCCGTTATAATAGCGAAGTTTTATGTCTCAGCGCCCTTCACTATAAGCTTTGCGGTTAGGCGCTTCACGGAAGTGAGGGAAAGTGGAATAGACGTAATAGCCAGATCGTTGGGTGCGAGAACCAGCCATATCCTCAGCAAAATTCTGCTTCCGCTTACAGCTAAAGATTTGCTTGCAGGCTTCTCCCTAACGTGGGCTAGAGCTATGGGTGAGCTGGCAGCAACCCTTGTCTTCGCCGGCGCAATCCCATGGGTAACTGAGACCCTTCCAGCGCTAATATACTTGGCTTCAAATGAAAAGCCGCAGGTGGCAATAGCTGCCTCAGTTATAGCGGAAACCTTATCCATGATATCGCTTCTCTCATTCAAACTTATTGCGAGGAGAAAGTAAATGAGGGGTCTATACGTCCAGAATGTCTCTAAATCATTTAATGGAGTGAAAGCCTTAGACGGCGTCGAATTATCTGTTGAGCAAGGAGAATTTATGGTTATTATGGGCCCAAGCGGGTGTGGAAAAACGACCCTACTATTGGTTATATTGGGGGCTTTGAAGCCGGATAAGGGGCTGATATGGATAGGGGATAGAGAAATTAGCCGTTTGCCAATTGAGGAGAGGAATATTGGCTATGTGCCGCAAGACTTCGGGCTGTTCCCGCACCTAAACGTCTATGAGAATATAGCCTTTGGCCTGAGAGTTAAAGGCTATTCAAAGAGTGAAGTTGACAGTAAGGTGAAGAGCCTACTTCGAATGGTTGATCTGGAGGGCTTTGAGCTTCGAAAACCTAGAGAGCTTAGCGGGGGCCAGAGACAACGTGTGGCGTTAGCTAGAGCCCTAGCAATAAATCCATCACTGCTTTTACTAGATGAGCCGCTCAGCAACATCGACGAGGCAACTAAATCTGACGTTATAGCAAACTTGAAGAACCTTCAGAGAAAGACTGGTATAACAACAGTTTGTGTTACGCATAACCCTGAAGATGCATTTAAGCTAGGCGACCGCATCGCAATAATGTACCTCGGCAAAATAATACAATGTGGGAAGCCAAAAGAAATTTTAGAGAATCCCAAAAATGAGGTTATTAAAAGACTTATAGCTCCAGTATTGATTTGAGACAAAAGATGTTTGTTTGGAGGCAATAGTATAATATGCATCTTCTAAGGACTTGTGCAAATTGCTAAAGAGAAACCGTTACTAAAAACCTTCCATTTGTACTAACTTATATGGCCATATAATTTCTTCTCCTCTATCTCACTTATAGGGGCTACTACAGCTTACCCAAAACACAGTCCGCCATCTATAAGTGATATTAATTCATGCGTAAAGAAGCTTAATCCATGCTGCTCAACAATCCTGCGTATCTCTTCAGCAATTATTTGGTTACATGTAACGTCAAACAAGCGTGGCGAAATTAAATCGATATTTTGAACCATTCCTTTACACAATAAACAACCGTTCATGAAATTTAACGTCGGAGAGAGGGTTTAGCACTAATTTGCCAGTCAATGAGGTCTACATTTAACAGTATTTGAGGTAATTCTAAGTTAGTGACCCAACTCGGGTAACTTAAAGATGCTAAAGTGATGGTTAAAATCTTTTCACGGGGAAGTATCTTCTGAAGATTTGATCCTAATTTTTCAAACAGCTATTTAGCATTTTTATTCCAATAATTACCTCGTGAAGGACCCCTCGGATGTTAGGCTCAGAGCAACGCACTTCAAATGCCACGATGTCATGTCAGTGGGTCGCGCCCTTAAAAACATTGATGCGGGGGAGCGGGATTT
>Ga0209080_1000259_pt1 | contig 39500 bp, 39 predicted proteins | sample JNZ110809AmetaG_FD_184123 | JGI IMG/M metagenome (GOLD analysis project Ga0209080, IMG submission 184123) | Hot spring microbial communities from Jinze hot spring, China to study Microbial Dark Matter (Phase II) - JNZ 110809A (SPAdes) (version 3) ...
CGCATATTCGCTTCTAGCATCCCTAGAGATTAGGTTAATTGTGGCAACGTATTTTATCTAGCATGAATATGCATTACTATCTAATAAAGCTAATAAGGTTGGAGGCGCGATTAATAATCTCATTTGAGGAAGATTGCGTAAAAGGCGTTTAAGAATGCTGAAGATGTTCCCTAAGGCTCCGGACGAGCATAAGCCAGGAAGACCCTTAGTCCCAAATGGGCTCGGCATAATATATGTTCTCATCTCAGCAGTTTACTTATTCATCGTGCAGGGTCTCGAGAGATGGAATAGGCTATCGGCGCTAACATTGGCTTCATGCATACTCTTTGGTGGCTTCATGGGTCTCCTAGACGATTGGGCAGATATTAGATGGCGGTACAAAGCCTTTCTACCGCTCATAGCAGCCCTACCACTAATTATTCTCCGTGAGGGCGAAACTTCCATGAGCACATATTTCTGGGGGAAAATTGACTTTGGACCACTATATTACTTCCTAATAGTTCCGCTAATAGTCACAATAACAACCAACACCGTCAATCAGCTCGGCGGATTGAATGGTTTGGAATCCATATGCCCATCAATAATCCTAACGGGCATGCTCATCGTTTCAATAGTTCATAGGCGTGAGGCATGGTCCCTCCTCTGTATTCCATTAGCCATTTCATGGCTACTCGCCTACTATAATTTTAGGGGGAAGATTTTTATTGGGAATACCGGTTCCTTTGCGCTTGGAATAACTTTGGCGTCATATGCCATTATAGCCAATGTAGAGCAGACCCTAGCCATATCAATAATCCCCTACATACTCAATTCATCACTAGTCTTAATCAACGCATTATTTCTGAAGCGGAGGGCTAGGCTTGAAATGGATGGGTTAATACTTAAGGCAAGCCATAGAAGAAGCCTCCTAACCTTAATAGCCTACTACCACCCAACAACGGAGCGAAAACTAGTTCTATTAGTGTCATCGCTCTTCACACTCACGACCACGATCGCCATACTAGTATCCATAGCCCGCTAGGAAGGAGAAAAGACATGAGAATATGGTATGATGCATGCACGGGAAAACACGTACGATACGGAGCAGCCATAACAAAGCGCCTAGAGGAGAAAGGGCACGAAATAATATTCACGACAAGAAAGCATCCAGACACTCTACCATTGGCGAGACACCTAAACCTAAAAGTTGAAGTAATAGGAAAATATGACCCGAGAACTTCATATACAAGGCTTTATGAGGGCTTAAAGAGGCAGTTAAAGTTCTCTAAGATTTTTATGGAGGACCCACCCAACTACGCAATCTGCCATGGTTCTGTTGACCTCTGTCGAGTTGCCTTTGGTCTTGGTGTTCCGATAATCTGCACATTTGATACCCCGCATGCGGATGCGGTAAACAGGTTGACGGTTCCGCTTGCGAGCATTGTTGTTGCATCAAAAGCTATTCCTCAAGAGATTATCCGAAGTTATGGTGCGAAACGCATAATTCAATTTGACGGTGTGGATGAGGTTGCGTGGATGAGGAATTTTAAGCCACTTATGAATTTTGATTTTAAGAGACCCCTCATAGTTGTTAGAGAGAGCGAAATTAAAGCGGCATATGCTGAAGGAATCGCGGATGTAACGGAGAGGATTGCTAGAGGTCTTACTTCACTGGGGCAAGTGATATATTTAAGTAGGTATAGTAAAAAGCGGAGGCGGGAGCTAATTGTTCCTAAGGGTTTCATTGATTCAGCTAGTTTAGCTGCTCAAGCCGATTTAGTAGTCAGCGTAGGTGGAACAATAGCGAGGGAGGCAGCATTATCCGGCACACCAAGCATAGTAATCGATGTTTTCGGCAAAATACACGTAAATGAATATTTAGCCAGTAGGGGTTTTCCAATATTCATCACGAAGCCGGAAGATGCTTTAAGAGATGCAAAGAAATATTTGGGGATGCGGTTCGATGTTAAAACTCTTCTCATGGAGCTTGAGAACCCGGTGGATGTAATTGAGAATATAATCGAGGAGAAATATTAGGTTTCTCCAGCAAACGTTCTCCTTTTATTCTCATACTCCTCTCTTCTCATAAAGGCTCTTGCTGGTATACCCCTAACTACTGTTCTTGAATCAACATTTCTTGTAACAACGCTTCCAGCAGCTATAACGGCTCCATCACCTATCACTATATTAGGCATTATTATTGCTCCACCACCAATTATAACATCATCCCCTATTACCGGAGGCGTTACACGTTTACTCACGGGATACTTATCATTTAGGATAGTTACATTCGGCCCTATGAAAACGTTGTTTCCTATCTCGCAGCCATTTGAGATTGTTACATGCGCCTGAATATTGCAGCCTCTCCCTATCTTAACGTCTCTGCCTATATCACAGAAGCTTCCAATTTTCGTTCCATTACCCACTATAGTATTATCGCCTATCACAACATAATTCCATATAACCACGCCAGCACCCAACCTAACATTGCTCCCCAATACTACACCGACACCAAACTTAGGCTTTAATCCCTCCAAACAACTACACCCATAAACACCTATTCCCAATAAGAATAAAAAAATATTCCCGAGGGGGTTAAGCATATATGCTCCATAAAACAAGTTAATCTATAAGGGTTTGGAGACAAAACTTCTCATGGTTAGGGTTGAGGCCTTAAATTGGTTTAGGGAGGCTGTTGCCGATTTTGAGAGGGCTAAGAGGGCTATTAGGGATAGGGATTGGGCTTTAGCGGCGTTCATGTGCCAGCAGACTTGCGAGAAAGCTTTTAAGGCTGTTTATATTGGGGTTTTAAGGGCTAGACCCCCTAGAGGACATGATTTGGTTATGCTTTATAGGGGTTTGTCTACAATTCTTAGGGTCAGCGAGAGTATCATCGGAAGAATCCCAGAGGTTTCACAGTATTATACGGTTGCGAGGTATCCTAATGCTGGGCTCGAGGTTCCCTCGGAGAGCATCTCTGAGGAGCAGGCTAAGAGGGCCCTTGAGGTTGCTGAGGAGGTCATTAGGATTGTTAGAGAGGTTATCGAGGGAGCTCCCTAAAAGCGTATTAGATGCAATAAAAATTTTCCTAGAAAATTTAGTTAGGGAGGTTGGTGAGGCTGAAGTCTACTTATTTGGGAGCTATGCGAGGGGAGACTGGATTGAGAACAGCGACATAGACCTAATAGTTATTTCATCAAGGTTTAGGGGTATGCGCATGCATGAGAGAATGAGCGTGCTAAGAAGAATCGCACCGGACACACATGCATTTGAGATATTCGCTTATACGCCTGAAGAGTTTGAGATAATGAAGCATAGTGTTATAATTGGAGACGCGATGGAATACTGGATAAAAATTCTATAGTCCTAGTCCTACTATAGCTGTGGTGGTGAAGGACAACGTTATTGTGAAGGTATCTCTATTACTGTTGCAGAGTGTGCCGGAAAGGTATACGTGAAATTCTCGTCGACTTTTATGCTAGGTTTTTCTTCAACCTTTACGTTATCCTTATTCTCCCTACTATTATATGCATTTATATCTTTAGCGTTCAGCTCAAAAACTCGCCCTCTCCTCTCTGGAATGAAGTCTTTAAGGCTAATCAGACATTCGATATCCATATCCCTATGCGCATTAACAACCGCAATAAAGAGGGTTCTTTCATCCTCACTCAGAGTTGCACTAGCATCTAAATACGGAATATTATTAAATGATACCTCCGGCTCCCAGCCTCCGCCACCAGCCTTTATATCCAGACTATAGGCTTCAGAGTCAACATGTGTAAGGACCGCAATCTTACCCGTATGATTGACGTAGAGATTAAATGCGTGGTATCCAGCCTCGAGAACCAGAGTATCCCTATAGGCTGTTAGTGGCGAATGGAACATCTCCCGCCCCCTCCTCATTATAACCCTCTCACGATCATGTATTAGGGGGAACATGCAGGCTATCTTAAGGGACTTTGCGTGCCTCTGGAAGACATTTAGAATTCTACATATGCCTAACGCATCTTTGAGAGAGTGGCAGCCTGAAATGTTCCATTCATCGAAGGATATTCCTATCTCTCTTTCGGTTGGCCGACGGGGTATTGCGAATACTTCTTCACCTAACCCCCTCGCCCTATAAATGGCTCGGGCAACATTGATTGTATCCTCAACAACCTTTAGTTCCTCCTCTGCAAAGACTGGACACGCAAGGATTCGGTAGTAGTTTTCCTCTTCGCTCTGAGTTAGCAGCCCAAAGAAATATTCGTGCACTGAAATATTGTCTATTAGGTCGATGAGACTGGTCAGCACTGTAAGGTTCCACTCAGGACTAGCCCTTAATGTATGGCCTACAGCCGTCAAATTTATGTTGGGATCAACTCTCCTCATGAGTTTAGCGAAGTCTCTTGCTTTCCATGCATATTCCTTTGCGGGAAGATTTCCTATTTGGAAGTCCCCCCACATCTCATTCCCCAAACTCCAATATTTAACATTGTAGGGTTCTGGACGGCCATGTCTCTCCCTCAATCTGGCATAATACGTTTTGCCCCTGCGATTGCAATACTCAACCCATCTAGCAGCTTCTATAGCGGTTCCAGAACCAGCATTTACAGTTATAAACGGCTCCGCACCAATCAGCCTACAAAACTCTATAAACTCATCGGTTCCAAAACGATTAATTTCCTCAGCTCCCCAGGCAAGATCGTATAGCGTTGGGCGCTCATCTCTAAGTCCGATACCATCTAGCCAATTATATCCGGAAGCAAAGTTTCCGCCAGGCCACCTTAATATTGGCACTTTTATTCTTCTACATGCTTCAATTACATCTTTACGGAAGCCTCTATCGTCTGATAGGGGGCTGCTTTCATCAAAGATTGCTCCGTAAATTAGTCCAGGGATATGCTCAATGTTGAATCCATATATATTTTGGCTGATCTCACCAATCCGCATCCCAGCATATATATTTATTCGGCTCTTATCAGACAAAATCTCCCAACCCTCCACCCTCGCGATATGAAATCAATAATGCATAGAAATTAAGGGTATTTTTGTTTTTGCAGATTTAAGGGGCCGATAAAAGTATTACTTAATTTCTGCCCTCCACTTTTCCCAAGAGCTTACAAGCTCATCTTTGATATATACATCCTTAATCTCCTCAATACTTCCATCTCTTCTATGAAGTATTACTAGACTTTCCGAGGGCTCGATAACTTTACCTATTATCGAGGCTTTAATACCTCTGCTTTCAAGCGCGTTAATCGCAGCCTTCACCTTTTCCCATGGTATAGTCGCAATTAATGTGCCTGAACTTATAAGCCTAAGTGGGTCTATCCCTAAAGCCCTACTTATAATTATCGTCTCCTCGGCTAGGGGCACTTTCTCCTCCCATACTTCAATGGTCTTCTTTGAAGCGTAGGCAATCTCAGCTAGTCCACCCAATAGGCCACCCTCTGTTGGGTCATGCATTGAGGAGACTAAACCATTTTCAGAAAGGGTTAGAGCTTCCTTAACCACACTGATGCGCTTTATGAAGCCGCTTCCCCTTTCGATAATGCTCTTCGGTACACCTCTCTTGATAAGTAACTCCCTAAAGTCTGTGGATAATATTGCTGTGCCCTCAACAGCCGCCACCTTACTCATTAGAACCATATCGCCAACTCCAGCTCCCCCAGTAGTAACATATCTGTTTCTATCGGCAACTCCAATAGCCGTCATAGATATCATTGGTCTGTCAAGCCCCGGAGTAAACTCTGAATGACCTCCAACAATCATCGCGTCCACCTCCTTAGCGGCCGAATCCATTTGGGATGTTATCTTATCTATGAGATTGATGCTTAAGTTCTCGGGGAGATATAACACTGAGAGGAGCCAGCGTGGTCTTACGCCTCTAACAGCCAAATCATTGCTTGTTATATGAACCGCTAACCAACCTATATATTCAACAGCGCTTGTTATGGGGTCAACGTGGGCAACAAGCACCCTACCATCCCCAAGGTCTATCACGGCAGCATCTTCACCGAGAGAGGGACCTATGATAACTGAGGGGTCTACTCTCCCAACTCTGCTAAATATAAATTTTGCAAGTAAATCAGGGGGCAGCTTACCAACCATGTACTTCAATCCCCAGATATCACTTTACTAGAGGGGCAGGATGAAGAAGCCCCTCTATGAGGTCGATTATTCTTCTCGTCTTAAACATATATTCTTTGCTTAAACTTCCAATAAAGGCTAAAAACATTAAGTGACGTGAATCTCAGGATTTAATCCAAATGCAAATTATAGGGCTTTACGATTTCGATGAACCATCGATTTAGGCATGATTCGCATAATTCTCGCTAAGGCTTTGCTCATCATTAATAGAGCAATTATTAAGCGTGTGCAAATATATGCGGGAAGGAGTTTATACCATTATTTCTTTCTGACAATTCTAAAAAGGATGGGATATAGAGAAGATGGGAATCGCAGTGGCGGACTGATTAGCACTTTCTTTTTGCTGCCTCTTCCAGCGCCACTACGCCCGGCAGTTTTCTGCCCATTAGAAACTCTATTAGGGCTCCTCCGGCAGTGCTTATGTAGCCCATTTTATCTGCCAGTCCTAGGCTTTGGACCGCTGCTATGCTATGTCCTCCACCTATTAGTGAGAAGGCTTTTGAGGATGCCATTGCTTCGAATAGTGCTTTTGTTCCCTTTCTAAACTCTTCTTTCTCGAATACGCCTGGTGGACCGCTGAACACTATTGACTTAGCCTTCATGATTAAATCGGTGTATTTTTCAATCGTTTTTGCTCCAATATCATATATCGGATAGTCTGTTGGTAGCTCTTCTAGCGTTATTTCTTTCCTCCTGCCCTCAACCTCGATGGCTAAATCAATAGGCGTCTCAATTCTATTAGGATACTTGTCCATTAGCTCCTTTATTCCGGGGGCAAGCTCGAGCAGCTTATTCTTTTCAAGAAGCTCCATGTTCGGTTTGCCAAGATTATATCCCTTAGCTACCAAGAATAGATGCCCGGTTACCCCGGCTGTTAAAACGTAGTCTGCAATATTATTATCCAACACGTACTTCGATATTCTTAGGGAGTCATCAGCTTTAGCCCCACCAAGTATATAGATGCATGGTTTCTCAGGGTTTTCCATAACCCTACTGAGCGCCTTCAGCTCCTTCTCCATTATTCTTCCAGCAGCGCTTGGAAGAAAAACTGTGAAGCCAACTATGGATGCATGGCTTCTATGAGCCGCTGCAAAAGCATCATTCACAAATAAGTCTGCGAGCGACGCGAGATTAGCAACAAGCTCTGATTTCGCATGCTCCTCGGGTGGTGCATCCTTAGCCTCTCTGGGAAAGCTCCTAACATTATCTAAGACGAGTATCTCGCCACTCTTAAGCTCCCTTATGGCCTTCTTTGCCTTCTCACCATAAACATCATCCACGAACTTAACGGGTTTGCCCAAAATCCTCTCGAGTATCTGAGCATGTTGCTCTAGGGGTATGAAATCTGGGTCTCCTGGCCTACCTTGATGGGCTAATATGACGACTTTAGCACCCCTCTCAGATAGCTCCTTTATTGTTGTTTCTCCATGCGCTCTAATTCTCGTATCATCAATAATCTTTTTTGTCTGCGGGTCAACTGGCGAGTTAAAGTCAACCCTAACCAAAACAACCTTATCTTTAACATCAAAATCGTCAAGGGTTAGAAATTTTGGCATATCTAATCCTCCTCTTTCTCACTCAAATAATAAAAACATGTTTGGAAAAAATAAGATTTTGGATTTGACGCCCATTATTTGTTTTAGAGGCCAGCCTTCTCAGCAATTAACCTTACAACATCAACTAGCCTGCAGGAGAAGCCCCATTCGTTATCATACCATCCAAAGACCTTAACGAGGTTTCCACCAGCAACCATAGTGCACTGTCCATCAACTATACATGAGTAGGATGTATGGTTTACGTCAACAGATACTATTGGGTCCTCAGTATAAGCCAATATGCCCTTTAATGGACCCTCAGCAGCCCTCTTGAAGGCTTCATTCACCTGCTCCTTTGTTACATCCTTCTCTAAAGCTGCTGTTAAGTCACATATTGAAACATTTGGAACTGGAACCCTAAGGGCTATACCGTCAATTCTACCCTTAAGTTCAGGCCAAACCATTGTTGAAGCTCTAGCCGCTCCGGTTGTTGTCGGTATAATATTTAGGGCTGCAGCCCTAGCTCTACGCAAATCTCTATGTACTAAGTCTAGGACCCTCTGGTCGTTTGTGTAGGCGTGGGCTGTTGTCATTAGCGCTGATTTAATGCCGAAGTTTTCGTGAAGCACTTTAACCATTGGTATTACACAGTTAGTTGTGCATGAAGCATTTGATATTATATTATGTTTATTATGGTCATATTGGTCGTGATTTACACCATAAACAATAGTTATGTCTGGCTCTGTTGCCGGCGCCGTGATGAGGACCTTTTTCGCTCCAGCATGCAAGTGCTTTGATGCGCTTGCTCTATCCGTAAATAAGCCTGTTGATTCAACAGCCAAATAGACATCCATATCTTTCCATGGAAGCAGTGCGGGGTCCCTTTGAGCGAGGACCTTTATCTCTTTACCATTAACTACAATGCTGTCGCTTTTTGCCTCAACAGTTCCGGGGAATTTTCCATGAACCGAGTCATACTTGAGTAGGTGTGCTAGAGTCTTTGCGTCAGTTATATCATTTACGGCAACAACATCTATGTCCTTCATTGCGCCCATTTCGACAATGGCTCTAAAGAACAATCTGCCAATCCTGCCAAAACCATTAATTGCCACACGTATCACCATATAAACCACCTTAAGTCAATTATTCTAAAACCACTCCCTATTTATTACTTTTTCTTGATAAAAGAGTGTCTTCTCTCCAACAGCTGGATTTGAAACTAGAGATGCATAACCTCTAAGCCTAGATTTTCTAGAAGCCCAGCTATGAAGCGTCTATGGCAATATTTAACGTTCCTTTCTTTACACATTAAGGCGACGGTTTCCTCCCCGATTAAATTAAGGAGCATATTGAAACCCTCCCTAAACTTAGGTGTCTCCACATACCTTTCATATCCTCCCCTTACAAACCCGCCTAAACTATCACCTAAGAAAATGTATTTTATCCCGTTCTCTTCCACTATTCTCCTTAGGTTTTCCCTGGTGAAATCTGGGTCTTTGCTTCTTGGAAAGCGCCTAACATCTACAATAACGGTGACGCCATGCTCTTTCAGGACATTAATAAACTCCATAATTCTTCTTCCAGCATACCCTATAGTATAAATCTTCATCGAGCTCGCCAGTTTTCCTTTAACTCCTTATCTGAATTTTAATAATAGCGCCCTTTCATATCTTCTTATGGCAAAGAATTTATTTTTATAATTGTAGATTTCCATTAATTCACTGGAGGAGAAAGATTGAAGATTGTGGGTGGACCAAGCTCAATCGACTTGGCCCGTAAGATAAGCGAGATGCTAGCTTTCCCATTAGTTAATATCAGGATGAAGCGTTTTCCAGACGGCGAATTCTACGTTAAATTCGAAGAGAATATTGCCGGGGAGAACCTCTTAATCGTGCAGAGCTTATATCCGCCCCAGGATATTCACGCCATGGAATTATTTCTGATTCTTCATACAGCGAGGGACCTTGGCGCTGAAACTATTAGGGTTTTTGTGCCCTATTTAGCCTACAGCCGACAGGATGAGCGATATTTGGAGGGAGAGTGTTTAAGCGCAGCTATGATAGCCGAGATAATTGAGAGTCTCGGCGCTGATTTCCTCTACACGATTGATGTACATAATGAGAATGTCCTGAAAATGTATAAGATTCCAGTCTATAATCTTACGGCGTCTGGTGAACTCGCTAGATACTTTGCTAAAAAGACTCTTGAGAGACCACTAGTAGTGGCGCCAGACGATGAGGATTTGGCAAAAAGGAGGGCTGCATACGCTGCCAGAGTGCTTGGAGCCGACTGGGATGCTCTTGAGAAACGGAGAGACCGTTATACTGGTGAGATAGTAACTTTCGCGAAGGACTTGAATGCCCGTGGAAGGGATGCGATAATAATTGATGACATAATAAGCACGGGTAAAACAACAGCCAACGCTGCTAAAATACTCAGGGAGCAGGGTGCAAAAAGAATATTTGTTGGGGTCTCCCATGCTCTACTCCTAGGAGATTCTATTAGGCTTATAATGGAAAGTGGTGTTGAAGAGATTGTGGGAACTGACAGTGTTGTAAATGATTATGCCAAGGTTTCAGTAGCCCCGATACTTGCTAGGGCGTTGAGGGGAGATATAGAGCAAGTTTAATACATCCATACTAATCCCCTACAATGATATCTCACTATCATCTTGATAATCCCCTATCTAGGATGAAAACATTCTTTTTTTCCACCGTAAATTCGTCACCCTCGTTGATGCCAAGTGCGTCACGAACATTTTTTGAGAGAATAATATATTCCTTCTTGCTAATTTTCCGCTCTGCCCTAAGGTCATTTAATTAAAAGTTTTTAAGCGTCTTTGTCATGCTTATTTTAGGGGAGGGGACGACTTTATGTCACATGGAAGAAAGCGTAAGAAGAGCTTTATGGATGAAATTTTCAGCGGCTCTATTATTGATGAATTTGAGAGACTGTTTAGCGAGTTTTCCAGCGGTGAGGTTGCTGGTGGATACTCCATAAGTGTTGTTCAGACGCCAGAGGGAACAGTAGTTAGGGCTAGGGTTGGGAAAGATGTGGACGTAAACGAGCTGAGGAGGAGGCTTGAGCGGCAGTATCAGGGTGCAAGGATTGAGATTGAGGGTGGAAGACGGGAACCGCTTATAAGGGAGATATCAACAAGGGAGATTGAGGAGAAGGGCTAGCATAGAAATTAAGGCATAAGGTTATGCTTTAGCTTCGGTTTTTAGAAGCAGGTCTATTAGTTTTTTTTGGTCTACTTCAGCTCTTGTTCTCCACCCAAGGTATATTTGCCCATTCTCATCTTCAACCAAGTATCCTAGCCTTATGAATTTGTTTAGGTCTATGTCTACGCGCCACTCCGGTATCTTACTCCTCAATAGTTCTTCTAGCTCTTTTCTCTCAACCTTTCCTCCCTTAGATGTTATGTATGCTATTGATGTGCATAGTGCCGCTAGGTCGTCTATGCGCCAGCCAACCATCTTGGCTTCTTCAGCTCTTAAATTCTCTTTTAATGTTATATAGAATCTTGCTTTATCATATTGCTCAAGCGTTGGGTTTTCCGGCGGATTGGCTTCTTCCTCAAAGACTATTTTAACCGTTAATCCTATCCTGTCAAGATATTCATTTAGGAGGTTTATGACTTTTGGGTAGTCTGAGCCAACCTTCCTTCGTAACTCCCAGCCTTTTGCTCCAGGAATCGAGTGCCTTTTATAGAAGAGAAGCTGCGCTGCCTTTCTCATCTTCGCTATGTAATAGGCTTTTCTCCCAGTGCTTTTCGATTCTTTCTCCATTTCATCCACTCCTCGAAGCTTATTGGTATTGGGAATGATATAAGTTCGGCATCTTCCTTAGGTGAGGGCTTTTCATTGGGCAATATAAATATCTCATCTTCTAGGATGTGCACCTCTAGTCTTGCATATCCATACGTTATTAGGAAACTCGTTAGGTAGGCCCTTCTCACGGTCTCTTCGTATGTCTCTGAACCTATAAAGTCCCAGTATTTGATTCGCCCATACTTAGAGGCTGCTCCCTTAAGCTCCAGCCACATCTTCTCTAGCTCGGAGGCGAAGGATTCGCCTGACAATATTCCTTCCTTAATCACTTCCTCTTTAGCGATTCTCTGGGCTTCAGTCTTTATATAGCCTATTCTCTGCCATCTCTCGCTTATTGGCGGTAGCTCGCTCCAGTATTTTAATGCTTCACGAAAACCCTCGATGGTCAATTGCTCAAACTCCACAATTGGACGCCATGTCTCAAGGAATATTTCAGCCATCTTCTCTCTTGGTAAGCTGCGAATTTTCTCCTCTATTAAAAATGGGTCTCTATAAAGCGCTGTTGCCCTACTCTTAACCCATTCACCCTGCATCTTAACGACTGACGCTATGTGGTTTAGGGCTTCGGTATCTAGGCATAAGTCTTCAATACTCTCCCGCATTGGGAAAAATTCCCTAACAGCCCTAATCAGGTCTTCAACATCAACAAGATATGGGTCTAAACCCTTAATCTCAACAGACCTGCATAATTCAATTATTTTCAGGAGTTCTTCCCTAGTCTCCTTAACGCTCTTCCGCCTTTCATTCCCTCCCAATAATCTCTCCCCACCCATGTTAATCAAACAACTTCTCGAATTAATGATTTCCCATCAACATTTTGAACCGTTATTACGTGGACATCTTTGCCCTCAAAGAACATTTGGTTGGGCGTTATCGCAATATATTGTACACCCTCATTTTTAACGGCTGATATAAGCATGTTTGCTATAACCTCCCTATTCCTTGGGTCCATGTGGACATCATACTCATCTACGGCTCTGAAGGGTGATTTTATATGCTTTTGGAGAGCCAGTAGGAAAGCCATAGTCGCCGTGCTTCTCTCCCCTCCACTCTGGGAATAAATGTTTAGTGGGACGGGTTGTGAACCCTTAAACCCAACATAAATCTCCAATCCAGCAGCCTCAATATCATTCTCATTAATTAGTCGCACAAATCCCGAGCCGGCGACATGTGAGAGTATATTCTGATACTCTGTGTTCACGCTTTCCAATAGATTTTTGATGACGCCCCTCCATTCCTCCATCCTAACTCTAATCTCTCTTAAGGTTTTCTCGCGGTTTTCAGCCGCAATCCGAGCCCTCTCCTTAAGCTCAAGGTACAGCTTTGAATAGGATTCATACATCTTCTCAACATCCTCCGAAATATCCGCCATAGCCATTAAGCGCCCATCTATAATTCGGATTTCATCCAATATCTCCTCCGGACTCCTTAGAGTAGCTACTCTCGACCCCTTCTCCTCAGCCCTCTTAACAGCCTCCCCCAAACTTGAGAGAGAAGCGCTTAGATTCTTCTCTAGGATTTCAATCTCGCTCAGTAACTCGCTCCTTTGATAGGAGAGAAGAGCCAATTTAACTTTATCCTCAATGAGGACATTTATTAAATCATTAAGTCTCCTCTCAACTTTGAACATCTCATCCTTCACGTCCAAAAGGCTAGTCTCTATATTCGCGAGTTTAATGCTTGAAATTTCGGCTAAATCCTCAACCTCGCCAATTCTAGACTTTAAGGTGTCAAAGAGTCTACTTAGGTTTTCAATGGCGTTCGCCGTCTCCAGCCACCTTGATTTAGCCCCCTCACTTATAATGTTTGGCTCGATTTCGCCCTTATCTATTGTGACAGCGAATCTTAGAATATCTCTTATATTTCTCTCGCCCTCATTAAGCAGCCCCTTTAAACTATCCATTATTTCATGGTATCTGGAGAACTCAACGTTATATTTCGCCCTCTCCCTCTCAAGCGATATCCTTTCTTCAAGGAGACTGCGCCATTCATCTCTGAGACTGGATATCTCCGCCTCAATTGACTTTAGTGAGGACTCACGCTCCCTAATTGAGGACTCGATACTCTCCAGCTCAGTCTTTTTCACATTGACCTCCCGCCTAATCCTATTGGCCTCATCTTCTCTTCTAGATACCTCAGCCCAAGCTAACTCACGCTCTAAGAAGCGCCTTTTTAAGGTGAGCTGCTTCTTCTCCTGATAGCGCTCATATTGCTCACGCCAGTAGCTGAGCGTCTGCTCAGCGGATTCAAGCATCTTATTGAGTGATTCTTCCTGGCTTATTAACCGGCTAAGCTTATTCTGCGCCTCAAGGACATTCTTACGGTAAGATTCAAGCCCAACGGCAGATTCAACGAGCCTAAGCTTCTCCTGAGGAGACAGTAGAATAAACTGCTCAGCCATATCCTGATGCATTATTATAAGCATATTATCTGGGTCAACATTGAAGCGTGACAGAAGCCTTAGCACATCGGCTTTGCTAGCGGCAGCGCCATCAATCTCAAACCAATATTTACCATCCCGCCTCAAAACCCTAGTTAAATAAATCTGGTCCTTATTGATTTTATGAATTGGACGCCTACCACCAACCCTAGAATTGTTCAGAACTATTGTTACTCGCCCAATATCCTTACCCCACCTTATTAGGTCGCTAAGCCTCTTAGAGCGCTCAGTATAAGATTGACCTAAAGCAACAGATATACCCAAAAGAATCGATGATTTACCAGAACCATTTGGGCCGCAAATCACATTAACACCTGGCCTAAGCGGTATCCTAGCGTATTCATAAGACATGAAGTTCTCGAGGATAATCTCTGATATCAACATCCTTTAGCCCTCTCGAGACAATATAATGAGCTAACCCTTTTTATTTAAGGATATTCTATGGCATTCTCAATTAAAATCGCTCACGATCAGAATTTCTTAAAGCATTTTCTAGCAAAAATTATTCAGATTTAATCGGCTAAATTGCATTGATTTTAGGAAACATGCCTTAATCATAAACTCAAACCCGCAGATAAGAGAAGCCTTCTTTTCACCCATAATGATTGGGTGGTGATTAAGAGTAGAGGGATTTTGATCTGCGGGGGATTCTGAGACTTCACCTCCCACATCACACTCTCCCTACAAATATAAAATCCATTGGATTCCAGGAACTCTTTTACACCCCTAATCTCTGCAATATAGTCTGTAACCGTAATATTCATGTATTGAAAAGTGTAATACTGCATTACCGCCGAATATAATATTGCGTTCAACTGGTCTGTTCTCAGGAGCACACTGCTAACACATGTTGGGTCAACCGGTAACCAGCCCCATGGTGGAATATAAATTATTGCCCAGCCATGCCAGCTCACACCATCTTCCCTAAGAGATAAATGCTTAGACCAAAGGTATGAACTTTGGTTATGATGAGGTACATAGATACAGCCAAGCTGCAGATAAGCTGGTATACCAACAATTCGACAGAGAGTAATTAATAAATTAGATTGGTCATCGCAGTCACCTAAACCTGAGGAGAATGTTTCGATAGGATATTTTGGTATTTCCGATGGCGCATACAATATGTTGGATGCAATCCATCTAATAATCCATCTGATAATAGTTAAGACTTTTGTTTCTGTGCCTACTATTCGCCGAGCTTCATTTTCTAAAATGGATAGGTTGGACTGCCAAAAAGATGTGGGTCCACAATATTTTCTCTTTAAATCTTCGGGAATATCGTTTAGTGTTCCCGACGAGGTTTCTGAGAGAGTGGGTAAATGCCGCCTCTTAAAAACCATCTTATAAGTGGCGCTATAACTTATCCTTTCGCCCGGCAGCAACCTTTCCTTCATGAGATTAAGCAATATTATGGGGTTTCCATTCGCATCTGAGTTAAATCTCTCGATTGAATGAGATGTATTGACTAAATAAACTGTTTGCCAACTATTATTCATAAATAAACCTATCATTCTATCACTTTCCCTCAAAAACCACACATTTTCACCTTTATTCTCATAGGTTACTTTAATTACCAGCATGAATACCCTATCTCTCTCGCCTTCCACTTTAAGCCAATGTAGCAGGAAAGCTGCTGAAATCAAAATTACGGCAATAGTTATGAAGCGATTTCGAAGTTTAATTGCATCTTTCATGAACTCTAACTCTCTACCAAGTATTCGAGATGTTCACGCTGGTGATAAGGTAACTCAATTAAATAAATATAATCCTTCCTTTGTCATGGAATATAAATGTTGTTTGGGTTGGGGATTTAGGGTTGCTTGGTATTGAGCTATTTTAGATGCAGCACGTAAATGTTCATGTAATCCTCATAAACTGTTGCTTGGTATCCAGCCCTTCTAATCTCTTCCATCGATAGCCTAAGCCAATATCCAAATGAGCCGCTTAAAGTATTATCTGGGTCGATTGAGCTTAATCCGCTGTAACCCTTTCTCTTCGCAACCTCAAGAAGAATATATTTCGCAGCCCAATAATCTAAGGCGACCGGGTCTGTACTAGCAGCTATGATGTTGACTCTAGTAGCGTCATTATAGGATGTTCTCGGCCCACCGCGTGGTATAGCATTAACCCATATAGCATCAACTATATTTAGAGTTGGAAATCTAGTCTCAACCATTTCAGTTCCCATACCGCCTGTGCCCACAGTATTGTGTGCTCTAGCGCCAAGATTAGCCGTAAGCTTATCTGAGACAACGCCCATGTAATGCTTTACACATGCAGTGACACCATAGATGCTGTGGGTCTTTAAAACTGGGAAATTAATCACCTTAAGTTTCTCGCCATCATATGTTCTATTTTCTTGGCTCCATATCCCATACTTAAAACTTATGTATGTGCCAAAGACGGTCCTAAACTTTGGATATGATACCATTATTCCTGTTCTAGGGTTTTTGGTGGCATTAACCACGTAACCATCCTCCAAGTCGCCCTCAAAATACTCGCTAACCATCTTTGTGGTAATCTTATCCCAAAGGTATGCGGAAACCCTATATCCCCTCCTAGCAAATGAGTCTACAACGCTCTGAATTGACTGTGAAATATTTTCAGCATTATTTCTACTCCAACTGAAGCTTCCACCAGAACCAGCCGAACCATACTGCGCCTGCCCATTATCAGCTACAACTATCTCACCGATAAATCCATCTGGGTGATTGAGAATAGCCTGAATAAGCGCCTTCACGAGGTCTGTGTTTGTTCCTCCCCTCTCATCCCATTGGCTATTTACCTTAATTATGACGACCTCATCCCTAGCGATTAAGCCATTTGGACCCCTATTTAACCCATACTCGGGAGACTTATAAAATAATAGTCCGTGCTCACCCATTAAGTCAATAATCTTGAGGATTCCTTCATCATCACCCCTAGTGCCATTTACAACGAATATACTTGAAGATGGCTCAAACTTAGCCAGCTTACTCTCAATTGTCAATCCAATCTCCTTCCCCGCTTCCCTTCTCATCAATATAAATATGCCCCATGTTGCTAATGAACCGCCAATAATTATAAGCGTAACTAATATTGGAAAAAGCCTCCTCAAGTTAATCTGCCTATAAATTTTCTGGTGCAAGAGCTGGAGAAAAGGAAGAACATATATAGTTAACCAGAGGTAGCTGTTTGCCAGAGCCGCCCTCTGGCAGGGATAATTTATTCTTGAGGGTTTCGTTCCAGTCCTATAAATAAACCATAACAGACTAAATAGACCTATTATAAATGGGCTATAACGCAGTTCACGCAACTTCCTATATACCTTCGAAAAGAACATCTCCACAACCATCCCACGAAGAAGCGAAACCAATATACCACTATAAGTTCATCAATTAAAAGATTTCGTCTCAGGATATAACTACTAAAAAATAATTCGATAATGCATTATAACTCTGCGAGAAACTCGATGATTTATATAAGCCTTTGAAAAAATCAGGTTTAAGCGGCCAACTATGTGGGTTGAAGGTAATCCGCCTGTAAACCCGGGACTACAAGAGAAACTTTAGTATCATTTCATAATATATCTTCTTTCACTTAACTCTCATGATAGTGCTAGCTGATAATACTGTATTTTCTGGGTAGAATGGGTAGAAGGCGGGAGTCATTACTAAAGAACATTTCACTTGGTATTCTCCAGACTTCAACCCTCCGGGTTTTTCAATGAAAACGCGAATTATCTCACCATATCCCCACCATAACTCGGGGATTGTGGAGACATTCTTAAGAGATATTCTATTTCTTCTTAGAATAAAGGTGATTTTTTCTGGGTCGATTCTCTCCCCATTCACAATGAGAGAGAAGCCTTTTATTGATGAGAGGGGTTGCGCTGTATAGAGTGGATTACCTAGTTCAAATTGAAATCCATCTATTTGACCATCACCATTTAAATCAACGTTTTCTATTTCTCTAGTTGGAAGTAAGAGGAGAGCCGCTACCCGTTGAACGTCCCTCATGAACTCCTTAAAATTTTCTTTGGATGTAAAGTGTTTTTCCTGCCAAACGTTATAAGGAATTTTGTGAAGGCTTGTCTAGAAGATAAGAGACCAAGAACCACCGGTGAAGATGGTCTACTCATCATGCAGATCATGGAAATGTCATACTTGTCAGCGAAGCTTGGAAGAGAAGTAGCATATGAAGAATATATAAGGAATACAAAACATATGATTCTAAGTCTCTAGCAATCTGGGTGATTGTGGTTACAGACACGTATCTAATAAACTTCTATAAACTTCTTTAGAAGAAGTTCATATATTAACTAGGGAATTAAATCCCTTGAGAGGAGGAGAGGCTAGTCAAAAAGATAGGGAGGTATCATTTAAAATTAATCTTTCTTCGGAGCAATATTAAGAAGGCTGTCTAGGTCCCTTTTTAGCCCGTGTGCCGCCATGCGCTAGCACTTTCACATACACTTTCTATGAGCGAATCGGTGTTATTTGCATTATTTTTTGCAATAAATATTTTGTTTCCTAAAGGTGAACCTTAAATTAATCCAAGAGATACAGAGGCTTAGAGGTGCTAACTCAGTTGAGTGAGTTCAGCTTTGTCCATATCGCTGATGTTCACTTGGGCTATGAGCAGTATAATCTCAGCGAGAGGCGAGATGATTTTGATAGAGCCTTTATGGAGGCTGTCGATAAAATTATGGCGCTGAAGCCAAACTTCGTGATTATAGCCGGAGACCTATTTCACCATGCCAGACCCTTAAACATAACCCTAGAGAGGGCTATAAGGAATTTTAGGAGGCTGAAAGAGGCGAATATACCGGTTCTGGTTGTTGATGGCTCGCATGATGCTGCTCCAAATACCTTAACAAGCACAATACTTAATCCCCTTGACAGCGCCGGGCTAATATATTATCTGCCGAGACATGAGAATGCATGCTGGGAGAATGAGTATTGCTACGTGTATGGAATCCCAAACTTTAGAACTAGAGAGAGAACTGAGAAGCAACTGCCAGCTTTTTATGAACTGAAGAAACCTACACCCCGCAAGGATAAATTTAACATATTTGTCTTCCACATGGCCCTAGACATGCCGGAAATAACAAAATTTTATCCTAGAATAGCTGCTGAAGCTTCACCAGCCCTAATACCGGAAGGCTTCAATTATTATGCTGGTGGACACATACACTTACCACTACAAATCCAATTTAGGAATGGAGTATTAGCCTACAGCGGCTCAACCGAAACCGTGAGCTATGAGGATGCCTATGCTGAGAAAGGCTTCTATTACGTTGAAGTTGACAAGAGATTTGAGGTTAAGGTAAGCCGCATAAACATTGAGGGCACGAGGAAATTTAAGGTTGTTGAAAGGGATTGCAGTGGTCTATCCCCTCATGAGATAACGGAGCTGGCTGAAAAAATCGTTAGAGAAGCTGACGAAGAGGGTGCCGTCATAGTTCCGGTCCTAAAGGGTATGCTGCCAGCTGGCTCAACTAGGGGGGAGATTGATTTGGCAAGAATTAGAGGAGCGGCTGAGAAGGCTCTAGCAGTGCACCCAGTTCTTCTTCTTAGGGAGGAGGAGATCCCCGAGGAGATTATAAAGAGCATATTTGAGGGTGAGATAAAAGATTTGAGGGTTAAATCATACGAGTATTTTCTCCAATTCTTTATGCAACGCTATAGCCGTGAGGAGGCTGAGAAAAGGGCTAGAGTGGCCTTAGACTTAATGCAATACCTGGTGAGGGGGGATGAGGATAAAGTTAGGGAGGTTCTGGAGGGTTTGATTAAATGAAGATAGATAGCATATTCATTGAGAACATGAGGTCTCACGTTAAAACTTACATAAAATTCTCGAAGGGATTCAACTGTCTAGTGGGCGGGTTAGGCGCCGGAAAATCTAGCATACTATATGCAATAGACTTCGCATTATTTGGGGAACCCCTAAGCAGAAGTTACGACTACCTATTACGTGAGGGGACGGATATTGGCAGAGTTGCACTGAAATTTATAGAAAACGGGAAAGAATACACCATTTGGAGGGGGCTTAGGAGGCGCGGTGAAAGAATAAGCCAAGACCCTGAGCAACTCAAGCTCTTCGAGGGGAGCAAGCTTTTAGCCGAGATGAAAAGCGATGCGGTGTCAGAGCAGCTGAAGTCGATAATTGGGGTGGATAGGGAGATATTCCGTGATATAATCTGGGTTAGGCAGGAGAAGCTTAAGGAGATATTGGATATTATGCCAGCAGAAAGACAGAGGAGACTAGACCAGCTATTCGGAATATCAGACTATGATATCTCATGGGCAAACTTAAGACCAGTCCAGAGATGGTATGAGGGTGAAAGAGAGACGCTAGAGCGGGACCCAGACGTCATTGGCGTAAAGGATATGCAGAGCAAATATGACGAGGCTGTCAAGGAACTCTCAATAAGGGAGGCTGAGCTTGAAGAGGCACATCGAAGCCTATACGAGGCTGAGTTAAAGCTTAAGGAGGCTTCCTCAAGGCTTGAGGGGCTTATGGAGATGCGCCGAAAAAGTGAGGAGATGAGGAATGAGGAAGCCGATTTAAAGTCCAAGATTGGAAGTCTTGAGAGCATATGTGCCAGGCTGATGAACGAGATTAGAGAGAGAAGAGCGAAGATAAACGATTTAGAAACGCGCCTAGAAGCTTTAAACGCTCAGGAGAAGAATGTTAGGCGGAGGCTTGCCGATTTAGGTTTGTCAGAGAATATGTCCCTAGAAGACCTTCAATCTTATATCGACAGTATTATTGTGCAAATCTCAAGCATACGTGGTGAGGAAGAGAACGTTAGGGGAGAAATTAGAAGGGCAACGCAGAGAATATCTAATTTAGTTAAAGAGAGCAGGTGCCCACTGTGTCTCCAAAACCTCTTGTCCGAATATAAAGATAAGCTAATGAAGCAACTCAATGAGGAAATCTCCAGCTATAGGCAGCAGCTAAGCGAGCTAGAGAGGAGCGCTAAGGAGCTAGAGCATCTAAGAAGCATCCTCTTCGCAGCCCTCACCAGCCTACAATCAATCCTTCCAAAACGGGAGGAGCTAACTAGACAGCTCAGGGATGAGGAACAGCAGCTCAAAAGAGCGGTGGAGGAATTGAATGCAAAAAAAGAGGAGATTGAAATATTAAAGAGTCGCCTAACCGACTTAAAATCCAAGATTGCTGAATTCGATTATTCAAAACTTGAGGAGGCTCAGAGGCTATATAGTGAGACTTTAGAGAGATACTCGAACCTAAAGTATAAGGTTCAGAATTTAGAGAGCCAAAAGAATGAGATTATAAGTAGGCTTGAGGGACTAAAAATCCGGTTAGATATAGCCCAAAAGAAGATTGAGCGCTTAGAGAAAATTAGGGAGATACTGGTGTTCATTGAGGAGACTAGACAGGCGTATAAGAGTATACAGCCAAAGATAAGAGGAGATTTTGTAAAGTATCTTGAGAGAATCGTCCAGCAGATAATGGATGAGCTCATTGGCTCGGAGGGGGAGCTCTTCACCATCAAGATTGACGAGAATTATACGCCAATAATTGAGGGTGAGGATGGGCGAGAGAGAAGTGCATCTAATCTCTCTGGAGGCGAGAGGACTTTTCTCGCACTCGCATATAGGTTGGGCATTGGCCAGCTTATAATGCATCTGAAGTCTGGACGCGGATTAAGCATATTGCTCCTAGATGAGCCGACGGAGAGCCTGGGTAGAGAGGATGGTTCAATAGATAGGTTAGCGGAGATGTTATCACGCCTAAAAACAATCGAGCAGATAATAGCGGTAACGCACAGCGAAGCCTTCGCCGAAAAAGCTGACCAAGTAATAAGGGTTGAGAAAAGAGATGGAAAGAGCGTAGTCTTAACGGAGTAAATATGCCTTTAATTCCGCATTATATTTTAGGCCTCATTGGATGGAGGATGATGAGAATGATTAAGGTTGGTTGTTGCGGCTACCCAGTTTCACAGGCCAAATACTACGAAACCTTTAAGCTGGTTGAGTTAAACAGTACATTTTATAGGTATCCAAGCCCCAGAACTGCTGAGAACTGGCGGAAGAGAGCTCCAGAGGATTTTGAATTCACCGTGAAAGCCCATCAAGATATAAGCCACAAATATAAGTTGAAGATTGAGAGAGCGGCGGAGCCTTTTGAGAAAGTTAAACAGATATGTCGCATATTAAAGGCGAAGATTATACTTATCCAGACGCCAGCGTCCTTTAGCATAAAAAATCTTGAGGATGCAAAAAAGTTCTTTAGCGGAATTAACCGCGAAGATTTCATTCTTGTTTGGGAAACGCGGGGACCCTCATGGGAGAGCGATGAGGGGCTTAGAAGCCTTAAGGGGATTCTAAGCGAACTGGATGTAACGCATGTAACCGACCCATTAAGGCTCATGCCAACCTACACATCTAGACTAGTATATTTCCGTCTTCACGGATTAGGTGAGCGCATGTACTACTACCAGTATACAAATGACGAACTAAGAAGGATTTATGAAATCGTCAGAGGGTTTGAGGGGCTGGAGATGGGCGCCTACGTCCTCTTTAACAATCTATCCATGTTTGAGGATGCAAGACGCTTCGCCTTCTTTATGAAAAATGGATACTTTCCGCTATTAACCGGAGAATTCGGCATAGAATCTGTTCAGCGCATTCTTAATGCGGTCCGCTATCCAACGACGAAAAACGCGTTAATCGATAGGGTTGGCTGGAGACTTATCGAGTTTGAGGATGGAAGGCAGGTTAGGCTCAGTAAATTAATGGCTAATATATCGGCAAAAACCTATAAGAACCCCGAGGAAATCATGAGCGAGCTAAAAGCAAGCCTTGCTTAAAGCTCTTCCAGAACATAAGAGATAAATAATTAAGGTTTCAGAGAATAATTTGGGGTGAGTTTTTGGGATTAGGTATCTCAATCGAGACTGTTATGAGAAGACCTCCAGTCACAGCGTTATTTTCTGACAATGTCTCATTAGTTATTGAAAAGATGATTTCAAACAATATTGGTGCCGTCATAGTTATGAGCGGCGGTAACCCGGTTGGAATAGTAACCGAGAGGGATATTCTCGAGAGGGTTGTTAGGGCGGGTAAAGACCCGAATAAAACCAGAGCTGAGGAGATAATGTCATCCCCACTAATATCGATTGAGGCGGATAAAACAGTAAAAGACGCATTGATTCTAATGCGTGATAAGAAAATAAGAAGGCTTGGAGTTACGAGGAGAGAGAGGCTTATAGGTATAGTAACTGAGAGAAGATTGCTTGATGCATTAGCATCATACTAAATAATCTTCATCCCCCATTTTTTCTTACACAGGAGGTTATTGGAATGAACAGTATTAAACCCGGCTATAGTCCTGAGAACCTAAAGGTCATAATCCCAGTTGGCGGTATAGCCAAGAGACTTCTCCCACTCACAGCTGAGGTGTCTAAGGCATGTATTAGGCTTGTTAATCTCCCGCTTATAGAAATATCGCTCCTAACATTAGCTAAGCAGGGAGTTAAAAACTTCATTTTCGGCGTGAAAGGTTACACAAATTACAGGAGCTTGCATGACCACTTCGAGTCGGGTGTAGGATTTTCGGCAAGATATGGCATTACTCCAAGGGTTCACATAAAATATCAACCAAATGTGGACGACTGTGGAAGCGCAGACTCAGCCCGCATAAATATCGAGTATTATGATATTAGGGACCCCGTCTTCGCAGTTCAAGGAGACAATATATTTGACGTAAATTTGATGGACATGCTGAAATTTCATTGCGAGAAAAATGCCTTCCTAACAATCGGGCTTATGCCAGTTCCAGACGTCACTGGATATGGAATCGCTAAGATTGATAAAGATATGCGTATATCGGAATTCGTTGAGAAGCCAAGTCCTAAAGAGGCTCCATCTAATCTGGCTAACACCGGACTTTATTTGTTTAGTCCGGAGGTTAGGGAGGTCTTTAAAGAGACCAGAGTTCAAGAAATGATATTTAAGAAGAAGCGATTAGACTTCGGCTATGACTTTATACCATATCTTATAGAGACTGGGCGTCCAGTCTATGGATACATTTTAAGCGGAGTATGGTATGATGTCGGGACACCAGAAAGGTACCTAGAGGCTATGGATGGGATATTGCATGGTAAACTGAAAGCTCTCCAGGATTTCGGGGGCAGAATATTCGAGAATACAAACATATGGATACAGGGCGAGAGCCCAGAGGCCCTCCGGAGAAGGGATGAAATCGTAAGAAAAATTAAGGATGGCAGAATAGAGGTTGAGGGACCTGTCTTAATTGGTAGACACTGCGAAATTTCTGATGGTGTCAGAATAGTTAATTCATGCATAGACAATTATACTAGGATAGGAAGGAATGTAGTTATAGAGAACTCAGCCATAATGGATAGGGTCATAGTCGGCAATAATGCTGAGATAAAAAATAGCATTATTGGGAGGCATTGTATCATAAATTCAAGCCAAATAGAGAGAACCAAAATACACGATGTATCCGTTATAGCAGATGATGTGATAATTGATGATGGATGCGAGATAGCGTCAACGAAAATTTATCCACACAAACACTTACATAAACAATCAGTTCGAGGAGCGATTATCACTTAAGCTGAGTAAAAATAAATGGATTATTGAAAACATTTGCATCCTTAGCGCCTATTATTAAGGTAGATAGGCATATATTAGGCAGCATACGATGGCTAAGAGAGCGCCTACGAGACCCCATGCAGCCCATTCTGAAGCAAAAATCTGTGGAAAAGCCTCTATTAAAAGTGGCAGAGCCCTAGAATACACGATATTAGCTGCAACGCCCAGCATAAATCCAATGAGCCCTATCACAAAGAGAGTTAAAGCCATCTTTGACCTATGGCCCATAAAAACTCCACCTCAGTACATTTTTTAACCGAACTTCTCACCCTCAGCCTCAGCAGCCTTCGATGCAACCAGCTCTGGGAACTTCGATTTCATCCTTTCCTCAGCAACCAAAGCGGCCTCTTCAATTATCTTCTGAGCCTCCTCGCTTGTTGGCTCAAAATCGAAGCTTGAGCCTACGGCTTGACCTGACTCAATCATTATTTCATCAAGCATTGTCATTATCGTATTTAGTTCGTGCTCAGCATTTGGCATTATACCAACTATGCCAGAGCGCACATCCCTCAAAATCTCAAGGGCTGGCCCTATAACTGATGCGGCATTGCCAAGATGTGTAATTGTTCCAAGCCTTAATGCCACCCTCTCAAGAGCTAACCTAGCATTTGACATAAGGTTTATGGTCTTCCTGAGCTCAGCAAGCTCATTAGCATAAACCGTTGCTCTTTTCATGTCATGTTCAGAGTAGGCGTCAACAACTTTAGAGAATAACGATTTGTCTCTTTGAGCCATACTATTTATTGCATTCTCAAGCGCCTGGGCCTGAGCCTCTATGCGCTTAATGGCTAACGACAGCTTATATTTTAATGGTTGCTGCGGTCTAACTACACCCACAACTTTATCCATTACATTGTTGCTTGTTCCTTCCCATTCCTTACTAAACTTTGACATTCAACATCACGAAACATCTCTGAGGGACCAGATTATATTTGAGCCTTCTTATCATTGACATATCTATTCACTTGATATGCTAAACTCTTCTCTTTCAGGTAGGAGCATAATTATTCATTCAAAAATGGCATAGTTAGCGCTTAGAGGGAAACTCGATTTAAATGAGCGACTTAAGCTTTCTGAGCTGAATGAGAGGAGGAATCTCATTAATTCGCTCAATTTCAATCCTATCCCACATTATCCCTTTAGGCCTCTCGCCTGCATCATTTATTCTAATGACCTTAGTGGGCGTTATTATTGCATCAACTATAAGATCATATACATCTTTGGGAACAAAATCAACTACCTGAATATCATGAACTGTTGTAAATATGGGTGTTTTCTCATCAACAACGCCCAGCTCGCGCAGTATTCCGTACTCTATTTCACTGTATCCGCCACCCTTGCCAACCCTAACCCCATCTTTAGAGACGGCTACGGAGCCAGCGACAATTAAATCCACGTTAGGTATTTCATCGATGCTGCATATCTCACCGTACTTGAAGGCGCCGCGTATTGATGAGGCATCCTCATAAGCTCTTTTAGGTATTTTTCTCGGTTCGAGAAGCAAGAAGCCTGAGCTGAGTCTGGGCGTAGGCATTAGGAGAGTTTTCCCATTTAGGAGGGCTAAGAATCTAACCATTCTTTGTGGTGAGTCCGGATTAACCTTGATAACTTTAGCCCGCTTAAACTCCCATTGTTCAGCTAGCTTTTGTGCAGCAATATTCGAGCCAACGAAATTTGGTATTCTACCATAAACTGGCTTAGGAAATCTTGATATGCCAGTCTCCTCCATAAGCGCCCAAATCTTTCGGCGTATCTCCTCCTTGCTTAATTTTGGGGAATCCGACAACATAGGGCTACACAGACTCAGCCCCTTAATATACCCTCAGACTTAAGCTCTCTCAGGGCTTCATTAAACCTCTCAATGGTTGTCTCAATATCTTTTCTAGTATGGGCAATTGACAATATGAACCTTGAACCCATTGGATGTACGCCTTTATTTATCAGCTCCTTCTCGATTATGCGCGTAATCTTTTGACTTTCTTCCCTCTTTTTCTGAAACCTAATATAGCTTTCGATATCCGAAACATTTAAATCCTCCGGGCTCAGCCCAAAACCTACATAAATTATTGATGGCGTCGTCCCCCACACTAAAGCATCAACACGATTATCCTCGATAACATCATTTAAACCCCGCCTCAGCATTTCACCCTTAAAATTTATTGATGGATGGACCCTTCCCTCAAGAATTAAACCCAAGCAAGCATTTCCAGCCGCTGCAGAAAGCGGATTAGCATTAAATGTTCCCGGATGAGCTATCCTTCTGCCTTCGGCCTTAAACTCCAACAGACTTAGACATTCTCTCTTTCCAACAACAGCTCCGCCAGGAAAACCTCCGGCGAGAATTTTACCCAACGTTGAGAGGTCTGGTATTACGCCATAGCGCTCCTGTGCTCCACCTGGAGCATCTCTAAACCCCGTGACAACCTCATCAAATATCAGGATTACACCGTTATCCTTCGTAATTTTCCTTAGGTTCTCGAGAAAACCCTTAGCTACTGGTATTAGCCCCATCGATGCGCCTCCAGGCTCAAGAATAACGCACGCAACATTGCCGCCCTCAATTACCCTCTCAACGGATTCTATATCGTTTGGCGGTAAAGCAATAGTATATTGGCATACTTCAGGTGGAATGCCAACCGGATAGTCTCCTAATAGGAGGGATGAGTAACGGGGGTTATAGTCAATTAATGTATAATCAAACCATCCGTGAAAGTGAGACATGAACTTTATGATGAACTTTTTTCCCGTGTAGGCTCTCGCTATCCGAATAGCCATCATCGTCGCTTCAGTTCCAGAACTCGTGAACTCAACTAAGCCTTCACGTGCACACGGTATTAGACAAGTAACTTTTTCAGCCCACTGAATTTCAAGCTCATGTGAAGCCCCAAGATGAGTCCCCTTACGCACTTGTTCTATGGCCGCCTTAGTTACAATGGGATGGGCATGCCCCAAAATCAGCGCTCCATGCCCCATCCAATAATCGATATATTCATTTCCATCAACATCCCATTTCCTAGAGCCTTTAGCCCTAACACAGTATATTGGCATAGGCTCGAAGTATCGTGAATCATGCGTCACACCCCTGGCAAAAACCCTCTTTGCTCTCCTATATAAGTCTAGGGATTTCAAGTGTTTCTTTAAATATTCATGGTCTATCTTATTCTTAAGACTCTCCGAAATCATTTCTTAAACACTTCCAAACCGATTTTTCTCTACAATATCACCATGTTAAATAGTTTTTTAAAGTCCCTCCTAACCCATAGAAGGATGGGGATAAAAATCCCGAAAGGATGCAAGTATAACATTCAATCCATCCGTGTAAAAATTAGAGAATCAAGCGTGATAATGAACTATGGTTGATGGAATATTCTTTGTTGGGCATGTCTCTATCGATGAAATTCAGAATGTGAATGGCTTTAATATTCAGCCTGGTGGAGCAGCACTCTATGCCGCTGTAGCTGCTAGAACACTCTTCGAAAAAGTCTATCTAATCTCGGTTGTAGGCGCGGATTATCCATTTTTAACAATTTTGGACATCTTTCCAAGACGGTACCTGAAAGTTTCAAAGATGCCATCAACTAGATTCAGCATCAAATACAATGAGATGTGGGAAGCGAAGTATCTTATGGCTAAATATGGTTCTGGACTCAAAATATCACCATCACTAATACCAATAGAGAGTCTAGAGCCGGAGAGCATAGTGCACATATCACCACTTCCACCAACTAAAGTGAGGAGAATTGTCGAATCGATTAGGGAGAGGAAGCCTAAGACCAGGATTTCTGTTAACACATGGATAGGATATATTAAAGGTGAGAATAAGAGCATCCTTAAGGAAATAGCCTCTGAAGTCGACTTCTTCATACTTAATGATTCCGAGGCGAAAGCTTTAACAGACACAAAAAGCCTATCAACAGCTCTAAAGCTTCTTAAATCCAAAATTCTGGTCGTAACCCTAGGCGATTTAGGAGCAATAATAAGCAGCGAGGACGGAGACATACAAATGGTACCAGCACTAAGATTCCCCATAGAGAGGATTATAGACACAACGGGTGCTGGTGACACGTGGTGTGGCTCCTTTCTAGCAGCCTACAAGCAGACAAATGATTTAATGAAGGCTGTAACTGCAGCGTCGGTCATCTCAAGCATAAAATGTACTGGTTGGGGATTTAGTAAACTCCTAAACTTAAGGTTTAAGGGAGTTGATAACATAATTGAATATATTATTGGGCTGAAAGAAGGTGGCGTGCAAAAGAAAATCTTAGATTATTTGATTAAGCAATCCTAGATTTCCTTCTTTTTCTCAAGAGATGAGAAAACTTTAAAAATTCTAATTTTTCTCTCGCTAAAATAATGATAGCAAGAAGCAACCTACCTGGATGGTTAGATAAAGATATTGTTCTTTTGGCATTGAGCATGTTTTTTAGGCGCGCATCTCAAGGTTTCCTTCAGATTGTACGCGCAATATATCTTGCAATCATAGGCTTTGATCCTCTAACAATAGGGTTTATGACGGGCTTTGGTTCAGCAGTCAGCATAATTGAGTCCACATTATTCGGAGTATTATCAGATAGATATGGCAGGAAACTTTTCCTTTTTATAGGCAATTTGATGTCCGTAGCTAGGTTTCTGCTCTATGCCTTAAGTAGAGATTTCTGGGTTCTTTTAATAGCTCAGGGAATTGGCGCATTAGGCGAGGGTGAAGGTGCGGGTCAGCCAGTAGTCTCTGGATACATATCGGATAAAATAGTGGATGGAACTAAACGTACAAGAACCTTCAGCACATTAGCGATTACAAACGCTCTAGGTTCAACAATAGGGTCGCTTCTAGCAGCTCTTCCAGAGTTCTTTAAGAAAAATTTATCTCTTAATGAGGCTGACGCTTACATACTGCTTTTTTGGATCGGCTTCCTCTTCAATCTTATATCGCTTATCACTATAATATTGATTAGAGAGCCGAATCCAGGTGAAAAACCGAGGAGACAATCTGTTAAATCCACTATTAAATCGCCCCAAGCAATAAGGGAGATAACTCTATATTCTCTCGTTAGGTCTACAGATGGGTTAGCAATGGGCTTCGTATCGTCTCTCGCTCCACTTTATCTCCATCTCAGGTTTAACGCTGACTCAGAAGATTTAGCACCAATCTATGCCGCAGCAAGATTTATACCCATACCTCTTTATCTGACAATGCCTCTACTCGTAGAGAGGTTCGGCTATGTAAAGCCGCTAATAGTTGCACGCGCAGCCTCAGGTCTATCGTCACTACTCATCGCATTCGCATTGGACTTTAGACTAGCCAGCTCATCACTTATATTATACATGGTGCTTGTAGAGACAGTCATGCCTATAAGACAGGCTTTTGCTACGGAAATAGCAAGCGCATCAAGTGTGGGTTCGCTTGTAGGTATAAGTAACTCTCTTAGGACTCTTCTTAGGTCAATTACGCCTGTGGTAACAGGATTTTTCTTCCAAATATCGCAATTTCATCTACCCTATATTTTGGGTTCATCACTTTTCTTCCTCAATTCGTTCCAATTCTACAAATTTTACTCAAAAAAAGGAGTCACAAGAGGGTTAATTGAAAGTGTGTAGAATGCCCAACTTTTAAAGTATTCACTATGCTAGTTCTTTAGGGCATTCAGGTATACGCAGAAAGGCTGGAACTAAAATTAAAACGTCGGCCAAGAGTGGTAAAATAATGACAACCTCCCTGTATCCCATGTTCCAAAGAAAACCGCCGAGCAATGACCCAAGTGAACCTATGAAATCCAGTAGGCCGCTTATCCCCTGAACCCTCCCTCTCTTCTCCGGCGGAAAACTCTCCCAATACATTGTTATAAATGGTATAAAGCTTATACCACCTACCCCACTCATGCCCCCCGGCCCCATTAATCCCATAACCCCTAAAGCTCCCGCTGCGACGAGCGCGGCATGATTCGGCGCCCAAATTAGTAATAATGTACCGGCGTAAGTGATTGGGCGGAGCATTAAGAAAACCTTCTTACGTCCGATAGAATCGGCTAGTTTGCCTGCGGGTATTTGTAATGGGAGCTGCGCTAATACGCTTAAGGTTCCCATGAGCCCCAAAATATATTGGTCAGCGCCTTTCACGTTAACAACCCATAATGGGACAAAGGGCATCGATATTGCTCCCAGACGCATAACGGCCATCGTAACTAACCAATATTTGAGCTGCTTCTCACTCCTTATTAACTCCCTATAGCTTTCAACAAAGTCAAACTTTAATGGCATATTTTGTGAAAATGTCCTTTTTATCTGCGGGGATTCAAGCATTACTAGGACGAATATCGTTGCTAAAAGGAAGGCTATTACCTGCACAAAATAAAGTGGTCTAATACCCTCCACACTTATTCCACCAAAAGCAGAAACTACCATTGCAGCAGTATATGGAGCGAAGAGACTGGGTATAGCCCAGATTGTGCGTGAAAGGCTCATGGCCAGCGCTCTATTTCTGGAGTTTGTTGTTTCTATTATAATTATATCCGTCAGCGGCATTATGAGTGGCATACTAATTCTCATTAATATTATGGCTGGAATAAGCATCCACCAATTTAATGCAGAGCTATATATGCTGGCGACCGCCACCGACAATATAAGCCCTAAAAGAAGCATCTTCTTAACACCAAACCTATCTATAAGCCAGCCTGCGGGAGCTGAAAAAATTGAGCTAACAACACCGCCTAAGCTCTCAAGAGAACCCAATTCTATTGGGCTGGCTCCCAAAGCTGTCGCGTAAAGCTGATTATACTGTGTTGAGAGATTCGACGACCAGGTCTGTAAGCCTATAGAGACCAACAAAACTTTAAATCTTTTATCCAAGCGCCTGAGGAAACCTGAAATCATCATGAAGCCCTCCAATAGCACATTGTTGCAAAATAGTTTCCTTCCTCTTATCAGCGACTTTATATCATCGTTGATAAAATCATCCTAAATATAAGTTTTGAGTGAGTGTGAGATGGGTGGAAGCTCTAAATTTAAAGTGCGCGCTCAGTAGTTATGTCAATCATCCTCTGGATTTCCCTTTCGAGCTCTTTCGGCAACCCAAATATACTTACGTCCATGAAACCTCTTACTATTAGGGCTTCAGCCTCACTTCTTGAAAAACCTCTAGCCATCAAATATTGAACTTGCTCTTCAGCTATTTTTCCAACGGCTGCTTCATGGGAGAGCTCAGCGCCCTGAACCTTAGCCATAAGCTCTGGAACGGCATAAATTATAGCTTTATCTGATAGAATCAGACCTCTACATTCCAGATGGGCTTTTGTGTTACCGTGTTCCCCCTGAAGGAAACCTCTAGCATATATTTGCGCTTCATCAGTCGCTATGGCTCTAGATATTATCTCGCCCCTACAGCCCTCATTCTGTAGAACTATCTTTGAGCCAACATCAATATATGATGTGCCCGTTCCGTAAATGATTGTGTTAAATCTGGCGCGTGCATTCACGCCCCTACAATATGCAACTGGATACATTTGTAGACTCTTAAGAGGCTTAAAGCACATATAATTGCTTATAAATACGCCATTATCCTCAATAAGCGCGCCAGACCTAGGTCTAGAATCAAAGTTCTGAGCCCAATTGTGAATCATTGTGAAGGTTAATTTGGCGTCCTCTTTAACGTAGAATTCCGTTATGCCTACATGTAGCCCGCGCTGAACGCTAGAGTGAAGTGTGCAGCCAGTTATTATCTGCGCTTCTGAACCTGGCTCAGCGATTATTATGTTATGAACATTCTGGTTTAAATTGTCGGTTGAAATAAATAAGCATGCCTGTAATGGCATTGTAACCTTCTGGTCCTCAAATATCCTAATAAAATATCCTTGGTCCCATGCCAGCTCCGCTAAAGCTGTATACTTGTCCGTGTCTACGCTTACAATCTTCCACCAATAGTCCTTTAACCAATCATACTTTTCCAAAGCTTCTCTAGCGCTCATTATTTCAACTTTATCCTCAAACAGACTTTGAACAGCTCTAAAGATGACCGAGTGGTCTATTTGGAAGAAAGATGCAGCCCTATTCTCCCGCTCCGGTAGGACACCCACTTCAAGAATCCTTTCTAGAATTTCCTTTGGGAGACTTGATATTGGACATGGTTCCCAATTCTTAGGCTGCCTAGAATATTGATTTACATCCAAATCTGGCCCGTAAGCCGCTGGCTTATTTATAGCTCGCAGCGCATCGTCTTTACTTGTGGACATTTCTCGCACCACGCATATCCTTCGTTAAGTATCTGACCTAAAATTTTTACTGGTGAACCTGAGCAGACTATCGTGCCATTCATTAATACATGGGCCATATTCGCGTTAATATACTGAAGGATTACGCCCAAATGAGTTATTATTAAAGCCGAACGACTATGAAGCGCATCATTAATTATTGTTCCTAAAATCCTCAGGTTTTCAACATCAACCCCAGAATCTGGCTCATCAAGTACTATAAAATCTCCATTTTGGGCCAAAACCTGAAGTATCTCGGATTTCTTGATTTCTCCGCCAGAAAATCCTAAATTTATGTCTCTCTCAAGAAAGCTTTGTGGAAACTTAACTTTCACAAGGAGCTCGCCGATTTTGTTCTCATCCGGCATAAGATAGCTTAATATTCTGCCAAGCTTAACTCCTCTAATCACTGGAGGATTCTGAAATGCCACGCTAATTCCCATCTTAACCCTTTCATTAGTTGGGAGACTGGTTATATCTATACCCTTAAATATAATTCTGCCAGAAACAATTTTATAGGCTGGAAAGCCTAGAAGCGCCATTATCAGCGAACTTTTTCCAGAACCATTAGGTCCAAAGAGAACATGCACCTCACCCTCTGGTATCTGCAAGTTAACATTATTAAGTATTCTTTTGCCAGAAACCTCGACACTTAGATTCTGAATTTCAAGTATACACTTAACCATGATAGCTCATCTTTTGTATTTGTGATACTGCAACTAATTAACGTTTCCCCCCACATAATGGTTCGCATTCGATTGCAGCCCTCTGTCTATTAATACCCCGAATTACTTCTGGATTAACCTTCGGTCTCCTATCGTAAGTGTATAATCCATTTGTTTCCTGTTCAATATCATAGAGCTGCGTGTAACAGAAGCCAGAGATAGCCTTATTAGAGAGTAGAGTCTCTGTTAATGCCTTGTATCTTAAAATGAACTCTTCAAGAGTTTTTGGTCTCTCACCATATCCCCAGCTTTCACCAGCTTTAGTCTCAAAAGGATTCCACCAGGTTCCACCATATTCGCTTACCATAAATGGTTGCCCCTCATAATCCATGTTTCTTAAAAGGTCTGTTGGGCGCCTAAAATCAAGTTGAATTTTCCCTCCCCCGCTTAAAATGGCATAGTGTTCTTTGAAGGATTCAGGATTCTGCTCGTAATCATGAACATCATATATGTCTATTTCTTTATCAACGTGCGTCCAACCACTGCAATCGATAATCAGCCTTGTAGGATCAAGCATTCTAGTTATACGCGTAACTCTTTGAATGAATTCTGCGCAGACTTTATCATCAGCGCGGATTGACCTTTCATTAAAGGGCGTCCATATGATGATTGATGGATGATTAATATCTCTTCTCACAGTCTCAATCCATTCATCTAGCAGCGCCTCTCTAGCCAACGCATTAGTTAAATCAGCGCCCCAATCTGGAAATTCGCCAGCCACAAGATAACCTAGTTTATCCGCCCAGTATAAGAAGCGTGGCTCAAACACCTTTTGATGCAATCTGGCGCCGTCGAAACCCATATCCTTAGCTAACTCTATATCGCGCCTTAAAGCTTCGTCGGATGGAGCAGTATAAATGCCATCCGGATAATATCCTTGGTCTAGGACAAATCTTAAAAAGCGCACTTCACCATTAAGCAGAATTTTATTCCTAAATCTGCGTATTTCGCGTAGACCAATGTAAGATTTAACCTCATCCACAATTCCATCCTTACCAGTAATTTTAAGATTCAGCCCATATAAATATGGGTCCTCAGGAGACCATAGGTGTGCATCCGGAATCCTCATGTAAATATGGCTTATGGGCTTCAGAGAAAGAGCTTGAGCTTCAACCACCACATTATTCCCTTCATAAACCTGAGCCGAAAGAGTATATTCGCCTTCGCCTCTCACATGAACGTCGATAAAGATGCCGCCGCTTTTCGGCTCAGTTATTATGCGAAAATACTCTATGTATTGATTTGGAACGGCTTCAAGCCAAACCGTTTGCCAGATTCCAGTTACGCGGGTGTAAAAGCAACTGTAAGATTTCAAGCGATGACTCTGTTTTCCAGTTGGCTGAAGACCGCTTCTACACTCATCTAGAGCCCAAACAACTATCTCATTATCCTCTGGCCTAACAAGTTTAGTTATGTCGAATGTGAAGGGTGTGTATCCACCTTTATGAGTGCCAGCTTTATAGCCATTAATCCACACTGCCGCTCCGTAATCTACTGCGCCAAAATGAAGTAAGATGCGATTATCCAGCCATTGGTCTGGAATATCAAAGAAGCGCTTATACCAAACGGACTCCATGAAGTCTTTCTCACCAATGCCAGATAAGCTGCTTTCAGGAGGAAATGGCACAATTATTCTTCTAGAGAATTCTTTTCCGCTAAACCAGCCCTTCTCAAGTCCGCTCCTACTATTATCTATCTCAAATTGCCATTCACCATTAAGGTTCATCCAGTTTTTTCTCTCAAAATCCGGTCTCGGATACTCCGGCCTTGGAATACTCAACCTCTCAACCACCCTTCAAATCTACTATTGTCTCATATTACTAATCCTATGGAGATGTGAGAGAACTTCAAATATAATTTTAGCAGCACATATAGCTGTTATCCCACTACCATCATATGGCGGCGCAACCTCCACAACATCAAAGCCCACTAAGCGCTGGTCACATAACCCTAATAGGACATCTAGAAGCGCACTTACTGATATACCCTCAGGCTCTGGATTTTGAACGGCCGGTGCAAAAGCAGGGTCCAGAACATCCATGTCTATAGTAACATATATTTTGTCATAAGTATCAAGAGAACTTTTAATCTCCTCGAGAACATCCTTTCTATCGGAGTTTAAGATCCGCTGTGAGGTTACACATATAATATTGTCTGTGTTAGCGACGTATTCGAGCTCCTCCTTGCATACGGCTCTAGTTCCAATCTCAATTATTTTCCTTGGTTTTATCTCCTCATTTATTCTGCGCATGAACGTTGCATGACATAACCTCTCATCCATATATTCGCTCCTAAGGTCTAAGTGGGCGTCAAAGCTCACTAAAGCAAAATCACCCTTAATGCTCCTCACAGCCCCAAATGTTATTGTATGTTCCCCACCAATCATTACCGGCTTTTTCCCACTTTCAAATATGTCCTCACAGACAAGCTTTATTCTTTTAAGCGTTTCAACAAGATTTCCGCTTATATGAAGATCTCCAGCGTCATGAACGCGCACTTCTTCAATATCAATTCCAGACCTAAAGCTGTAGGTTTCAATGTTAAGGGATGCTTCTCTAATTGCTGCTGGTGCAAATCTAGCTCCCACTCGATATGTGCTTGTAAAATCGAATGGAACACCAAAGAGCACATATTCTGCTTCCTTAAGGGTTCTCTGGAAACCGCTAAAAAACATCGTTGCTGATGTAAAGAGGTCTAGGTTTTTCATATTTCCAGTTTTCTCTATGAAGACTTATAAGCGTAAAGCAATTATAATCGTAAATATTCCTTCCTACAAGCATTCATTTAGAATGGCTGAGATAAAAATGATCAAGGAGAGCGGCATAAGTGCTCCTACAATCTTATACGCTATATCAATATCCTATTTTGTCGTTGGCACCATATTACTGGCTATAATGGCGCTGTCAAAACATAATCTCTTACCCCTCCACTTAGGGTTTGTGGGAGCCCTTAATATTGTTGCCTCCTATAGTTTAATTAAGGCAAGAAGATGGACACTTCATGTAGTGGTCTTTGTATCGCTGGTGAATCTTACATTTAGCTTTACAGCCTTAATCGCTATAGTCAACCTTTTCGGCCTGAGAGATATCCTGAGCATACTATTTCTGTTAGGCATAAGCGCTTATGTAATACTCTCAGCTACTTCATTAGGATATGTAATTCGCGAAAGGAGCAAGTTTAGATAAATATTCCTGACCAAAATTGATTTATTTTGGAAAGCCGAAAAGTATCTTTGGAGCGATTATGTATTCTATTATGAGGTTTCCGTCAAGATTTCAGAAGTTTGTTAGGGCGCCAGCTGAATGGCTCTGTGAGAAATTAGTGCAGGTTTTGGGTGAGATTTATAAGAAGAATGAAGGAGAGTTTATTTTTAAGTCTAGTATTAATAGTGGAACAGGTGTTACGCTTAAAGTGAGATTGATTCCAGAAGGCGACTTCAGCCTGATTGAATTTATCTTTGGTTATCGCATGTTTACTCTAGTTATACTTGTGGTCCTCATATTTTTCGTAGGATTAAGTGTAGCTTCATCTTCGCTCTTTCCGCTTATTGGGCTGATAATTATACCTTTGTTAGCCCATAGAGCCAGCTCTAAAATAGATGGTTTTCTAGAGGAGATTAGCAAAATCCTAGTAGGCTTAGAGGGTGAGTATGCCCACAAAAGACTTGCAGAGGAGAGAGCTAAGTGGCAAAGCAGCCCAAAAGATGTTGGTGAGCTATATAGAAGATTGTGTGAGAAGCACATTAAGATATGGGGGAATACATATGCGTTAGAATATAAAATCAGCGAGTATCAAAGACAAGGGCTGACAAGAGATGAGGCTATAAGAAAGACGGCTGATGAGGAGGGAATATTTTAGACAGCTCTTTTCCGCACCCTTCCGCGATATTTAACATACGCTAATATGGTTATGGCAGTTGACCAGGCAGCAACATTCTGGCAAATCAAGTATTTCCACGTAACATTAAGCGTTGTGATTAGCTCGTTTAGGGGCTTAATTAACCCCCATAAACTATTCCTAAAGGAGATGGCGAGGGGAGCGATAGCATTTATTAGTGATGAATTTATTTGTTTAGACGATTCAATTAAGCTCCTAAATAGGCCGCTACTCCAGTATAAGTTAGTTGCAAAGCCATAAAGGAAAAATGGGCACATCAACGCAAGCATAATGAAGGATAAGAAGCAAAACAGCAATATAGTGCTTAGAGCGCCCAAAAAAGTGGAATGCAGCAAACGGCCCCCAGCGGCTAAATCTAAAGATTTATCACTTATTCTCGCTTTAGCTCCTGCGGATGCCTTAAGCGGCACGGTAAATAAGTTTCTCGTTAAGTGAAGCCAGCTCAGTAAGAGAATAAGGATTACATTTAATGGAATCAAAAGAAAGAGTATGATATTTAATGTTTCCAGCGGGGTTGTTGTATAAGTTAGGCCTTCTGAAATAAAAGACATTATTAATGTATATTGGATTATGACGGAAAAGATTATACATAAGACATGCATAACAAGTTTTCTCGCATCAAATCGTACCTTTAAGTATTTCAACGACCACTAGCCTCACTTGATTGCTCCATAGACAGATAAAATTAATCTTTCCATTAACTTAAAAATTTTCAATGCCCATCTATCCACGGATAGCGGCATCATTGTTCAGTTAAAATTCAAAGAAAACATTTTTATGTGACACAATATGGGGGCAATAATGGAGCTTAAAGGACGATGCAGTTATATACGGGAAACAGGAATAAAATAGCTAATCTAGGGCTCCGGTAGTATAGTCCGGTCAAGTATAGCGGCCTCTCGAGCCGCGGACCCGGGTTCAAATCCCGGCCGGAGCACCAAACTGGGGGCTCCGCCCCCTAGGTTTCCCCCATTTCTTGATTCCGCCCTAATTGCTAGGTTTATTTCTTGAATTAGGGCTTTTTCGCAAATCCTAGAAATGTTTAGGCCTAATAATCGGGCTTTTTCCCAGACTTCCTGGCTGATTCTTATTGAGTGGAGCACCCGCCTCATGAACTGTAGCTACACGGCTGTAGCTACAAAAACGCTTCCAACATATAGAAGTATATGGACCTAATAGGGCCTGGAAAAAAACAGAAAAAGAAATGGGGGAAGATTAGGGTTTATGTCATGTAGCCGAGGCTATACCAGTGTTCGCCATATTTAAGCGAGAACCACACTTGCCTTTGAGGATACTCCTGCTCAACTCTTATCTTCTCGTCTTCGTATAAAACCCGCCAGTATTTCACCGGCCGATTCATAAGCATCTGGGTTTCCTGCTGGGTGAAAGCGTAACTCGATTTGATTAGTCCCTCGCTCTGCAAAAGAAAGCTAAGGGCGTATGGACCTATTTCCGGCTTCTCGTTTAATATCTCTTTTATCCGCCTCAAGAGTTTTTTATACTGCATTTCGCTCTCTCCTCCTCAATTAATTTTTCAATTGATGTGATTATGAATTCTTCGGTTGTGCAGCCCCAGGCTTCCGCCCATTTTTTAGCTTCCTTGAAAAGGTCTTGTGGAATGGTTATTATGCTCCGTTCCCCCTCATTCTCATTCTTCCCCATTTTTCCTTTTCCTCCGCCCGCCAGCCTTTAGGCTGAACGGGTCTCGGAGACAAAACATAAATCCTACTCCCCAAAAAGAATCCAGGCGTAAACCCCAAGCTTTTCCTGTAGTTTTAGGAGCTCCTCTTCAGTCATCTTTCCCCTCCGCCTCCCCTGACTGAAAAATTGTGGTAGTGTTAGCTGCCGCTTCTCCATTTTTACTCAACTCCACTCAAGGTATACATGGCTTTCAAGGCCGCTAAGACTGGAGCCTGCTTCTCTCTCCACTCCTCAAACTCTCTGTTTGCTTTCCAAATCTTCTCCTCAAGCTCAACCTTCCACTCAAACTCCTCAATTAAGCGGAGATGCTTGCAAACCCTCCCCCGATACTTATGGTCTGGGCAAGTGCATGTCTTAGCGAACCGGTCAACCACATACCACTTCTCC
>Ga0209080_1000260_pt1 | contig 39389 bp, 44 predicted proteins | sample JNZ110809AmetaG_FD_184123 | JGI IMG/M metagenome (GOLD analysis project Ga0209080, IMG submission 184123) | Hot spring microbial communities from Jinze hot spring, China to study Microbial Dark Matter (Phase II) - JNZ 110809A (SPAdes) (version 3) ...
ACCCCTTAACCTCCTCCCAAAGCCTATTTACGCTATCCCAAAGCTTATCTAGGCTTGCTTCTATCCTATCAAGCCTCTTCAATACTTCAAGTATGCCGAGCCTACCAGCTACAGCGTAACGAAACTCGGTATCAACTTCTAATAGCTCTAAAAACTTCGACTTAAGCTCTTTAAGCTCCAATTTTGAGGCCTCAAGCAAAGGGATGGTTAAAGGTATAAAAAGGCTTTACGGTAAACGGGTAATCTACGCCGGTAGGTTATCGAGCGGGAAGGCATCGTTAATCGCTTCACTAACGAACTCCATGTTTAAACCGCTTAGTAACGCATTAAGTGTTAAGCCCTACCATCGGCCATAGTTGAGGTCGCTAAGCCGGATTTAGGAATCCGATCGGAGTAGTTTAAAAACTTTTAATGGCCCCCTATACGGAGTAGAACGGGCTCTACTGATTGGAGTGAAGGGTTAAGGACTTAAAGTTCTACACGAAGCAATACCGTAAGGAGTTAAACGATAGGATTAAGAAGATCGAGGTGAAGCTCGGGGCATCGTGAAGCCCATCACTTAACCTAAACGGCCTTTAAGCCCCCTTTCAGGGTTACGTTTTTAAATATCCATAAAACCCTTACGAGTTTAATGGTTATGGGTTAAGCCTCGGGTGTTTAAGGTTGAAGGGTTACGGTGGCTGGACGTTAAGAGTAAACCTTTCGAAGGGTATTATCGAGCGGTACCCGTCATCCGAGCGGCTCCTCAAGGACTTTATAGGTGGTAAGGGCTTAGGGACCGCGCTACTATACTTCGAGCTTATAAGGGGGTTAAACCCGTTAAGCCCCGAGAATAAGCTTATAATAACGACAGGCCCGATTACCGGTACCTCGATACCGTTAGCGTCTAAGTGTAGTATCCACTTTAAGTCTCCATTAACCGGGATTTACGGTGAATCACAGGTTGGAGGCTTTATTGGTCCATCCCTTAAATGGTGTGGCTTAGACGCTTTAATCGTTGAAGGCGCCGCTAAGGAACCCGTCTACCTCCTCGTAGAGGGTGATAGGGCCGAGATTAGAAACGCTAAACACCTATGGGGCATGGATACTTTCGAAGCCGAAGACGCCCTTAAAGGCGAGCTTGGAAGCGACGTTGAAGCCCTACTAATAGGGCCTGCCGGGGAAAACCTAGTACTCTTCGCCTGTATATGTCATAGGCGTGGGAGGCAGGCTGGACGTTGCGGAGCGGGAGCCGTTATGGGCTTTAAGAAGCTAAAGGCGATAGCCGTAATCCCCGCGAGGCGCGAGGTGGAGGTAGCCGATGAAGAGGCGCTTAACGACTTCCTCAACGATTTAAGGTCTAGGTTAAAGGAGGACCCTGTAGCCGAGCGTCTACGTAGGTATGGGACCCCGGCCATGGTTAAAATAGCTAATAGCTTCCAAGCTTTTCCAACTAGGTATTGGCGTAAAGGCTTCTTCGAGGGCTACGCTAATATAAGCGCCGAGGCCTTAACGAGGATTACTGTTAAAAGCGTCGCCTGCTGGAACTGCCCTTACGCTTGCGGTAAGCTTTGCGAGGTTAAAAACGGTAGGTACGCCGGGGTTAAGGTTGAAGGGCCAGAGTACGAAACCATTTACGCCTTCGGAGGTCTATGCGAAATAGGTGATATAGAGGCTATAGCATACTTAAACGAGCTATGCGACCGTTTAGGCCTCGACACCATAACGGCAGGCAACGTAGCCGGCTTCGCCATCGAAGCCAGCCGGAGCGGCGCTTTAAAAACTGATTTCCCACTAGACTACGGAAACGTTGAAGCCGTAGCACGGTTAATCAGGCTAATAAGCTATAGAAGCGGAATCGGTGATCAGCTAGCTAACGGCGTAGCTAAAGCCTCTAAAGCCTTAAACCTGGAATGGCTAGCCGTACACGTTAAAGGCTTGGAGCCAGCGGGCTACGATCCTAGAGCCTTAAACAGTATGGCGCTCGCCTACGCGGTTGCTTCGAGGGGGGCATGCCACCTTAGAATGTTAGCCTACCTAGCCGAGATGAGGGGCCTCCTCGAAAACTTAACAAACGACTATGAAAAGGTACGCTTCCTAGTCGATTGGGAGGATAGGTTCACGGTTTACGATTCACTAATACTATGTAGGTTCGCGCGCGACCTCTACGATTGGGATGAGCTAAGCCTCATGCTAAAAGCGGTAACAGGCATCGACTCCAACGTGGAAAGGTTAAAGCTTACAGCCCAGAGGATCAGCTCCCTAATTAGGAGCTTCAACGTTAGGGAGGGATTAACGAGGAGGGACGATACATTACCCCAACGGTTCTTTGAGGAGCCGATAGCCTTGGAGGGGAAGACCGTAGATAAGGATAGGCTTGAGAGGATGCTAAACGCCTATTACGAGCTTAGAGGTTGGAGCCGGGAAGGACTCCCGCTGTAGATGTTTAGAAAGGTTAAATACTAGGAGACGGTTAACCATTATAATCCGGGTTTAAGGCGTGCATCCAGATGATGAATCCCCCGGCCATAATAGGCGTTGGGAGGACTAAGTTCGGTGAACACTACGATAAGGACCCTGAAGCCCTAATAGAGGAAGCAGGGCTTGAAGCTCTAGATTCAGCTGGCCTTGAAAGGAGGCATATAGAATGCTGCTTCTTCTCTAACTACTTCCTACAGTTAACCAATAAGGTAGGCTTAGAGGAAGGCTTTATGTCCGAGCTTTTAGAGCTACACGTACCCATGGAGAACTCCCGTTCCTTTAGCTCAGCCCTATTTAACGCGTACCACGCCTTAATGTCAGGTAGGTTTAAAATAGCTTTAGTCGGCGGCGTGGAAAAACTAACAGATCGATGGGATAAGGTACGCGACGACCTCATGCTACTCGAAGACCCATGGAGCTACTACGCGGGTGGAACACCTGAAGCAAACCACGTCTTAATGCTTAAACAGTACGTTAAACAGAATAAACTCGGCGAAGCGGAAAGGATGAAGCTCTTAACCGGTCTAGCGAAAATATCCGTTAAAAACCATGCGTATGGAGCTGAAAATAGGTATGCGCATTTCTACGGTAGACGTATAAGCGTTGAAGAAGTCATTAAAGCTAGAAACCCAGAACCCCTAGGGCTATACGACTTCGCCCCAGTATCGGATGGAGCCGCCGCCGCCATCGTAACAACAGCCGAACTAGCTAAACAGTATACCGATAAACCAGTATACGTTAAAGGGTTCGCTTCTTCAACAGACTTCGTATCCTTCGCCTCAAGGCCTGATAAAATAGGCTTCCTATCCACGAGGATCGCGGTTAGCGAAGCCCTTAAAATGGCGCACCTATACCCAACCAGTATAGGTTTAGCCGAGGTTTACGATCAGTCGACGCTAATGGAGATGGTAGCGCTAGAAGACCTAGGCTTCATAAGGAAGGGTAAAGCCTGGGAGATAGTCTACGAAAGCCTAAAGGGCGTTAAAGAGCCCTACAGTATAAACGGTAGGAAGCTCTACGTAAATACGAGCGGCGGTAGAAAAGCCGACGGCAACCCCCTAGGAGCATCAGGAGGAGCCCAGATATACGAAGTGGTTAAACAGCTTAAAGGCGAAGCTGGACCTAGACAGGTTGATTTAGACGTAGCTATGGGCCTAGTCCTAGAGCATGAAGGCTTCGGGACGAAGGCCTACGTACATATACTTGAAGCCGGGCGGCCATAATGAGTAGCGAACCTATAGAGCGTAGGGTCTCCTACGTAGGCGATAAGCTTAGATGTAGCTACTGCCCAGCATGCGGTAAAAGCTACTTCGGCACTAGGAGGTATTGCGGTTACTGCGGTAGAGATACACTCGGTAAAATGAAGCGTATAGACCTCTTCTTCGAGAAGGGCGTCCTCGAATCCTTCACCGTAATAACGGAGCCAACCAATAGGTTTAAGCCCTTAAACCCATACGTTTACGGCCTAATATCCTTCGACAACGGTAAAATATGCCTACCAGGCCGGCTTACCGATTACTTCTTCGACGGCGGCCTAGAAAACATCGAGGGTAGGGAGGTACTACCACGTATTAGGCGTAGGTACTCCGTGGGTAAAAGCGACATCATACCTACGATCTCCCTCACCTTCACCTTCGCCGACGAATACTACCCTCACCAAGAATACCGCGTAACCAAGCCTTCAAAGGAGTATGAGAAACCGGGCATCGTAGGCTTCGCCTCCTACACCTCCAGGTTTAGGATTAGGGAGGGGTCAGTTGAACGCTCCATCCCCTTCATAGACGAGGACGCCATAACCGCCGCCGTTGAAGCCTGCAAACTAGCCTTAATACATTCAGGCGTAAACCATTCCTTAATAGGTAAGGTTTACGCCGGATCCGAATCAAACCCGTACGCGGTTAAACCCATAGCCTCCAAGGTGGCTCAAGTCCTCGATCTAGGAGTCGGAGGCGAAGATGTACGGGGCGTAGACGCCATAGACACCCAGTTCGCGTGTAAAGCGGCTACCAGCGTCTTCAAGGACGCCGTAGCCTTAACCTATTATCCAGACTCCGGCGTCGAATACGCCATGGTAGTTGGAACCGATAACTCCCAAGCAGCGCCACGCGGTAAACTAGGCGGTGAACTCGACTTCTTCGTCGGCTACGGGGCCGCCGCCTTCATATTCGGAAGGTACGACGTAGTAGCCGAGGTAGAAGCATGGTACTCCTGCACCTCCGATACAGCCGACTTCTGGAGGAGGGATACAGAGCTATACCCTAGACACGGCGGCCGCTTCACGGGTGAACCAGCCTACTTTAAACACGTGGAGCATGCAGCGCGAAAACTAATGGATAAACTACGCCTACAGCCAAACGACGTTCAATACTTCGTACCACACCAACCTAACGCCTCCTTCCCCGTTAAAGTAGCTAGAAAACTCGGCTTCAAGGAGGAACAGTACGCGCCAGGCCTCCAAGTATCGAAGTTCGGAAACCTCTACTCAGGCTCATCACCCCTAGGCCTAGTAGCCGTACTCGAACAGGCAAAACCATACGAACGCATCCTCCTAGTAAGCTACGGCTCCGGAGCCGGAAGCGACGCTTACACCTTCATAACCACGCCCCAAATAACCGAGAAACGTCAAAAGTTCACCGTAAAATGGCAAGCCTCAAACCCATTCCTAAAATACGTAGACTATAACACCTACCGACGCTTTAAACGCGGACTATAAGAAAGCTTAAGGCTAATAGCCGCGTTTACCGTAACCCTTTTTAATAGCTTCAACCTTAAAGCTAGCCCGTGATCAGTATGACCGAGGTTAAGGGTAAGGTCGTAAAGTTCGACGATAATATCAATACGGACGTAATAATACCCGGAAGATACCTAATATACACGGATCCCTTCGAACTGGCTAAACACGCTATGGAGGGCGTAGACCCCTCCTTCCCGGAGAAGGCTAAACAGGGCTGCATAATAGTAGCGGGTAAAAACTTCGGTTGCGGATCAAGTAGGGAGCAAGCCCCCGTAGCCTTAAAATACGCGGGCGTAAAAGCAGTAGTAGCGGAGTCCTTCGCTAGAATATTCTACAGGAACGCTATAAACATAGGCCTACCAGCATTAACTTGTCGAGGCGTCCATTCAAAACTCCAAGAAGGGGATGAGGTAGCGGTAAACCTTCAAGAGGGGATGGTGAAGAACCTTAGAACTGGGGAGGTTATTAAGGCCCAACCGTTACATCCATTCGTCATAGAAATACTGACGAAGGGAGGCCTTATAAGCTACATGAAGGCGAAACTACAAGCCGAGTAACCACCTATAAGCCTTTAGGTTTAAGCTCCACGTTTACACTAATGAAAAACCCCGCTTTAAACCGAGCGTAATCGTTCAAGCCTTAAAGCTAACCTATATATTTACGTCGCTAGATACAAGAACATGGCGGGGAGGGTTATGAGTAGTGATGAGTATTACGTGGGGGAAGCGCTTATCGGTAGCGGTAACGAGGTTGCCCACGTAGACCTAATTATAGGTAGTAGGAAAGGGCCGGCTGGTATAGCCTTCGCTAACGCTTTAACCAACGTATCGGCGGGCCATACACCTCTACTCGCGGTTATAAGGCCTAACCTACCTCCGAAGCCTAATACGGTTTTAGTGCCTAAGGTTACGGTGAAATCCATGGAGGACGCTAACAAGGTTTTCGGCCCGGCTCAAGCAGCCGTTGCTAAAGCGGTCGCGGACGCCGTAGAGGAAGGCTTAATACCTAGGGATAAATGTGAAGAATGGGTTATAATAGCGTCGGTCTTCGTTCATCCGGAGGCCAAGGACTATAGGAAAATATACCAGTATAATTATGGAGCTACTAAACTAGCGATAAGGAGGGCGCTTCAAGGCTACCCCAGCGTGGAGAAGGTGCTTAAGGAGAAGGATAGGGCCATACATCCGATAATGGGCTTCAAGGTCCCGAGGCTATGGAACCCCCCATACCTACAGGTAGCGCTCGACCTAGACTCCTTTGAAGCGGTTGAAAGGCTTCTAAACCTACTCCCGAATAGGGAGCGCCTCATACTTGAGGCTGGAACCCCGCTGATTAAAGCCTGCGGCGTAGGAGTAATTGGAAGGATGCGAGCAATACGTAAGGATGCTTTCATCATAGCGGACCTTAAAACTATGGACGTCGGAAGAATGGAGGTTAAAGAAGCAGCTGACGCAACAGCCGACGCAGTATGCATTCTAGGTATAGCCTCCAAAGCCACTATAGAGAGATCCATACATGAAGCTAGGAGGCAAGGTATATATTCGATACTTGACACCATGGAGGTTGAGGACGTAATAGGTAGGGTCTCCTCGCTATCAGTAAAGCCCGACGTAATACTTCTACATAGAAGCGTGGACGTTGAAAGGCAGGCTGTTGAAACCGGTAGACCCTTAGAGGCTTACTGGGGTGATATTAAAGGGGTTAAGGAGAGGTTTAAATGTCTAATAGCGGTAGCCGGCGGATTAACGCCTGAAACAGCTAAAATAGCCTTAAGGGAGGGCGCCGATATAATCGTTGTTGGAAGGTATATTATAAGGAGCCGCGACCCTAGAAGAGCGGCTGAACACTTCTTAGATTTAATGCCGCCGGACCCTGAAACCATGAGGCTAATACTTGACGAGGACGAGGTAGTTGGAGATTAAGCTTTAAGGTATACAGCCCCACTTAGAACGGCTAAGACCCAACCTCCTAAAGGGGGAATTCGAGAAAGGGTACTTACAAGCTTCGCTTCCACCTTACGGCGTAGGGTAGCGTACGTTATGACTGCGGATTGGAGCTGCCTCGTACGGAGGGATGTTTAAGGCACTCAAAGAAAGGTACGATAAAGAGCTCGGAGAACTTGAAAGGCGTATCGAGGCTTACTTCCGAATCCGGAAGCTTCTCTTAGTACCTATATGTCCGTTGGGAGCCATTAACCTCCTTTACGCCTTCGTAAACCTTAAAAACTACTTTTTTTGAGCGTTTAAAGTAGTTTTAAGGTGCTAGGTGATGGCTAAGTGGAGGATAGCCCTCATACCTGGGGATGGTATAGGGCCTGAGGTAAGTGAGGCGGCTTTAAAGGTTCTTGAAGCCGTAGAGGACGCGGTTAAAGGTTTAACGCTTGAAATAGTAAAGGTTGAAGCGGGTGATAACGCTTTAATAAAGTATGGAACGCCATTACCCGAGGAAACCGTTAAGGTAATCCGCGAAGAATCCGACGTCTGCCTTAAGGGGCCGGTCGGTGAAACCGCGGCCGACGTCATAGTTAAGCTTAGAATAATGCTCGACCTCTACGCGAATATACGTCCCTTTAAATCTAGGCCCGGGGCTCCATGCCTTAGGAGCGATATAGACTTCGTCATCGTTAGGGAGAACACCGAAGACCTATATAAGGGGTACGAGTTTGAGCTTAACCGCGGTGAAGTAGCCGTAGCCTTAAGGGTTATTACTAAAACCGGGTCTGAACGTATAGCTAGAAAAGCCTTTGAACTAGCTAGGTTAAGGGCTTTAAAGAGAAGAGTTACGGCCGTCCATAAGGCTAACGTTATGCGTTCTACCTGCGGCCTCTTCGCTAAAACCTGCCGCGAAGTAGCTAAAAACTACCCCGATATCGCGTATAGCGAAATGTACGTAGACGCCTGCGCAATGGAGTTAATTAAACGCCCTCAAGACTTCGACGTACTTGTTACTACGAACATGTTCGGCGACATACTATCCGATGAAGCCTCAGCACTAATAGGAGGATTAGGCTTGGCGCCAGCAGCCAATGTGGGCGATAAGTACGCCATATTTGAACCGGTGCACGGCTCGGCTCCAAAATACGCCGGTAAAGGGGTCGCGAACCCGTGCGCCATGATCCTTTCGACGGCCATGATGCTCGAATGGCTTAACGAACGCGAAGCGTCGAAGCTAGTAGAGAACGCCGTTAACGAGGTACTTAAGGAGGGTAAGGTGTTAACCCCGGACCTAGGCGGTATGTCTAAAACCATGGAGATAGCGGCCGAAATAGCTAAAAGGGTGAGAGAGACTTAAACAGTCTACCCTACGCTGCAATAAGTAAGCTCCGCTTAACCGTAATTTCACCGTAATATGCCTTCACGGTTTTAATGAATCCCTTAACGCTTTAATGAGCGAAGCCGCCAGGAACGTTGGGTTACGCTGGAGGCCGAGGTAGGCTTAATTAAGTCTAAGGCCGTTGACGCGGGCGCAACCATCCTGCCCTACAGGGTCGTGGTTCTAAGCGGGCTCCTCGAAGCATTAACCCCAAGCGAGATAGAGGCGGTCTTCGAGTACGAGTGCAGCCACCTCAAACACATGCACCACCTAAAGATCATGGCCGCCCACGCCCTCCCGACGGCGGCGCTAATGTTAACGCTCCCGCCACAGCTCGTCCCCCTAGCTCTAACACCCTTCATCATCCTCATCACGCAGCTAATAGTTAAACGCAGCCATAAACCTACACCTTCAAATGAAGGCACTTACTCCAAGCCCAAGGCTCTTCGACGGGCTAATGAAGGCTTAGAGAGGGCTCGCCCCGACAGGGGGCTGATGAGGGCTCCTATGAACCCTTGAGGGGTCCTAGGCTTAATTCCAACCTTGACGGTTACGCGTTCCAGCTTCTTAACCCAAAGTCTTACGGCCTCGCGGCTACACGGCACAAACCTCAGAACGTAGGTTATTTCCCTATAGCTCAAGCCAGCCATATAAAGCAGAACCGCCCCAACCTCCATCCAGAGCGAAAACCTATTAACCCTGAATAAACACTATTCTCAAGGGCTTTAAGGAGCCACCTAATGGACATCACCTCCAAAAAACGGCTTCTTAAAGCCCCTAAAAAATAACTTGACAGTATCGTAAATAGTAAGACTTAAGTAAGATTAACTTCTTACATATTTCGGCGGTAACTTGTCAAAAACCATAGTCTCCAAGAAGGGGCAAGTCGTTATTCCTAAGCAAGCCAGAGACAAACTCGGCCTAACCCCAGGCACTGTTCTCAAGATACAAGTCGAAGGAAAAAGAATAATCTTAGAGCCTTTGCAAGAACTCCCGAAAGAAGCCTTCATTCGAGCAGGCCCAAAAATCACAGAGCCATTGCTACATGAAGCGAAAAGGACAAGCGACAAAACGCAAAGGCTTCTCAAAGACCTCGGTGTTCCACTTGAGTAAAGTCGTTCTAGACACAAGCGTCATAATAGAATACATAGACCTCCAAGGCGAACTTCACGAGCAAGCAAAAACAGTTTTCTCCACGCTCTTAACCAGCAAACTAGAAGGCATATTGCCACATCCAATTCTAGCAGAAACATACTATGTAGCCACAAAATTATACTACAAGCTTCAAATTGAAAATCCAGAACTCATAGCCTCAAGCCTCATCGAATGGTTATACAGACTTCCAGCAACAATAATTCCAAAGGAAGATATAGACCTAGCCATAGAAGCTGGAAAAGCAAAACTAAACTACGGACTCGCCTTAACAGACTGCTATGTCCTAGCAACATCCAAACTATACGATTGCAAAGCCCTCTTCAAAAAGCGTGAAAAGGAAATGTTAAAAAACATAGACGCACTGAAGAAGGAGTACCAACTCCTCTTCCTAGAAGACTACAAATAATCCTAGTTCCTGCTTTGTAGCTTAATTCCTAGCCCTACATCAACTCCACATGGGTTAACGTGAGGCGTTTAATGTAGGATTAATGAGGGGTACATAATTAAGCCGCAAAGCTCGGGTTTTAACAGCTTCACCTCTTCGCAGTTCGAGTCGAAGCCGTATTGAGTTCATGCCTTTTCTCAGCTTCCTCGTAACCGTTTCTATGTAGGAAAAACTTTGAGAGGGGGTTAAAGTAAAGATACCATTTAACAAATCTAAAGTATTCGCTGAGACGCTTGTTTAGCGTTAGAGCCTTACCTCCATTCGGTTTGAAAGCTTTTCCTACAACCGTCGGTTGAACATCTTTCTACATGGAGCATCCAAGAATACTAAAAAGAATACTAAATGCTTGGAACTATTTGGGTCTTTACCCATTACGTAATTCATCCCCACACTTTCGCATGGGGTTTTCTTGCGGGATTGAGATAAATGTACTTAAGCTTAACGGAGCCGATCCACTTAAGAGCTTCAAGCCCCCAAGAGCTACTAGAACAGCCTCTCTAAAGGTTTATTAGGTCCGGTTCCGGCTTATAAAACGGGTTCTGCTTTGGGCCATACGTTCGCTAAGGTGAGAATATCCAATCCCGTCTTATCCTCAAACTACCTTGACCTGGAGCTACTCGTTGATACTGGTAGCACGTACACGTGGGTTGACCGGAGAAGTTTAGAGAGGATAGGTGTAAAGCCCATGACTACGTATAGGTTTAAGACCATCGATAATAGAATGGTTGAGCGTGAAATTGGAGAAGCGGTAATCGAATGCATGGGTGAAAGGGTTACAACAATCGTCGTCTTCGCAAGAGAGGGGGATGCCGAGGTCCTCGGAGCATATTCGTTGGAGGGTTTAAGGCTTGAGGTTGATCCCGTAACGAAGCAGCTTAGAAAGGTTGAAGCACTACTGGCATTATGACCCTTCCATTTTGATGGGGTACTCTAAGAAATCCGAAGAGTATCATTAAAACCAGCAACATTTAAAGCATGTCACTCGTTAATTTTATCTTGATCCTTGATGGGCTACGTAAGGGTTAATGGTTTAATTGGGAGAAGTGAAGTTGAATCGACCGATGTTACGTTCCTAGTAGATACGGGAGCATTTTACTCAGCCATACCTCCAAGGCTTGCCGATGGACTTAATCTAAAGGCCTCCTTAGACTCTGAGCTCACTCTAGCGGATAAGCGTAGGGTTAAAGCAGGCATAACCCTCGCATACTTGAGTACTCGAGACCATATGGACTCGCGATGATCTAGCCTTGTGGAGCCGTCACGTTCAGCCAAAGCTGTGCGCGCGTAGATCCATGGGTTTTGAAGCGCTTGTCAACGCGTAGAAACTCTGCTTGAATACTGCGAATCAGCAACCAAAACTCGTTTGGCCGTTAGAGGCTTTAATAACCTTCTCCGGCAGTTTTGAAGCATGTTTCTCCTAGTTTTCGTTTACAGGAGCAACTATATTAAACTGGAAATATCATTAGCGGATGAAGGGTCACAGGGATATTATGGACGACATGGCTTACGCCCACGCGGTTAAGTCGCAAGCGTACTTCATGACTTTAGACGAGGCTTTCAAAAGCCTTCTTTCCAAGAAGGGCTACACGTTGGAAGTTATAGTGACCCATAAAGACCTGGAAAAGTTAACCGCACAAGTGAATGAAAATTAATGCTTTGTGGCTTAATTCCTAACCCTACATCAACTCTACATGAGTTAACGTGAGGTGTTTAATGTAGGATTGATGAGGGGTACATAATTAAGCCACAAAGCTAGCGCCTACAAGTAGACAGTCATTACAACCGCCCAGGCTTCGCCGCTTACAATCATTGATTTCTAGTTCCCCTCGGAACCCAACTTAACCCTATGGTCGGCTCTAAGCTTGACCCAGACCCTCCAGAAGAGCCTTGAACCATAGAAGTATGCGAGCGCAACCGCTACAACCGTTAAAACAGACCCCTAGAGAATGTACATGGCGTTTCTAGCCCTCAAGCCATCATCCCTAACCATGGGAGCATCCTTAACCACAGACTCGTTTAAAGCATTAACCTCATCAACCAGGCTTAAATCCCCACTAGACCCGGCTTCAGCTATGAGCTTTAACGCCCCCTTAAGCCTATGCATAAGCCCAGTCACGTTTCCGCCAGCCTCGTAAGCTTCAGCGATGTGCATCCTAGCCTCCTCAAGAGTCATGCGTAAACCTATGGGCGTAGCTAGAACCATTAACAAGAGTAAAGCGATTACCGTAAACTCAACCCTGCGCACCTCAAACGTAACTAATATTTAAAGAAATGCTTTTCATATATGCTTTATACACTACTTACAGTCGTGGTTAAAGTTGCGGGTATGGAAAGGCGTTGAGGTGGATGTCGAAGAGCTCCTTACAAGCCTATCTCGGAAAATGTTCGGAGACGGCTTGCTGGGGTTAATGCTCTTCGGCTCTAGGGCTAGAGGGGATTACAGGGATGAAAGCGACTACGACATACTTCTACTCTTAAAGGATTATTTTGACGGTGATCCGGTGAAGACTTACTTTAAAGCCTATGAGGGCTTAAGGGCCTTCAGGGAGGCTGTAAATAGAGATACGACGGTCCTCGTAGTATCCATTCAAGTCCTCGCTAAGAACGTATCGAGCCCCGTGATCCTCAACGCCCTCATAGAGGGGAGGGTAATCTACGATAAGGGGGGCGTAGTGAAGAGGGTGAAGGATAAGGTCAACGATAGGCTTAAAAGCCTAGGGATAAGGAGGGTTAAAGAGGACTGGGGCTACAGCTGGATCGTACCGTCAGACGTCGCACCATTCAAAGTGGAAGTGGACCTTGAACGGTCCTAGCAACAGTCTTCGCGACTTCCCTGGTTGAAAAGCCCCTAATATACATTAGGTACGCGTTAGGCTCCCTACACGTCTTATACTCGCTAGGCTCGTAGTGGTCTTAAAGATGACGCATAACGCTAAGGCCTTGACCATCAGGCTTAGGGAACTTAAGGCGAGATGGTTTGAAATAGTTCAGCCCCCTGAGAAAACGAGGGGGGTAGTCGTCTTTCAGCGTGTATGAAGGTTTAAATTATTAGGTGCGATAGCCTATGCTGGTGAAGGGGTTTGGGCATTGATGTGCTTAAGGATTTTGAAGCGGATGAAGAGGCGTACCACCGCATGAGGGAGAGCCTATTAAAGAAGTATAGGGGGAAGTGGGTCGCCGTCCATGGGGGCGAGGTGGTCGCTGCTGGTGACCAGCTGAGCGAGGTCGTTAAAAAAGCGTTCAGCATTGTGGGTGACTCCTCCTTCTACGTTAATAAGGTGGGTGAGGAGGCTAAGGTTGGACGTCGCATCTACAGGTTTAGATGAGGAGTACACGCCTCCATTTCCTTGGTGCGCCGTTATACTCACGGACCCCTTCAAGAGGAAGATAATCTCCGCGAAAGGGTACATCGACACCGGCAGCGATGGAAGCATAGTACCCGCTAAGACCGGGAGGGAGCTCAACCTTCTAAGGTACCCGTTAATGCGTGTAGAAGTATGTGGCATCGGCGGTAAACAGGAGGATCGAATCCTCTACGCCGCCTACATGAAGATTAACGACGTCGAAGTAGCAACCGCTGTAGATGTAAGGGAGGACGTGGACATCGTTCTGCTAGGTCGAGACGTACTACAACACGTGAAGATAACACTCGACTGGAAAAGGAAAAAGGTCGAAGTAGCGGATCCTAAGGATAAACCGGCACACGAAAGCAGCGTTAAACGGTGCTGAAGCGGTAAGGGTTTCGACGAAGGCGCTCCTAAAGGAATAGGGCTATTAATCCCGTATTTCGAAGCTGAGCGAAAACTATGCTTATAGTAGCTTTCTTTAGACCTTATGGCTCGGGCAAGAGTGCTTTGGCGGGAGCTTTGGTTAAAGAGCTCCGCAGGAGGGGCTTCAAAGTCAGGCTTTCGTGGATGAGGGGGACCCATACCATAGCCTCTATACTGGCTATGTTCCTCTCACGGTTTAACCCTTTAAGGAATCCGATAGATAACCCATACCATGGGATTACCCTGCCGCCTAAGCTTAGGTTACCCTAAATGCTGATGGTGTTCTCCTCCATCCTGCCGCATCATCTTAAGGTCTAAGGGTTCAAATAAATGATGATTAATAAATCTTATTGAAATAGCTAAAGCCGGGAGATCCTTGCTTCTAAGATATCATCGATCTGTTATTCATCACCCTTTTAGGCTCCCGCCTCATCCCACTCCACTATTGAGCCAGGCTTCAACGCGACAAGTATAAACAAGATTTGGAGAAGATTTAAGATGCATAGTCGTATCCTTAACATGTGGAATTATGGGCTACACGTCGGCTGAGGTTAAACTTTACAACCCTCATGACCTATCCAAGCTCCTAGAATTGGAGTTGCTAGTTGATACAGGTAGCATTTACAGTTGGATTAAACGCGAGAGGCTTGAAAGTCTAGGTATAAAATCCATGACGAAGTGAAAGTTTAGGACGATCGAAGGAAGAATCGTCGAACGAGAAATCGGTGAGGCGATAATTGAATGTCTAAATGAGAGAGCCGCTAGGATGGTCGTCTTCGCGGAAAAGGGCGATGACGAAGTTTTAGGCGTTAATGCCCTCGAGGGCCTAAGGCTTGAGGTTGACCCCGTAATGAAGAAACTTAGAAAGGTTGAAGCACTACTCGCGTTATAAGCTTGATAGCGTTTAGAATGAAACGCAGACTACAATGGGGCTATGAACATCCTTAAGCAGGACATGGGCTATATGCTCATGTCAGGGGCTGATTGGCACAGCCCGGTGAAACCTCAGGTAGAGAAATCGAGAATCCCCCAACTTTAGTCGAGGTGAGCGTCAAGTGAACGTACTAGTAACGGGTGGCGCAGGATTCATTGGTAGCCATCTTGTTGAGGCGCACATAAACCTACAAGAACTTCAAAACATCGGACAAATACTTGAAAGAATCAAAATAGTGCCGCCAATAACTAAACTAATAATAAAATACGAAAAATAAAATATTGACGCATACTCCAGGTAAACGGGTGAAGCCTTGTTAGGCAGGAGCAGAAGGTTTTGAAAGGGGTGGCGAAGAGATTTATCAATTGAGCCCGTTGCAGAACTCCATTACCCAAATTGACTAGTCAAGCATTTACTAAGAGTTCTGCAATGACTTCAATTATTAGAAAGTGCGAGACGATGGTTTGAGTATCTGGAGAATTCCATCAACAAAGATTCCAAAAAGCTACTCTCCAAGCCGAGTTTTGCGAGGATTTAATAGGGCTTTTCATAGGCTTAGTGGATTTCGGACTTTCTAATGGTTATATGGATCTCATTCTTAAGGGGGGAGGTCTCGAGGAATGTCAGGGCATTAGTTGACACTGGGTTAACAGAAACCTAAAAATTATAAAAAGTAGCGGATAAGATGAATTTTCATGTTAAGCCAGAAAGCATTCTTTAGAAAGCCTGAATATCTTCAGCAATTTTAGCCTTAGCGCTTCTCGTAGCCATAATCACCTCAATGAACTCTGTTGTAAACTATGTTAACGCTCAATCTGATTAAAGCTCGAGGGCTTAAATAAAGTTGCTTAAAAGCGTAACGTACGATGCCCATGTCAAAATTCTGCTACGAATGCTCAATAAATTTATGCAAGCGGTTATTTTAGAGTATCGCGAGTCCATAGGGTCTAGTGTACTCTATTCTACCCGTCGTCTGGTCGACTTTTATCCCAAGCCCCTCCATAGCCGTTACGCCGAGCATGGGCTCCGGAGCCTCCATTACTGCCACGGGCAAAACCCCTTCCCTATCCCCTATTTTTATGTAGGCGTAAGAAAGGTAGGCCTCCACCTTCCTCTTGTCGGCTGTCAGTAGCTCAGCCCTCACCACCGGCCTTATGGCCAGACCCTCCGTCAGCTTCGGAGGCAAGACTGTATAGTAAGCACCAGTATCGACCAGAAAATTCACCTCTTCAACCCTCACCTTCTCAGGCGATCCGACAAAACCCTTAACCCTCACGTAACCCATTTAACCACCAAACTTTATCGAGATAGCATCAACATATAAGTTAATCGGAATTGGGAAGGGCCACACATGCGTAAGCCCATCAAAGACCACGTGTGGGCTTTCATGAGGCGAAAATTGAAATTGAGGGCGTTAAAGCTAGAAAGCCAGCCATAGAGAGGCTGGCTAAGCTAACCGAGGAAGCATTAAGCAGAAAAGCACCTAGTTAATTAGAACGAGCTCTTAAAGCACGTGTAAGAGGGCGGGAGGAAGTAGAGAGGTTTCTAGTAGCGTTAAACCCCTATGCGATGATGAGGAAGGTTAGTGTATCGTGGAGGGAGATGCTGGACGCTGTATCAGACATAGAGAAATACGACTTAGATTTCATTGATGCTCTTACACTACAGGTAATGAAGAAGAATAATGTGACTGAAATCTACACAAACGATAAAGACTTCGATAGGGTGGAATGGGTACACAGAATCTGGAAATAGCATTAGGCTAGAGCCATACGTAAGAAGACAGCACTCAACATGACTAGTTAAAAAGTGGTAGATTGTTATGCATAATATTCATCCGACGTTTACAATCACCTTTTTGATCCAGATTGCAATGCCTACGAGGATCTTATAAGGAGCATAGAAAGGTTAGAATAGAAGAAGGCGATACAACCATAGAAGGGAAAATACGATGGCTTCGAAAAGGTTGGATTTTATCAAGCTTCTACTCATTGAAGCCGACGACTTTCTAGTGAAGGGGGATGCTGTTCAATCGTCTGAGAAGCTTTATAAGGCTGCCGAGGAGTGCATAAAAGCCTTATCCGAGGTCTTCAAGCTTGAGGAGGTTAAAGCTGCTGAAGAGAAGGGGGGATGGACAGTTACGCTGCTAGAGAAAGCAGTTAGGAAGCTGACGAATAAGCTTGGTATAGAGGTTCAGCTAGGATGGGATGCAGCAAACCACCTACACGTATGGGGCTTTCACGAGGCAAAGCTAGATAAAGAAGATGTCGAAGGAAGAATACCTATAATAAGAAGACTCGTAGAATTACTCGAAAAACAGCTAGCCATGAATGAAAAACGACACTCTCAAGAAGGAGGCTACGCGGTTGAACAGCTTTGATGAGGAAACTTTGGGATGAATGACGGCACGTTTAGGTGATGAAAATGGGCTTCACTTACGTAAAAATTAAGGTCTTCAGCCCCACGGATCCCTCGAGGTTCGAGGAAGTTGAACTCATGGTGGACAGCGATGCACTCCATACGAGTATTCCTAAGAGGACTTTGGAAGCACTCGGTGTAAAACCCATGCGAATGGGAAGGTATAGGACTTTTGAAGGGAGGGAGGTTGAGAGGGCTGTCGGTGAGGTCATGGTCGAACTTATGAAAGAGAGGAGACACATCCCGATCATATTCGCTGAGCAGGAGGATGCAGCCGTGCTGGGGATAACCACCTTGGAGATCTTCGAGCTAAAGGTGAACCCGTTAACGAAAGAGCTCGAGCCAGCCGTATACCCGCTCATCTAATGAGCTGAAAGATAATTCTAATCGTTTCCATACGCTAAGGAAAGATCGTGCCTATTGTAAACTCCTTCAGCCCTAATGGCTGGAAAAGGGATACATTCAGGGGTCGTAGCGGTACTCCTGATAATCATAGCGGTTTCTCTTACAGGTATGGTCTGGCTCTTCTCTTCTACGACGGCTCAATCGCTTACTAAAGGTACAAGGGTAGATATAATGGATGCTAAATATCTTCTCGGCACCACGAATGTAGCCATGGTTACTGTGGAAGCCTCGTAACTACTGAGGGGTGAGGGCGTGATCGTGGATAAACGCGACGAGCTTCTAGGCGCACTACTAAACTGTGGCGTTTTAGACTTAGGAATGCTTGAACGCGTGGAGGTGGACTGGTTTAAGGTTATGGAAAGGATGGATGAGGAACCCGTTGACTTCAACACCCTTATGCATGCTGCCGAGGAAGAAGTGCTTGAGGAGGAGCTTATTACCCTGAAGGAAGCTAAAAAACCTTAGGGTTAGTAACCGTACCTTTCAGGTGAATGGAGGGGTTGAGAATGGTTAGTTTAAAGCTGGCCGTGGCCTTATGTTTACTCGTTGGGTTTAGCGGGCTTAGTTTAAGCTACGCTTTTCAGCAGCAAAAAATCGACGCGCTTAAGCTTGAGGTTGCCAACCTTCAAAACCAGTACTCCAACTTACAGCTAAGTTATACGGACGCGCAAAACCGGTACTTAACGCTACGAAGGAGTTATGAGGACCTTGAAGCCAACCTCTCAAAGTTAAAACTCGAGCATAAGGACTTACAATCACGGTACAACACCCTTCTTACCCGCCATCGAAACCTAGAAGATTCCTATAAGGCTGAGGTCCTCAGCCTCAACAACTTAATCGAGGGGTTAAAGTCAAACCTAACACGGATCGAGGAAAGGAATAGCGAATTGCGCGCAAACTTAACACAGCTTCAAGCAGAGTATAAGAAGCTGCAGGCTAAGTATGAAGGGTTACTCGAAAGGTTAAGGAAGCCGGGTTTAAGAGACCCCACGTGGCAGGAGTTAAAGAGCTTCTTAGAGGAGGACGACGTTAACAGGTTGATTTATAAGCCGCACGAGTTTGATTGCTCGGGCTTCGCCATAACCTTTAGGGACCGCGCTTGGAAGCGCGGCTTTAGATGCGCTTACGTCGAAATATCCTACGGCAACGGAAGCGGCCACGCGCTTAACGCCTTTCAAACCGTTGATGAGGGCTTAATCTACGTTGACGTCACCGGGAACAAAGAAGGAACGGGCGTGGATAAAATAGCTTACGTGGAGGTTGGCAAGCCCTACGGGCTTATATGCTTAGAGGGGGTTAAGCACCAGTACATAGCTTGCGAGGGTGATCCAGCTGCTTTTTGGGGCCCCTTAACGTACGCTACGCACCCAAACCCCTTTAGCTACGATTACTACGTTAACTATCAGAGGAGAAGGCAGTTCTACGATGAAAGCGTTAAGGCGTACAACAAGGCCGTGGAGGAATACAACAAAGGTAGCACTAAGTATACGCGTGAACAGCTTACGAAGTGGCGCGAAAACCTTGAAGCCTTGAAAAAGGACCTAGGCCCCTACTACGGGTCCCTTGGAGTGGTTCAAACGGTCGAGCTGTACTGGCCGTCAGACTCTTAACGCCCTAAGGTAAAGCTAAAACGGAACGGCTTACCCGTGAAATACGTTAACCCCAAGAACCCTAAAACCTAAGTCCGCTCCGGAAGCATAGCTTCACGCTCGCGCAGGCTAATGAAACGCTGTTTAACCATGGGTAGAGGCGCAGCAATGTTAACTTTTAAACGGAGGAAGCAGGGCTCACTTGAAAGCCCTCAAGGAAGCCGTCAAAGGAGGAGGGCTACGTGCGCCATTAAAGACTACACAGCTTAAAGCCTTCTCCAACTGCTTTGCAAGCGGGTCATCGTTCCAAGCCGCTCGAGTAGAAGCGCCTTATCTATAGGTCGGTTAGCGATGTTATTAAAACCTCTACAGCTTAGTTCTTACGAGTATTTTCCTCCCTACCTCTACGCCTCGTCCACCTTTCACATGTTTATAGTGGTGCTGTACGCGTAGTTTCACCGCAACACGCTCTCACGGTTTTAACGAGTCCCTTAACGCTGCTTCCATCTCTCTTAACGCCTCCTCGGACCTAGCTACGAAGAGTATCTTCTTAAGTTTTAACCCTTGATTGATCGCGTTCTTTACCTCGTCACCCATAACCCTAGCCACGTCCCTAACTCTTAAACCTCCAACCCCGGCGCCTAAAGCTGGGAAGGCTACGCTTTCAACCTTTAACTGGTTAGCTAACCTTAAAGCGGCCCTCGTAGCCTTCCTAACGGCCTCTAGGTCGGTGGCCATGGCCGGCCTCGGCATGGTTGGAGCGTGTATTACGTACTTAGCCTTAAGCCTACCGGCTCCAGTAGCTATGGCTTCACCGACGGGTACCGGCGCCTTCCTAATGGCTTCACGCTCCACTTCTTCACCCGCCTTCCTCTTTATTGCTCCAGCTACGCCTCCGCCCATCACCATTAGGGAGTTAGCGGCGTTAACTATAGCTTCCACCCTTACTTCGGTAATGTCGTTTAACACCGTTTTAACGGTAATATCTCCAACTTTAACCTCCACTCCACCCTCACCCACGTTGGCTTGATTAAGCTCTATTTCGATAACCTATTAAGCAAGGTTTAAAAGCCTTTAATCCTACTGCTCCTTGGGGGTGGGTTTTGCCTCAACCTTTAACCGTCACCGTCATCGGTTTATTCACCGTTTTAGCGTTACTATTCATACTAGCCTCCTGTATAAAGGTGGTTAAGGAGTATGAGCGCGCCGTTATATTTAGGCTTGGAAGGCTATTAGGCGCTAAGGGTCCCGGTATCTTCTTCATAATACCCGGGGTCGATAAGTTCTTTAAGGTTGACCTTAGGGTTCTAGCGGCCGACGTACCTAAGCAGCGTGTCGTAACTAAGGATAACGTAAGCGTAGATGTAGACGCCGTCGTATACTATAGGGTCTTCGACCCGGTGAAGGCGGTTACCACGGTAACAGATTATAATACCGCTTGCCAATTACTATCGCAAACAACGCTAAGAGACGTACTCGGCCAGGTGGAGCTCGATGAGCTATTAACTAAGCGTGAAGAACTTAATAAGAGGCTTCAAACCATACTCGACGTAGCTACAGACCCTTGGGGCATTAAGGTTGCATCGGTAACCATTAAGGACGTAAGCCTACCGGAAACCATGCTTAGGGCGATGGCGAAGCAGGCTGAAGCTGAAAGGGAGCGTCGAGCTAGAGTAATAGTCGCCGAAGGAGAGCTTCAAGCCTCAAAAATCATGGCTGAAGCGGCTAGACAGTACGAAAACCTACCCATAGGGTTAAGGCTTCGGGAGCTTCAAACGTTAACGGAGATAGCGCGTGAACGCAACATGATAATAGTGACGCCGACAACCGCGACGCAAATAGGCGAAGTAATAGGGATAGCTAGAGGCGTACAGCAAGAGCGGAAGTAGAGAGGCCAACAGTTAAAGGAAACGTGAAGGTAATATCGTCGCCGTTCTTTACAGCCTGCGACTCCTTAACCTTAACAACAACCTCCCCGTACGCCGTTTTCGCTTTAACGTTTGACCCACTCTTAACCCCTATCAATTTTAGGTCTTCAGGGCTCACTTCGCATATAGCTACGCTGGATAAGCCTGAGAACGTTAGCCTTAGAGTATCGGTATATGGAAAGTTATGGCGGGATCAAACCCGCTATAGAATAATTAAGCTGTAAAGCGTTAAGGACGGTGTGCAGCATTTGGCCTCGGAAGTAAGCCTCGATACTCCTTTCAAGTCCTTCGAACTTTTCATCGTACTTCGCCTTTAATGTGTCGAGCGCCTTCCACGCTTCAGCTCTAAGCTTGTTCCTTTCTTCTTCGTATTGTGTACGCGTAACCTCCTTCCGCCTACGTTTCAGCGCTTGCCACGCCTCGTAAAGGCTCTTTACGATGAGTTTACTCTCCTTCAACATTTCCCCGTTAATAGCTTTGATCTTAGTGTAGATAGGCCCAATAGTACTCCAGTATACCGGTTTACTGGGGTTCTTTAAGGCATGCCTAATCAAGCACGCCTTAACCCGCTTATGAGGCAACGTTAACTTGATGCTCTCCACGAGGCGTTTGATATCGGCTTTAGCGTAAATGCTGATGCGGTAGTACTCGTTATTCGTAGGGCCGTAGTTTGTAATCTGCCTTTAGGCGTTATGTGTAAGCGCACCTTGTACCCGCGCTCTTTAAGCGTATTGTATAAGGGCTCAATGAGGAATCTTTTTCGTTGTAAAGAAGAACCCTGAGATCGGCAGTCCTCCTCCTCTTATACTCAGACGCAGATATTGAACCCTCACAATCCATGGCTATGTTGAATGCGTCGTAAAGCTCTTCATCACTCTCCACAGGCGTTGGAACATGCTTTTCAAGCAGATATTGGAAGCTCTCAAACGGCAAATAAACCCACAGCTGCCACCTATAGTTTCCTTTGTTATCCTTGCGCGGCGCTACGCCCACATACCCGTACCTACTGAAAACCTCCTTGAATAGGAGTGCTAGGTACGGATCAGGCGTTATCAGCTCTACTTTTACCTGTCTTCTACACCGTCTTACGCTAGCATCGGTGTGCGCTAGGAACCAGAGCTTAAGCTTTTCCACATCATCACCGTCGAAGTCGCGCTTAGCATACCTATACCTTCCCGTATTCGCTAGCTGTAATGCCGTCGCGTTGTCGCGTATTTTAACGTTCATCTTACGCTTCATCCACCATCGTAGCGTAGCAGACGGTACGTTGAGGTGCTTCGATAGCTTTTCTACTGATACGCCCTTATACCAGTGCAGCTCTTCAATTAGTGTCTTGAACCGTTGGTTAGCGTCGAGCGCTTCGTTAATTACTGTCTTCCTCGCCTCCTCTGAAAGCATTGATAGCAACTCGTTTGATATCACTATTTTCCAAGGGTTACCGAAGTTCACCGTTAACGTTAACCCTGCTTGGAGGGGTCGTGCGGCCCTTTCCCCCGTCACGGTGTTTCACCGATCCTCACCATTTTCTCCTCGTACTCGCTCCATAGTAGTAGCGGCTTATCGTAATGGTACTTGCGCCTGCACTCCTAGCATATAATGCCCCACACGTATCCGTCAGTCTAAAACTTCTTTAAGTATTCATATACCTCAAACGGAATGGTAATACGGGCTCTACGGGTGGCTATCTACTTAGGATTACGTAGCTCGGAGGCCTTCGGCTTAATGGCCAAGTAGGTCGTACACGAACTCCCTTAACTGATTACTTAAGAACTCCCTTACGCCATTTAACAGCCTTCTACCGCTTTCAGTTATCGAGTAACACCTTAACCTCCTCCTACCCTTACTAATCCAGCTACCGGTTATGTAGCCCTTACGTTCAAAGTCGTGGAGTATCGGGTAGAGGATGCCTGGCTTAAGGCTTTTACCAGTAAGCCTTTTAAACTCGGTCATTATCTCGTAGCCGTGCCTATCACGCTTTTCAATCAACCATAGGATTAAAGGCTTATTAAAGCCCCTCATAAGGGTTTTTGAAAGCTCGTTTACGCCGATCATTAGCCTGCCCTCACACTTAACATGGAAGGTATCACTATATTAAGTTTCACATCCGCTTTCGCCGCTGCTATCATTTCGTTTAAAAGTTTTGTAATCCTCCTATTAAGTAGGTATCTTACCGTTCGCGTCATAAACCTTAGGAATAACTTAGCTGGTAACGCGGTATGCCTCGTATGCTGATCGGCTAGTTCAAGCAACCACCTCATGTTATGATCCCAGGCCGCCTTGTAAAGCTCCAAATGGTAGTACTTTGCGTCCTCAAGGATACGCATTGGCTTAGAGCTTAAACCCTCCCCGTAGGGTACGAAGAGTAGTGGGACTATTATGCTCTTGTAGCTCTTCAACCTATCGATAAGCTCAACGGTCCTTAAACAATCCTCCTCCTCCTCGCCTGGGAGGTTTACGATCAGCGTAGCGCATGGAACCCAGTAGTTATCAACGCTTATAGCGAAGGCCTGCTCAACAACCTCGGGCCATTGATTAGGCGTAAAGGGGGCCGGCTTCCTAGCCATGAGGCGTCCTATCAACCTAGAGCTACCGGTTTCAATACCGGTTTGGTAGCCCATCCAGTGATCCTCGTCGAGCTCGAGGAGGCTTGATATCTCCTTAACTGTTTTAGGGCTTGAAGCTATTGAGGCTAACGCGGCGTGACTTATGCAGACGCCTTCAACCCCCCTTACGCCTCTAACGCGTTTAAAGAGGTTAATGACGGCTTCATGGTTAACTAGGTAACCGTAGGAGCCATATCTAAGTACGTCCTCGGCGTGAAGACATATGTTTCGCTGTCCGAACCTAACGTTTACCTCCACGTCGTAAATTACGTCCTCAAGCCTCCTATGCCTAAGCCTCCTTAAGGTTGGAGCGCAGAAGCGACAGCCCCTTCCACAACCCCTCGATACCTCTACTAAACCCCCTACGGTAGCGCCGCGTAGTAATGGTATTTCATCGGCCGCTGGAACCTTACTAGGCGGAACCTTAACTATGAGGGGCTTCTCGATAACTTCACCTTTAAGTAGCTTACTTAGTAGTTCGGGGAATACTACTTCAGCCTCCCCGAGTACGACTACGTCTATTCCGTACTTAACCATGAAGCCCTTATCTATCTGCCAAGCTCCAGGACCTCCAATAACGATTTTAACCCCTTCCTTCCTAGCCCTCCTTAAGGCTTCACTAGTTAACAGCCTACGGAACTCCCAAGCGGTTATGGGCTCCTCGTTTACGACTCCGTAGGGGGCTCCGAAGGTTGATGAGGCTGGCCCCCTTCCTAGGGGGTCAAACGTTGAAATACCTAAAACCTCTACGTCATTAACCAGCGCCCTTAACCGATATGGTGGTACAACCATTACTTCATCGGGCTTAACCACGCCGCTATTTATTATGGCGGCCTCAACCCTACGTAACCCGTGGGGTGCTAATAGGGCTTCACCCTTTTCGTTCGTAGGCACCGGCCTCATCACGAAGCTGAATAGGAGCTGGTAGAATAACGGTAGAAACCGATTCCTAGGTGCTGTTGCTAAAAAGCCCGAGAATAGGTTGCCACTGTAGCTACTCATTAACGTTCTATCGGCTGTTAGAATAACCTTACACTTCAACGATTTAGCACCCCACGCCTTTAATATTTATGATTCCATATATATCGTTTTTCTACATATACTTCGCAAATACCTTATTAAGCCGAGCCTAAACGGTTTAATGCGGGTCTAGCCATGCTTCAACGCTTAACGATCGTACTAATAACACTATTAACGTTAACTGGTTTGATCGGTTTATCCCATGCTTCAACGGCTCAAAACGTAGTAGTACAAGTGGAGGTAACGGACGTAATAACCGAGGGGACCTATAACCTGCTTAAAGGAGGCTTAGAACTAGCTGAAGCTAATTCAGCACCCCTACTAGTCCTACTAAATACGCCCGGGGGATCATTAGACGCAACCCGTAAGATAACGGAGGCCTTTTTAAACGCTAAAGTACCCGTAATCGCCTACGTACACCCTAGAGGAGCAACCGCTTGGTCGGCTGGTACGTTCCTCCTACTGGCATCCCACGTAGCCGCTATGAGCCCCAACACCGTAATAGGTTCATGTCAACCAGTAGCCTACAATCCGACCACCGGAGGGTCGGAGCCGGTAACGGAGCCTAAGATAATTAACGCCGTAGTAAAAAACATCGAGGAGCTGGCTAAAGCCCACGGTAGGAATAGTACCACGGCGAAGCTATTCGTAACCGAAAACCTAAACCTAGGCCCCGAGGAAGCCTTAAAGCTACACGTAATTGAATACGTAGCTTCAAGCGTCGAAGAACTGCTAGCTACGCTTAACGGGATCACCGTTAAAACCGCTTCAGGATCCTTCGAGATTAAAACCTTAAACCCGAGGATAATTAGACATGAAGGAGGCTTCACCGAGGCCCTCATCAGCTTCTTCTCAAACCCCCTCATAGCGTCAATACTCTTCATCGTCGGCCTCTACGCACTAATATTCGGAGCCGCCTACGCGAATCCCGCCCCAGCATCGGTAGGAGCCTTCATGCTCCTACTAAGCATGCTCGGCATGGGCTTCAAGGTTAACGTGGTAGCCATAGCCCTACTTGCGCTAGGAATAGTCTTGATTCTAGTCGAAGTCTTCTTAATACCCGGCTTCGGAGCTGTAGGCGCCACCGGGATAGCCATGCTAATCCTCGGAGCCCTTCTAAACCCGTTCCGCGTAACCCCCGAACACTGGCTAATATACGTTGACTGGTACCAGATACTTCTATTAGCGTCAATCTCCGTTACGCTCCCCTTAGCAGGTTTTACCGTCTTCGCCATCTATAAGGTGATTAAAGCTAGAAGGATGAAGCCTAAACTATACATATCCGGCCTTGAAGGAAGAGTAGCCGAAGCCGTAGATGAAATAACGACCGATAAGGAGGGCTTCGTAATATGTGAAGGAGAATACTGGCGCGCGAAAACCGAAGAAGGCGTTATTAAGCCCGGCGAAAAAGTAATCGTAACCGGTAAGGAAGGCGTAGTCCTCAAGGTAAAAAGGAAGGCTTAAGCCACGCTACAGTAAACAGGCATACACCTAGGCTTACCTTCACTACTAGATACGTGTTAAGGGCTTCGCGTTTTCAAGACCATATGGGCGAATACAACCTAACCACCTCGGTTACGGCGGAAAACCAAGACACCCTAATATAGGGAGGCCAGTATTCTTCATGGAGGCCGTCCACGTGGCGGAAGGCGGTAACCGATCGAACTTGAAGCTAAAAGAGGATTAGTTTTCAGCTTTACGGCATAATTCTTTAGGCTTCCTTTTCCCCATCTAAGACGGGTAGGACTAAAGCTTTAGTTGTGGAAGGCGTTAACTTAAGTAGGTGCTTACACCGGTTTAAACCTAGCTAGGTGGGGGGTTTGAGGAGCGTAGTTGAACGTATTATTAAGGTTGCCGCTACCGAAGGTAGGGATTGGCTACTGGAGCCTGAAGCTAAGGAGGTATGTAAAGCCTACGGGATACCTATACCAGCCTTTAAGGTGGTAGGAAGCGAGGAGGAGGCAGTATTAATAGCTAACCAGTTAAAGTACCCTTTAGTTGTTAAGGTTGTTTCACCCGACGTTCCACATAAATCCGACGTTGGAGGCGTAGTGCTTAACGTTACGGATCAAAACGTTTTAAGGACCGCCTATCGAAACGTCCTTCAAAACGTTAAGAGGTTTAAGCCTAAGGCTAGGGTTTTAGGGGTTCTAATAGAGGAGCAAGCCCCTCCATCAGTCGAAGTAATAGTAGGGTTAACGGTTGACCCCCAGTTCGGGCCGGCGGTAATGTTCGGGTTGGGCGGCGTCTTCGTGGAGGTTTTAAAGGACGTTTCATTTAGAATAGCTCCCATCGAGGAGGATGACGCTTGGGAAATGGTTAGGGAGGTTAAAGGATACCCCATCTTAGATGGTTATCGCGGGAGGCCTAGGCTCGACGTTGAAGCGGTGGTTAAGATGTTGGTGAAGGTCTCGGACATGGCCATGGAGAACCCGGAAATCCAACAGCTAGATTTAAACCCGGTACTCGTCTACGAGAAGGGGGCGTTGGCCGTTGACGCTAGGATAGGTTTACGCCATACCCACGGTGATAAGTAGATGCATCAAGCCTAAGGGGAAGCTGTGGACGGTGGCTAAGTGGCCAACGCCGCATACGAGGGCTTCTTCGTAAACGCCGAAAAAGAGGGCGCTAAAAAGCCTGGAGCCGAGTCGAAGGCTATGGTTCCCACGGGGCTTGGGAACGGTGTAAATGAGCCTACGACGCATAGGGTTGAAAGTAGCGCGATCCTGGCGATGTAAACTGTTCTTGGAGCGCTCCTCAAAGGCATGGGAAGGCTTAAGGAAATAAGGTATAAAAGCTATGTCTAATGAAGAGTCCTTAGGCCTGCTTGCTATTCGGTTTACCTCATCCATGGTTATGGGCCTTATCAATTCATGGTTTAGGTTAAGGGCTTCAGTCGTGAGCTTTGCGAAGCCGTACCTACTGATTCTAGTTGCTCCAGCTAAATGATAAACGTCTGTAAGCTTCCTCTCGATAATTTCTAGGATCATCTCCGCCAGGTCTACGTTCAAGGTTGGCGAGACCCACTGATCTATTAACGCGTTTATCGTTTTGCCATCCCTAAGCCTCTCTATTATCCAAAGCGCGAAGCTCACCATGTAGGATTATTCCTTTCAATATCGTTCAGCTCCACTATTAAAGATAGTATTTAGCAGTGAGGTCATCTGAAAACATCGATTAATTGAGTGTCAACTTAACCTACTGAACTCTTAAGAAATAGTCTAAAGAGGTTTTTAGACGAGTTCTTCTGTTTCAGAGGCTTTTTTCTTCAATGAGTTGCGCTCGTGATTTAAGGGTCAAAGAGCTCGAAGCTCAGAGTTTTGCCGTTAAGCACAGTCTTAAGCTTGTTGAGGACGTCTCGACCGAGAAGTGCATTTCGGCGTTTTGCACCAATGACTTCGACCATTGAGAATTTGAAGCCGTTAAAGTGTATATTTACAAAGTATGTGTATTTGTGTTCTTCCCGCCCGTTAAAGGATGAAACGGATACGCGGCTTGCTGGAATAAGTCTAAGCTCGCTTATCGCATGTTGTGGGAGCACCGTTATATCCGCGCCTGTGTCTATTTTTGCCTCAATTTCTATTGAATGAGTTGATGTTGGACTGGTAAATCTAACCTTTAAAGAAGGAGCTGGGGGGTTGTAGTCGAAGCTATACTTCATGATGGCTCAACTCTGGAGAGGGAACCTCTACACGTCTTTCACCGGTAGCCACCATATCGATGTATATTGGAACGTAGCCATACTTCTCGTAAACGGCTTTAGCGAGTTTCCCCTTATCGTCGTCGCATCCTACGAGGTTGCCCTGAAAGATTGCGACGTATTTTCCCTTATAGCTTGGATCTTGAACGAGCTTGTTTCGAATCTTAAGGAACTTTTCCCGCTCCTCCTCAATTTGTAAGATGTATTTTAATTGCTGAGGATCCTCCGTGAAGCCGCTGCGTTCAACGTAATCTTTTATTAGCTCACTTATCACTTCGCTCTTTTTTCGCTCACCCCTTTCACGGAGTACGAGGATGCTGAAACGCCTCCAGAGATCATCGTCTATCTCAAGGGTCGTCTTAACCATGAGTTCACCGTATTGATGTTTACCTGTTAATCCTTATAAACATTTTCCCTTACATCAACTTTGGCCTTTACCGTTTGCCCGCGGGCAAAAGCAAAACAAGAATATGAAACCATCATAAAAAAGGATTACGCCCGCCAGTTGTCCCTTAAATCGCCTTAAACCTATTTGTTGTGCCCATCATGGAAGCGTCGAGTACCTCCACTGAAACAATTTTTCCTCATCATCATGCCTCCAAGACAACATCGTTATTAAGTAATTCCTCATCAGCTAAGGGGTTTACGCCTAATGATGGGGGAAGGCTTTCCCCCTAGCCCTCTTTCATAAATGAATGTGTGAATGGGTTGGTTGGGAAAGCTATATACGTAGCCTTCGCACAACGCAGCTATGCGTCTATCGACGACCATGATGGCGGCTCCGGCATCAACAGTAACGAGGAAAACATTAAGAAGCTCCTACCCTTGAACGGGTTAAGTAGGGCCGACTTAAGCCTGGAGAAGGTAGCGGTACTTTCGAGTGGAAATGGGCTTAATCGCCTAGCTTCCTAACCACTTCCTTAGCTACCTCCATGGTTGAGGCCGAACCGCCTAGGTCCCGCGTAATAACCCTTCCCTCCTTAAGCACTAGGTTTAAGGCCTTTTCAAGTTTAACTGCCGCCTCCCTTTCACCTAGGTGTTTAAGCATCATTAGGGCTGAGAACATCATACCCATAGGGTTCGCAACCCCCCTACCCGCGTACTTGGAGGCTGTTCCATGCACCGGTTCGAACATTGCGTACCTATCGCCAATATTAGCTGAAGGAGCAATCCCTAACCCTCCACATACGCCCGCGGCTACGTCTGAAAGTATATCCCCGAACAGGTTGGTGGTAACTAGTACGTCTAGGCTTTGCGGCCTCGTTACGATGGTGTAAGCCGCGGCATCTACGAGTAGTTCGTCGTAGGCGATATCCGGGTATTCCTTAGCCACCTTTAAGAACGTATTTCTAAAGAGTCCGCAGGTCTCCTTAAGTACGTTAGCCTTATGAACCGCTGTAACCCTCCTCCTACCCTCCCGTCTGGCTAGTTCGAACGCGAAACGAGTAATTCTTTCGGAGCAGCGTTCGCTGATAACGCGTATACCTATAGCTGAACCTTGAACCCTATACTCTAAACCTGAATATAATCCTTCAGTGTTCTCGCGTACAAGTATGAAGTCCACGTTTTGATGGAGGCTTTTAACGCCAACCATGCTTTTAAACGGCCTAACGTTAGCGTATAGGTCTAACGCCTTCCTTAACGTTACCGCTACGCTCCTATAGGTTCCTGGGCCGAAGGGTGTTTCGGTAGGCCCTTTAAGTATCGCTTCATGCTTCTTCGCTTCCTCTATAGCTTCTTCATCTATCTGTTTACCGGTCTTCTCCCAATACTTTAACCCTGCCTCCACCTTAACGAAGTTGAAGCTTAACCCCTTAACGTGGTCTTGAAGGGCCTCCAGGACGTTGATGGTTGCCTCCAATACCTCGGGGCCTATACCGTCGCCGGGTATAATGACGATGCTCCGCTTAACCATTCTTCCTACACTCATTTAAATCGTGGGAAGTATTTTCGGCTAGGCTTTATTACATTCTCCCCTTTGAATTGCTATTTCCCTCCTAACTATTTCGAGGAACTCCTCATCGCTAAGCGCGCTCCTCCTTTCCTCGCTAGCCTCCTTTACCGCCTCGGTTATTCTTAGTAGTTCCGCCTCGTCGACCTTTATGTTTAACTCGTCGAGCTTAGCTTTTATAGCGTGTCTACCTGAAAGCTTACCTATTACTAGCCTACGCCGTTGTCCTACTAATTCGGGTGGGTAGGGTTCGTAGGTTATTGGGTTTACTAGGACCGCGTGTTGATGTATCCCGCTTACATGGGTAAATACGTTATCGCCTACCACGGGCTTATGGGGTGATAACCTATACTTTGAGAGTTTCTCAACGGTTTTACATAGCTCGTAGAGCTTCTCGGTTTTAAAGCCCTTTAAGCCGTAAAGGTTGTTTAAAGCTATTATAACCTCCTCGGTTGGAGCTAAGCCGGCTCTTTCACCTAGCCCTATGACCGATGAAGATATAACACTAGCTCCCGCTTCAACGGCCGCTAGTGAATTGGCTAAGCCTAAGCCGTGATCGTTATGGCAGTGGACCTCTATAGGTGTTCCAGGCGGTAAAACGCTTTGAACTTCTTGAACCAGGAACTTCATCGCTAATGGGTGTATGCAGCCTAACGTATCGACGATCCTAGCTCTATCAACCCCTGCTTCAACCACCGTTCTAAACACTTCCTTCAGGAACTCTAAGTCGGTCCTCGTTGAATCTTCAGCGCTATAGGTTATGTAGAGCCCATGCTTCTTAGCGTAATCCACTAGCTCTACAGCCCTTTCCAGGTATTGCTCCCTCGTTATCCTAAGCTTATACTTTAAATGTAGATCCGATGGAGGGAATGATAAAACCAGCCCCGGCGCCTCAACCTCTATTACTTCGTCTATATCGCTTTTAACCGCTCGAGAGAAGCCGAAAATGAAGGCCTTTAACCCCTCCTTAACGATGGCTCTAACAGCCTTCTTCTCTCCTTGAGAAGCAGCTGGGAAACCTGATTCTATTTGCTGTACGCTTACTTCGTCGAGAAGCCTAGCTATAACTAGTTTATCCTCAGCTCTGAAAATAACGCCGGGGCTCTGTTCGCCTTCTCTAAGGGTGGTATCGTGGATAATGACCTCCCTAGGAAGCTTCATTAGGCTTAGAACCGTTGGATTAAAGTTTAACGGGCTTACAGCTATAGGGTTATGGGTGGATTCATCCACCTTGAACACCACCGTTAAACCCGGAGATCGTTAAAGGGTTTAGCCCCGCCTCCTCCAGTTTCAGAGGGGAGTTCAAGCCTCCACTTAGCTGGTTTGAAAAAAATGCGTTGAAATCCGTTTATGGTTGTTTTTCTGTTCAGCATTCCTCGTCCCTCCCTTATACGTTTTAGCACTACAGTCCCCCTTACATTTTTAACAGTTTTAAAAACTTTTCTACATACTTTGTAAAACAAGCCTTTAACTAAGTAAAAAGAGGATGGGGGAAGCCTTTATAAGCCCCACGAATAGCTTCAACGCGTTAAAAGTAACATGAAGGAAAGTGTTAAAGCTTGAAGCTAGTTAAAGCCTCCCAACTCCTTAAGCAGCCAAGCCTAAGGCTTAGAGGCTACTTAGATCTTTCAAGCGTCTTCGAACAAACCCGTAGGATAGTTAAGGATGTAGAGGTTAACGGGGATCAAGCCCTCCTACGCTACGCTCGTACACTTGACGGGGTTAAATCAGAGGCTTACACGTTAAGGGTCTCCGAGGACGAAATTAAGGAGGCATATAGCTTAATAGACGCTTCCAGCCTAAAAGCTTTAAAGGAAGCCTCCAGCATCATAAGGAGCTTCCACCTAAAGCTTCAAAGCGAACCGTTAAACGTTGAAACTAGGCCAGGCGTATCAACCGGTTTAACCTACCGTCCCCTTAAAAGGGTAGGCGTATACGTACCTAAGGGTAGGCATGGGTATCCATCCACCGCCCTAATGACCATAATCCCAGCTAGAACAGCCGGCGTTGAAGAAGTAGTAGTATGTACCCCACCCCTACCTAACGGCTCGGCTCCAGCCTTAAACGTAGTAGCAGCCATTGAGGCCGGCGCTAGCCAAGTATTTAAGGTTGGAGGGGCTCAAGCCATAGCCGCCATGGCCTTCGGCACCCAGACCATACCTAGGGTCGATAAAATAGTTGGGCCTGGAAACATCTACGTAACCGCGGCTAAGCTTATCGTAAGCCTCCATACCGCCGTAGATATGCCGGCGGGTCCGAGCGAAGTAGTTATAGTGGCCGATGAAGCTGCCAACCCACATTACGCGGCCCTAGACCTACTAGCGCAAGCAGAGCATGACCCCCTAGCCTTCACGGCCTTAATAACAACCTCGGAAACCTTAGCTAAAAGGGTCCTTAACGAGCTGAACGAAGCGTTAAAAGGAGAAGCCCCGGAACCGTTAAGGAGATCCTTAACGGAGCGCTGCTGGATCGTAATTGCCGAGGACTTAAACCAAGCGGTTCAACTAGTTAACGAGCTAGCCCCCGAACACCTAGAGGTTATGGTTAAGGACCCCGAACCCTTAATTAAGGAGGTAAGGTATGCGGGCGCCATATTCATAGGCGACCATACGCCAACGGCCATAGGCGATTACGCCGCCGGGCCAAGCCACGTCCTACCGTCAGGAGGGCACGCTAGAGGCTACTCCGGGCTTTCAAGGAGGGACTTCGAGAGGTCCATAAGCCTAGTTAAATGTACGAAGGAGGGGCTACGCGCTATTAAGGACGTAGCGGTGAAACTAGCCGAGTTAGAAGGGTTCGTATACCACGCTAGATCTATCCTAGCGAGGGAAGCCGCGTGATTGAGGAAGCGGTGAAGGAAAGCGTTAAAGCGATTAAACCGTATGAAGCCCCCCAAGCCCCGGTGGGGGTCGTTAAGCTGGATTTTAACGAGAACCTAGTTATTGAAGAAGAATGGGTTAAACGCTTACTATTAGAAGCGGCCCGATCAGTCGACCCCCGCCTCTACCCTTCACCCTACGCTCAGAGGGCTGTTGAAAGCGTTGCTAACTTCCTCGGCGTTAACGCCGATTACGTCGCCGTTAGTAACGGGTCGGATGAATTCGTGGATTTAACAGTTAAAGCCTTCGTAGGCTACGGAGACGAAGCCATCGTCGTCGAACCCACCTTTGAAGTATACTCCCTATGCGTAACCGTAGCCGGCGGCGTCGTTAAGCGTTTCCTTCTAAACGACGATATGTCCCTAGACGTAGCCAGCCTACTGGACGCCGTAACCCCGAGGACGAAGCTCATATTCCTATGCTCCCCCAATAACCCCACCGGGAACCAGCAGCCTAGGAACGTCGTTAAGGACATCGTTGAGGAATCACGCCGCCTAGTAGTACTTGACGAAGCCTACGGGGATTTCGCCGAGTACTCAGCCATCGACATGGCTTTAAGCCTACCCAACCTCCTAGTACTTCGATCCTTCTCTAAGTCCTTCGGCCTAGCCGGGTTAAGGGCCGGTTACGCGGTCGGTAGTAAGGAGCTAATATCAACGCTTAGAAGGGTCGACCTACCGTTTAGGGTTAGCTCAGTAACCGAGAAGGTAGTTGAGCTAGCACTTAATCGTTGGGAGTACGTTAAATCTAAGGTTGAAGAGGTTAAAAGGTTGAGGGCTGAACTATTCAAAGCCTTATCAGGCATTGAAGGTTTAAAACCCTACCCTTCAAACGCGAACTTCATATTAACCAAGGTGGTTAAGGAGGGGGCATCATCAGCGAGCGTCATGCAGTACTTAGCTAAAAAGGGCTTCCTAGTTAGGGATCGAGGCACGCTTCCGAAGCTTGAAAACTGCTTAAGGATAACCGTCGGCCCCCGCGACGTAAACGTTAAGCTTACCGAGGCCCTACGCGAAGCCCTTGAAGCTGGAGGCTCATCAAGGCGGTAACGCTAAAACCCGTAAAGCCTTAAACGTATAGGTGGAACGGGTGGAAGCGTAACCATGAAATCCGGGCTTAACGCATTTATAATTAAGGCTAAGCCTTATAGGCTTTAGAGGTCTAAAGCCGATGGCGAACCCTAGAACGGCGTCAACGCGTAGGAAAACCTTTGAAACCGAGGTATTAGTGGAACTATCCTTAGACGGGTCGGGTTTAAGCGAAGCCCGAGTAGGAGTAGGATTCCTTAAACACATGTTGGAGACGTTGGCGAAGCACGCCGGCATGGATTTAAAGGTCGACGTAAAGGGCGATTTAATACATCACACCGTAGAGGACGTAGCGATAGCACTAGGTGAAGCCTTAAGTAAAGCCCTAGGAGATAAGAAGGGTATAAAGAGGTTCGGGTACGCGTACGCACCCATGGACGACGCCCTAGCTAGAGCCGTACTCGATCTAAGCGGAAGGAGCTACGCTATCGTGGATTTAGGCTTGAAGGGGCCTAGCGTTGAAGACGCTAAAGCCGAAGACTTAGAACACTTCCTAACCTCATTAGCCCATTCCGCTAGGATGAACCTACACGTTAAGGTAGAGTACGGGTTAAACGATCACCATAAGGTTGAAGCAGCCTTTAAGGCCGTAGCGTTAGCGCTTAAAGAGGCCGTAAAGCTTGAAGCTAGAACGGAGGTACCGAGCGTTAAGGGGGTACTATAGCTTAAGCTTTAAACCTTAATCGCTTAAAGGCCTTCATAACCATTTACAACGTACCGCTAAAAGCGAAAGACTTAACAACGTTAAACCCGTAAAGTTTATAGTTTTACCGGGAAACGCGATAATGGTTCATCGGGGACTTCGACCTTCAAACTTTGTATTCTTAACCTTTAAGGGCTTAAGCTAGGTTTAATGGGTGGCTTTAAGGCAACGCCTTAGCGGTATTGGTTAAGGTAACGGTACGCACTTGTAGACTACGGTTTGAAGGGAGCCGTGAAGCACGGTTCTAGCTTCAAGGACCTCGAACCCTCTAACCTCATTTAAGGCCTCCTTAAACTTTCTAGGGGTACCGCTTATAACCACTAGCGTTAACTTAGATCCTAATTCGAGTAGTGAGCGTAAAAAACCTTCGTACAAGGGTTTGAGGGCCTCGCTCCTCCCCATCCTAATCCCGTAGGGCGGATTGGTTACTACGAATGAGGGCGTAAAGTCCAAGTATTGAGGTAGCCTTTTAGCGTCTCCAACCTTAAGCTCTACGAAGCCTCGAACCCCTGCTGCCTCTGCGTTCTTAATGGCCCCAGCTACGTGTTTAGGTGAAATATCCATACCTAGAATCCTACAGTTGACATTAACCCTACAATTCTTCGTTAAGCGCTCCTTAACCTTCTCGTAGTCCTCAGGGTTACTAAAAATCAGCCTCTTAAAGGCGAAGCGCTCCCTACCTAGGTTGGGCGGTACGTTAAGCGCCATTAAGCCAGCCTCGATAACTATGGTCCCTCCACCGCACATGGGGTCTACTAGGTCGTATCCTTGAACCGGGCGCCAACCACAATAAAGTAGGAGGGCCGCGGCTATAGTACTCTTAATCGAAGCCGGATGCCGATAAACACCGTAACCCCTTCTATGTAGGGATCCACCAGTAGTATTAACCCCTATTAGTAGTTCATCATCCCTTAATAACGTTAAAATCTCCACGTCAGGGTTATCGAGGTCAACTTTCAACCTAACCCCCCTAGATCGGGCGTAGCTATCTATAACCCCCTGCCCGACGGCCGCCGCTACGTCTACACTTGTAAAGCTATGCTTCCCAACTCTTTCAGCCCTAACGGCGAAGCTTTGACTTTCACCTATACACCACGCGTAGTCAACGTCCTTAGCGACCTTATAAACGTCCTGTAACCCTTCAACCCTTTCACGGGCTAATCGTAATATCAACCTGTTAACGGTCCTTGAGGCTAAGTTAACGCTATACATCGCTTCAAGCCCGGCTGAAAAGAAAACCTTAGCTACGTCCTGCTCAACTTTAACCCTGAGCAAATCGCTTAACTCCCTAGCTGAAACGTCCTCTAAACCCCTCGTAGTGGTAGCTACGAAGTCGTACTTCATAATGGTTAATTAACCCCTTCAAGCTTTAAAGAGGTCCTCGTCTACGAGGCAGCGTTAATACCGATGGATAAAAGTTTAAGGGTCGTTTTATAGCCCCCCTAGATCTAGTAGAACGGTTTTTAGCCCTATAACCTTTAAAGCCTTAGTACCTTCATATGCTACGCACCATTACGGGTGCGAAGTATTACAAACGAGTTACGTCTAATCTTAACGTGTATTCACGGCCTTCGTGAAGCACTTCCCTACACGTTCACTTCAACCGATACTGCTAGCACCAATAGCTGCAGGCCCATTAAACGCGTTAAGCGTAGTGGTATAAAGGTAGGTTAAACACCTCCGGGTTTATTAACGTCGTAGCAGGGGGTTAGTTAGGGGGCTCGTAATGGTTTATGTAGCGTAACGCGGCCCACGGAGGATTATTATATTGAGTAACACGTATCGAGTGGACGTATTAATAGTGGCTGAAAAGCCTTCAGTAGCTGAAGCCTTCGCCCGCTACCTATCCAAGCATGGGTTTAAAACGTATAGTTTAAGCGGGGCTAGATACCATCTATTCGAGCTCGACGGATTACTATACGCGTCTCTAGGTTTAAGGGGGCATATCTTCGAATTCGACTTTGAGAAGCCCCTTAACGATTGGAGGAACATTAATCCCAAAGACCTCTTCTTTACGCCTCCGGTTAAAGTTTTACGTGAAGGCTGCGAGGTTTACGTAGAGCTCCTTAAGGAGCTAGCTAAAAACGCTAAGAAGGTATACTTAGCTCTCGACGCTGATTCGGAGGGTGAAAGTATAGCGTTCGAGGTTATGGAGGTCGTACGCTCCGTAAACCCAGCGGCAACCTTCCTAAGGCCTTGGTTTTCAACAGTAACCGAGAACGAACTCCTATCCTCAATAGGGCGAGCAGGAAGCCCTAACGAGCTTTTAGCCAATAAATGCTTCACGAGGATGAAGCTCGACCTAGTAATAGGTGCTTCCTTTACGCGGCTCTTAACGCTATCCATCGAAAATAGGGATAGATGGCTACTACCACGAGGCCGCTTCTTAAGCTACGGCCCATGTCAAAGCCCGGTTCTTAGGCTCGTGGTTGATAGAGCCCTTGAAAGGGAGCGTTTTAAGCCTGAACCCTTCTATAGGGTTGTAGCCATACTAGAGTTAAACGGCGTACGCTACGAGGTTGAACACGTCAAGGGGAGAATGAAGGATAGGAGCGAAGCCGAGCTAATACTGCAAAAAGTAAAGCAAGCCAGTAAAGCCGTAGTTACCGAGTTTAAGGAATCAGTAGTTACTAAGCCGCCTCCTAAACCATTAACCACGGTGGAGCTTGAAGCTAGGGCGAGCCGCTTCCTAAACCTAAGATCAAAGAAGACCCTAAGCTTAGCGGAGGAACTCTACGTAAACGGCCTTATAAGCTACCCTAGAACTGAAACCGAGATCTACGGGCCCTCCCTAAACCTTAAAAGTATAGCGTCCCAATTCTTAAATCACCCGGATTACGGTAGCTACGTGAGGTTTTTAACGTCCACGGCTATAACCCCAACCCGCGGAGTTAAGGATGATAAAGCCCATCCACCAATACATCCGGTTAAACCGGTGGATAAGGACTACTTAAAGAAGCGCTACGGGGAAGCCGGTTGGAGGGTTTACGACTTCATCGTAAGACACTTCCTAGCAACACTTAGTAAAAGCGCTAAGCTAAGTAGGCAGAAGGCCCTCTTCACTATTGGAGGCGAACATTTCACGGTTAACGGCGTACGCATAATTACCCCTAACTACCTATCCATATACTACTACGAGAAGCCTATTGAACGTGAGCTACCACCGCTAAAGGAAGGTGAAGAAGTACCGGTAGTCAACGTGGCGATTAAAGAGGGTCAAACGGAGCCTCCGCCCTACCTTTCCGAGGCTGAACTATTAAAGCTCATGGAGAAGTACGGCATAGGGACCGATGCAACCATGCAGGACCACATACACACCAATATTGAAAGAGGCTACTTCTACATTTATAGGAAAAGGTGTATACCGACGCCGCTAGGTAAAGCGTTAATACTTACGCTCCTATCCATTACGCCTGAAATCATAAACCCCGAGCTTCGAGGCTGGATGGAGAAGGAGATCTCGAAAATAGCTACCGGTGAAAGGAAGGCTGAAGAGGTAATCGACGACGTGAAGGGTACCTTCTACAAGTACTTCGAAGCCTTGAAGGATCGGGAGGCGGATCTAGCTGAAGCGTTAATCCCGGCTTTACGGCTAACCATGAGGAATAGGCCTCCCAAACCTAGGAGGCGCGTAGGGAAGGAGCAACACTAAACGCGTTACTACCGGAGGAGGCGCGTTAGTCTTATCATTAGCTAAGCGTGACGCATCCATAGTAGCAGCGGCGGTAACCGCAGCCATACTTTCAGGCGTAGACCTCGTTTTCTACGGCTCGCTAGCTCGATGCCGCGAGGTTTACGTATAGGCTTCAATACGTGAAGCGTACACCTAGCCGCTAAAGGGGCTTCGGGGCTATAAAAGGGTTTCGAGGTGAAACGCGTGGACTACGTTGTCGTGGCGAGCAGGTACAGGTTCGCCGGGAACCGAAGCATTAAGTTCACGGATGAAAACGGAAACGTCGAGTACGTCGTACCCATACCGGAGGGCGTGGTTCTATGCGACGTTTGCGGTGACCCGATATTCACGCCGATGATAATGCTACTAGTACTAGACGGATACGTGTGGGGCATAATATGCGAGGGGTGCAGGCGCAAGTATCATTACGATAAGCCGCTACTACTATGGAACGAGTACGAGGAAAAATGGTGAAGATAGGTGAATTACCGTGATGGGGGAAAGGGCCGCACGACCCCTCCAAGCAGGGTTAACGTTAACGGTGAACTTCGGTAACCCTTGGAAAATAGTGATATCAAACGAGTTGCTATCAATGCTTTCAGAGGAGGCGAGGAAGACAGTA
>Ga0209080_1000261_pt1 | contig 39228 bp, 41 predicted proteins | sample JNZ110809AmetaG_FD_184123 | JGI IMG/M metagenome (GOLD analysis project Ga0209080, IMG submission 184123) | Hot spring microbial communities from Jinze hot spring, China to study Microbial Dark Matter (Phase II) - JNZ 110809A (SPAdes) (version 3) ...
GGCTCGAGGATGCCTTGATTAATCACCACAGAGAAACAAACAAAAACCTCAATATAAGAAGCAGTTTGTCAACCTAGAACTCTATGAAGTTAAAGCACCACGTCGGAAAGCTAACGCAGAACCAAATCCTCCAAGGGATGAAAAAGATAGCTTAAAACTTTCAAGAACCTCCGCCCTAAAGAGCGGGGGAGTCAGGGGAGGTGTTTTCTGAGTGTGTGAGAGAAGTGGGGCTCCGGCCGGGATTTGAACCCGGGACCTCGGGGTCCACAGCCCCGCGCTCTTCCAGACTGAGCTACCGGAGCCACCAATAGTATTGAGTTTTGTTAGTTTTTAAGTTGTGGTGTTTATCAGACCTCACACGGTTCTTCATCTTCGTCTGTTCCGATGTTCTTCATCATTTTGTTGGTTACTATTTTATTTGTGTTTTCTGTAATTATATATGTGGTGTTGCTTGGTGGGTGAGGGAGAGTTTAGAGTCGTTGTTGAGTATCCTAGTGGCAAGGTTTTTAGTAAGATTCTCGAGATGGTTTCTGGGATTGTTGATGAGGCTTTATTTACTTTTGATGCCGAGGGTCTTAAGATAAGAGCTCTTGACCCTGCTCAAGTAGCTTTAGTTAGTGTTTATGTTCCCTCATCTAGCTTCTTAACATATAACGTGGTGGAAGAGACTTCAGTCGGGGTAAATCTGAGTAATTTAATGAGGACTCTTCCAAAGCCTAAGAAGTCGGACAAGGTTGTTCTCAGAGCTGGTGAAGACTTTTACGAATTCGTTATTGAGTCCGTGACTGTGAGGAGGTATAGGTATAGGTCTATCGAAGTTCCAGTATCTGAGATACCTGAGATAACACTGGAATTCAAGGTTAGGGGATCTGTATACACTTCAGCGTTTAAGACAGCCTTAAGTGACTTGAGAGGTAGCGGGACTATAGTCTTCGAAGCAAGTAATAATCAAGTCTTGAAACTCACAGCCCCGGAGGTGGGGGGTGAAGTTAGCTTCTCTGTAATGGGTGGCTCACTCATAGAGCTAGAAGTTGACGAAAGCTCTAAAAGCTCTTATGAGGAGAGCTACATAATTAAAATCTTACCACTCTGTGAAGTCACTGACGCTGTTAAAATCGAGTTTAGTTCTGACCAGCCCATACGTCTTACCTTTAACTTACCTGGTGGCGAGGTAATAGAATATTTAAGTGCGCCAAAGGCCTAAATAACAAAATTTTTATTCCTTAACGCTACTCTTATTATTGGTGAAATAATCGTGGTTCAAGAAATTGATGAGTTAGATAAGAAACTCCTGAATATTCTGCAAGAAAATGCAGACCTCACTTACTCTGAGATAGGTAAGATACTTGGTGTAAGCCCCTCCACAGTATACATGAGGTTGAGGAAGTTAAAAGAGAGAGGGCTAATAAAGAGGATAGTAGCTGAGGTAACTCCTGAGTTAGTAGGTCTCAACTTAAGAGCTCTAGTATTCCTTTCGATAGATGTGAGAAAGTACTCAGACATAACTAGCAAGTTAGCTAGCATACCTAACATTAAGGCAGTCTACGACGTGACTGGCGAGTGGACTCTCGTAACTGAAGTATACGTTAAAGACCACAAAGAACTCTCTGATTTACTAGACGTCATAGGAGCGCTAGAGGGAGTTCAGAGAACCTCCACAGCAGTTGTGTTGAGAGTGATCAAAGAAGACAGGAAGGTACTCATAACGTGAAGCCAATATACGCTTACGGATACTTCATAGTCTCACTAACAGGAGACTTTCACCAGATAATGATTTACGAGTACATAGATACCGAAGAAGAGTTCGCGCGAGCACTAAAGACTAGACTAGAAGAAGAACTAGAAGCTATGAAGAATAACATGCAGTCGTTCTTAAATGAAGAGATAGTTAAGGTCAATGGAGTGATAACTAAGCCTAGAGTAATATTAGTTAATGCTGGCTTCAGAGGCTCTCTCAAGAGACCCTTCATAGAGTTCCTAATTCACTTCAGAGGAGACTTAATAGAAGGGCTCAACACGTATGAGAACATATACGAGTCTGAAATCACCACATACGACTACAGCGTTGTCTGGATCTTCCCACAGAATTCTGAGGTAGTTGAAGCGGATGTGGGGGTTGAGTACGAAGTCAAGCCAAAAAACGTTTTAAGATTTTCTGTTAAGAGAGGCTTTAGGATTCCTGGTTACGAGAAGATAGTCTTTCGCCTGGTTTCTTGAGATTCTTTAGACGTTTTGTATAGTATTGAAGTGGCGTCTTAACCCCGCACTCAGCCACGCACATGCCTAATTCCTTCATCTTAATGCAACTGTAGGTTCTGTACTTCTTCCCGCCACCCTTCATACCAGCTAAGTGTTCTATCTGGTACCTAGCTATCTTCTCGTTAAAGTCTGGCGCATTCTTCATTAAATCAAGGACATAATTTACTGAAGCCCCCACGTTAAGAAGGAATGTAGCTAAAGCAAACCTCTGAATATGAGTTAGGTGCTCATTAGCTCTCAAAGATTTAATCAGTTCAGTAATGCATGGCGGAAAAAACTCTTCTTTAATCTCACTCGGGAGTGCTTGACTAGGTTCTTCAGCACGTAAGCGCTTATACTCTCTGCGGATGACCTCAGCTATATCGCTTCTCAAGTCTTCTAAAACGTTAGTGTCAGTCAGCTTAAAACTTAATTCCTCAAATAACTTGATTAAGTATTCCTTGAGGGGGTCTTCTAACAGACGCACATATTTACTCTTAGGTAAGTATACGTAGCCTTCTCTCACGTAAGTCTCTAGTAGCGACCAGCCCGCCTCCCCTAAGAGCCTCTCAGCGTAAGTCAAGTACTTAGGTATTGTTAGCCTGAACTGAAAACACGATATTTCTGACTTAGGTTCAGAAGACAATACTACCTTATAACCACACTCATCATCTCTGGCAAGCAACTCACTCGATATGCCCAACATGCGTGAAACACTCCATAAAAACTTGCTATTCTCTAGCTTCATCAACTCTATGAAGTCTTTCACTTCACTATCTACGTATTTCCTGAGAGCCCACACGTCTGTAAGGCCTGCCGCGAGCAACCCCATGTAAAAAACCAGATACTCGTCTTCATCCTGCTCTGCAAGGCTGACGCCTAAGCTCTTACTTTTCCTCCTAGAGAGAGCTCTCTTTACTCTATCAGCAGCCTTAATCTTTAAGACTTTATTAGTGAATAGTACTGCCAGGTCTACCTCACTCCCGAATCTCTCTCTGAAATACTCGTCTAGCCTCTTTAGAAAAGGGTATATGTAGTGCTTACTCAACTCTCCAGCCCTCCACCAAACTACTAAAACGTTTTCAGAGACTATAATAGTTCAGGGTCTCGCGAATTAGTTATTAAGAGTAGTTATCGTAATATTACTAAGAGGTGGGTGGGGATGGGTAGGTGGGTAGTTACTTCAGCATGGCCATACATAAACTCCGTGCCTCACTTAGGCAACATGATAGGCAGTGTTTTGTCAGCTGACGTTTACGCTAGGTTTCTCCGGATGATGGGTGAGGACGTAGTCTTCGTAAGCGGTAGTGATGAACACGGTACGGTCATAGAGGTTGAGGCTCGTAAGAAGAACGTTCCGCCTGAAGAATTAACTAGCTCTTCACATGATTATATAGTGAAACTCTGGAAGTTGTGGGATATATCCTTCGACAACTACACTAGGACTGAAAGCAAGACTCATAAAGAGTTTGTCAGAGAATTTATGTTGAGAGTCTTTAGAAACGGTTTTATTGAAGAGAAAGTTCAGGTAATTCCTTACTGTCCTAAAGACGAGATATACTTGCCTGACAGATTCGTAGAGGGCATATGCCCCTACTGTGGTTTTGAGGGAGCTAGGGGGGATCAATGCGATAACTGCGGCAGACTCCTAGAAGCTGAGCAGTTAATTAGCCCTAAATGTGTCTTGTGCAGGTCTACCCCGATCTTCAAAAACAGAAAACACTGGTTTTTCAGACTAGATAAGTTCGAGGAGAGCATACTTGAGTGGATAACAAAACATGACTTGCTAGACGAGAACGTGAAAAACTTTACTAAGTCTTGGATAGAAACGACAGGCTTAACTCCTAGATCACTTACACGAGATAATAAGTGGGGTATCCCATCACCTTTCCCAGGCTCTGAAGACAAAACTATATATGTCTGGTTTGACGCGTTACTGGGTTACATCTCAGCTACTAAAGAGTTTTTCGTTAAGCTAGGCAAGGAGAGCGAGTGGGTTAAGTACTGGCTTGACAACGAAGCTAAGACTGCTTACTTCATAGGTAAAGACAACATACCGTTCCACGCAGTAATACTCCCGGCATTACTCATGGCTACTCAAGAACCCTACGTCTTACCCACGCTAATCTCAGCTACTGAGTACCTGATGTATGAGGGGAGGAAGTTTAGCAAGAGTAGGAGAGTTGGTGTCTGGATTGACGAAGCACTTAAGATAGTTGATAACGCAGATTACTGGAGATACTCGCTCATAAGAATGAGGCCGGAAGATAAAGACACAAACTTTAAATGGTCTGAGTTCGTGAGATTCGTTAATAACGAGCTTAACGACCATATAGGAAACTTTATTCATAGAGTGCTGACGCTAATACACAGGTTCTTCGAGGGAGTAGTTGATGAGGTAGTGTTAACGGACAGTACAGACATAGAGTTCAGGAAGTACGTTGATGAGGTTTGGGCTTCCTACAAATCCCTAATGTATAGGGCTAGACTCAGAGAAGCTAGTGAACTAGTAGTTAAGCTGAGTGAGAAGGGGAATCAGTACGTTAACGTTAAGGCTCCCTGGGCTAAGATCAAGGAAAACGTCGATGAAGTCAAGAGTACCTTAAACGTGGGCTTTACGGCAGTCTTAACACTCAGCATCATGTTATACCCTATAACACCTCATTCATCTAAAAAACTACTCAAAACAATAAATGTAGATGATGAGGGGATAGTCATCAGGAATCATCCTCTAGAGCTGGTTAAGCTACCTCATAAAATAAATAAGCCAGAGCAAGTCTTTACTAAGATACCGCAAAAACTAGTTGATATTCTGTTAGACGACTCTAAAAGAGAACAATACTTAGAGCGAGTACGTAGTGAGTTAAATAATGAGAGGCCAGAAGTCCTGAGATTCTGATTCTTCCTTCTGCTTAGTAAGATCTACTACTTTACCCTCAAACACATTAACACCGTGAAAACTCTCAGAAATCCTAACTAAAGCCTTATAACTTTTCTCGCTCAACAGCACATCACTACCTACGACTAAAACGTACAAACCCTCAAAAGGATTTAAAGGAGGATCAGGGAGAGTGGGGTCAGGCTTTTCTTTACCGACGTATATCCACCTCATCCTAGGCTTGCTACGTGAGCCAGAAATTTTATATACTCTATACCAATACCTACCGAAATAAACATACCTGATACTGAGGAACATATCAGGAGACTTAAGGTAAACGAAGTGGAGAGGCTTTAAGTAATATCCGCTATCCTTTATCAGCACGTTATACTCGTTAATCTTATGTTTGTAAGGCTCGTAAAGATTCATGAGTATCGGGTACCCGTCAATTATGGCTACCTTAGCTCTCATCTAATCCTCACTAAAAATATTTCTATAACTAGGAAATAAATCTTTTACAGTTGAAAACCTCGTCTCTCTAGTGTGGGGATAGTGTGGTAGGGTTTATGAGTTCCATATCTTCTTAGTATATTTCGGCGGATAGTAGATCCCTGAGTCCCGCACTGTGTGGGGGTAGGGGGTGAAGCGCCGAGACCGAGCGCAGGACTAAACCCAACTCCTACCGGGAATGTAGCTCTAAACTTTCCCATAACCCTCGCCCTTCAGGGCGAGGAGGTCAGCTACGTAATAACACTTCAAGGATTAAGACACTTACTCACTTTAGCTAGTTTTATTTTTCTTAGTTGTGTGTAAACTTCGTTTAAGTACTTATCTATGAGTTCTGAAGTTACTCCTCTGTCTCTAGCAATCTCTTTAACTCTCTCCTCTACTAGAGAGTAATTCTTTAGAGTCTCATTAAGATGTCTCCAATCTATATTAGCGAGTGATTTACCTATTAGTGTGTCATAAGGTAAGGCTCCCAAAATAAACAGCGAGGATATTATAGGGTAACCTATATAACCCCTATATATCGTGCCATTATCTGTGCTACACGCCTCTTTCTTCTCTAAGTCCACGTACACGTTATATATTCTGTCTCCTTCAGAAGATACTACTCTAAACAACTTATCATCTAATTTCTTAACCCTGCCGTCAGCCACAGCCCCGGTAGCTTCAAGGATTTTTATTCTTGGAGGCATTTTAAGGTACATACTCTCACTAACTTCAAGTATTGTTAGTTTTGAAATCTTAAAAACAGCAATTATTCTTCTTTAGAAATCTTATCCGCGTAATCTTCGGGACTCAGTAATTTGCTTTCATCAACTCTCGAAGACTTTAACTTGATTATCCATCCACGCCCGTAAGGGTCTGTGTTTATTAAGTCTGGTTTCTCTGTGAGTTCTTCGTTAACTTCAATAACTTCGCCTTCTATGGGTGTGTAAACTTCTGCTACCGCCTTAACAGACTCGAGTGTCGCTACCGCCTCGTCAGCATTAACCCTCCTACCTACTTCTGGCAACTCCACGTTGACTATGTATTTCAGCTTCTTCTGAGCGTAGTCTGTGATTCCCAGAGTCACCGTATCTCCTTCGACTCTAACCCATTCGTCTTTAGCTGTGTAAAGCAGGTTCTTACGTACTAAGTACTCACCAAGTCTCGTCTTTACTACTATTTGCTGCTCACTCATTTCAAGTCCCTCAAATTAATGGGAAGTCAACAATTTTAGCTTTTTGTCTGCCTCCCCTCACTTCAAGATCTAGTCTTGAGCCTATGTACGCGTGGCTGGTGTTCACGTAACCCATAGCTACTCCAGTGTTCAGGTAAGGAGAGAAAGCGCCACTAGTTACCTTACCTACTAGGTTGTTTCCAGCGTAAATTCCCGCACCATGCCTAGGAATGACCCTCAAGCCTTTCTTAAGCTTTAGTCCTACTCTAATCCTAGAAACTCCTCTCTCGTATATCTCCCTGAGCTTAGGACATCCTATACAGTCTTCCTTTTCTAGAGATATAGGTAGCCAGTACCTAGCCTCAACAGGATTCGTGTTCTCGTCCATGTCTTGACCTATCAGAAGATAACCCATCTCGAGTCTTAGGGTGTCTCTAGCTATGAGTCCCGCGGGTTTAGCCCCTAGAGCTACAGACTTCCTAAGTATTTCTGCCCCGTGATTTACGTCGGTCCATATCTCGAAGCCGAATGACCGGACCTCCTCTCCCGTCCATCCTGAGTGACTCACCAGCATAGTTTTCTTCCCAGCTACTTCAGCACCGTAAGCAAACTCGAGGATTTTCAAGTTTCTGGCTTCAGCGAAGCCTAGGTTCTCCATCACCTCAGCAGCTTTAGGCCCTTGAATAGCTATTAGAGTCGATTTTAGAGTTACGTTCTCTATTTCTACGTCTGTGTATCCCCATCTAGCTCTCCACACATTCATCCATTCTAGGTCTTTCTCGACGTTAGGCGCATTAACAACAGCAAGCCATAAGTCTTCACTAACATTGTAGAGCATGATGTCATCTTTAATACCTGCATTCTCATTCATCAATAATACCGGGCCACTCATTCTTTCAGCGCCTACCTCACTAAGGTCTTTAGAAACTAGCTTCTGCAAAAACTCGAAGACACGTCTGCCTCTAATCACGTACCTGCCCATGTGAGATACGTCAAACACAGACGCTGAAGTTCTGGTATTCATGTGCTCTTCGAGGGGGTTGCCATAATCCATAGAAGTAACCCAACCAGCAAACTCGCCTACGTTACCGCCCAACTCTTTCTGAACGTCTAGCAAGGGCACTTCTTTAACTATTTCAAGCACCCCGTCTATAATAAACTAACTCAAAGTATTTTAATTAAGTCGTTAAGAACTATAAGGAGACCCGAATGCCACATAACTGGATACCTAATTCCTCACCTGACATCAAGAAAGAGTTGATGAAGGAGCTAGGTATAAGTGACGTACTAGAATTATTTAATGACGTACCTACCGAGATAATCTTCAACAGAGACTTAAGTATTGGTTTCGGGAAGCCGTTAACTGAGTATGAGGTTAGGAGACTATTCAACGAGCTAATTTCTAAGAACCGCTTAAGTAATGTCCCGTCATTCATTGGAGGCGGTGTGTGTCAGCACTACGTGCCTTCCGTCGTGAAAGCAATACTTTCTAGACCCGAGTTCTACACTGCGTACACGCCTTACCAAGCTGAAATAGCTCAAGGACTACTGCAGGCTTTATTCGAATACCAGAGCCTCATAGCTAACTTATACGGGGTTAAGGTCGTTAACGCGTCAATGTATAACGGCAGTACAGCCTCGGCTGAAGCAGTGTTAATGGCTGCTCGAGTAAAGAAGAAAAAGAAGATCTTGGTTAGCGGCTGCGCACATCCAGAGATAATTGAGGTGATGAAGTCTTGGGGTTTTGGAGCTGGCTTAGACATCGTTAAGGTTCAGGTAGATCTTAAGTCTGGTGAGACAGACTTAAGTGATTTGAGGAGTAAGCTAGACAAAGATACTGCGGCAGTCTTCATACAGACACCTAACTTCTTCGGCGTTGTTGAGTCTGCTCTTAAGGAAGTCATTGAAGAAACACATAAATTCGATGCTTTAAGCATAGTCTACTCGAATCCACTATCATTAGGTATTTTCGAGAGTCCAGGAAGCTTAGGCGCTGACATCGTAGTCGGTGATGTACAGGGTCTTGGTGTGAGTCTTAATTATGGAGGTCCTTCAGCCGGCATCCTGGGGATAAACGATGAGAAGGAGTTACTGAGGCAGTTGCCAGGAAGGCTGATAGGAGCTACGCGTACTTTAGGTAGTGATGAGTTAGGCTTCACGATGATACTCCAGACTAGGGAACAACATATTAAGAGGGAGAAAGCAACTTCCAACATAACTACTAACTCCTCGTTAGAGGCTGTAGGAGCTGCCGTTTACCTGACTCTACTAGGGTCTCAAGGACTCAAGAAACTTGGTGAAGCTATTCTAGGGAGGACGCATTATTTAGTAAAGCGTCTACTTAACACCAGCGTTGCAGAGCCGTTATTCCCTGAATCACTCTACTTCCGTGAGGTGAGTATTCGGTTCCGCGGCAAGAAAGCTAGTCAGGTTATTAAGTTGCTGTCTAGTAGGGGAGTCAGTATAGGTCCAGCACTCAGCAAATTCTACGAAGAACTGAGTGAGTGTAGTCTAGCCTGTGTTACTGAGTTACATACTAGAAAAGACATAGACTTCCTGATGACAGTTCTCGAGGAAGTACTGGAGGGTGTTTAGAGATGCTGTTCAGGCAAGCTAAGTGGGAAGAACCTATAGTCTTCGAGTTAAGCAGTTTTAGTAAGCAGACTTTCTTGATAGATGAAGAGTTTGCTAATGAAGCTTCTGAAGCCTTGAAAAGGATACCTGAGTCTCTAGTAAGGAGTAGTGAGCTCAAGATACCTAACTTAAGTGAGGTGGAGGTTGTTAGGCATTATAACAGACTGTCTCAGATGTCTTACGGTGTTGATGTAGGTCCTGTACCTTTAGGTTCCTGCACGATGAAGTATAACCCAAAGATTTGTGAGGAGCTGGCCTCAGACCCCAGAGTAACGGAGCTTCACCCATATCAAGATGAGGAAGAAGCTCAGGGAATACTGGAGATAATGTATTTAATGCAGAGATGGCTTTCAGAGATCACGGGCATGGATGAGTGCTCACTACAACCTCCTGCAGGGGCTGCCGGCGAGTTCGTGGGAGCACTCATAATAAGAAAATATCATCATGACAGAGGCCTCAATAACAAGAACGAGATGATAGTTCCTGAAGCAGCTCACGGGTCCAACCCTGCTAGTTCAGCTATGGCTGGCTTCAAAGTAGTTAAGATACCTACAGCACCGAGTGGGGAGACAGATATAGAAGCTCTGAAGTCTGTGTTAAGCGACAATACTGCAGGACTGATGTTAACGAATCCTAACACGTTAGGTATATTCGAGTCAGGCATCGTAGAGATTTCCGACCTTATACACGAGAAGAGCGCGTTGATGTATTATGACGGGGCAAACCTAAACGGCATACTAGGTATAGTAAGACCCGGTGATATGGGCTTTGATATAGTCCACCTAAATCTACACAAGACTTTCGCAGCACCACACGGTGGTGGCGGTCCTGGCGCGGGTGCTGTTTGTGTTAAGAAGGAATTAATAGACTACTTGCCGGTACCCCTAGTAGGTTTTGACGGGCGTTCATATAAGTTGAGGTATGACCTTAGCAGAACTATAGGGAGAGTATCTTGGTTTTACGGCAATATAGTGCCTATAGTAAAGTCTTTCATCTACATAGCTGCTTTAGGACCTGCCTTAAGAGAGGTTGCTGAAGTTAGTGTCCTCAACACTAACTACTTAATGAGTAAGTTAAGGAGAATGAGAGGGATTTCATTACCTTACGGTGAGAACAGGTGGCGCAAACACGAATTCGTTGTAAGTTTTGAGAATCTTCTTAAGGAGACAGGAGTTAGTGCTGAAGATGTAGCTAAAGCTTTGCTTGATAGGGGTCTTCACGCCCCTACAATATACTTCCCGCTGATAGTTAAGGAAGCTCACATGATTGAGGTGACTGAAACAGAGACTAAAGAGAATATTGATAGGTTGGCTAAAGCTTATGAGGAGATAATAGAACTTGCATATAGGGACCCTCAAGTAATTAAGTCCTCGCCTGTCAATACTTCAGTCAAGCGCTTAGACGTTCTAGTAGCTAATCACCCGAGGACTCTAGCGCCGACGTACGAGCATCTAAGAAGGTTGAAGAGCCAGGAAGTTTAGTGATATCGCAGTACGTGAGGTTTGAGGATGAAGCTAGGTTTTGTTGTAAATCCTATCGCGGGCATGGGCGGATCTGTAGGGCTTAAAGGAACTGACGGTGAACTCTATGAAGAGGCTCTAAAAAGGGGGGCTAAGCCCGTAGCTCCTTCAAAAGCTGTCAGGTTTCTTCAGGCGCTGTCCGAGAAAGGTTTTCAGGGAGTAATAGTAGCAGCTAATTCTGTCATGGGTTGTGATTATTTAAGCTCAAGTAGATTAAGGTTCTCATGTCTCGACTTACCTGACCGCGGCAAGTCTGTTACGTCACGTGAGGACACCTTAAGAGTCATCGAGGTTTTCTTAAAGAGTGATGTAGACTTGATAGTTTTTGTCGGTGGTGATGGCACGGCACGTGACGTATTGAGTGTCGCAGGAACTAAGGTCCCGATCTTAGGAGTCCCTTCTGGAGTCAAGATGTACTCAGGTGTTTTCGCAACATCTCCTGAAGTTGCTGCTGAGGTCGTGGTAGAGTTTGAGAGAGGTAATATCTCGGTAGATCAAGTTGAGGTTGCTGACGTTGATGAGATTAAGCTTAAAGAAGATCTGCTGAATGTACGCCTGTACGGATACGCGGTTGCGCCGGTCTTAGAAGGGTTTGTAGTGCCTTCTAAAGACTTAGTCAGCGGGTCTGAGGAGGAGAAGTGGGGTATTGCTAAGTACTTTATTGAGGAGTACATGTTTCCAGGAGTCCTCTACTTTTTAGGTCCTGGGACAACCACTAAGGCTATCGCAGACCTCCTAGGACTTAAGAAGACGTTGTTGGGCGTTGACGCGATTTATGAACGGAAGCTAGTAGGTAGGGATTTGAGCGAGTCAGAAATACTTCGTCTGATAGAGAAGTATGGACGTGTCTCTTTAGTAGTCTCTGTTATAGGCAGGCAGGGATATATTTTCGGTAGAGGTAATCAGCAGTTTAGTGCTAGAGTTTTAAGACTTGTTAAGAAGACTGATATATTCGTTCTAGCAACACATTCTAAGCTTGCCGGAATTAAGTATCTCTTAATAGATGTTGGTGACCCTGAGCTAGAACTTGAGTTAAGTGGTTACTGGAGAGTTATAACGGGTTATGGTGAGGAGACTGTTAAGTTGGTCTTGCCTGCCTGTTGCGTGGATAAGTATTTAAGTTCTGGAGGGTTGACACAGTATCTAAAGACTTGAGAATCATATTATATTTAAAATTTTATTGTGTGTTATGTCTTTAGGTGGTGTGTGATGATGGCTAGGAATATTGAAGTTGAGTTAGCTGATTACTCACCAGTTAGTGAGTGGAGAGTTGAGCTTGTTGAGAGGAAGGGACTCGGCCACCCAGACTATATAGCTGACGCAGCTTCTGAAATATCTAGTGTTGCTCTCTCTAAGTACTACCTAGAGAATTACAACATGATCTTGCATCACAACGTGGACAAAGTTTTAGTAGTTGGCGGGCAGTCAAAGCCTCGTTTTGGGGGTGGCGAGGTTCTTCACCCAATATACATATTAGTTGCTGGCAGAGCTACAGAGTTTGTGAGCTTAAGTAACGGGAGTCTAGATAGGATTCCTGTAGGTACTATAGTAGTTGACGCGGTCAAGAAGTGGATTTCCCAGAATTTCAGGTTCTTAGACCCTGAAAGACACGTGATTGTTGACTACATGATAAGGACAGGTAGCGTAGATCTAGTCCAAACGTATGAGACTGGCTTGAAAGAGAAGCGTAGACCGCTAGCCAACGACACGAGTATAGGTGTTAGTTACGCGCCCTTAACACCTCTAGAGAGTATCGTTTTAGGTGTTGAGAGGTATTTGAACTCACGTGAGTTTAAAGAGAAACTCCCTGAAGTTGGAGAAGATGTTAAAGTAATGGGTCTTAGAGTAGGTGATGAAATAAGACTCACTGTTGCCGCGGCAATGATATCTCACTTAATAAGTGATTTAAGTCATTACCTGTCTGTGAAGGAGGAGGTAGAAAATAAGGTTAAGGATTACGTAGTTAGTGAGTTGTCTAAGAGAGATGAAATGCGTAGATATGACGTTAAGATCTTTATTAATAGCGCTGACATCCCCGAGAAAAACTCTGTCTACATGACTGTCACAGGGACTTCCGCAGAACACGGTGATGATGGAATGACTGGTCGTGGCAATAGAGTCAACGGACTTATAACTCCTATGAGACCTATGAGTCTAGAAGCTACTGCCGGCAAAAACGCGGTAACACACGTGGGCAAAATATATAACGTCTTAGCTAATAAGATAGCTGTGAGGATAATTAAGGAAGTCCCTAAGGTTAGAGAAGTTTACGTAAAACTCCTTTCTAGAATAGGTCACCCAATAGACGACCCTCAAATGGCTCTAGTAAGGCTAATACCTGTTGAGAGAGAAGCTTTCAACGCTATTAAGTCAGACGTCGTCGAGATAGTTAATGAAGAGTTAGAAAATATAAACAAGATCACGTATGAGGTGCTGAGCGGTAAAGTCATGTTATTCTAAAATTATTTTTCCTACTAGTCAGTTTTAATGAGGAGAGTGATGAGTGAACCCGGGCCTGAGTAGTGATGTGAGGTTCGTTGCTGAGTATTAGCAGTTATTTGCTGAAGGTCCTGAGTTCCTTAGGAGGTTGAGAAACTGAGAGAGCTAGCTCTGATTTACAAAAGATTAAGTAGCGAGAGTTTTAAAATCTTGGCAACACTTAATAGTCTAAGTCTTAAGCACGAGTACGTACCTCTGGAAGAAATTGAGAGAACTACTAGACTTCCTCCCTCACGTATCGTTAAGTCTCTCCGTGAGTTGATGGATGTGAAGGCGGTTGCTAAACACGAGACTACTCAAAGTTTTAGACTTACTTACTTAGGACTAGACTTGGTGGCTCTCAAAAAATTAAGTGATTCTGGGGTACTGGGTTATTTAGGGACTAGAGTCGGGGTTGGGAAAGAAAGCGAGATCTATATCGCTAAAACACCTACTGAAAAAATCGTTGCTGTTAAGTTTTATAAGATCGGGCGCATCAGTTTCCAGAAGATTAAAAGGGTACGAGCTTATGCTTCAGAAGAGAGTAAGTGGTTTATGCATTCGAGAAATGCTGCGAGTAGAGAGTACGATGTTCTAAGTAAGCTGTGTAACTACACTTCATTTGTTCCTAGAGCTTACGCACACGTAGAACACGCTGTAGTTATGGATTACGTGAGCGGGATTGAGTTATACAGGTATAAGACCGCGTTAATGCCGGAGAGTATTTTCACATCTATAATGATGACTTTAAGGAGCGCTTACTTACACTTAGGCATTGTTCACGGGGATTTAAGTGAGTACAATATACTGGTCAGTGTTGACGAAGGTGAGAAGCCATACATTATTGACTGGCCTCAATACGTGTATAGAGACGATCCTAGAGCTGAAGAACTCTTATCTAGAGACGTTTCATACATGGTTAAATTCTTCAAAGAAAGTTATGGATTAGATAAGAGAGTGAGTGATTGTTTAGAGTTTGTGAAGGGTTTGAAGAATGAACTCTGAGAAGATAGTAGGTATTGATATAGTTAGGTCTGGTAGTGACTTATCACAGTTTAGGTACGCGATGGCGTTTTTAGAGGGCGGTGTTCTTAAGGCAGTCAAAGAAGTTAGTTTTGGAGGATTAATCAGAGAGCTCTGGGATATAAGACCTGAGATCTTGGCCACAGACAACGTGCTTGAACTAGGCGGTAGTAAGAGAGACTTACTTAAGGTGATTAAGATGCTTCCTCCAGGACTTACGCTAGTTCAAGTCAATGTTGAGTCAGGTAAGCTAGTTAAGGTTCAGTATTTGGCTGAGGAGACAGGACTTACTAGTGATAAGAGTAAGTTAGACCCTTTCAAAACTGCTTTAGTTATTGCTTACTTAGCAAAAGAAGGTTACGGCAGTAAGTTAAGGGTCTTTGAGAATAAGGTTAAGATATACGTGTATCCTGGACGTTCTGGGGTAGCAGGAGGTTCTAGGACCGAAAAGTATGTTAGAAATCTTCGTGCTTTAGTTACTAGACACGTAAGGAAAATAAAGGAAGTCCTTGACAAAAACAATATTGATTACGACCTCACAGTTAGGAGGAGTGATGGCGGCATCGAGAAAGCTTTATTCACAGTTTATACATCTCGTGAGAAGCTTTATGGCCTCATCAAGCAAGTTAAAGGTAAAGACGTAGTAGTTAGGATCAGACCTGTTCTCAGTAAGAGCTTCCTCAACGATATAGTAGAGTCGGGCAAGAGTGACGAGAAGCGTTACTTGATAGTAGGGTATGATCCGGGAGTTAGTGTTGGTTTGGCAGTCTTAGACCTAGACATGAACTTGGTGTACGTCACGTCCGGGAGAGAACTCGATAGAGGCGATATACATAATTTACTGATTAAGCTTGGGCGTCCAGCACTAGTAGCAACAGACAAAAACCCGCCGCCAGAAATGTGCAGGAAGTTAGCTGCTTCCCTAGGCGCACTACTCTACGTGCCTCAGAAATCGTTGAGTACGGCAGATAAGGAAATGAGTGTTGCTGAGTTTATCAAACAACACCCAACAATAGATATCAAGAACTCGCACGAGAGGGACGCTTTAGCGGCAGCACTTAAGGCTTACAGAGAATTCCAGGAGAAACTAGAGAAGCTGTCTTGCAGATTAAGAGAGATGGGTTTCTACGACATCAACCTACAAAAATACAAAGTCAAGGTATTAACGAACGAAGACCTCTCTAGTATAATTGAAGAAGTGATTAACGATTACGTGAAGGAGGAGAAGAAGGAACCTCAAATTATTTTGAAGAGTGATGTCGCATCTCAAGCTCGCAAAGCAGAGGAAGTACTTAAAGAGAGGATAAATACTCTTGAGAAAGAAAAAGAATTCTATAAGCAGAGGATGCTTGAGCTAGAGAAATCTGTGCGAGATTTGTCGTCACGTCTAGACAGCATGTCTTCAGAGCTCAGCGAGAAGATCCTCAAAGATAGAAAAGTAAGTGAGCTTATGCAAAGAGTGAGGAATCTTGAAGCTCATCTAAGAATACTAGAAAACGAAAACAATGTTTTGAAGTCTAGAGTAATCAACTATGAAAACGTGTTCATGAAACTCTACACAAGAACACACGTGCTAGTCCCAGTATATAGTAGCAAGTGCTTTAAGTTTCTAAAGCTTGATAGAGAGAAGATTGCAGTAGCCTTCACGTATGACGTGACTGAAGCTCTTAAAGAGGCGCGAGAACTCGTTGAGAGTGCTAGACTAGGCTTTCTATTACCTCCTACTGCGTTAGGGTTGAGCAGACACCTAATAGAAGAAGAGCTAATACCCGCAGTCTCAGCAGAAGAGTTTTTTGAAGTTAATGAGTGTATCGTAGTAGTTGATAAAAACTCTTTTGACAGGGTCATTGCACTAGTTCCTCAACTCTCTGAAGAAAGGAGGAAAAAGAAGTACGGACTAACGTACGAGGATCTCAGTACGTTAATCGAGGAGTATAGGAAGAGCAGAGAGTTTTAAAGTAGAGAGCTAAATCAATAATTTAGAGTTTGGTGAAATTGATGAGGAAGACTCTGGTCTTCAAGAAAGAGTACGGGAGGAGCATAGTACTAGGTAAGAAAACATCAACTATAAGGCTCCGCTCTAACGTCAGGAAAGGCGATATAGTGGATGTAAGAGTAGGGAGTGTACATGTGGGTAGAGCTGTCATCGAAGACGTTATTACGAAAAAGATAAGCGAGTTGACTGATGCTGACGCGAGGGACGATGGTTTTAAGAGTAGGGAAGATCTACTCAGTGAGTTAAGGAAGATATACGGCAAACACAGAATAAGAGACGATACTGAGGTTAAGTTAATCAAGTTTAGGTTGCTGGGTCTTGACTTAACATGAGTAACTCAGTCTTCTTGCAAGGGCGGTCAATACTTGCTGTGTAGGAAAGTCAAAGTTCCACTATTATATCTAGTTCATTGACTAAGTCTCTGTATCTATTCCTCAGCGTTACTTCGGTTACGTTTAGTTTTTCAGAGATGTTTTGCTGTGTTTGTTTCTCGTTCATGAGTATTGAGGCTATGTATAGTGCAGCTGCCGCAATTCCTTGAGGTCCTTTACCGGAAGTTATTCCTGAGTTCTTAGCTGTAGCAACTAACTTCATAGCTAGAGACTCTGCTTCTGGAGAGACTTTTAGAATGCATGAGTACTGTCTTACGTAACTTAAGGGGTCTATTACGCCTACACGTATCTTCTCTCCAGAGTCTCTGTGAATTTTAAGGAGTGCTTTCCAGACTTCTCTCTGAGTTACTTGACATAAGTTAAGGATCTCTCTAGTATCGATTGGGATGCTATAGTTTTTAAGTGTAGTGATTACTACTGCGGCTATTATTGCACGCATATTCTTTTTCTTTATAATGCCTTTACGGTAGAGTCTGTTCACTATCAAGCCGGCGTCATTTTTTACTAGGTCTGAGTTAGGAAGACTCAGCCTGTTTATTATTGAGTTCATTAACTGAAGAGCTTTTACCAATCTCTTCTCTCTGCTATGCACTCTTGAAGACTTATTAAGTTCGTTAAGTTTTTTCCCTTCATAAGAGTGGTTATCTATCACGGTAGACAAGCCATAATCATGAACCTTACTAGTTACTGGCTCACTACCTCTCACTCTGCTCGTCTCATTAGCTATTTCGAAGAATCTCCATTCAGGACCTACGTCAACCATTCTTTCTTCTAATACTTCGCCTGTCTCAGTACATATGTACTCTCCTCTAACTTCGTCATATATTATCGATGATTGAGGACATGAAGACATAATTACCTACCTCTCACAGACTTTATGTAGACTTCTTCAAGTTGGCTAAGACTTAAGTTAGTAGTGAGTGGCTTAATTACTGCGTACGGCGAACTCACAGGACCTATTACGTCAGTTACAATACCTAATAGATTTCCCCTACTATCAACTACTTTACTCCCGAGTTTGGGCGGGTTCTTACCACTGATTTTAACTATGAGTTTCCCTGAGGGAGTTTTGTGAAGGTAGTATCCTAACTTGATCAAGGGAGGTCCCTGAGCCAAGACTTTATATCGTGTTCGGACTTAAAAGTAATAATTAATGTAATACTTGATTTTATTTGTAAGCTGTATTTCGAGATACTCACGTAATACGCTAGTAACTATCTTAAGTGAATTAAGCTTGTTTGCTACTAACTTCTTTTAACTTACTCGCTAAAGTTTTGATTAATGTGTGTTTACTCTCGATTTTATTCTCTAACACGACAATTATTTTAAAACCGTAAGACTCAAACCATGCACGCGGGTACTTACCCTCCTCAATCCTGCATTTCCAGCTTAATTCTGCACAGGCCTTAAGGAATGTTTCTGGTCTTACTTTATCCACTGCTAATAACTTACTAACTCTCCTCCCTTGTTTTCTGCTAAGATTTGCTGAGAAGTATTCTGGCCATATGACGTATTCCTTCACTTAATTACACCATGAGTGAATCTTACTTTACCTATTGCTAAAAGCTGTAGAGTTGCTAGTCTTTAATTAAGACTGCGTTGACTACCCCATCTTGACCAGGTCTTGAAGTCACTCTAGCTAAGCCCAGCTCTGTTTCGATTATGGTGCCTTTAGTGATTACCGAGAGTCTAGCCAATTCTCTATTAGCTGGGGTTTCAACAACTTTAATTATCTTTACTTTCTTAATTGCGTTGGTTTTCGGGTCTGCTACGTTAGCGTATAAGGTTCTCTTACGGCGTACTTTGAGGTTGCCGCCTCTCACACGTAAGGTTTCTATTTCTTCCTTCTCACTAACTACGGTCATCGTAGGAAATCTTCCTAACTCATACTTTCTATTCATTCTATGTGGTCTTCTCCTACCTCCCGTTACTTTCCTAAAGTCGTTTCCCTGATACACACCCATCTAACACCACCCTTCCTCACGACTAAAACTATCATAAGTCTAAGGTTAATAAGTGCTCTAACCCCTCTCTAACCTTCAGGTTAGGAGTTCTCAGCCACAAAAAGAAACGATTATTACGGCTTGACACAATATTTTGTTTGGAGGGTATTGTCGGATTTGATGCTGTCTCTTGCTAAGTTGGCGAGGAGCTTAAGCAGAAGACTTAAGTTTATTTCTAGGCCTTTAGGTAAGCTAGTTTATGAATTCTACGAGAACTGGCTATATACTCAGGTTTCTGAGGGTCCTATACCTAAACACATAGCTATAATTCCGGACGGGAATAGAAGGTGGGCGAGGAATCAAGGTCTTGACGCGAACGTAGGTCACGAAGTCGGTTATGAGAGATTAGAAGAAGTTCTTAGCTGGCTCTGGGATCTCGGAGTTAAGGTAGTAACTGTGTATGCTATGTCTTACGAGAACTGTGTTAGGAGACCTGAAGAAGAGAAAGCTCATTTATTTAATTTGATGAAGAGAGGAGTAGATAAGTTCATTAATGAGCGAATACTTGAGAGATATAAAGTTCGCGTAAGGTTTTTGGGAAGACTAGACATAATACCTGAAAACTTAAGAGCTGAGATAAGAAAAATTGAAGAATTAAGTTCTCAATACGGTGAGAAAATCCTTAACGTGGCTCTCTGCTACGGTGGTAGGCAGGAAATAATAGATGCTGTAAGAGTATTAATGAGAGACGTGAAGGAAGGCAAGGTAGGTGTAGACGAGATAAGCGAGGATTTGTTCATAAAGTACCTCCCTCTCGCATCAGATCTCCCTACACTAGACTTGTCGGAGCCTGACTTAGTAATAAGAACCTCGGGTGAGTTACGGATAAGCAACTTCCTCTTATGGCATATAGCTTATAGTGAGCTCTACTTCTGCGATGTTTTCTGGCCTGAGTTCAGGCGCATTGATTTATTGAGAGCTATCAGGGCTTATCAGAAGAGGCAGAGAAGATTCGGAGCTTGATACTCAAGCATTTTCAGTCTCTAACATACTCTAAAACGTCCAGAAATACTGGAAGTGATTCCTTACCTAGCAAAGCACTAACTGATGGGTTCGTGCGACCCTCATCACCGGTAATGACTTCCTTCACGTAGAGCCCGCTCTCGCACATAATCACTAACTCTATTAAGTATTTAGAGAGCATCTTAGCAACCAACTTATGTATTCTCCGCTTCCTCAAAACATCTTTCTTCCTCTTAAGTATCCTCTTAGGGGTTTTCTGGTACACTATGACGTTACTTAGTTCTTCCTCAACTTTTTTGAGTTCTTCTTCTTCAAGCCCCTCTGACACATAAGCAACCACCCTATATATCTTAGGCTTTCTGGCTTTCTTGACTTCCTCGAGCTCTTCAAAAGACGAGGTTGTGTGTATTTTTATTTTGACCCATTCGTCACGCAGAACATCATTTACTTCCTCCACCTTTAACTCCCGCTTACGAGGGTTCACGACCTCGATGATCAAGGGTCTCCCACTGCCTAACATCCTTGCGTCGGAGTCTTCACGACCTGCTGCGTGTATTAGAATACTATCACTTAAGAACACACTCGTTAATCTCTCTGCTACACCCTCAACCGATGCCTTATATCTTAAACCACTGTCTTTAGAGTACCACCATCTCTGAGATATATACCTACCTAGCTTGAGGTAGTACCCTTTAAGAAATATCTGAGAAGACCTAATCTTTACTTCTTGTGTATCTAGGTTAAGAACTAGTAAGACGTCAGGCTCTCTAAAATCAGGTTCTGTGTTAGTGATTAGGTGAAGTCTCTTACCTACTTCTCTCTTGATTTCTCTCCTAATCGACTCCCAAGAATCCACACCTAACATGGACACAACTTCTTTTTCTCTCTCCTCATACGTAGAACTTTTCTCTACACCAACTAACAAAGACTTGAATTCCCTGTCTTTAAGTAGGTCGAGACACTTAACAGTTAACTCGTTTATTAGGATATCTAGCTTATTACCGCAAATGTAGCACTTCTTGACGTTAACAGGCCCTACGTAATACTGCACTATATCTGAGATAGGGTTGCCTCCGTTCTCAGCAACTTTCAAGAGGTCTTCCTCACTTAATGCGCTACTACTGCTACTCAATGCTCTATGTATGTTCATCCCTAGTAGTATTTTAAGAGCCTTACCTCTCTCAGAATTACTTAATTCTAGCCCATACTTAGCGAAGAGTCTTCCTAAACATCTGTCGCAGAGTGGGTAGTTAAGGAGTGCTTTAAGAGCTTTATCGAGTAACTCGTTATTCAAGCGAGACATCTTTTAATCCAAACCTCTTCAGTAGGTCTTTCCTGCTCCTCAAAGTCTTTATCATCTTTACTAAAGTCTCGTAATATTTCAGTAGTTCTTTCACGTCGTTAGGGGTCACTCCGGCACCTCTAGCTATCCTGTTTATTCTGTTCTTATCTATTATTGCTGGATGATCAAGTTCTTCGTATGTCATTGAATCCATTATGTGTAGCCATTTCTCCATATTCTTTTCAGAAATACGTAGTTTCTCATCATCTACTTGCAGTGCCATACTAAAGCCCGGAATCATCTGGAGAACCTTTCTTAGAGGTCCCAGTCTCTTCAGAGACTTGACTTGAGCGTAGACATCTCTCAAAGTCAGTTTTCCAGTGAGAACTGCTTTCTCGAGTCTCTTCTGAACTTCCTCGCTCTCTTCTAGAGCTTTAAACTTCTCTAAGAGAGTTTCTAGGTCTCCAAGACCCAGCAACCGAGCAACGAATTTCCTAGGGTTAAAGGACTCTATATCTTCAAGTTTTTCACCATCGCCAATAAACTTTATTTTAGCTCCTGTAGCAGCAACTGCTGAGAGCGCGCCACCGCCTTTGGCAGTCCCATCAAGTTTTGTTATGAAGATGGAGCCCACAGGAGTTCTTTCATGAAATCTCCTCGCTATATCATACGCTTTCTGACCTATATACGCGTCAATAACTAACATGATCTCATCAGGTTTTAAAGCCTTAGCTAAATCCTCCATTTCTTTAAGGAGGTACTCTTCCTCGCCGTACCCGTGTCTCCCTGCAGTATCAATTACTACTAAGCTACACCCTTCTCTAAGCATCTTGCTTAATCCGCGCACACCTATCTCGACAGGATTATCGCTGTTTTTCTCGCCGTAGAACGGGACGTTGAGTTTCTCAGCTATTTGTTTTAACTGATCGTAAGCAGCTGGTCTATAAGTATCCGTAGTTATTAAGCAGGGTTTGTAGCCAAGCTTCTTATAGTAGTACGCAAGTTTCCCCGCAGTAGTTGTTTTTCCGCTACCTTGTATGCCGACTAACATTAAGACCCACGGGATCTTCCTAGGCAGTACCTCAACTACTTCCCCGCCAAAGAACTTTACTAAGTTGTCATAAACTATCTTAATAAACCACTCGCGCCTCAGGACTCCAGGTGGTGGCTCAGACTCTAGAGCTTGTTCTTTTATGTTCTTAGTTAAATCAATTACTAACTTGAGGTTTACGTCAGCTTTAATCAGTTCTTTCTGGAGTTCTTTTATAAACTCGTTGACGCTTTCTTCGTAAGGTCCCTTACCCCTTACAAAATCAGATACTAAGTCTTTTAGTCTTCCTAAGTAGCTCATCAAGCTCCCTTTAAGACTCTCATGATTTTTCTTTTTCCCAAGACGTTCCAGTACTCTACCTCAGCACCAACAACTATCTTGCTCTTCAATTCTTCTTCCGTAGGTAACTCTATCTCTACGGTCTCGTAAGTCTCTAGGTCCATGACTTGAGCGCTTGACCCTATAACGGCTATGACGTGGCCAGACCTCTTCTCAATTATCGGGACTTCTACTCTCTGGTCTACCGGAGCTACCAACGTTTTCTTAGACCCGGAGAATATGCCTACAGCAACTACGTGTGCTTTAGCACTCCCATGCTTACCTGTCTTGGCCTTGCTTATCTCAACTATCCTACAAGGCTCGCCGTCAATTACTATGAAGCTACCCTCACGCAACTCTCCTAACTCAGCGTATGTAGTACTCATTACTATAGCACCTTAACTAATCCACTAAACAGCCCTAATATATTTTATTTAGTGAGAGCCTGTTCTTGCGCGGTAAAAGCTTATAAGCTCCACACCTAAAAAATGATTGGCGCCGCGGTAGTATAGCCCGGCCTAGTATGCGGGCCTGTCGAACCTCTCACGCAGAAGGCAGAAAGAGTTCGGGCGTACAGAGAGCCCGTGACCCGGGTTCAAATCCCGGCCGCGGCGCCAGCTTCTTACACCTGAAAGCCTCGTTCTTTAGTGCGTGGAAGAGGTCAGATAATATGAGAGAAAATATTAAAGAAGTAATTCAAGTTAGTTTTAGGTCAAGTGGTGTGTCATGGTTAAAGAGGAGGACTTGAGGAATATGGGTTTCAGTGAGTGGTTTGATTGGGTTTTAAGAGAAGCTGAACTTTACGACTACGGCAGATACCCCGTCAAAGGTTTTGGTGTTTGGATGCCTTACGGTTTCAAACTTAGGAAGCACGTTATAGACTTAATGCGTTCTTTACTTGATTCTACAGGTCATGAGGAGATACTGTTGCCTCTCTTGATACCAGAAGATTTACTTGCTAAGGAGTCGGAGCACGTGAGGGGGTTTGAAGACCAGGTTTTCTGGGTCACTCATGGGGGTCTAGACCCTCTAGAAATCAAGCTAGCTTTAAGACCTACTAGCGAGACTTCCTTAACTTACATGGAGTCTTTTTGGATTAAGAGCTATAAGCAGTTACCTAAGAAGTACTACCAGGTAGTCAGTATCTTCAGGTACGAGACAAGAGCTACTAGAGCTATGTTGCGTGTCAGGGAAGTCACTACTTTTAAAGAAGCACATACAGTTCACGAAGACTTCAGAGATTCGGAGAGGCAAGTTTCAGAAGCTGTGGAGATTTACAGTAGGTTTTTTGATTTGCTGGGTATTCCTTACGTGGTGTCGAGAAGACCTGACTGGGATAAGTTCCCTGGAGCTATCTACACGATAGCCTTCGACACTTTAATGCCTGATGGGAGAGCACTTCAGATAGGTACTGTGCATAACTTAGGACAGAACTTTACTAAAGTCTTTGAAGTTAAGATCCAAAAAAGAGACGAATCTATCGATTACGCGTGGCAAACTTCTTACGGGATTTCTGAGAGAGTCATAGCTACTCTCATAAGCACACACGGCGATGAGAAAGGCCTAATACTTCCTTTTAAGGTAGCTCCAATCCAGGTAATTATAGTCCCCATACCTGCCGGCAGTAATGAGGAGAAAGAGAGAGTGTTTCTTGAAGCAAGCAAACTCTCTGAGTATCTTAAGAAGGAGGGTTTCAGAGTTCTCGCAGACCTAGACACGGAGAAGGCTCCGAGCGAAAAGTTCGCGTATTGGGAACTTAAGGGTGTTCCTCTCAGGATTGACTTAGGCCCTAGAGAGCTTAGTGAGGGAAGAGCCACGATCTTCAGGAGAGATACTTTAACTAGATTAAAGACTCCGCTGGAGAGGCTCCCTGATACTTTGAGGGAGTTGGGTAAGGAGATAGACGCTAACTTGAGTAGGAGGGCTTGGGACACGTTCAGGACTCACGTAGCTGAAGTGAGTGACTTAAATGCTCTAGAAGAAGCTCTGAAAAAACAGAAATACTTGATTGAAGTTCCTTGGTGTGGTCTTAAAGAGTGTGCTGACTTTATAACGAGCAAGTACGGCCTAGAGGCTCTAGGGACCCCCCTCAAAGTAAGAGAGGAGGTTAAGACTAGTGAGATCAAGTGCCCTGTCTGTGGTAAGAGAGCAGTGACTCACATGAGATACGCTAGAAAGTACTAGGAGAGTAAGTCTATTCACTCCTGTATATTGCCTTGATAACAGCTCAGGATATTCTCGTCTCTGTCTGTTCAAGTAATTTATAAAGTCTTGAGTCAATAGCTATAGGTGTTGGGTTTGCCGAAGAAGCGTGAGAGCAGGGGTAGGCGTAAGGGTAGTAAGGGTTCTGTAGAGCTGATCCACTGTGACCAGTGTGGTAGGCTAGTTCCTGAAGACAAGGCTGTTTGTGTTACGAGGTGGTACTCGCCTGTTGACCCGCAATTGGCTGACGAGCTAGAGAAGAAGGGGGCTATAATAGCTAGGTATCCTGTGACTAAATGTTACTGTGTTAGTTGTGCTGTGTTCTTAGGCATAATTAAGGTTAGAGCTGAAGAAGAGAGAAAGAGTACGAAAGCGTAGTATCGAGCTTTAAGCAAAACTTAAATTGTCTGGTAATCACATGATTTAGTAGTGAGTGAGGTGCTGGGACGTGAAGATACCTAAATCACTCAATACCTACTGCCCGAGGTGTAAGAAGCACACACAGCACTCCGTAACGATCTATAAGTCAGGTAAGAGGAGGTCTCTTGCTGAGGGTCAGAGAAGATATGATAGAAAGAATGTGGGTTATGGAAGTAAGAGAAAACCTGAACAGAAGAGATTTGCTAAAACAACTAAGAAGGTTGTTCTTAAACTTAAGTGTAGTGTGTGTGGCTACATTAGCCACAGAGAAGGTATTAGATTAAAGAAAGCAGAGTTAGGTGAGGTGTTGAGTAAGGCATGAGCAAGAAGAGAAAGGTCTTAATACCTATGCCTAAGAGCAAGTTTCTCAAGATTAAGTGTCCCTCCTGCGGTAATGAGCAAATAGTTTTTGATCACGCTTCATTTCCCGTAAGATGCCTTATTTGCGGTACTCAGTTGGTCCAGCCTACAGGTGCTAAAGCTAAGTTGCTAGGTGATGTAGTCAAGATACTTAGTTAGTGTTAAGGGGATGTGTATTGGTTAAAAAGAGGCGACCGATTCCATCAGCTGGAGAGTTAGTCATAGGTACTGTGAACAGAATTTTTGAGTATGGTGCTTACTTAAAGTTAGACGAGTATAGCGGCATAGAAGCTTACTTGCCGTGGTCTGAAGTCAGTTCTAAGTACGTTAAGGACATCCGCGAAGTTCTTAGAGAGAATCAGAAAGTAGTAGTTAAGGTAATAAGAGTTGATACTAGGAAGAATCAAATAGACGTTTCGCTTAAGAGAGTCACTGAGAGTGAGCAGAGGAGTAAGCTTATAGAGTTTAAGAGAATGCAGAAGGCTGAGAAAATGCTTGAGGTGATGGCTCAGAGATTAGGTAAATCACTTGAAGACGCCTACAGGGAAGTAGGGTGGAAGCTTGAAGACTACTTCGGCGACCTCATGACAGCATTTGAGGAGATAGCTACTAGAGGTGAAGAGCTCTTAGCTGAAATAGAGATCCCGGACGAGTGGATTCCTGTAGTAGTTGAGGAAGTTAAGAAGAGGATAAAGCCTAAGAGTATTAGGATACGTAATATAGTAACTCTGAGTACTACAGCGTCAGACGGTATTGATAAGATTAAGGAGATTCTAGAGTCTATCATGAATTACGTCAAGAGCTCAGGGAATCTCTCAGTAAGGATATACACTGTCGGTGCTCCTAGATATGCCGTGGAAGTTTCAGCCGAAGACTACAAAACAGCTGAGAAGGTCTTAGCAGAAGCGCTGAGTAGCGCCAGGAATATAGCCAGCAAGTACGGTATTGAGTTGATTTCCGAGAGGGAAAAAACAAAGTGAGGTTTTTAATGAGGAAATGCCTTAATTGCGGTAGGTATACTTTAAAAGAAGTGTGTCCTGTGTGCGGGTCACAGACTACTTGTCCGCATCCTCCCAGGTTCTCTCCTAGAGACAAATACGTGAGTTACAGAGTTCTTGCCAAGTATTCAAGTAGTGGAGAATCTTCAGAGAGTAGCTAGAGCGGGGTTTCTTTTATTTTGGCTAGGTAGGCTATGTAGTTCGTTAGTGGGTGTAGTATTCCGGCTAATAAAAGACCTAATAAGAAATCAATGACACTCAATTCTTGATTAACTGCTAGGTCTATTCTAGACACCTTAATAAATACGGAAGCACCAACAACAAATGATATTTGATCAAGAGGTATGAACGATTGACCAGGTCTCATACCTAGTCTTCTCTTAATGAACGAGTTGAGGAGGTCGCCGCTCATCGCTCCCGCACCTGAAAGAAAACCGTAAACAGTCCACTCGTAAAGTTGTGAACGCATGTAAGAGCCGTAAGCTAAGCCAATCAATACTCCTGCTACGACTCCTGACACGAGACCTTCAATTGACTTATTATCACCGAATAACCTCTTACCATCGTAGAAGCTCTTCCCGAAATCTACTGGGTGCGGATTTCTGAAGAAGTACCTACGGCATATTAGAGGCGTTGCGTTAGCTACCATTGCCGGCAAGTACACCATTATCACTTTCAGCAGGTGCTCTAGCACCTCATTCAACACACATACCCTTAAGAATAACCCCCCGTTTACGCTTAAAAGACTGACCTTCAATTATACGGTCTAGCGTTAAAGGTTATATGTGCTGAAACTCTTACTACTTAAGGTGGACGTAAGTTAATATGAAGTCTGGAACTGGGAGAAACGTAGTAGCTATCTGTAACCCTAAATTGATGAATATATTTAAGAATCTCAGTAACTTAATAGACCTTCATTATAAGGTTTTTGAGTTGCAAGATGACTTACGTGAAGCTACTACATTACTGGTTGACGAAGAATGTTTCGAACTAATTAAAAAGAACTACGATGTTAGCAAGGTTAGAGTTATGAAGATTTCAGAAGATAATGTTTTAACTAGCCTCCTTGAGTTGGTTGGGGTGACCAAAGTAGAGACTCTAGTAGTAGGTGTGGATCTAGGTAACGCAATAGTAAACTACGTGATATTCGCTAATAATGTATTGCTCGACTATGGCTATGTCAAGAGATTTTCAGATTTGGCTGAGATCTTAAGTAAGGTTAAGAACTCACTAGGTCCAGAGAGAGTTGTTATTAAGGTTGGTGTATCTCCTGCGGGATTCTGGGAGTCTTTCATGTCTGAAGTTTTGAGAATAGTTGAGGAAGGCAAGTACTCTCTTGTTTTAGTAGATGAGGATAGCACTACCGGCACTTGCCCCACGACATATATTGGGAGGAAAGATCTTAAAGACCCTGACTTGAGAGCATGCATCAACATAGCCCTTAGGGGTGGATTACTGAAAGTTACTTACTAGCTAGCTTCATGAGAGCATTGAATGTTTCAACATTTAACTCATAAACTCTCTTATCACCTATTAAGTCTCTCAATATGCTGTCTCCTATCTCCTTAAGAGAGAGCTTATCTGTGCATTCCCTAACTATTTTGAGGGCTTTTTTCCTTCTCTGATTAAATACGCACTTAATAAACTCTTCGAAGATTTTGTCTTCCTCACGCCATTCTCTACGTCTTTTCAGGAGTACTAAAGCCGACCAAACTTTCGGTGGTGGGTAGAAAGCAGTAGGACTCACGTAGTCTATTATTTCAGGCTTCATGAAGCTTTGAATAAAGACTGACACGCGGCCGTAGGACTTGTTACTTGGTGTAGCGACTAGTCTCTCACTAACTTCTTTCTGGAGTGTGAGTAGCGCGTAGGGTATGTTGGATTTTACTATTGATGCTAGTAGGGGGCCTGTGAGTGAGTATGGTGTGTTTGATACTACTGCATCTACTCTCAGCGCATTATTATTAAGTAGTTTAAGACCGTCACTCATCAAGTATTCTATGTTTGGTTCTTCACTAGCTAATTCTATGCCGAATTTTAAGAACTTAATGTCTATTTCTACTGCTACTAAGTATTTAACAGCGTCTTTAATGAACTTTGTGAGGAGGCCTGGACCAGCCCCTATCTCCATAGCAGACTTCACGTTGAGTTTCAGGAGCGCCTCTCTAAACAAATATCCTAATTTACAGTCTATCATTATGTGTTGGCTATATCTCCTCATCAAAGGCAGTTCTTTAATAATTTCTGCAGATACTTTCTTAAGCCATAAGCATAGGTCATTCCTTGATGACACCATTTACTTAACCATTTAAGAAGTTTCTAAAACACTAAATAATAAGTCATAAATATAGTTTGGGTAGGGTAACTCATGAGTGTTGCTACACACGCCTTAAAAGCAGGCGAGGTAGCAAGAGTTTCAGGTCCTGCTAGGATTGAAGTAGTTGATGGCGAGATACTGCTTGTTGGCAACATATATGGTAGGGGGAGCAATCTAGTAGTTCATGAGTTACGGAGTTACTCTCTTAAGGCTCTTGTTGAGACAACGCTTAGAGTCTCTCTAGGTTCTGGAGGGTTTTTCGGCGTCGTAGATCCTTCTACGGAAGTTATTGATGATTGGCTACGTGTTGCAGAAGTTATTAGTGAGGATTTCAATTTAGTCAGAAAGCTTAAGGTAGTTGTCGTGGGTCCTCCCGAGTCAGGCAAAACTACCTTAACAGCTTTCATAGCTAATTATCTTAGAGGTAGAGGACTTAATTGCTGTATTATTGAGGGTGATGTAGGTCAGGAAGACTTAGCAACGCCTGCCACTATAGCTCTAGCAGTAGTAGATAAGCCTTTCATATGGCAGAGGGAACTAAGCTTTAGTGAGTTCAGGTTTGTCGGCTGTATCAGCCCACGAAACTGTAGTTCTAGAATAATAGCTTCTACAGTAGACTTAGTTAATCAAGCCCTCTTCAGGGGCTGTGACGCAGTAATAGTAAATACTGACGGGTGGGTCAGCGGGAGAGACGGGGTCTCGTATAAGCTAGAGTTAATCAGGTGGGTTAAGCCCACTCACCTTGTAGTCCTTGACAGCAACTTAAGTGATTTAATGGTTAAAGTATTTCGTGAGATGATTAAGATAATTAGGGCTAAGCCACCTATACAGCCTAGAATCAGGAGTAGAGAGGAAAGGCAAAGACTAAGATCTGAAGCATACAAGAAGTACTTCATGAATTCTTCTGTGAAGACTTTACGAGCTAGTAAGGTAGGCTTGATTGGTATGTCTCCCTTAAACTGTGTTGAGATTCCTGCTAGTAAACTAGCCGAGATGTTTCCTGAACTCTCCTCGATAGCAACGCATATAATAAGGGCATGTAGAGATGAGAAAGAGCTTGCCTTGCTAATTAAGAGCCCACCACACATAGGATTGCTAGAAACGTTAAGAAATGAGATATACCTGAAATACTCGATTAAGTTGTTCGTTTCCAGCGTGGAAGACCTCGTGCGGTGCTTAGTAGGTGTAGTAGGAGATAACATGAATGAAGTTGCTGCGGGAATAATAGAAGACGTGAGGTTTGAGGAGGACGATATCTTAATTAAGCTTAGAACACCGCATGAAGGACTCATAAAAGGCTTAATTAGTAGCAATATTAGGCTAGATGAGGAGTATAGGGAGGTTAGGAGGGGTGAGTGAATTTCTGTGGAGTTTGAAAGAAGTCATTGATGACGTAAGCAACCGCGGAGAATTAATGATAATTGAGAAACCACTAAGAGACGAGTACGAGCCTACTAGAGCTTTAATGGAGGCTGAAAAACTCAACAAAGCGGTGTTTTTCCAAGTAGCTGGCAAGCGTCCTCCATGTGTAGGCAACCTAGTTGGGTCACGCCAGAGACTTTATCAGTTTCTTAATGTCGAGAGCGATGTTGAGGCGTATAGGAAGTTAGTTGCTGCCATGAGTGTGGAAAGAGAGTTTAGTGATTGGTTTTCAGAATATTCTTTTTCAGAGCTCTATATCCCATACGAGGGAGATTATCGTAAGTTGCCGTCAATAAAGTTTTTCGAGAAAGACGGGGGTTACTATATAGACGCTTCAGTCTTGGTTGCTAAGACGCCGGAGATGGACTCGTATAATGCTTCAGTTCACAGGCTCATGCTAGTTGACGGAGGATTTGCAGTTAGGTTGGTTCCAAGACATCTCTTCAGGATCTACGAGCAGAATAAGTTGAAAGGTCTTGAGACCCCCGTTGCAGTAGCTGTCGGCGTCCACCCAGTAGTTTTCATCGCGTCTTCAATCTCCCCACCCTATGGGGTCTTCGAATTTTCGCTAGCTTCTGTTTTGGGCGGAAGTAGAGTACCTATCGTGAGGACTCCTAAGTACGGGTTGCCTGTCGTTGCCGGGACTTCAGTAATCATGGAGGGCAAGATCACGTTGGACCTAGTCAATGAGGGTCCATTCGTAGATCTTCTCAACTTATATGACGTTGTTAGGAAGCAACCGCTGATTAGGGTTGAGTCCATATATTTGCTTAAGGACAACCCTCTGTTTCACGTTATACTTCCTGGTGGAAGAGAGCATAAGATCTTCATGGGTTTTCCTAGGGAGGCTCTAATATGGGACTCAGTTAGGAAGGTTGTTCCTAAGGTGGTCAAGGTTAGGCTAACGAGTGGTGGGGGACAGTGGTTGCATGCTGTGATATCTATAGAGAGAAATCATGAGGGGGACGGGAAAAACGCTGCTTTAGCTGCTTTTGCCGGACACCCGAGCTTAAAACATGTAGTCATAGTTGATTCTGACGTAGATCCTGACAACCCAGAAGACGTTGAGTGGGCAATAGCCACTAGGTTTCAAGCGTCTAGGGGGCTCTTAGTGATTAGAGAGAGTAGGGGCTCTACATTAGACCCTAGTTCCGAGGATGGTTTGACAGACAAGGTAGCGGTAGTAGCTACCTATCCACTCTCGCAAAAGAGCTTCTTTGAAAAACCAAGATTGCCTGAGGGCTAACGTAATGTACTTAACTAAAGAAGAAGAAGCCATACTTAACGGTGAGCTGGGATATCCTTATGCGTTAGCCATGAAAGTACTCACGACTGTAGGGGCTTCTCTAGGGGCTGAGAAGCTAATCCCGGTAGAGCACGCTCATGTTTCAGGTATCTCGTACTTCAACATAGGTGATGCAGGACTAGAATTCATAGAGTCTTTGGCAACTAGTAGCGCTAGATTTCACGTATTCACTACAGCTAATCCTTACGCAGTCATAATAGATTCTATGTATGGTAGCTTGCCTGAAGACGTGAGAAGTAAGCAATTAAAGATAATTAATTACTTGAAGGGCATGGGAGCTCGCGCGTTCACGTGTGCTCCCTACTATGTTAGGAGACCTTCATATGGGGAGCACTTAGCTTGGGCTGAATCCAACGCAGTTCTATACGCTAATTCACTCGTTGGTGCTTGGAGTAATAGAGAGGGAGGTCCTCTAGCACTGTTTGAAGGCCTCTTAGGAAAGACTTATGCTGCGGGTGTTCACTTACGTGAGGGGCGTAAACCAAAATGTCTAGTGAGGGTCAAAACTGGAGAAAGTGCTAGTTTTCTACACATATCATTATTGGGTCTCAAAGTAGGTGAGCTATGTCCTGATTCGATACCTTTCGTGGAAGGTCTTGAAAACGTGTCTGAAGAACTAGCTCGTATTTTCCTGGCTTCATTCGGTTCTACATCTAACGCGCCCATGGTAGTCTTCAATAGGTTAACCCCCGACAGTCAAGAACTCTTAGAGAGCTCAGATATTAAGGATAGATTTTCTATAGACTCAAGTGATTTGAGGGATGTCTTGCTAGACTTAAGAGATAGTAGTGAGAGTGGAGGCATTCTTTACTTTATTGGTTGCCCACACCTTTCGCTAGACGAGCTCACGTACTTATTAAGACGTCTGCAAGTCGGGGGTAGAAGGAATTCCGGTAAGGTGGAACTCTGGTTAGGTGTTGGCGATACTGTAAGCCTCGATAAAGAGACTGTCGATTACTTGAGTGAGGTTGGTGTCAGAATTATTAGAGGGATGTGTCCCGTTACTACCAAGTTGAGTTTGTTAGGTGTTAAGTACGTCATTACTGACTCGGGAAAGGCTCTTCACTATATGCCTAAATTAGCTGGGGTTAAAGTAGTAATCAAAGATAGGGAAGAGATTCTTAAAGAATTTCTTGGAGGCGGGGTTAGATGAGGGTGTATGAGGTATGTAGAATTTACGGGTCTGAGAACGTGTGTGGTGAATTGAGAGTGTCTACTCGCCCGTTCTCTTTCTTAGGAGACGTCGTGATTGAGAGTGCGGAGGTCAAGGGCGTCGGGAACATAGCGCAGTCTGTATTGGTTGCGCCAGCACTCGTAGGTAGTACCGTAGGTCCTTACGTTCTCTACGCACTGAGTAAGAGGGGTTTAGCGCCCAAGGCATTAATAACTAAGTCTGTAGACCCGACTCTAGTAGCTGGTTGTGTGTTAGCTGACGTGTCATTATATAAGTTCGTAGATAGTGCTATAGACTTAAACGAGTTGAAGGTATTTGAAGGACTTAAAGTCTGTGTTGAGGGGAATGCCCTCAAGATAGGACTAACTTAGGTGGATTGTTTGAGTTATTTTATAGTTTTTGAAGGACTTGACGGTTCCGGCAAAACCACTGTTTCTTTAAGGATTGTTGAGGCTTTAGCGAGAGAAGGTTTTAAAGTGTTGTATACCTATGAGCCATACAGCGAGGATTTCATCAAGTTGATTAATGACTACGGTAAGAGACTGGGTGGCGTTATGGAGGCTTACCTTATGGCCGCTGACAGGTATAATCACGTAGTTTCCGTCATTACCCCTGCTCTGAGAGAGGGATTAATAGTTGTTAGTGACAGGTATTATTACTCATCTCTTGCTTATCAGGGAGCTAAGGGCGTAAACGTCGAGTGGATTAAAACTCTAAATAAGTTCGCGCCAGAACCCGACCTAGCCATATATTTAGACGTTGAACCTAGCGTAGGCTTACGAAGGAAGAAATCTTCAACAACTAAGATAAAGTACTTAGAAGAAGATGAGAGCTTTCTACACAAGGTCAGAACAATTTACAAAGAGCTTGTAGCTAGGGGTCTCATGATAGAAGTTGATGCTTCTAACGACCTAGAAGATGTGATTAAAGAGTGTGCTAGGATACTCTGTGAGAAACTTAAGATACTTTGCTCTCAAAAAACTTATGACTTCAAGCTTAGAGCTCCGGGTTTTTGACCTTCTCTTATCCTGAAAGCTAGAACCTTTACTTAAGAAGCTCGTTAGTTTGACAATATGCGCTTCTGTTTCCCGCTCTAGGTTTTTCTAGGACGGGTTGCGTCCCTGCTCCACGGTTTACTGCGGTTGCTAGCTACTCTACGTGCAGTCATGGAATCCTTCGAGCCCGACGGCACTGGACTCACATGTAGCCTTGGAACCATATTCCATATTTCAACATAAGCAATTCTACGAAAACCTTAGTAAACCTTATTTATTGACAGTTGTAGAGTCCTTACTGAAGACCTATATTCAGTCTTGTGTGTTGTTACTGTCTCACGTAAAGCGGACCTGCGAGTAGTACGTTCTGTTTTATTAGTGATTGCTACTCATACTTCATGTGTCTCGTGAGGCGTGGATGGGGCGAAAGTCTTGCTACAGACTTCTTGAAAAGTTTTATCAAATTCTGTGATTAGTTTCTCTAGTACGTCTTGAGTTATTATTCCTTCAGCGAGGAGTTCATGGAATGCTTTAGTGTCTGTTAGTTTACAGCCCAAATCCCCTACTCTCACTAAATCTACTTCGAGATCTAAGTAGCGGATTCTGCCGGTATACAGTATTTCAGTGGGAGTATTGAAACTTATGTAAGCGCCTTTAAACTTGCCCTCCTTACTGAAATACTCGTGTTTTATGTGCCAGTCTCCCATCCTCATAGTCGTTAAGGCTATGTCTCCCACTTCTTTAGGGATATTGAGTCCATCATAAATCCCTTGAGTTTTTATCGTGCGTTTAAGTACTAGCGCCGGTACACGACTTTCTGGTACACAACTTATTACTCCCTTCATGAAAATCACTTTACCAGAAGTTTTCTTATGCTCTACTACAGCTTCTTTTCTTTCTTTCAACTCACTTAAGAACCACTTAAAGACTAGCTTGTCTTCCTCGTCTTTAGACACCTTAGCTGATAAAACGTCTAGGAGTCCCACGAGGTTACTGTCTCTCACGTCAAAGCTTTTGAAGAAGTGATGTAAGAATATTGTGGGACAGACTTCCTTCCTCACATTATCTAAAAATACTTTAGAGTTGTATGTGAGTTCATAGAATCTCGCAGACTCTCCCTCATACACTACCTCTAGTAGCGGTGCTTTCTGAACTTTCTTTACTAGCTCGTCGTATTTTCTTGTAAGTTCTTCTAGTTCACTCATTATGTCTAGCAGGTTTGCCTCGTCTGAGTTACTTCTCCATCTTATGCTATAGCCTTCTCGAACGTATTTTGCTGAAATATCTATTAATTCCGAGATTCTTCTCCTATTCCTTATGAAGTGACTGAAAGTGACGTTTGAACCTCTCCCTATTATCGCGTACTTACCAACTATTCTTACATTCTCTGATAATACTATCTTACTATCTTTGTTTGTGATTAACTTTATGGTCGTGACTGGGATCTCCCTATCTTGTGTGCATTCTTTATAGTCTACTAGTACTGCCTTACCCCACGGGCTCAGAGCTATGCATTCCCTGCCTTCATACCCTACTACACGGGTCTTGAACGTCGTATAGAGGCCTGTCAACGGCTTAAATACGAGCATGTCGGGTATGCTGGTTTCTAGTATTTCTGAAACTTTATTTATTGCTTCAGGAAACCCTATCAGCATTATTTGCGATAAGTTATCATTTTCTGTTTTGACTGTGACGTCGGCAGGCACCCCCCTATTCTCGCTTATCTTGAGTCTAGACGCTATAGATGGAGTCACGTCTACTAACTCTACTCCATTCTCGTTCAATATTTTAGAGATGGCAGTTGAGTATATTCCCCTGACGCGAACTCTCAAAAACATCTGGACTAACTACCTCTGTACTTAATTACTTCGTTACTTATTCTCAGGGCTTAGTCCTTTACAGTTGAGAGTACTGCTATAACGTTCCATATAGCGGTTCTCGCGTGCATCGGCATGTTAGGGTCTTGAGTTACCTCATCTAAAATACTTACGGCGTTTGCTGCTTTAACACCCGGAGTTAATGAAGGGTCTCTCAACATGTTTAGTGAGTTTATTGCTGCTCTCCTAATATTTCTTGGTATGCTTGAGTCGTTAACTATTTTTTCAAGCATTAGCATGGCTTGTCTTATTCTAGCCTCATTTAGTGTTTGTTTCTCGGTAGTGTTCGACACTCACGTCACCTCCAATCTAATAATGAAGAGTCCTAAAACTAAATAAATATGATTCTGGAAGTGTAAGAATCTCCACTCGATAGTTTCTCGAGGTCTTTAATCAGGCAACTTAAGATTCTCCTTTGTTTAGGAGTTCGGGTTAATAAGCTTTAATAGTTTTCAGAAACCGAAAAGCTTAAATAGAACCGTTTAATGATGAGTTAATGGGATCAAACATGTCAGCTCTTTACGGTATACCTGTGGTTATTCTTAAGGAGGGTACGCAGAGAACCTACGGTCGTGAGGCTCTGAGAAACAATATAATAGCGGCTAGAGCTCTGGCCGAGATACTAAAGACTAGCTTAGGTCCTAGAGGAATGGATAAGATGTTGGTTGATTCTTTTGGTGACGTGACAGTAACCAATGATGGTGCTGCTATAGTTAAGGAGATGGAGGTTCAGCACCCTGCTGCTAAGTTGCTTGTGGAGGTAGCTAAGGCTACTGACGCTGAAGTAGGTGACGGCACTACCTCAGCTGTTGTTCTCGCTGGTGAGTTGTTGGGTAAGGCTGAGACATTACTTGATCAAAACATACATCCGACGATAATAATTGAGGGTTACAAGAAGGCAGCCAGCATGGCTCTCGAGGTGCTTGATGAGCTTGGCGTGAAAATTAGCATAAGAGACTTAGAAACTCCTGAAGGTTTGGAAGCCTCTAAACGTGAGTTAAGGAACGTCGTTTACTCAGTGCTAGCTTCTAAGTATGTAGCTACTCCCGACATCATAGACTACATGATAGACTTGAGCATTGAGGCTGCCTTAAAAGTAGCTGAGAAAAAGCCTGACGGAACTTATGACGTAAGACTCGATAATGTCAAGATAGAGAAGAAGAAGGGGGCATCACTAGCTGAGACCAAGCTAATTAGTGGTATAGTGCTAGATAAGGAAGTTGTGCACCCCGGCATGCCTAAGAGAGTTGAGAAAGCTAAGATCGCCTTAATCGACGCACCACTAGAGATCGAGAAGCCAGACATTACTGCTAAAATAAACATAACTTCTCCAGACCAGATAAAGACTTTCTTAGATGAAGAGACTAGAGTCCTTAAGGACATGGTTGAGAAAATTGCTGCTACAGGTGCTAACGTTGTTATTTGTCAGAAGGGTATTGATGACGTAGCTCAGCACTTCCTAGCAAAGAAAGGAATACTAGCAGTAAGAAGAGTAAAAAGATCAGACATGGAAAAACTAGAGAGAGCAACAGGAGGGAGGATAGTAACTAGCATAAGAGACCTAACACCTAACGACTTAGGCTACGCAGAACTAGTAGAAGAGAGGAGAGTAGGTAATGAGAAGATGGTGTTTGTTGAGGGCTGCAAGAACCCGAAGGCAGTAACTATACTTATAAGAGGGTCTAGTGACATGATACTGGACGACACAGAGAGGTCGTTTAATGACGCATTACACTCACTACGCAACATACTTAAAGACCCCAAGATAGTTCCCGGTGGTGGTGCTGTAGAAGTAGAGCTGGCTCTCAGACTAAGAAAGAAGGCAGAAGAAGTTAGTGGTAAGGAGCAACTAGCTATCCAGGCTTTCGCAGACGCTCTAGAAGAGATAGCTTCTATACTAGCTCAGTCTGCCGGCATGGACCCACTACAGACTATAATGGAGTTGAGGAGGCTGCATAGTGAGGGCAAGATCAATGCAGGCATAGAAGTATTGGGTGGTAAGATAATAGAAGACATGACGACTACTAAGATCATAGACCCAGTCATAGTCAAGAAGCAAGTGATTAAGGCAGCTACAGAAGCAGCTACGGCGATACTGAAGGTTGATGACGTTATAGCAGCTACTCCTATGAAGAAAGAGGAGAAAGGTAAAGAAGGCAGGGAAGGAGTCGAGGGTCCTGAAGGCAAGTTCGGCGGTCTAGAGTAGTAAAGCACTATTCACATTATTTTTACTCTAAATTAAATATCCTTATTAAGATTTTTTCTAAGATAATATTAAGTCAAGTAGGTGTGAGTGCGTGAGCGAGAGGATAATTGACTACTTGAAAAAGATAGACCTTAAGACCAAGCCATACAAACTCACAAGGTATGAGAAAGCACGTATTGTGGCTGCTAGAGCCCTGCAACTTAGTTTAGGTGCTATACCATTAATAGATGTCAGCAACATAACGAAAGACCCTGTAGTAATAGCTATAGAAGAACTCAAGAGAGGCTTACTGCCTATGACAATTATCAGGAGGACTCCTGCCGGTGAGGTCGAGTTAATACCTGTGAGTAAACTTATTGAAGTGGAAAAGAAGTTGTTCAAGAGAGTTCACGGGTTAGAGGACTAGTCGATAGAATAGTGGTGTATAATGAGTAAAGAAGAATTAGAGGGTTTGATTTCTAAGTACTTCACTTACACGCCTACACACGAAGACGAGAATATTCTTGAGTACTTGGTTGAGGTATTGCCTGACTTAACTCTAGATGAAGCTTTTTCCAGGATATACGATGAGTTGGTACCTAGGGGTTATTCGGTAATAATGTTTAGTAGTAAGGGCATGAATTTCCTTAGAGTTAGTAAGAAGGCTGTAGAGTTCAAGAAGCCCTTAACGCAATTCTTGGTTCTATTTTTAGTTACTGTAGCTTCAGTAGCTGTGACAGGATACTTTACTATAAGCAACTTCAACTCTATAGCTGAAGAACTTAATAACCGCTTTAGTGCCGGAGTTCCTTTAATCGAACCTCTTATAGGGACCTTAAGTTTCTTAGTAAGTGTTTTAGCTCCTTTAATGTGTCATGAGTTAGGTCACTACGTAGTGAGTAGGCGTGCCGGCATCCCAGTAACTTACCCGCTACCTATACCGGCGCCGCTAATATCGCCTATAGGCACTTTCGGAGCCTTCATAAGATCGCATCACCCGCCTAAAGACTTAAAGAGGCTTGCTCTAGTAGGTGTTTCAGGTCCTCTAGCAGGAGTCACACTTTCTGCAACCCTCTATATTTTCTCTTATCTCACATCCCCGAGAATCCCGCAAGAGATCGCGTTAAGTGCTTTAAAGGCTGACTTAATTAGTGAGATCAGAGTTATACCTCTGATAACCTTATTCATAGATAGTCTCGTAGGAACTAAGGAAGTAGTTCTTTTAAATCCTATTGCTATGGCTGCTTGGTTTCTTCTACTAGTTCATTTCGCTAATTTGTTGCCTATAGGGCAGTTAGATGGTGGGCATGTTGTTCGTTCATTAACGAACGTCAAAACACACTCAATACTGTCTCACATGATCATAGCTGTAAGCATACTCATATCTTTTATTCAGCCTAACTTACTCTGGCTAGGTATTTTCAGTGTGTTAGCGTGGCTTATCTCTGGTAGGAACCCACACTACGGGGTAGCCAACTTAAACTCAAGACTAGAATTGAGAGATAAATGGTTTTTTAGTTTTTTGTATGC
>Ga0209080_1000264_pt1 | contig 38873 bp, 40 predicted proteins | sample JNZ110809AmetaG_FD_184123 | JGI IMG/M metagenome (GOLD analysis project Ga0209080, IMG submission 184123) | Hot spring microbial communities from Jinze hot spring, China to study Microbial Dark Matter (Phase II) - JNZ 110809A (SPAdes) (version 3) ...
ATAATCTCTCCTCGGTAGCCTTAAGGTAAACCCATACAGGGATAATATTGTGAGGATACATGGCCGCCGTAACGTAGCCTGGTTAGCGTACAGGCCTGTGGAGCCTGGAGGCCGGGTTCAAATCCCGGCGGCGGCCCTCCCACCATAGTTCCTCCATTCCAGTGGTTTTCTTAAAAAAAGGAGTAGCTTATTTAAATCGTTATAGTTTATCTTCGATTCTGAGAAGTGCGATGGTTTTACTGCTGGGAAGATTTATTGGAAAAAGTAGGGGGTTCGGCTAAGCCGAAGCCGCACCGTATAGTTTTGTGATACCTGTTTTGTCGCCTATGTAGAGGTCTCTCTTGCTGGTTTCCCCGTAGTCGCTATAGCCGTACATTGTCTCTTGGTATGCCGTGCTCTGGTAGACGTCGCCGAGTCCAACTCCGTGTCCAAGCTCATGTGTCGCGATATTCTGAAGATCCATTACGCCCATTACGCGCGAATCATCGGTAGCGTTGCCCCACGTGTAGTCTGTATCGAACACTATGTCGAATTCTACAATAGTCTTCGTCGCCCTATCATACCAGAGGATCGTGACAGCAATAACACCCGGGGTAGAATAATTCCCGAAGAGAAGCGTATTCTTACCATCAAGTTTATCGCTCGTCCACGCAAGGTCCTCATAGCCTTTATTTGTAATAGATATCTTGTTGTCGAATAAATTCGGGTCTACTCCATACCAATCAATACCCTCTAATCGACTGTATGCTCCACTATCCCACTCCTCAGCAGCTAAACCTATAGCCCGTATTACAAATTCTTCACCAAGCCCACTGTCTGATGGGTTCACTTCTAGAGAAACTGGAAAGCTCTTCCATTTAGCACCTAAGAGCTTGTAGTAACCAGTTTCTTTTGCTGGTGGTTTTGCATTAGCCTTTGCATAGTGGATGAAGACTACCCGCTGAAGATCCGGTGGTCCAGCCCCATTCTTGTTTGCGGAGGTTGAAGTCAATGGGCAGCCTACGAACAGCATAACGAAAACAACTAGAAACGCAACTGTCAGTTCAGTTTTCTATTCATTTTCATTCGCCCTCTAAATTTTAATATTGGCGTTCTAGCATAATAAATATTCTCTCTTCCAGATAAGAGAATGAAGACTAAAAAGGCACGATAAAGGAGTCATATACTCCTTCTGCTTCCACTTCGATGGCGGAAAAGCATGGGACGAAGACGTGAATATTCAAGACGAAGTTACGAAACCAGTAGCAGACTACTCGCAGTACATAGACGCGTAGAACCTGTTGACGGAGGCATTGGGAAGGCTCTAGATCTATGATGACGGTGATTTTAGTCTAATCCGATCCATATGGTCGGATCCTCATAGACCAGTTTGTACAACTCGTCAATTTCTTCGCCTTCAAAACCAATTACAATTTCTTTTTCTATGTCTTTGTAGGGGTCAAGAACGCCTTGGTTTTTAAACATTTCTAAGAATTTAATGAACTTTGAGTTACATCTTTTAAACCAAACAACATCTATGCGAGGTACATAAGAATCTCTTCTTGGTTTTTTCTTTAAGCGTTGACGGCATCCACTCCTCTTCGATTTCAAAACCCATCAATCTTCCAAGATGCTTAATTTTATTCTTTACTTCTCTCAAAATTTTCAGTAGACATAATCTTCACTAGATTATGTTATCAATGGTGTTGAAATGCGTTACTTCTTCTTCGCCCATCTATTTGCATTTCGACTTGAATATTTTTCCATAACCTCTTTAAATCTACTTTCCAAATCTGCCTCATAGAGGATTCTTTCAGCCGTCTTCGCTTCCCTTTTGACTCTATTACATCTTGGAGGTTTGATCTTTATCTCTGCTTCACCTCTGACGCGCTCCTCCCTCTCTTCCTTAGCAATTAAGCCGCAAAACGTTTTATCGCAACCATTGTCGGATAGTTGGCATTTTATAACTATCCGTTCTACCTCTTTAAACCCTTTCAGTTTTTCAGTCTTAAGCTATACGTAAGGTTGGGTTTTAAACCTAGCGTAGAAGCATTCTTCGTTGCGGCTAAGTTGCACGTCCGGCTCAACGTGAAGCCTCCACCTTCAACCCTAATCTTAACGGGGGCTAAGACTATAGACCTACGTCTACAAAGCCTTCGCAAATACCTGTATTAGGCTGAATCGTTATCGAAGTTAGCAACACCCGACATACATTGGAAAACTAAAATAAAAATGGGGAGTATTTAGAATGGGTAGAAGAACCTTATCTTCGATATTATTGTTCCAGGTATTAATGCCAGCATATGTCCAGCTATGAAGCCTGATGCTATTGGTGCACCGTACTCCTCGTAGAGCTTGCTACCGCCCACTCTAAGCGTTATAGTCTTAAGTATCCAAGCTACAAGCCCGTAGCTCCAGAAACCCCATTCGAAGCCAGCGCCTAAGCCCGTGACGAAGCCTACAGGCTCCAACGGGAACCATATGTATCTTGCGTGGAGTACACTTAAAGCGGCGACTATTATGAAGCCTACAATGAATTGCGGGATCCAGGGCTCCGACGCTGGATATATATTCCATAGGTCTGGTCTTACACCTCTCTCGACTAAAGCGTTGCAGCCGTAGGTACCCCAGCTTCCAGGTATCTTTGTCAATCCGAAGGTGTAGGCCGCTTGGAAGAACCCAAGTATTGCCGCCAGCGTACCTAAGACTATTGACGCTATAAGAACCTTCAACACGCTTTTACTGCTTACACCTGTAAATGAAGCCATTTTGTAGGATAGGAAGGCTGAGAAGAAGTTTCCACCTATTGAGTAGCCCATGTCTGGCGCATCTGCAAGCCACATGTTTATGTGGGCAGACATTAGGTAGTCTCTATCCATCTGATAGTTTTCCGGAGCTAGAGGCCATATCAGCAGACGATGCATAATACCTCCCTTCTCAGCCTTACGGTAGTATACGCCAGATAAGCCTAAAACCCTCATCATGGAAAACCAAAGCATACCCATGTTTATGACTGTTAAGAGTGCAGATACCAAGCTCATACCCATTATCATGCACATAACCATAGTCGCTATGAAAGTCCCTATGAAGAATAGCCATATTCCTCTATAGCTCATCGGCTCACCTCTCTCAAACTCTGCTCTACGCGTCGACTCCATCCTCCCTAAAGCAGCGTTGATTGTGTCTCTAATGTAGCGCCAGCTTAAGATCAATACGAATATCGATAGGCCCCATACGGCTCCAATGGTTACAGGGGTCAGTTTGAGGGGTGGACCATAGCAGACGCTCGACTCACCACACCAGATCCTGCCGCATCCAGAGATGTCGGCAATCCCCGTATAGTATCCCATATACGCCGTCACTTGGATCACGATCAACAACACTAGGTACCAGAACCATATTCCAAACAACACGTGTACTGGTGCTAGGTATGCTATAGCTACACCTAGAGGCTCCTTACCAACCCTAGCTAAACCAGCAACGCCCGCAAGCGGATGCCCAGCTGGAACATACCATGAACCATAACCGCATGTATTAGCCCTCCATCCGTATATGTCTGGAAACCACGGAAATATATCCACTAGCAGCCTCGGCATCCATGTGATGAATCCTATAATGACACCTATCCAGAACGGCGATATAGCCTTCTTAGCTGCAGATTCTTTAGGGGCTGTTACTACGTTTATCATAAGCCTATGTGCTGCATCTGCATGCATGAACGGGACCTTCTCAACATCCATCCACTGCCTTCTGAAGAGCGTTGCAAAAGACGTTAAGAAGAGGCCCCATAGAATCCAATACAGCCAGTGGAATACTATCATAGGCGCTAAGTCAGCCCATGGAACTGGTACTCCACCTCTAACTATAGCTTTAGCCACCTCTATCGGCGGAGCCATATACCACGGGACTATACTGTACGTTATTTCTGGAGGGTTGAAGATCCTATGGGCTATGAACGCTCCGAAGCTTGAACACATCTGGTTTGCATCTGCTCTACCGAATACGAAGGATATCGGTAGAGCTGCTACGTAAAGCCAAGTTAATATAGTCGTATCAATCCTCCTCTTGAAGAGCCTCCCGAAAAACCCTGCGAAGTAGAAACATATAAACGGTAGAGATGTTAAAGCTGCATAGCATATAACTGTTATACCTAAGACCGCAGGATACGAAAGCGTATTCGTAACATTCCACCACTCACCCAGAAAGCCCACGAGAACTATAAACGGTATTAGGAAGTGCCACGGAATCCTTTCCTCTACTTTTTCACTGGCCGTTTTCCCACCAAAATCGAATTTTATGCTGAATATTTATATGTTTTTCGCCTCTACGCCTCACATGTTAGAAGAGATGTTGGAAGCTACTTAGCCGGATTTAGATTCGGTAAAACTACGAACTCCATGTTAAGAGAATTTCATAGGTTTAACTTTCACTCCACATATATTAAACCTGAATACCACTAAACAATCCGACTGAAGAATCCATTCTACGGGAGGCAGCCTAACGGCAGACTCGTAGAAGAAAAAATAGGGTTTTGCGGGAGATGTCACTACTTAGCGGAGTTTCTTTTGAAACTTTGATAAAAATTAATTAAGGTTTAATCATTAGCATTATTCACAAATATCATCCATCAACTCTTTTTTATATAATCCTCCTAGTCTGGTTAAAATGAATTAGGCTTAAAGACTCTTAAACATTATGCATGTTTGAAAGAATTTTTGAACATTTCTCTATCCTTATTATTTTCCCCATTAGGCTGAATAAGCTAAGTCATCCAGCAGAGCTCTATAGGCTTATATCCGCAACTCAAAGCAATTTCCTCAGCTTTTTAATGAATTCCATATCATCGTTACAGGCTCTAATCCAGATTTAACCAAAATCTCGTTTATCACTCTTTCAACAATTTTATGGGAAACGTGATTAATCCAACTCCTTTAATAATTTTAGAATCTCATCTACACTCAGTATCTTTATCCCTTTGAATTCACCTAATGATAGCAGGTGCTTATCCCCTGACACTATGTAGTCGGCTCTACCATCCTTGGCAGTCCTCAGTATTACGTCATCGTCGGGATCTTCCTTTATAACCTTGAACTTAGACCTTACCCTAACCATTTTACCGATGGCTCCCAAAACCCTGAGAAAAGCGATTACGTCATCCTCATCAACGTACCTTCCCATCTTCGGATGCTCTGTGACTTCGAGAAGCTCCTCTAGAATACCTCTGGACAAAACTAGCTGAGCTTTTCCCTCAGCTATCTTTAAGATAAGTTCCCTCGGCTTTCCAGCCTTGATCAGAGCAGATACTAAGACGTTTGTGTCGAAGACAACCTTCATCGGGGACTTCTCTTCTTCCTTCTGTACTCTTGGATTACCTCGTCTACCTCCTCGCAAGTCAGCTCGCCGTACTTGGCTATTCTTGCATCAACCTTTTTATAGATCTCCTCCAACTCCTTTGCTACATCTGGCATCTCCAGCTTCTTCAATATCACCACATCTTGATAGCTGTAAACAAGTAGCTTCGTCTTAGGTCCTATGCCCAGCTTCTCCCTTATGCCTTGAGGTATCACCACTTGTCCCTTACTGCTAACTACTGTGATGTCGGGCTTCTCATACCTAGCCATGAGATCACCAAATATATTCTTACTTTCTTACTTAAATAATTATCTGTAAGGTTAATCTATTTTGCCGTCTCTACGCAACGGGCTTTTGCATCCCAGCCATATTTCCTCTTCTTCAAGATTTTCCACCATACTTTTCATAGTTATTTTTGAAGCTTATGTAGCTCTCTAATCGCCCAGTCAGTTAAGCTTAATCCCTCAGCATTGAGTCCTCTATACTTCTTCTCTAAAGCCAAGTCTAATGCGTCTGCCAGCATTCTAGCCTCTTTAAGAAGACTGGGGTCTGCACCTATCTTTTCACCTATCTTGCAGCTTTCTCTAAGGGCCAGCGTCGCAGCCCAAAGGTACTCGTCGCGAAACCTATACTCCGGCTTCTTTCCGTTCTTTACTTGATAAGCAAAGTAGACTGGCTTCTTTCCTTTGAAGAATTCGTGTAATCCTTCATAACCCTTCTCTTCTAAGATATATGCAACCTTCTTAAACTTTCTAACAACACTTTTAAGACTATTCTCATAAGCTTCAACCACAACTCTTTTAATATCATTGACAGAAGACTGCTCATCCATCTCTTGAAGATCTCTAGCCGCCCATTTGACGGCAACAGGTAAAGGGGCTTCTATAAGCTTTACAAAAGAACCTATTTCAGGAAATAAAGAAGTCAACTCCTCTAAGGTTTGTTCACCGAAGGCTTCTCTAAGCTTTCCCTCTATTTCATCCATATAGCATAAAAATCTCGCAATAAGCGTTTTAAGGCATTTATCTGCATCATACCCTCGATATCTAGTAGTGTCTCTACCAGATGCCCCCCATGCTATCCACATCATACCGTGGAAATCTTTAGCTTCTTTAGCTGCTAAAAGCTCATTTATCTCTTCTCTTGTAAAGCTTAGGTTAAGCCAGTCTATGGCGATCCCAATACCCATTTCATCATTAATTATATAGGGTTTAACATTGCCGATTTCTTCAACTCTAAGAACCTTCTCATCTAGAAGCTCAACTAGAATACTTCTTATAGTACTCCTCGGCAAACCTAGATTCTCAGATATGGCAAGCTCTGTATGCTTACTCAAATCAGCATCGGCTATTATATACTTAATGATAATCTTCTTCAACTCCTCTCTAGCCTTCTCAACAGACTTAACCGCTTCAAAATACTGACGAGCCGCCTGCCTAAAAATATCCGCCGTACACATTCTACATCTGTGTATATTTAAACAATATTGTACGTAAAAACTTTTCTGTACTTCTATCTTTTGTAACTCAAACAGGCAAAATTTATTTAACGTTTCAATGGGTATTATCTACAAGATAGCTTGGCTCTTCTGAAGAAGATTATCCTCGTTCCGATTATAATTTTGGTTTTATTCGCCGCCATCTACATCGTCTTCTATAGAGGCCCTCCTAAGGTAGAGTTTTCCGAAGACGGGTTGATAGTAAGCGATACTGGCGAGCCGTATGAGGATGGTGTTCAAGGTGTGTTTGCACGGACGGCTGTGCGCGGTGCTGGTTTCTCATTTGCTCTGTCCTTAATTGAAAGCCCTAGGTCTGCGTTTGTGAAGTTTCAGGAGGCTTATTGGAGGGATGGGCACTTGACGAGTATACCTTCTAGACTTCGCTCTAAAAACTACCGTATCATTTTAACTATAGGCTTTTCAAATGTTGAAATCGACATGATGGATGTGGGTGAGGTTTTGGAAATTCCGAGCGCCGTAGTAACCATAGGCTTCATAGATGCGGATGCGGGCGAATTAGCAGGGTACGCATTGAGGACCACGCCCACACTGCCAGAACCGGGATTAAGCGGTTTTTCATTCGGGAATTATACATTCTTTGTTAACGTGACAGCCCCAGAGCAACACCAAGCCTTATACGATGAAGGGCATGTAACACTGATGAGGGTAAGTAGAGACACGTGGACGGTGGATGTAGATACATGGCTTGCAATATTCCAACCTAACACTGAAGAAGAACCAGTAGAATACTACGTCAGGCTAAGCTTCAGAATGACTGTAACGATGAAAACCCTCATATGAAAACCTAATAAGCCATGGATAGGCATGTTGTTACGTCTAAAGGAACAATTGAATTTTCACTATAAGCCTCTAAATGCAACCGCATATGTATTCGGATGGAGCAAAAACCCAATGCTTATTATTTGCTTGGTAAGAATTGTAATTTGATGCTGGGTATGCGTTTTCCATGGTCTGATTGGCCTCCGCGTAGGAAGGCTGAAGTGCTTATACTGTTCTTCGTCTCGTTTATCGTTGGGCTTAGAGTCTACTCTGCATTCTGTAGCTACGTACATGACACCCTATATTATGCTATAAAGCCAATATACCCCCGTGACCGTGAAAGAATCGATCATAAGATGGCTTATGAAGCCAACCATTACAGCAAGCACCAAGATTAAACTCCTAAATAAGAAGAGCACTAAGAGCATCAGTATGCTTAGAAACCAAACGTTATGTAGGAGCTTCCTATGGACGTTTCCAAAGCCCCATGAAAACTCCATCATCCAATCAATATCCGGTAGAAAAGCCGCAAAACCAGTTAAAAGAATAAAACCAATATCTGATATTGAAGAGATAATAGAGAACAGTACCGAAAAGTAAACCCCAATGCCATAGCGCTTGTTGCTAAAGAGACAGGTGAAAGGTTAAAGGCTCAAATAAACCTAAACTATGAAAGCTTATCGTCAACCTAGGCATCTATTGGATTCGTTAAAGGCTCTTCACTACGATATAGACGTCATAGCTACAGCCGTTAATATGAATACGTTTTCGAGGTTTACTTGGGAACTTCTCCGAGATGTATAAAGGAAGTCTTTATTTTACGACGTAGATTGTGGCTATTCGATACTTCTCACCCTTCAAGACCACTTGGACTTCTTCTGATGGTCTAGTGTCTATGTTGCTTCTCGTAGAGCCTATCCAGTAGATCATGCCTTTAACTGGACTTTTAACAGCCTCCTCCTCTAGACTGTTCATATTGAGAAGTTTAGCTATTTCTTCCCCTTCTTCTACCCATTCACCAGCCGATTTTAAGACAACTATTATCCACTCTCCTTCAGGGGCATAAACATCTACGTGTTGATCTCTTCCAAGCGTAAACTGAAGCTTCGGCTTGATAATTTCACCTGAAATTATGGCCAAGTAGCGGAGGATGTTCATAAGCCCCTTATACACAAGTTTAGCTTGCTCTGGAGAAACCCACCTTTGACCACTATGCTCAATTGTGAGCGCGTGTTTACCAGCTTCGGTGGCCACATAACTCAACATACCTCTATGAACGTTTGGTTTATCGTAAATCTCTATAAATGGTAGTAGCGAGTACTCAGCAAGTTTTACGGATACCTCATCCCACCCATTAGCTAGTGCAGCTGGCGCAATCCACTGCTCATAACAGTGAAGGTCTATAACGTAGTCTGCCTGCTCAACCAAGTTTCTATAGAGACTGTAGACAATTCTCTCAGTTTCATTTCCATCGGCTTTCCCAGGCCAAAGCCTATTCATCTGGTGGGGATGGTAGCTAGAGTATGGTTCTCCCAACTCCATCTTGTAAAAGTGCCTCCTCCACTTTACAGCCAAAGGGTTTGCCACAGGAACGAGTATAATTGTCCCGTTAACATCCATGCTCGCAATACTGTCTAGTAAAAGTTTAATCGTGTACACGCCTGTAAGTTCAACTCCATGCTGAGCCGCTTGAATATAAACAACAGGGCTGTAAGACCTACCTTTAATCTTAAAGTAGGGTATTTCAACAAAGCCACCATCAGGCGTTTGAACACGTAGAGTACTTCTCTCTAGGCTCACCATGTGGATCACATCAAGATGTTGATAAAAATCATTTAAGCCTTCTGATGTAGTCAACTATAGGAATCCTCTATGGAGACTGATGACTTTGTGTAGGAGTTGATTAGGTTCTTCTTCTGATGTGGAAGAGTTAGAATGGTATGAAGAGTATAAAGCGTCTGAGCCACAGCTCGTCGAGTGTACGAAAAGCCCATAGATTACGCTTTCTAAAACCTAATGAGCCAGCTTAAGCAACGTTGAAGATGAGTAGGCTAAAGTAGGAGTTTAAACTCTAATACTGCGCGTAAGAGTAGAGCCTTCGAAGAATCGATTATACCGTTAGAACTCGAAAACCCCAGTAGCCCAACCGAGGGCTTCAATCGAACCCGACTAGGGGGTCTAAGCATCCATAAAAAACAACCATAAACCGCTCCATAAAAGTCCATAAAAACCTTAAAAAGTTGTAAGAAGAAGCCATTACAACAGTTAAACGATGAAAAGTAGAAGTTGAAAATACTAACCAGATAAAACCGCTGTTAGAGATGATTAGGAGAAATCTGATGTAGACGTTAGACTACTATTCGACGTGTACACCGTTTTCAGCCAAGTAGACCCTATGCCATTTTAAGTCATGCCTCGTCAAAGACTTAACAAGCCTTATTTCTACAACCTCCTCATGCATCACATCTTCATGTACTCTAGTTTCTAAGACATAGTCGGCTATAGATTTCACATTCTCCTCAATACTCTCCCTCTGAATCTTACTATCCATTATAAAGAGCGCCACCGCCCCACTCTTCCCAACTTTCGCCTTCAACCTATAGATTAAACTCAACACGAGCCCTTCGTCACCTATCACCGTGAACAGCTGAGACAACGTATTAACAACTATCCTACTGACATCATCACCCACCCTATGGACAATCTCTCTAACAATCTCCGTACCACTAAGCTCATACGCTAAACGTGAAATCTGAACACTAGCCGGCGAATAGTAGAGAAAGTCCAACATCCCAGTATCGACATACCGTTTTAAATCCCAGCCGTAGTTGATCTTAAGTTGAAGAGCTAAAACATCCAAATCTTGATTCGTACTAAAACAGAAGCACTTCTCACCATTCACTAAACCACTATAAATAAAGTGAAAACCAATATGGGATTTCAAAGTACCAACAGGACCGCAAAGAACAACGGTAGAACCTCTTATAAAACCCCCCTGCAGGAGAGCATCCAAATTCTCAATACCAACCTTAATTTGACTCAAATCCATGATTAAACGTAAATTTTTAAGGATAAAAGCATTTCCTTGAAAAAATCGTGGAAAAAAGACAATATATCAGTTAAAAAATCTTCCACTCAACGATAAAAATAACTTAAACCTAGAAGTTGATGAATAGTAGCGGGGGGTCGATTTGAACGACCGATCTCCGGGTTATGAGCCCGGCGGGTTAACCTAGCTACCCCACCCCGCTGCCTCGTATAGGCACAAATAGCTTTACTGTTTTCGTTTAATAAAGTTTACTTTCTACAACTAGGGTGAAAAACCTAAATTCCGCTTGGTTTAAAGGACGTTTAGCTTAAAGCTTTCAGTATTAGTAGCCAATCACCCGGTCCTGGAGGCGTAAGGTTTAAACGGTCGCATGAGAATACACCTATTCTCACTTCTTCCTCTCTACGTGGATTTATCCATACCGCTTCAAAAGGCTTCTTCATATGGCTGAGGTTTAAATTTAGACTCTGCATCTCCGGCGTATAGATTAAGGCGATTTCACCTTTTTCACTTCGACATGCGGCTACGAATAGCTCCACATGTTTAAAACCCGGCTGCTCCACGAGTAGTTCATGGTCTGGGCGAAGAACCCACCAAGGTATCTTCGAAAATATCCTTCTAAGCCGACCCATACTCCAAGCACCTGGAAGATTAACGGCTTCTCTCCAAGGTTTAGCAACACCAATATGAGGATGGTTAATCGGAACCTCGGGTTTTCTACTCCAATACCAGACTCCATTGGTTCCATACGATACACCCGCGGGTGGCGCCACTAGAAGACTCCAGTACGCAGCTCTACGAACCATATGCGCAGTTATAGGCTTAAATACCCTATACGCTAGATGACCCTCGTAATTCGGCTCAAGGTTTATAAACGGTCTTGCCGGTTCTAAAAGCCAGTCTCTACTCGGCGGACCGAAGCAGAGCCATTTCAAATCGTCTTCAGAGACCCCATGCCCACTTTGATAGCCTACTATATCCAGCCATTCTTCATGTAGAAATTCAGGTAGAAGCCAATGTCTTCCAGCGGGATGCATGGTTACTGGATGTCTAGATCTACCTTGGAAGACGGCTCTTCCAATAAACTTCCAACGTTCAGCTTTACCACCCCTATAATCTCCATCTCCAGCCAATATCCAAACCAAGATGTATGCTCCATATCTAGCCACTAAATAGCGTACCAGTAAAAGCGCATCTCCATCTGTAAGGTTTGAGCCAGGGCTAATATCATCTCTAATAGCCCATAAGAGCACTGGAGCAGCTACTAAACCGTATTCATTTACCATGGAGAATTTAACGTCAATACGTTTGAAAAATTCAACATTCAACCTGATTATTCTCTCCCTACCCTCGTAGGCAGTCTCACGTTCAACATCACACGGCCCTCCACGCCAATGCGTCACTACAAATTGAACAGCCGTAAAACCCTGCTCCCTCCTGATCTTTAAGTATTTAGACCACTCTGCGACTGTCGACCTCAAAACACCATTCCACGCGGTATCGGCAAGCCAAAAGTATGGAACACCATCGGCATGAACCAGATACCTCCGATTATCTGAAAGCTTTAAAGCACCATGGATATAGATGGGGTTCTCACCCTCATATGGTACGGATTCGAAGAAGCCTGTCTGATTATGAAGCCCTTCATCGCCGCTATTGGAGCATAAAGTCCTATAACTCCAGACGCCTAATTCATCTGGCATGAATCTAACACACCAAGTGGAGCCGCCGTTCCAAAAACCATCGACAACAAACTCTCTACCAGTTGGAGATCTGAAGATACAGCTGAGAGACACATCTCGAAAAGGATCACCATAGCTACTACTACTTTTAAAATCGACTTCAAAAACACCCCATTTATGCACTTCCTTCAACGGCAACCACCTAATGTCGACGGCCTTACTAAAAACACACTGTATATAAATAGTTTTAAATCCACGTATTTTAATATAAATAAAGTATGGAGCAAACTACACCAGTTAAAAGACTATATAGATCTAGGAAAAACCGTATTTTAGCAGGTGTCTGCGGGGGGTTGGGTGAATACTTAAACATAGACCCCGTAGTAGTGAGACTCATATGGGTTGCAATCTCCCTAGTATGGGGTTTTGGAATAATACTGTACATAATAGCGGCTTTAATAATACCCGAGGAGCCTACAACAGCCAGTCCAACCCCCGCTTCTACAAACGGCTCTAAAAGCATAGCAGTCATACTCGGCATACTAGCGTTAGTCGCAGGTTTTATGGGGCTTACTCTAACTATAACCTATATGGTGCTTGTAAACAACGTAATAAACATCAATACAATTCCAATATACCTAGTTAGACTCCTAAGGCTAAGCCAAGTAATGACTGTTATAACGTCTATAATCCTAATCATAATCAGCATACTAATACTCATCAAACTGCGCTGAAATCCAATAGAGGGCCTACGAAAATGTAAAAATCAAAACCACAGTAGGCAAACAGATTAATGGATTTCAACCCTATAAGACGTCGTAGGGTATTTTAACCTTGCTTTTAATGGCGTTTTCAGCACGGCATAGTGGATGGGATGCAGCCTCCTCCATAAGCTTGCGAAACTTAACGTATCCACTCCTCTGTTCAAGTATAAGCTCCGTCGAGAAAAGCCCAGACCTTATCTCTTCAAGGCTAAGCCTCATAGGCTTTTCAACAATGTCTATAAACCTCTGCACCCTGGAAAGCTGACCGTACTGACTTGTCCTAGAATGCAGAGGCAACTGACCTATAAGCCCGAGTTTACACACCTGTCTGAAAACCTCTATAAGTTCACCAGACGCTAAAAGCTCAAGTATTATCGCCTCTGAACTATAGCCAGCTTCAGAGAGTATTTCATAGGCCTTCATAAAGGCTGAAAGTATTATAGGCATTACAGCCTGCTCTGTGAAAAGGTCGAGCTCTGTCTCTTCTTCAAAACTAGATTTAACCGCTCCTACACGAGTAAAACCCAAGGCTTTAGCTAAAGCCAGTAGCCTCCCCCAAGCTACGCCACTGTAATCTTGTTTAACAGCCAGTAGCGCTGGAGCACCAGAGCCTAGTGTGTAAAGCCTTCTAACACCAGACCCTATCATTCTCGGCGCCGCCAAACCTACGTCTACAAAAGCAGGAGGCTTTATAAGCCCATATCTTATTGAAAAACCATGAGCGAAAACAAGCATCTTACCTTCAGACAAATTGGCTTCTATGTAATCCCTGTATACGACCGGCTGAAGCTCATCTGGAAGAAGGAGGCATAAGATGTCTGAATTTGCAGATGCTTGGTCGAGGGGTAGGACTTTGAAACCGTCTTCTTCGGCTCTAGTCCAATATTCATCCCGTATATTGCCAACTAAGACTTTAACTCCACTGTCCCGCATATTTAAAGCCCAAGCCCGCCCCTGATTGCCATATCCGAGCACGCCCACAGTTAAACCGTTTAAAACAGACAATTCTACATCTTTATCGTAGAAGACTTCAGCCAAAGAGACACCACGAACAAATACGGAGTAAGAACTACTTATAAATTGCTAAACACTAAGCCGAAGATGGAAAACGAGGATGTAAATCGACGGATGGATTTTCCTACGATAAACCTGAGAAACGATTATCCGCAGGATTTTCAAAAATTATCCTCGAATTGAAAAACCCCAGAGTCACCGTTATCCGCACCTCACCAGAGACAGTTATTGAAGACTATGAGCGGTTAATGAGAATAGCAGATTACAGGAGGCATTTCCCAAGCGTAGGAGAAATCGTTTTGAAGCTTAACCTCTCATGGTCTCTCTTCTTCCCAGCCTGTTCAACACCAGTATGGCAACTCGAGGGTGTTTTAAGGGTTTTAACTAATGATGGATTTAAAGTGTTTCCAGTCGAAAATCAAACCGTGGTAACCCATCCATGGAAGGGGGCCTACCTGAATAAATGGCTACCAATATTCGAAAAATATGGAGTTAAATTCATCCCACTTCCCAATGTCGAGTGGATAGAATACAAGCCTAAGTCTCAACTGTTAGCTTTAGATAAACTATTTAAAACGAAAATCCTAGTTCCAACCCTATTCATAGGTAGAGGAATCCTACACTTAGCCACTTTAAAAACCCACGGACATACAAAGATCACATGCGCTATTAAAAACTCCTTTGGAGGACTCATCCCAAAATATCGACACCACGCCCATAAAAACATCCACGAAGTTCTAGTCGACCTTCTCCAAATACAACGTGAAATACACCCAGGAGTATTCGCAGTAGTCGACGGGACTGTGATGGGAGATGGAGCTGGACCTAGAACAATGACGCCTAGAGAAGGAAATATTCTAATAGCAGGGGCAGACCAAGTGGCTGTCGACTCAGTGGCTACTAGAATCATGGGGTTTAACCCTATGGATATAGAATACCTACGCATCGCCCACGAGAAGGGCTTGGGGTGTGCAGACATCAGCCAAATAGATGTAGTAGGCGACTTAGACCCAGCGAAGATAGACTTCAAGTTTAAAGTTAAACGGAGCCCCGTAATATTCTTCGACCAGCTTTTAAGAGGAAAACCCGTGGTGGATAGAGTATTGTTCAACAGTCCAATGTTTAAACTGGCAGTTTTAGCGTCAAACGTATACCACGATTACATATGGTATCCTACAATCGGACGTATACGTATGAGAAGGTTCTTTAAAACCAACTGGGGAAGGCTTTGGCTTAAATATCCATATGGGAAATACCCAGAAGATACCAAACTCAATGAATGGAATCCATACTAGAGGTGGTGACTATGAGCAAGAATAGGCGATTAAAAGCCTTTAGAGCGTTCATTACATTGACCCGGCCAAACCAGTGGTATAAAAACCTACTCATAATCGTACCCGCCGTCTTCTCACAATCGATGTTTAAACTAGACCTATGGCCAAGCCTAATAGCATCCTTTGCATCAGCATGCTTAACATCAGGAGCCAATTACATACTTAACGATATACGAGATTTGGAGAGAGACAAGAAACATCCGATTAAAAGACTACGCCCTTTACCATCGAATCTAATCTCCATAAGAACAGCGGCAATATTGAGTATCTTAACGGCGTCCACCGGCTTCACTATAGCCTACTGCGTTAACCTAAACGTGTTGATATGTATGATTATGCTATTTCTAAACACACAAATCTACAGTTTCACCTTGAAAGATTATGCACTTTTAGACGTAGCCGATGTGTCTTTAAACTACGTTATAAGAGCCATAGCCGGAGCCTACGCAATCTCAGTACCAATATCGCCTTGGCTTATAGTAGGCATATTTTCACTAGCCCTACTGCTGTCTTTTGGAAAACGTGTCGGAGAGATTCTCGAACTTGGCGATAACGCAGAAACCCATAGAAAGGCCCTCAAATACTACAAGAAGATTCAAATCAGACGCGGACTTTTCATAGTATCATTCCTGGTAATCGTAGTCTACACAATTTATAGTATAAACGTCCATGGGATCGGGTTTGCTCTAACCATACCACTCATCACATACTTAGTAGCGTTTTACACCAATACTGTTTGGAGAAACACGGCCGTAGCAAACAACCCAAGCGAATTATTCAAACAGTGGAAGTTCACCTCAGTATTTGTCATATGGCTCATCTCAGTGTTTACTCTCCTCTACTTGTTGTAGTTTTAATAAGACCCTCCACCTTGAGAAAAACTAGAATGAGCCGTTTCAACAACCTTCTAAAGAAAAACTGGGACTATCTATCCCTAACGATCATAGCCTTCTACGCAACTCTATCAATTAAAACCTTCTACAGACCCGGCATATTAATAGGATGGGACCATCCGAACTATATAAACCAAGCATGGCTCACTCTAAAATACCTCCTACCTAAGGGCAGACTCTTAGGCTGGGACCCTTTAAACCAGTACGGCTGGCCTCTCAACCAGTTCTACTACTGCGGACCCCACAGTTATGTAGCAATCCTAGCCTATGGTCTTCTAAAATTCGTAGACTTCTACACGGTTTACAAGCTAGCATTAAATATAGTCTACGTAGCCTACGTTCCTGCGGTCTACATTTACGTTAGAGCTTTAACAGCGGATAGAGTTGGAGCTGTAGCAGCAGCGCTAATCGCAGTAACAGTCTTCCCAGGTGAAAGTGCTTGGCTTGACGCTGGGATTAAACAGATCTATGAAGTCGGAATGTGGGGGCAGAGTATGGGAATAGTCCTCTCATTCGTAGCTTTAGCTTTGATAATACACACTTTAGATTTAGACTTAGGATTCAAGTGGCTTGTTATCTGTATTTGGGCAGCGTTCTTCTCAGCTTCAACCATGGTGACTCATCCAATGGTTTTCTACTCCCTAGCCATATCCATAGCCGTATTAATGGTCATGAGGATTTTAAGCTTAAACGCTAGAATCCTATGGAGAGCTTTTCTAGACTATGGTTTAATAGCTTGCTTTACCATAGTTTTCTCGTCATTCTGGCTTATTCCAATGATGAAATACAATAAGATATATCACAACCTCATCTGGAACATTAAGTGGGAAATTGGGAAGTGGGCTCTCATAGATATTTTGGAGACATTCAAGCCCTATACTTGGCTTATAATATCTTTAGCTTTACTAGTCATACCTCTCAGAATATGGATTTTCACTAGAACTGCGAGAATAGGATTGAAGGAGAAACTGGGGGTTGTCTCCCTTACACTCGGTTACATCGTATTTTCAATATCACTGACTACTGTTAACCCATCAGTCCTCATTCTAGCCGTACCGTTCCTAATTGTGGGCTACATTGTTTATAAAGACGACTGCTACCATCCGCTGATTTCATCCATACTGCTCTTATGGATAGGAGCAGGATATGAAAGTTTTAGAATAGGATGGGTTGACTTGACCAGAATAATACCTTTCCATAGTGAGCTTGCCTTCGGTAAATGTGTGGCTTCCGCGAGATATATGCTAATAGCTTTAGCAGGTGTAGGCTTTTCAAGAGCCATATACGCCCTGAAGAGTCTTCTAAGAAGGAAGTCTAACGCGTCTGTGAACAATAAGCTTTGCTCGGTTTTAGCTTTAATTCTCATATGCATGTCTCTAAGCGCTCAATTGGAGACTACGGATATCGCCCATCCGCTAAACCGCCGTATAGTGTTCCCCTTGAGCTACGACTACTCTCTACCCTCTAGAGTAGAAGAGTTAATAGGGTGGATTCAAAGCTCAGACAAATCAAACACGTACATTTTAATTCAGGATACTTTGGGTGTAGTTAACCCGCCCAGCCATTATGTTTACTTAGCGTCTCTAATGTCGAATACTCCTACGATAGGTGGAATCTATGGAACCAGATACATAACAAACCCCATAGCTAATACTGAGGGTAACCGCATCCTATCGATTGAAGCAGATGCATTGGCTAACGACTTGGAAAAGTTGGAAATACTGGCTAAGGAATTAGGCGTGACGTATATAGCCGTGATAAACCCTTCACTTAGAAGCACTCTTAAACAGAGCGGCTACGTGAAAGTTTTCTCCAACAGCCTATTCGAAGTCTTTAGGATGAAGAGCTTCAATCCAATAGCCTCTATTGAAAATTCAACCGCAGCAATCCGTATTCTAAATTATACGGTAGATACCATAGTTTTAGAGTTTAAAGGGGCTAAACCTGACGATAAACTTAAGATTAGAATGGTCTACTATCCTGAGCTTGAAGTAAAAGTAAATGGGAGGCCTACTACAGTAGTTCCATACTATCCTTCGAACCTCATGAAAATGCTTGGAGTTAAAGTACCATTCATAGAAGTGTTCTTACCAAGTGGAAGTGGAATTGTAACAATAACCTATACACCTGATTTAACACAGTATGCTATATCGCTAACTATGCTTATATTCAGCCTAGCAGTTACGGTAGTATATTCAATAGGGAAAATTTTGAAAATTCCCCGTTTTTACAAGAGGAGTCGTAAATAATCTTCAGCAATAGCCTATGATGGCAAAAATCATACAGATGTAAATCTCTGTAGACATGGAGGATTACTCCCGTATATTTCGCTAAAACCCTTGGCAAACTTCCACAAGGATTCAACTACATTAGTCCAAGAATCTTTCTGTCTAATTAATAGAAGTATTAGATTAACTCCTCTACACTCCAGAGGCCTGGTGGATACAAGGCCGGCTTTAACCCACTTCCTCGTAAGCATTTCAGGTAATATGCCTACCCCGAACCCCTGGCTTACAGCGGTTGTTATAGCTGAGGAGCCTCTTAGAATGAGTTTAACGTTTAAAGTAGATGGGTCTATTAAGTTGAGAGAGAATATCTCATCTGTAAAAAGCCTATTGTCTGAGCCGGGCTTATCGAGTATAAGCGGCTGTTTAGCTAAAGTTTGAATATCTACGGTCCTCATCCTCGAAATCTTATGGAGGGGGGAGAATACTGCCACAAGGGTGTCTTTCAGAATCTCTAAACATTCGAATTCATCTAGAAGAGAGGCTTTCAAATGTTCTGGAACCATTATGAGCCCTACATTGGCTAATCTCTCCTTAAGGCTCGACTTCACGTCTTCTAAGAGCCCTACTTCAACTTGAAAGTCGACGCTTGAGTTAAACTCTTTAAACCTCAGTAAGAAGCATGGGAGTAAATACTCCATAGGGGTTTCAGTCGTATAAACGGTCATCTTAATCTTGCCAGCTTTCCCAACATCTGGAACTAGCCCTCTGAGAAGAGAAAGCCTACTCACAACTTCCTTCACAACCATATAGACGTTTTCACCCTCAGGGGTTAGACCTTCCCGTGGCTCGAACAATTTAACGCCGAAAAACTTCTCCAAGGTTTTAACATGATTCATAACAGCCACGGGAGATAAGTTAAGCTTCTTAGCTGCTTTTCTAAACCCACCTTCCTCAACAACCTTTATGAAGGTCTTTAAATAGGATAGCTTCGGGTCGAATCCTTCCTCCAGTCTTCTAGGCATTCTCTCATAGAAGAATAGACGGCCACCCTTTTAAATATTGAATTATTGCGACGCTTTATTCCAAAGGTCTGAAAACGGCAAGAGAATTTACTGCATCCAACAACTGAAGCACTACTTTTCTAAGTAGAACGTTTTTACCAGGTTCTAAGAAGCCAAGCCTAAAGCCATCTTCTTCACGTAATATTAAGGCTACATCGGTCGCTATAAGTCTTCTTCCACCATCATCTAAATAGACTTTTAAGAGACACATACGATAACAGTAAGTATAACCTAGGTTTTAAACGTAGTCTTATTTTTCTCTTGGATTTGACGGTTCTTTCAACCATATATTATACTCCCAGTTTCTCTGAGAGGTTTATAGCCTCTAAGTCTTTCACTAAGAGCTCTTTTAAACTTTTCAGAGCTGAGAGCTTCAATAAAAAGCTTGACAGACGTCTTCTGAAGTCTATCCCTTAAGACTAGGAAGTCATACAGTTCTTCAGCTATCGGTATAAACTCTAATCCATAGGAGTAAGCTACCGCTTCAACAGCTACACCTACGTCGCACTTACCATATGCTACAGCCGACGCTACTGCCGAGTGGGTTTTAGCTTCAAACTTATAACCTTTAATTCTCTCAACTGCCTCTTCAAACCTTAATCCGAGGTTCTCAGCAGCTCTCCTTAAACCTTCATCTATTAAAGCTCTCGTCCCCGAGCCTTTATTCCTATTGACTATTGTAACATCCTCTCTGAAGAAGTCCTCAAACCCCCTTATCCTCTTAGGGTTGCCAGGTTTCACTATAAAGCCCTGTGTTCGAATATATCCTCTGACTAGTACGGCTCTACCCTCTAACTCATATTTTTTTATAAAAGGAATATTATACTGTAAGGTTTCAGAGTCTAAGAGGTGGACGCCAGCAATATCGGCTTCACCCCTTTTAACGGCGAAGAAGCCCCCCAGTGAGCCTACGTTGACAGTCTTTACATTAAGAGGTTCTACGGTGTTCTCGAGGATGAGGTCTAAACCTAGGCAATGACTTCCAATGAAGACCAAGTCAGCTGGTTTAATCGATTTAGAGAAGAGTGACACATAAACTTCTTCATCTTCATTGAGGAAGTCTCTCTCTTCAGGGCACTCTATGTATCCGTCGGATAGAGCCAGTCTCCATATAGCTCCAGATTCTTCAACAACCGGATATGCTGAGAATAGACCGGATGGGTTTGAAGTCAAGCTCACAGGTATAATGGTTTTCACGCCGCCGCCTACTTTAACTCTAAACGGTAGAACAGCTTTTACCTTGACTGGTGCCTCAACTGTGAAGCCGATTAAATATGCGATTATTGGTCTCGCAAAAACGTGGAAAGCTATCATAGCTGAAACTGGGAAACCCGGTAGTCCTAACGCAAGCTTACCGTTTACTACAGCTGCAACAGTAGGCTTGCCAGGTTTCATTAAAAGCCCATGGACTAGGACGCCGGGTTCACCTAAGCTGTTGAAGACACGGTAGATTACATCTCCAAATCCAGCTGAAGTACTCCCTGAAGATATAATAATATCGTAGTTTTCAAGGGCTTTCCCCACAACTTCACGTAGAACTTCGAAGTCATCCGGGTATATGCCTAATATATCTGATCGACAGCCTAATCCCCTGAGCATACAGGAAATCGTATAACTATTGACATCGTATATTCTGCCGGGTTTTAAAGGTAAGCCTGGCCGTTGAATTTCACATCCCGTTGAAATTACAGCGGCTTTAACGAGCCTGTAAACTGGAACTTTATAGAGTCCAACAGCAGCAAGTACTCCAATCTCCCTAGGTGTTAAAATCACGCCTTTTCTAAGCAGAGTTTCTCCGACCATCAAGTCAGTACCAGTTTGAGCGATGTTTTCACCAGGGTATGTCGACCTATAGATGAGCACATGGTCTCCTACTCTCTTACTGTACTCAGACATTACAACTGAATCGGCTCCTTTAGGAATCGACGCACCTGTATGTATCTCAGCTGCCTCACCTTGTTTGACTTCTAGGCTTGGAAGTTCTCCGACTTTAACTTCTCCAACTACTCTAAGTTTAACCGGGTTTTCCTCGTCAGCATTCAGTAAACTGACGCTGTTGACTGCATAGCCGTCTACAGTCGCTCTGTCAAAAGGAGGATAATCTACAGGTGAAACTATAGATTCTGCAAGAATCCTATCCAAGGCCTCCGTCAAATCTACATATTCCACTTCAAGACTAAGAGGTTTTAAATGCCTTTTAACAAGTTCTATGGCTTCCTCGACCTTCATAAGTCTGTGGAAGACTTTCGCCAATATTCCACCGCCTACTCAAAAGCCTGTGTAAGTAAAACTTCAACTTCTTCTCCTTCATCGACACCCTCTACTTCTTCATCTAAAGTGAGGATACCGTTACCTCTCGTTAGAGTTGAGAGTATTCCAGACCCCGTTAATCTAAGAGGCTCGGCATAAAAGCCGTCTTGAGAACGGTAGATTCTAACTCTAACATAGGCTTTAACACCCGTTGGTTTAGCCAGCCTCCTAGTAATATACGCTCTAACCGTAGGCTGTGGATCCGGCTTAGAGCCCATCATAGCATGAATAGTCGGTTCGATGAAGACTTTAAACGCTATGAAAGATGCCACTGGAAAGCCTGAAAGCATGAAGATAAGCTTGCCTTTAGCAACATACGCACCAGTCGGTTTACCCGGTCTCATACGGACCCCGTGAAAGACTAGCTTCGACTCCTCCAACATATTTAAAGCCTCTGGTGTTACATCCCTTAAGCCTAAACTCGTACCACCCGTAATTACCGCTAGGTCGGCTGAATCTAAATGTTTAGATAATGCTTCCGCTATGTATGCAGGCTCGTCAGGGAGTATTCCAAGGTCTAAAACCGTACAGTTTATGCTCTTCAGGAGAGCTTTAAGCATAGGTCTAGTTGAATCGTATATCTTCCCCTGATTATCTTCAGAGCCCAACTGTTTAAGCTCTAAACCCGTCGAGGCGATTAAAACCTTAGGTCTACGGTAAACCAGTATATTCGTTATACCTAGAGAGGCTAAAGCACCGATATGCCACGGTTTCAATTTAACGCCTCTAGCCACTACCAATTCTCCAGCTTTAAAGTCTTCACCCCTCAGTGAAATGTTCTGCATACATGCCACAGGCCTCGAAACCCATACTCTGTCTCCATCTCTCTTGCAGAACTCCGCCATAACTACAGAGTCTGCCCCAGATGGCAGAGGAGCACCAGTGTAAATCTCTACTGCTTCTCCTGAGCTAACTTTTGGAAGCATTTTTAAATCATATCCAGCCTCTGAGACACCTACTACTTTAAGTTCTACGGGGTTATGCGGTGACGCGCTTATAACGTCTACGTATCTGACTGCATATCCATCTACGGCTGACCTGTCAAAGGGTGGAATGTCTACTGGGGCCTTTAAATCCTCACCACACACTCTATCAACGGATTCTTCTAAGCATACTTTTTCAACGTCAAGCTTAAAGTTTCTAACAGCCTCTAAGAGCCTTTTTAAAGCCTCATCTACCGTTATGAGGCTGTTAAAACCAGACATTTTAACCCGCATAAGCTCCAGGTTTTATGGGTGGTGGGCATTAAAAAAGTTTAAGAATTTCTCAGCGTTTTTAAGCCAGAATCAACGATATTTTTAACGAGGAGTGGCCATATGGCTATTGAGAGGAGAGAGATTCAAGAGGTTATTTCAAAGTATGGTAAGCCAGCTATAGGCGTACTTGGAAGCCACTCCGCAGAAGAAGTTGCGGTATCTGCTCGATATGCTGGTTTTAAAACTGTAGTCGTCTGTCAAAAGGGTAGAGAAGAGCTCTACGCCAAATACAATAAATTCCTATTCGATGAAGTAATCCTTCTAGACAGGTTTGAAGACATTATCAACGATGAAGTCCAAGATAAACTTCTAAGCTTAAACACTATTTTCATACCGAATAGGTCTTTTACAGTTTACGTGGGATGGGAAAACATAGAGAATAAGTTCTACATCCCAATCTACGGGAATAGATATCTTCTTAAAACGGAGGAGAGGCAACTTCCAAGAAATCAATATTGGCTCTTAGAGAAGGCGGGGATTAAAATGCCTAAGCTGTTTTCAAACCCAGAGGAAATAGATAGACTGGTTATCGTAAAAGTTAGGCAGAAGAAAAGACCTCTTGAAAGGGCATTCTTCACGGCAAGTAGTCCAGAGGAATATTGGGCTAAGGCTGAGAAGCTCATAAGAGAAGATGTGATAGCAGAAGAAGACTTAAAACAATCTATAATAGAAGAATTCGTACTAGGCCCTAGGTTTAATGCAAACTTCCACGCATGGGCTCTAACAGATGTGTTTCCAGAGTTTGACTTTCTAGGATTTGACGATAGGAGGCAGGTAAATCTACATGGAGTACTGAACCTACCTGCAAAGGATCAGCTTGAACTAAACATTCCCATTAAGAATGAGGAGATCGGCCATTTTGGAGTGACTATGAGAGAGTCGCAGAAGCCGCTCGTCTATAATGCCGCTGAAAAGTTCGTCAAAATATGCAGGTTAGAGTATCCTCCGGGACTTATAGGTTCTTTCGCACTCCAAGGAGCTATAGCGTATGAAGGCCCTGAAAGTAAGAGGCTTGAGTTCTACGTGTTTGATGTAAGCCCTAGAGTCCCGGGAAGCCCATGTGTAGGACCTACTTCGCCTGAAATGAGGAGGCTTTCCATACGTTATTCTAATATTCTCCGCGAACTGGGAGTAGATAGAGTTGAAAGCGTTTTAGATTTAACTGCTATTGAAATTTCATACGCTTATAGGCACAATAGGCTTGAGGAAGTTGTAACATGATAACGAGAGAAGAGATTGAAGAGGTTGTTTCAAAGTACGATAAAAGTAGAATAACGATTTCAACCATATGTTCTCATTCAGCGCTTCAAATCTTCCACGGTGCTAGAGAACTGGCGTTTAAAACTCTCGGCATAACAACACCGGATCGTAAATTCGTCTACGAAGCCTTCCCCTTAGCTAAACCAGACTTATTCATAGAAGTTAGGAAGTTTAAAGATGTGCTTACTAGAGAGGTGCAAGAGAAGCTTATAGAGGAAAATTGCGTAATAATACCGCACGGCTCCTTTGTCGAATATGTTGGAGCCGTTGACATAGTCAATAAACTTTATGTTCCCATGTTCGGCAACAGAATGGTTTTACTTTGGGAGAGTGATAGGTCTAAACAGAGAGAATGGTTTAGAGAGGCAGGATTGAAAACCCCTAGAGAGTTTAAAAATCCTTCAGAAGCCGATTGTAAAGTCTTCGTAAAGTATCCCGGTGCAAAAGGAGGGGCTGGATATTTCACGGCAGATTCTATAGAAGAACTTGAGGAGAAGATTAGATCTGCCATAAGGAGAGGGCTTATAAAAAGCCTTGAAGAAGTCTCTATACAGGAGTTTATACCCGGGGTACGCTACTACTTCCACTTTTTCTATAGTCTGATGTTAAATGGAGGATTTAGAGTTGGGGAAGGGGGAAGACTTGAGCTTTTAAGTATGGATAAGCGGATAGAGCCTATAGATGAAGCCTATAGGGGGCTACCGAATGTTCCAACGGAGTTCTTTGACTATACTGTTACGGGAAATCAGCCTCTGATTTTAAGAGAGAGTCTTTTAAAAGATTGCCTCGACATGGGTGCTAGAGTAGTATTGGCTTCTCAGAGGCTTTTCCCACCAGGCATAATTGGACCATTTTGTCTCGAAACGATATATCATCCTAGTAGAGGTTTTACGGTTTTCGAGGTTTCCGCTAGGATAGTTGCGGGGACGAATCTATACCCTCAAAGTTCACCGTACACGCCGTACATTTTCAACGAGCCTATGTCTACAGGTAAGCGTATAGCTTTAGAGCTTAAGAAGGCTATGGAAAGTGGTAGGCTGGAAGAAGTCTTATACTGATGCTTGACTGGCTTAAGCTTCGCCCGATTGCTGAAAACGACTTTTAAATGGGGAAATGCTTATTCTTATCCAATCAATTGTTTGATCGAGGAGTGGAAATGCCTGAAGAATCTAAAGACGTGGATATGGAGAAGATTGAATACGCTCTTAAGGGTAAGACGTTACAAGTCTACATGTATCTTTTGAGGAGTAGGAGGGGGGTTGGTGTAAGAGAAGTGCAGAGGGCTTTGAGGCTTTCAAGTCCAAGTTTAGCGTTCCACCACCTCGATAAATTGGAGGCGCTTGGCTTAGTCGGTAAAGACGCATATGGTAGGTATGTTGTCACTAGAAAAGTCGACGTGGGCGTTTTAAGTCTATTTGTAAACGTTCTGGGATACGCCCTTCCAAGATACTTATTCTACGCAAGCTTTTTTACGACAATAGTGGTGTATCAGCTTCTAACGATGTCTACGTTAAACCTAATGGCTTTAACAGTTGCATTAATAGCGGCTACTATCTTATGGTTTGAGACCTTTAGAATATGGAGGAAGAGGCCGTTCTAAACAGTAGAATTATCTCTTAAAAACGCGGTTTAAGTATCTAGATGACGGGGCAAATTAAGAAGTCGGTTATCAGTGTAGTACTTGGAGTAGTATTAGCCATAGTACTTTCGACTATGCTTCAAACTCCACTTCAAACCAGCGTAGTTGAGGATGGAAAGGGGAACACTTCTAAGGAAACTACTATAGAAGAAGGTCTTCCCCGGGAAGTCTCTTCTGGAGATATGGAAATGAGCAATAAGAGCACTATTCAAACTTTCAGTGAAACTTCAACGGTTGAAAAGAAGCAGACAATTTTCACGACATTAGCAATCGCTCTTATCGTAAGTTTGATCGTCTATGTACTGGCTAAAATACTGGTTAAATAAAGCTTCTTCAGCTGAAATATAAAGAAGCATTTTGAGTTGTGGTAAATCTTAAATTCAGCTTACAATTAAACTATTTTCAATATTAGGTGGTCTAAATGAGTAAAGATCAAACCATAGGGGCTTTACTACTAGCAGCGGGGGTTTTAGGCATACTATTCTACGCCTACTTAGTCTTCCTGACGGAGTATGCACTACTCGTACTTAAACTAACTGGTTTTATAGCAGTTGGAGGAGTGCTGGGCATATTAGCATGGATAGGATATACGCTGGCAACAACCCCTCCGCCTAAACCTATAGAAGACATCGAGAAAGAAATTGAACAGGAATTGAAGAAAGAGGAGGAATCTAAAACTTCAACCAGCCAGTAAGAAAATACCATAGATATGGTGACAACTATGCCTCCGCCGTTTGCTGTTTGGACAATTCCATCCTTCACAGTCTTAGTATTAATGCTGCTTATTGCTTGGATATTTGCATCAATACCAGTGTACATAGCAGCTAGAATAATCGCTGGAAAAAAGGCTTCAATAGGGAAAGCCATGTTGGCTACTCTAGTAGGGCCGATGGTGTTTACAATAGTTATGGCTCTATCGTCGATAACTCTATACCTATTCCTAGGGGTACTTGCACCAGTACTAGCAGTAATACTGGCTTTCATAGCATGGTTGGCATCGTATAAGTCTATTTTTGACGTGGGGTGGGTTGGGGCGCTATCCATAGCGATAGTATCGTCCATAATATTCCTCATAATAGTTGCGATTTTAAGCGCAATCCTCGCAATTTCAATGCCTTTCTAACGATAAACTTCGCCATATGCCGATTCAAGGGGGTAAGCGTATTTGCGAAACAAGTAGTTTTAGAGGGCGGGTATGCCAGCCGTAATCCTCCTTCTGTTTTTATGCGGGATTTGACTAATGCGGCCTACCGAAGCCTCAGGTGGAGGCTCATAGGCTTCATTCGCCTTGACGCCCACAGGACGGCAGTTTCATCTCCACAGCTCGGTATTGTCAGCGGTTGAGCCGCATATCATCCACATACACCAGGCGGGAGTGCCTTTTCTGCGCCGGAGCCGGGGCTCTCGCCCCCCACGTCACCGTGGTGTGGTTCCACCTGCGTGGAGGAATTTCCTCCAGACGCTTTAAGCGTCCGGAAGCCCGCTCACTGGCTTACCCGCCCGTATAAATCTCTAGTGCATCTTTTATTTTAATTTTTTTAAAATGGGCTTAGGGTAGTACTTTGCCGGGGTTTAATATATTTTTAGGGTCGAATATACGTTTAATCTCCCTCATGAGTTTTACTTGTGTAGGGTTTAGATACTTTTCTAAACTTCTTCTTCTAACCGCTCCAACACCATGCTCACCTGTTATCGTCCCACCGAGCCTTACGGCTGCTGTGTATATTTCATCTCTGACTTTATCGTAGTCTTCGTTACGCCAATTAGGTTCTTTCATTATGTGGACGTGGATGTTTCCGTCTGCGGCATGTCCATAAGACGGTAGGTAGGTGTTGTAGCGTTTTGCTATATCTTCAACCTCATCCATGAAGATGTCTATAGATGCTGGTGGAACTGTGGCATCTAGTATGTCTACCATGTCTGGTTTGAGGGAGGAGTATATTTCACTGCGGATCTTCAGGATGTTTTCCTGTTCTTCTCTACTCTCGGCTAGAAGAGGCTCAAGAGATTCGAATTCTCCACAGAGGGATAAGAGTTTTTCACATTGACTGTATAAAGCTTCACTAGATTGTTCAGCTAATACTACTATGAGAAAGCTTTCGCCCACTTTGCAAGGCCATTCTAAACCTAGACGTTCAGCAGATCTTTCAATTGGGGTTTTTTCAACATATTCTAAGGCTAAAGGTAGGATGCCTTCTTGAAGAATTTTAGGGACGGATTTAACAGCTGCACTTCTTGATTTAAATGGAATTATGAGCGTCGCCGTTGCTGGAAGTTTCGGGTAGAGACGTATCCAAGCCTTGGTGATAACGGCTAAAGTCCCCTCGCTTCCAATTATAAGTTGCATGAGGTCAAAGCCGAAGTTGTTCTTCAAGAGCTTACCACCCAGTTTTAAAATCTCCCCATTGGATAAGACTACTTCTAGACCACGTACGTAATTACGCATAACCCCAGTTTTAACAGCTCTAGCTCCGCCAGCATTACAAGCTACTAAACCGCCTATTTGAGCCCCTTCATCACCAGGATGCGGTGGAAAGAATAAGCCAGCTTCATCTGAAGCTTTTAAAAGATCCCTTAAAGTTGCACCTGCTTCAACTTCAGCCATTAAATTATCTCTGTCTATTATAATCCTATTCATCCTTTCTAGAGAGAGGACTATCCCCGGAGCTGTCGGTATACAGCCTCCAACTAGACCAGTACCTCCACCTTTCGGAAAAACTGGGACGATGTATTCATTCGCCAGTTTAAGGATTTCAGAAACTTCTTCTGAAGACTTCGGCTTAACGACGGCTACGTTTAAGTTCGGCTGAGGCCTTATTGGAGGAGGAGTTTCATCTAATACATATCCTGCAACCAGTTCTTCACCTTGAATTACCCATTCTTCTCCTACAATCTTTTTAAGCTTTCCAATAAACTCTAAACTTAAGCCATTCATCTTTCTTTCAACCTCTTTAACGCTTCAATCAATTTAGGTACAACGTCATATAAATCGCCTACTATCCCGTAGTCAGCTATTCGGAAAATGGGGGCCGTTCGATCTATGTTTATAGCTACTATCACTTCAGAGTTGCGCATGCCTGCTATGTGTTGAGGAGAGCCTGAAATCCCACATGCGATGTAAAGTTTAGGCTTAACCGTGTTTCCACTGAAGCCGACTTGATGGTCTTTAGATACCCACCCATCGTCGACGAGAGGTCTACTAACACCGAGAACACCTCCCATGAGGGAGGCCAATTCCTTAAGCATGTTTAAATCTTCTTTCTTCTTCAAACCTCTGCCTCCCGACACTATGACGTCTGCTTCTGCAAGGTTTACAGATCTTTCTGCAACTTTGCCTAAAACTTTAAGTCCCGAATTTCTGAGTTGTAGAGGTTGTTTTTCAATTATCTCTCCTCTCCTTGACGTGTCTTTCGGCGGCGGTTTCATAACTCTATATCTAACAGTCGCCATGACAGGTCTACTTTTAGTTTTAATATGGGCGAGTATGTTCCCAGTGAAGGCGGGTCTAATTTGGACGATTTCACCATTATCATCTATTTGAATATCTATACAGTCTGCCGTTAAACCAGTATTCAACGCAGCTGCAACTCTCGGAGCTAAACTCCTACCAAGCGGCGTAGCACCTATTAGAAATAGCCTGGGGTTGACTTCTTTAACTAACTCGACAAGCACCTGTTTATACTTGACAACGTCGAATTCTTTAAACGTTGGGTTGTCGTAGAGGAAAACTCTATCAGCACCGTAGTGTATGAGTGCTTCAGCTTTTTCTCGAATTCCGTAGCCTACTATGACACTCCAAAGTTCAACATTAAGCCTATCCGCCAATTCTCTACCTTTGCCTAGAAGTTCGAATGAAACAGGATGTATTACTCCATTCTCTTGCTCTGCGTATACAATTACGCCGTCTTTAATCAGAAGATTCAGGGTATAAGCCCCCTTTCGATTAAAGCTTTTACAAGTTTTTCAACAGCGTCCTCTCCATGGAAAATTAAACCTTTCCTACTCTCTTCAGACGGGAAGACTATTTTAAATACAGTTGTCATAGAACCTTGAAGGCCGAATCTACACGCGTCCCCATAGCCGGCTAAGTCATCTGCGGTCCAAACGTCAATATGGGCTTTCCTAGCTTTAAGGACGTTTCTCAAAGTGGGGAGTCTAGGTGTATTTATATCTTTAGTCACAGTTATAAGAGCTGGAAGTTTAACTTCGATCAAGTATTTGTCACCCATATCGGAAACCACTAGAAGACTGTCAGACGTTACAGACCTAATTTCACAAACATAGGCGACGTGTGGAATGTTTAAGTGCTCAGCAACTTCAGGTCCAACTTGACCAGTATCTCCATCTACAGTTTTCTCGCCACAGATTATCAAGTCGAAGGAGCCGAGCTTTCTAATGGCGGTGGCCAGCGTGTAAGATGTGGCGAGTGTATCTGCCCCGGCGAAACGCTTATCCGTAAGAAGGATGGCTCTATCAGCACCTCTCGCTAAAGCGTCTCTTAAACTCGACTCTGCTTGAGGAGGCCCCATGCTTATAACTGTTACGTATCCTCCGTTTTGTTCTTTAACCTGAATGGCTGTTTCAAGTGCATTCAAATCGAAGGGGTTTGTCTCCAATGGAGCGGAGCTTCTATCTATCCTACCTTCCTCAACGTTAAATTTAACTTTCCCAATGTCAGGTACTTGTTTTATCAGAACGACTATTTGTAAGCTGTTTCTCATGATACTTCACTCTTTTAAACTTAAACCCGTTTTTAAGTTTATCCGAGAAGGAAGTTTAAAGTCCTTTTATGAAGGACAGAACGGTTTTAGTTGGAAGGCTCAGAAGAAAGCGTTATGGAGAATCTATTACTCGCCGAGGATTTACGACACATCTATGGATTTTAAACTCCTTTCAACGGCTGAAAACCACCTCAAGTAGGAGTTTAAAGCCGCTCTTAAAGCCGTAGGGTCTTTAGCGTTAAACTTGAGAATTATTGAATATTCGGATTTCGTAAACGCTACAGATACTCTCTTCGAGGTAACGCGTAGGGTTTCAGGGTAAAGTGCCCTAAAGATAGACTCTAAGAATTTCGGGTCTACTTTAAGCTTAACTAGACACTCTAGCTTCAAAACATACACCGGTTCTACTTCTTCATTTGTTGAGCAACTCTACCCATTTCAGTAGTGGGTTGATAGGCTCCACCTGCAAATTTATAACCGCACTTTGAGCAAAACCATATGCCTACGCTCACGCGCTTCACTCTAAGTTTACCACACTTAGGACATTGGTAAGCTCTTTTAGCCATCTGAAGAATTCTAACATATCTACTTCTAAGTGGAGCCCCATATTTAGCCTTCATTGAGCCCATACCTGCGTTTTTAGGCTTACTGGACACTTAAGCCACCCTCCCGTACCACGATATCTATTAGCTTTGGAGCGACAGTTTTAGCTACAGATACTGCTTTAAATATTTCGTCTACAGTTAGTGTTCCCTCCAGCTTTTGAACCCCGCAGATTCTGCCAAGCTCATCTATAGAGATGGATATTCTATTGCCTAAGCTGAGTTCTTCTTCAAGGTTTGGATCAACTATGAACGGTCCATCCTCTGATTTAGCCAAGGTTATGGTGACAGGCGTGTGTTTTATGGGAAGAGGCATGTACTCATCTTCATACTTAAGCTCACCCTCTTCTATTCTGAATTTTCTAATCCTTGTATTGAGCAGTGCGATTATTGAAGCGAGTGAAGAGGCGTCTATAAAATTGCCGTCGTAATCTAAGACGTATATGTCTACAAACACTACGAAGACTTTCTTACCGGGCTTTATGCAGAGTTTCTTTAAATCAACTGTCTCAGTTTCTCTTAAAGCTCTATCGACTATTCTGGCGAGTTCTACAGCGTTTTCATCTGGCGGTCCGGGTTCGAAGGCCGGCGATGCAAGTGGAACCAGTTCAGCATTAACCGTTAAAACACCCTTATCAGGCATATCTGGGAAAGGCTCGCCTAATTCAACTTTAACTCCAGCTAGGACCTTCGTAGACCCTATTGAAACTTGAGCCGACCCAGCGGCTCTAGTTATAAAGCCTTTTTCAACTTTAATCTCCCTATAGTCTAGTAGACCTCTACCGTCTATTCTGGAGTTTTTCTTGAGTAGGTCTACCATTCTAGACCTAACGAGTTGAGAAACTACTTTAAACGTCTTCACTCTTCCTCACCTTTAATAGCTGAGTAGACACTTCTAAGGGTTTCCCTTTGAATTCTATTAATCTCCATACAACCTTTAATCGCTAAGTCAAGGGCTTGCTTAAACTCATCCTCCGTTAGAACACCGTTAACCTGTAGAAGCGTTATCTTATTAATGTTCGGCATTATTGCCACAGGCATATCTGCTTCAGCGTTTTCATCTTCTTCATCGTTTAAATCCAGTATTATCTGACCCTTATATTTGCCTACGGCTACAGATGAAACTAGGTCTCTAAGCGGTATACCAGCGTTAGCTAAAGCCAGAGAACACGCGTTTATACTTGCACATCTCGTCCCACCGTCAGCCTCTAAAACCTCTATGAATATGTCTATGGATGTCCTAGGGAAATTCTCTAGAAAAATAGCCTGAGAAAGCGCGTCTCTTATCACCTTTGAAAGCTCTACCTCTCTACGTGAGGGCACCGGTGTCTTCCTCTCTTTAGTCGAGAAGGGTGCCATATGATATCTACATCTTACTATGGCTGAGTCTGGCGACGCCTGGTGTTTTGGATGAAGTTCTCTAGGCCCGTAGACAGCAACTAAGACCTTCGTATTCCCCTGTTCAACGTAAGCCGACCCATCTGCTCTATCGAGTACACCAACGGCCATTTTTATTGGTCTTAGTTGATTTGGAAGTCTACCGTCAACCCTAACGAATTCAGTCGACATTTAAACCCCTCCCTTTCTTCATAAACCTCATGATTCTATCTGTTAAACCTGTTGTGTGAGCTTCCTTCTCTATTTTTCCTATCGCCTGAGCGACTAGCTCTTCATCTTCAGGCTTTTCACCAACTATGTGGATTAAACCGTTCTTACCTATTGTTATGTTGCATCTACCCTCTTTCTTCAGTAGGTTTATCATAGAGCCTTTCCTACCTATGAGTCTAGGTATTTTTGAAGGAGACAGTTCAACTACAACTCCTTTAGTTATAACCCCTAGACCAGGGCCTTGGACTGTTAGTACGGGGTTCTTAGTTCTATCGAAGTCTGCAATCTGTGCTATTATCATGTCTCCAGGCTTTAAAGCTTTGATTAGAGAGTCTCTAGCTGGGTTAAACCTACCTTTGAAGTAGTCGGATGCATTTAAAACAGCTGTATAAGGCGACTTTATATCAACAGTCCAGCTGAAAGTTCCGACGTCTATGATCTTACCTATGACGGTGTCTCCGACTTTAGGCTCGTAAACGCCGTGTAAGGCTATTACGGAGACCGTTTGTTTAACTATGGAAAGTACGCCTATTTTAGACGCGTAAATCTTCTCGCCTTGTTTGAAGGTGTTTAAACCAGGCTGGTAGTCGCCTTCTGCTATAAGCTCACCGGGTAAAACTATTCTACGCTCACTCATATGTGTTACCTACCTACTTTAAGATTCTGACTTGAGCTGTACCTTTTGTAAGCTTGTTAAGCTTATCTAGGAACTCGGCTTGAAGCCCAGCTGGAATGTCTACGTTCGCTGTCCACGAGCCGTCGCTAAGCCACACTTCTTTCTCCAGATAGCCGTAGCTTTTTACAAAGTTGTACATCTTAGGAGCGTACTCAGGTTTAACTTTAACCTCTAGCTTTACTCTTTCGATTTTAAGCGGTAAAATCGGCTTCAACGCTTCTATGATTTTTAAAGCCTGGCCTTCGGCTTCTTTAAACGGGTCTATAGATACCTTGACCTGCTCCATGGCTTGTTCGACTCTTAAAGCTGGAATGGGGTGGTTTGTCCTAGGGTCTATACAGTTTTTAGCTATGAAGGCTATTATCTGTTTCTTCTTTTCTTCTATCAGCTTTCTCCTCTGCTCAGCCGTTATCTGAAGCTCTCCTTGTTTAACTATGATGTCGGCTATTTTCCTCACGTCTGTCGTCTTAAAGTACTTCATGAGCTTTTCAGAGGGTGCTTTCAACCCCTTCCTTACGTCTGTGTAGATTTCATACGCTATTAAAACCTTATCTATATCGTTTATCTTGCCGAGTCTATAGTTTAATGCGAAATCTGGGTTGACAATTACTTCGAATTTTTCACCAGATATCTGTAGTCTAGCTAAAACATGATGTTCGGACATTTTTCATTCCCGCTTTAAGCCTTCTTAAGGTATTCTGAGACTTCTCCATCGGTTAGTATTCTGAACTGTTTTGTTTCAACCGGGATCACGGCAAGTTTAAACCTTCTATCTTCACTTTTGCCTCCGCTTGCTTTAACCAAGGCTTTAACTACCATTCCTACCGCCTCGTCAGTGGTTAAATCCGGCTTATAGTTTGCTTCTAGATATTCTACAGCGGCTTCACTGCCCATTCCTACGGATGTGGCTTTATAGCACCAGTAATCTCCACCTGGTAGAGTTACGAATAGTCTGGCTCCGTATCTGTCTACTCCTCCGAAGAGGAGTGCTACTCCAAACGGTCTAACTCCGGCGTGTTGAGTATACATCTGCTTAATATCGGCTATACGTTTAACCAAGACTTCAACGTCTATAGGCTCATCGTACATGAGCTTATTGCTTTGAGCGTAAATCCTAGCTTGATCTACTAGGAGTCTGGCGTCTGGTCCAAATCCAGCTATTGCAACACCTATGTGATCATCTATTTTGAAAATTTTCCATGTGAAATTTTCATCCAAAAGTTTAGATGGGGGTCTTTCTTCAGCAGCTAGAACGCAGCATGATTTACATGCTAATCCAACAACCGCGGCTCCCCTTTTAACTGCTTCAACAGCGTATTCAACCTGGTATAGTCTACCCTCTGGGGAGAATATTGTGATAACCCTGTCGTATGCTCCCTGTGCTGCGAACATTTCCAACACCTCTCAACCTCAAACTTATCGTTTTAACAATATGCAGTTTTTAAAATCAATCCGAGGAAGTCTAAATTAATATGTAATCGGCTCCTAAAAAGTTTTATGATTTTCCAACATTTTCAGAGAGGAATTTGGCCTTAAGACGTTTAATAGTGCCTGAGACGCCTAAGACTCGTACTATTGTCTTAACGCCGTTCAACTCTCTGATCATGGTTAAAGCGGCTCTAAGATATGGTAGAGCCGCGTGGTCTACAGAGATGATGGCGGATTTGCCTTTAAACTCTAGAAGTCTAATGTTGGCCTTGCTAAAACCGTATTCACCGTATAGACGTAGGTATGTTTCAATCAGACAACTCCAGAAAACGTCTCTATCGATTTCTCCGTCGCATTCGAATTTTAAAGCCAAGTATCTAGTTTTAAACGTCTTCATGGTTTTCACGTTTTAGAATTCTAACGCCGTTTGGGAGCCCAATACGCCTAGAATTAGACAGTTCAACCAGTCTGGCGGGTTCTTCTGAGACACATCGGTAGAATTCTTGGACGTTTACATCTGCTAAAGCTAGAAACTGGGGAAGCTCAAGAGGTGAAGTGAGCTCATAGGTGTTGGAAGCCCAGCTTGAGATTACAATCGGTATTTCCATCTTCTTCAGGAGTTTAATGTTTCTACGTATTGTTCTAATGGCTTTAACCATTTCAAACCCTCTAGCGTAAATTAGAGGTTTAAGGTTGAATTCGAAGAATTTACCTGAAGAAGCTAGAACTCTGGCGTCTGAAAGAGTTAACGTGAAAAGCTTTTTCTGAAAGATCAAATCCGTACGTGTTTTTAAAGCAGCTCTAAACTGATCTCTAGAGCTGCAGGAAACAGCCACTATTGGAAACAGCTTTCTAAGCTTATCTATGGTCTTTGGCTGAGCCTTGTCGTGGGTAAGGTCAATCCTCCAAACAACCTTGAGGTTTTCCGGAGGTTCAACGGTTAGAGGTTTCACGTTGAAGTCTTCAAAGGTTAATCCTACGACTGAAAAACCCAGTCTCCCAGCCGTAGAAAGCATTCGATTGACCTCAGATTCGTTGAAGACTATGTGGAGGTCGTGGAAAACTCTGGTGAAGTCTACCCCTCCTTAGACTCTATGAGTTTTGGAAGCCTTTCGAAAACGTGGGGTTTAAACTTCAATCTTAAGCATATTGCGTCCATCTGGTCTAGTTTTAAACGCCCAAGATAGGCTTCCTGCTTATTGAATCTTAAGTATAGAATGTTGTGCCTACCTAGATGTGTATCGAGCGATGTTTTAAGGGAGAGTCTATCCTCGGGAGACATCCGTTTAATCAAGCTTAGGAGGAACTCTTCAGAGACGTTTTCAATACTACCACGGTAGACGATTATCGGATTACCGTAATGTCCTCTGAGCGTAGTCTTCTCCAGCTTAATTCTATCTCTAACAGTTTCAAGTAGAATGTTTCTAACGGCTTCTTCAACTTTAGAAGGGTCCTCCGTAGCATGAGCATAGGCTTCTACTTCAACCAGATCCCTAGGTGTCTTAGGCATAGTTCTCCAGTTTCTAACCAGAAGGGGGGATGCCTATATGTTTTTCTAATCCCTCGGTTTTCAATTCAGTCCGCTACACCATGGGATAGCGATTCCACGCATGGTTTAGCATATCCTTTTTCATCGAAGAGGGACATCGGCCCCCAGCCGAAGTCTAGAGGCATCTCCTCCGATACGTATAACTTTTTAATTTGATTCTTCATAAGGTAGAGTTCTGGGCTCCAGTAGAAAGTTGCGTACACGTTCAACCTTTTACAGTGGGTTAGAAAGTCTTTCAACCATAAGGACTGCCCTTCAGGGGTCAACGGGTAGCCGGGTGAAGGTTTACTCATAAACCAGAATTGTCCTTTAACTGGACAGCTTGGATACGCGTATTCCGCTATTGCAATAAGCTTCCCTCTTTCTTCAGCTATCTTTCTAAGACCTTCCAATTGGTTTAAGCTTGCTCCAAACATCGAAGGGTAGAAGGAGAAGCATAGGATTTCGTATTCAACTTTAAATTCATCCATCGCTGAGAGGAAGGACGATATCAACTCTAGATCCCACCACTTACCTAGGTGTAGGGCGACGGGTTTCCCACAGAAGGTTTTAATGGTTTTAAACGATTCAGTCAGGATTATAGATTCATATTTCCATACGTGTTTTCTAAGCCATTCAAAGTTCTTCCTCTTCTTCCCATCGCGTGCATAGAATCCGCATATTCCATAGTCTATTTCATTCCCAACCTGGAAGTATACGCAATTATCCATAATAGGCGTTAAAGATTCGACGACGTTGGAGATGTACGATTTAATCTTGTTCAATCTGCTTTGGAGGCTGAGTGAAGCCCAATCCTTCGGCTCAGGCTGCTTATAAAGGTCGGCCCAGCCATCGGATAGGAAAATCGTAGGCTGGATTTTAAAGTCCAAAGTGTAGGCTTCTTCAGCCAGTTTTAAAGCATAGGGTAGTCTTGAGGGGCCTGAACTGCCAAACCATATTCGAACTCTGAGGCAGTTTACTCCCTTGCCTTTGAAAAATGCCAGTAGGTTGTCTATTTCCCTTCCATCCCTATCTCTCCATTTTAAACCAAGCTCTCTCATAAGAGGGGTGTAGTTCATATCTAAACCGTTTAAGAGCACGGTTAGATTTAACTCCTCAATCTCCAATTAAGTTTTTCAACTTACTCCTTTTAGCGTTATTCTTTGTGAATGACCGCGGTTTACTCTGAGGGGCTTTACATGGATGGGGGAAGCTTCTCAGCGTCACCATTTGGTCTTTCTGATGGAGCTCTTTCAATTCTCTCTATGAGATTCAAGAGGTCATGTTGTTATTAGACCTCATTTATGTCGCTTTCAATTCTCTCTATGAGATTCCAAGTATGAAGCCGCCCCGTTCAGAGAAGTCAAAGTGTATGACTTTCAATTCTCTCTATGAGATTCTTAAAGAAGAAGCTAAGGAGATTACTAAAGCTGACGTTTACTTTCAATTCTCTCTATGAGATTCATAACGACTGATGCAAATGTTACTTCAGCTTACCTGTATGACTTTCAATTCTCTCTATGAGATTCCTGAATAGTCTGCCGGTAGGCATAGCCTGTTCCACTTTCCACTTTCAATTCTCTCTATGAGATTCGATGATGTAGCTAGAAGGGTTATCGTTATCGGTCGTTATGCTTTCAATTCTCTCTATGAGATTCTATCGCTTCCGCCGTGGAGCATCAACTCGCACGGCTGTGGAACTTTCAATTCTCTCTATGAGATTCAGTAGCGGTGCTCACAGCGTGGCTGGCGCTGTCGGCGTCTTTCAATTCTCTCTATGAGATTCGAAGATTTACATGGATTTGTCTATGGAAGGCTGAAAGACTTTCAATTCTCTCTATGAGATTCAAGGATGAATTATGATGGTGCTGTTAGAGAAGTATTCGAGAAAATAACTTTCAATTCTCTCTATGAGATTCATAAACTGCTCACTCAGGCTTAACCACCTCTGGGACTTTCTTTCAATTCTCTCTATGAGATTCTTAAAGACGCAGTAAACCTACCAGACTACCACTTCATTTATCTTTCAATTCTCTCTATGAGATTCAACAAAAGGTAAAGTTGAAGGTGGAAAACCAGAGGTTGCTTTCAATTCTCTCTATGAGATTCCGGCTGGTTGAGTATCCAGCGCACGGCTATTGGAACCACTTTCAATTCTCTCTATGAGATTCCTGAAACTCTCTTTACAAAAACGCTTTGCATAGCGAATAG